>Ga0209346_1000060_pt1 | contig 182612 bp, 190 predicted proteins | sample AutmiccommunBRH9_FD_187381 | JGI IMG/M metagenome (GOLD analysis project Ga0209346, IMG submission 187381) | Deep subsurface microbial communities from Mt. Terri, Switzerland - Autotrophic microbial communities BRH/9 (SPAdes) (version 2) | ecosystem: Environmental > Aquatic > Deep subsurface >...
ATTATGGGCGGCGGCTGAAGACCCTCAAGGGCCTCACGCCCTTCGAATACATCTGCAAAATGTGGACAATCGAGCCAGACAGATTTAACCTCAATCCAACCCATCAAATGCCGGGACTAAACACCTAAGCCTCTGCGCGAAAAACGCGTCGCAGACACCACCGGGGCGAGAGCACGTTCGCGCTCCCGCCCTTAGTGAATCGGTCTTCGGGGCGCGTCACCGCCCCAACCCATTATTGAGAACGCGCGGCAGCCACATCTTCCTGACTGATCGGGGTGATCTTGATTTCCACCCGGCGGTTGAGCGGTTCGTTGATGTTGTCGCCGGTTTTGACGCGCAGATAATCATATTGCTCACCATATCCCTGCGTCGCGATGCGCGCCCGGGCCACCCCGCGCGCGGCGAGGTAATCGGCCACCGCTTGTGCGCGCTGTTCGGACAGGCGCTGGTTCAGCGCATCCGAGCCGGTGGTGTCGGTGAAGCCGTAAACGTCGATCAGGCTATTGGGATAGGTGATCAGGCTTTCCGCGACATTGTTGAGCGTATCGAGGAAGCCGGGGTTGATCGCGGCTGATCCCGTGGCGAAGGTCACGCCGTCGGGCAAGCGGACAAGGATGGCGTCCTGATTGCCGACTTCTTCGACATCGACGCCGGTGCCTGCAGTTTGCTCCTTCAGCTCCTTGATTTGATCGTCATACTGCTTGCCAATCACTGCGCCGGCCGAACCGCCGATCCCCGCACCGATAATGCGCGCGGTATCGCCGCCAACCACGCCGCCAAGCAGATAGCCCAGTGTGCCGCCCAGCCCAGCGCCGATGGCTGTGCGCGAAACCTTCTTTTCGCCGGTATTCGGGTCAGTAACGCAGGCGCTGGTGCCAATCAGCGCCAGCGCGGCGGTGCCCGATAGTAAAATACGTGAAAATGTCATGACTTGTCCTCCCAGTAACGAATGCCGACAATGCCACGCCGCCCGCGCGGCGGCAAGGCTGCAGCAAGCCGTGTCGTAGCCGCCATTGCGCGGACCAGCCTTGACCTGGGTTGAACAATAATGGTGTCGGGCAAGCCTGGTGGTCGATTTTGTTCGCGCGATTGCCCTGCTGGCAACCGCCTCAGTTTGTGCTAGCGCATCAGGCGTGACACCCTTTCCCTTTACCGACCTGTTGATCATTCTCGGGCTCGTCGTGCTCAACGGCGTGTTCGCGATGTCCGAACTTGCCATCGTGTCAGCCAAGACCAGCGCGCTCGAAGCCCGTGCCGAGGCCGGATCAACCAGCGCGCGGACTGCCATCAACCTGGCTGCTGATCCCGGCAAGTTTCTTTCGACCGTCCAGATCGGCATAACTTTGATCGGCATCATCGCCGGGGCCTATTCGGGGGCAAGCCTGGGCGGACCAATGGGCGAACGGCTGGGCGCGCTGGGTGTGCCGCCGCAATTCACCGACGAAGCCGGGTTTGTGCTGGTGATCGCGCTGACCACCTATCTCAGCGTGGTGGTGGGCGAGCTGGTGCCCAAGCAGCTGGCGTTGCGCAATGCGGTGCCATTGTCGCTGATCATGGCGCGGCCGATGGCGTTGCTTTCGCGCTTTGCCGCCCCGCTGGTATGGTTGCTCGATTCAAGCTCGGCGGCGATCATCCGGCTGTTCGGTATCCGCGCCAAGGGCGAGGCGTCGGTTACGGCGGAAGAACTGCAAATGATTTTTGCCGAGGCGACCCGGTCTGGCGTGATCGAGGATGAACAGCGCCAGATTCTGACCGGGGTGGTGCGGCTGGCCGAACGCCCCGTGCGCGAAATGATGACCCCGCGCACTGAAGTGGACTGGATTGAGGCCGACGCCGAGGCGGAGGAAATCCGCGAGACGATCGAGGAAAGCTCGCATTCGCTGCTGCTGGTGGCCGAAGGCTCGCCCGATACGATCCTCGGCGTGGTCAAGGTGCGCGAAGTGCTCGGCGCGATGGTCGCGGGCAGCCCGGTGTCGATCCGGGCGATGATGCGCAAGGTTGAAGTGGTGCCCGATCAGCTTGATGCGATGGATGCGCTGCGGGTGCTGCAATCAGCCGAAGTGGCGATGGCGGCAGTGACCGACGAATATGGCCATTTCGAAGGGATCGTGACCCCGGTCGACCTGCTGACCGCAATCGTCGGCAATTTCGCCAGCGACAGCGATGATGGCGACCTGCCTTCGGTGGTTGAGCGCGAGGATGGCTCGTTGCTGGTATCAGGCTCGCTGTCCGCGGACGCGATGGCTGACCGGTTGGGGCTGGATTACGCGGAGGACCGCGAATTTGGCACGGCGGCAGGCTATGCCTTGTCGGTGATGAAAAAGCTTCCGGCTGAGGGCGAGTTTTTCACCGATCAGGGCTGGCGGTTTGAAGTGGTCGACATGGACGGCCGCCGGATCGACAAGCTGCTGGTGAGCCGCGAGAACAGCACTAACCAAGAATAGCCCCCAACGGCCGCCCCGCGAAACCAAAACGGCGGCCCCGCAACCGCAAGCGCGACCGCGCGCCGCGGCTTATGCCGCGAAGCCAAGCGGGCCGGACGGCCCGCGCCCGGCGCCTGAGGGTCAAATCAGGAAGGTATAACCGTCCGCGCCGATGCGCCGTCGCCTTCGGGGGCGGCGATGATGTCACGCGTCACGCGGCCCTTGGCGACGGTGTTGGTGGCGGTGTCGCCCACCTGGCTACGGATGCTCGGAGCGGCGCTGCCGGCGCGGTCAAGCGCGGTGGTTTCGATCCCGCTGCGCGGCGCAGGGCCGCCGAACAGAGCTTCGAGCGCTTGCTCTGATGCCGCGCCTTCGCTTGGGCGCGGGGCGCCGGGAGTGGGCGGGGCGAGGGTGAAATCGGGCGGAACCACCAACGGGGCCTGCCGCTGCACAGCGAATTCATCGGGCCGTTCACGGTTGAACACCCCGTTACCACCGCCGCCACAGGCAGCCAGCATGGCCGAAGCCCCGGCCAGCAGAATTACGGGTGCATACTTACGCATCTTTGGGCTCTCCACGAGGCTCGTCACTCTGCGCGCCATCGGTATTCACCAATGGCGGCGCGCTTGGTTCGGTTTCGTCCTTGTCGCGCACCAGCAGGCTGCGGGCAAGGATAATGACAACGCCGATGGTGATTGCGGCGTCGGCGATGTTGAAGATCAGGAAGGGGCGGAAATCCCCGATGTGAAAATCGGCATAGTCGATGACATAGCCCAGATCATAGCGATCGCGGATATTGCCCACCGCCCCGCCAAGGATCATGGCTAGCGCGGCAATATCGCCGAGCACCTTTTCGCGCATCATCCATACCAGCACCACCACCGCGATCACACCGGTGAGCAGCACCAGCAGCCAGCGCATTTCCATGCTGGTCGCCTGCAGCAGCCCCAGCGAGATGCCGCGATTTTCGGTATAGGTCAGATCGAAGAACGGCAGCAGATCAATATTGCCGACCTGCCGCAGCGCCAGCGGGCCGATCACATACCATTTCACCACCTGATCGATCACCGCGATGAAGGCGGCAAGCGCCAGTCCGATCACACGGCTGCGGGTGAACAGCGCGCTCATGCGGCACCGTCCAATGCGGCGACCACGGCATCGCAGCGGCTGCACAGGCCGCCTTCCTCCGCCACGTCGGGCAGCAGCCGCCAGCAGCGGCCGCATTTGTGGTGGGTTGTCTTGGCGACGATCACGCCGTCCCCCTGCCCGCGTGAGACTGTCGCGGTGATGAACAATTCGGCGAGCTGTTCGTCAGACACGCCCTCGGGCACCGCGCCAGCAGGCACTACCACTTCGGCTTCGAGGCTGGAGCGGATGGTCTTGTCACGCCGCAGCGGCTCAATCGCTTCGTTAACGGCATCGCGCAAGGCCCGCAGCGCATCCCACTTGGCGGTGTCGACCACCACGCCCGGAACACTCGGCCATTCGAGCAGGTGGACAGAACCGCGCTGGCCGTCCTCATCCGCCTCGCCATCTTGCGGATAGCGCGTCATCCACACTTCTTCCGCGGTGAACACCAGCACCGGCGCGGCATAGCGGATCAGCGCGTGGAACAGCAGGTCGAGCACGGTGCGATAGGCGTTGCGCGTGACACTGTCCGGCCCGTCGCAATAGAGCGAATCCTTGCGGATATCGAAGTAGAACGCGCTCAAATCCTCGTTGCAGAAATCGACCAGCAACCGGGTGTAGAGGTTGAAGTCGTAGCTTTCCGCCGCCGCTTTCAGCTTCGCGTCCAGCTCTGCCAGCAGCGCGAGGATATAGACTTCCAGCTCGGGCAATGCGCCTGCATCGCTCATGTCCCCCACAAACCCGTCGAGCGCGCCGAGCAGGTAGCGGAAGGTGTTGCGCAGCTTGCGATACTGGTCGCCAACGCCTTTGAGGATTTCATCGCCGATGCGGTGATCCTCGGTGAAGTCGACCGACAGCGCCCATAGACGGATGATGTCCGCGCCGGTCTGTTCCATCACCGTCACTGGGCTGATGGTGTTGCCCTCGCTCTTGGACATCTTGCGGCCCTTGGCATCCATCGTGAAGCCGTGGGTCAGCACCTGATCGTAAGGCGCGCGGCCGCGCGTGGCGCAGGATTGCAGCAGCGAGGATTGGAACCAGCCGCGATGCTGGTCGCTGCCTTCAAGATAGAGGTTGGCGGGCCATTGCAGATCGGGCCAGCGCCCGGATTCGAGCACGAAGGCATGGGTGCAGCCTGAATCGAACCACACGTCGAGAATGTCTGTGACCATCTCGAAGTCGTCGGGATTGTAATCGGGGCCGAGATATTCCGCCTTGCGCGCTTCCTCCCACGCATCCACGCCTTCCCGCATGACGGCGGCGACGATGCGGTGATTTACCTCTGGGTCGGCCAAATAGGTGCCGTCGGGCCGCATGAACAGCGTGATCGGCACGCCCCATGCGCGCTGGCGGGAAAGCACCCAGTCGGGCCGCCCTTCAACCATCGCGCCGATGCGGTTGCGGCCCTTTTCGGGGATGAAGGTGACGCGGGCGATTTCCTCCATTGCGCGTTCACGCAGGGTGGGCGAGGCGCAGAGGGTTTCCTCTGAAGGGTCGATTGCGCCGCCTTCGTTCTCCCAGCCCTTTTCCGCGCGGGTCTTTGGCTCGATCCATTCCATCACGCGGTCCATCGGCACGAACCACTGGGGCGTGCAGCGGAAGATCACCTTGGCCTTGGAACGCCACGAATGCGGGTAGGAGTGCGCGTAATCCGCGCTGGCCGCGAGCAGCGCGCCCGCTTCGCGCAGGTCGGAGCAGATCGGGCCGTCCGGCGCGTTGAACTTGGGGTTGATGACGCTCATGCGGCGCTCGTCGTGTCCGCCCAGCCACGGCCAGTCGTCACGATAACACCCGTCGTCCATCACCGCGAAGACGGGGTTGATGGAGTCCTTGAGTCCGAAGTCTTTGGCGCGTTTGCACAGGTCGAAGTCGTCCTCGCCATGATCGGGCGCCATGTGGACGAGACCGGTGCCAGAATCGGTGGTGACGAAATCGCCGGGCAGCAGCGGGCGCGGGGTCGCGTAGAACCCGCCGAGATGGTGCATCGGGTGGCGGGCCTTGGCACCCGCGAACAGGCTGCCACTAATCCACCTTGGGCCTTGCAAGTCTTTCTGAGAATCAATCCAGAAGGGGTGATTTTCGTCCATTGTTGCGTCACCCAGGCCAATGCGGCGCAACAGGTCGTGCAACAGTTCCATGGCGACGATCACTCGTTTGTCGCCGATGCGAACCTGAGTATATTCATCGCCAGAATATGCGATCGCTTGGTTGACCGGAATTGTCCAAGGGGTTGTCGTCCAGATGACCACGTGAGCGCCGACAAGTTCCGGCGCATTCGGAACCTCGATTAGCTCGAACGCCACGTCGATCTGGGTCGAGGTGATGTCCTCGTATTCCACCTCGGCCTCGGCCAGCGCGGTCTTTTCGACCGGGGACCACATCACCGGCTTTGACCCGCGATAGACATTGCCCGCCTCGGCAAATTTCAGCAGTTCGGCGACAATCGTACCTTCGGCAGCCGCGTCCATGGTGAGATAGGGATGATCCCAATCGCCCATAATGCCGAGCCGTTTGAGCTGTTCGCGCTGCGTATCGACCCAGTGTTGCGCATAGGCGCGGCATTCGGCGCGAAATTCCCTTGCGGGAACCTCGTCCTTGTTGAGTTTCTTCTTGCGGTATTGCTCCTCAACCTTCCACTCGATCGGGAGGCCGTGGCAATCCCAACCCGGAACGTAAGGCGCGTCCTTGCCCAGCAGGTTCTGGGTGCGGCAGACCATGTCTTTCAGGATATGGTTCAGCGCGTGGCCGATATGCATATCGCCATTGGCATAGGGCGGGCCATCGTGGAGGATGAACTTTTCCCGCCCACGCCGCGCATCGCGCAGGGCGTTATACAGCCCGATCTGTTCCCAGCGCGCGGCAATACCCGGCTCCTTCTGCGGGAGGCCGGCCTTCATCGGGAAATCGGTCTTCGGCAGGAAGACGGTGTCCCGATAGTCTTTCGCTTCTTTGGCGCGGTTTGCTGTGTCGTCGCTCATGGTGCGGCGGGCCTTAGCGGGCGCGTGGGCTTTGCGCAATTTGTCTTGGAAAAAGGTGTTTCTCGCAGAGACCGCAGAGGAGCAGAGGGCGCAGAGGGGTTGCACTGCGGCGCAGCCGCTCCGTCATTTCTGGAGAGGGGGCAAATGGCCTGCGGCGCGAAACCATCTCTCCGCGTTCTCTGCTCCTCTGCGGTCTCTGCGCGAACCCGCTAACCAAGCAACCGCCGCGCCCGTTCGCAATCCTTGTCCATCTGCGCCATCAGCGCCTCAAGACTGTCAAACTTCGCCTCGCCGCGCAGGTAGTGGTGGAAGGCGACTTCGATTTCCTGCCCATACAGATCGCCGGAGAAATCGAAGAAATAGGGCTCCAACAGCTCCTTGGGCGGGGTGAACTGCGGGCGGATGCCGATATTGGCTGCGCCTTTCAACACCTCGCCGGTTGCCAGAATCCGGCCTGTTACGGCGTAAATGCCGTATTTGGGGCGCAGATAGCTATCGATGGCGAGGTTGGCGGTGGGATAGCCGATGGTGCGTCCGCGCTTGTCGCCGTGTTCGACGATGCCGCGAATCGCGAACGGCCGGGTCAGCAGCGATGCGGCAAGCTGCGGATCACCATTGCGCAGCGCCGCGCGGATAGTGCTGGAGGAAACGACCTCTCCGCCATCCGCCACCGGATCGACCACCCGCGATTGCAGCCCCAATTCGCCGCCAAGCGAGCGCAGCAGCGCGACATCACCCTTGGCTTGCCTGCCAAAGGTGAAATCGCCCCCCGTCACCACCCCGTGTGCGCCGAAACGGTCGATCAGGATGCGGGTGATGAAATCCTCGGCGCTGGTTCCGGCCAATTCGGCATCGAAATGGAACACCAGCATCGCGGTTGCGCCTGCGGCCAGATATAATTCATGCCGCTGTTCGAGGGTCGTCAGGCGGAACGGTGGCACATCGGGGCGGAAAAACTCTACCGGGTGCGGATCGAAAGTGGCGATGATGCTGGGGCGGCCCTCCGCCTGCGCCCAACGGATCGCAGCGCCCGCCACTGCCTGATGGCCGCGATGGAACCCGTCAAAATTGCCGAGCGCAATCACCGCGCCGTGCAAGGCGTCGGGAACGGGATCGCGATGATCGAGCCAGCGCATCAGGCGCGTCCTCTGCGCAAGGTCAGGAACGAGAACGCGGGCTTCGCACCGTCCGCCGCATGATCCTCACGCGCGGTCAGCACCCATCCGCGCCCCGGTTCGGCCATGAAGGTATCGCCGGGGTAATCGGCATGGATTTGGGTGAGTTCGATCCGGTGGGCCATCGGCATGAACAGATCATAGATCGCCGCCCCGCCGATCACCGCGATTTCGCCGCTGTCATTGCCCTGTGCCGCCAGCGCCAGCGCCTGATCGACCGATCCGGCCAGCTCTGCGCCTTCAGCGGCAAAGCCATCGCGGCGCGACAGCACGATATGGCGGCGACCGGGCAGCAGGCCGGGCAGGCTGTCAAAGGTCTTGCGTCCCATTACCATCGGCTTGCCAGTGGTCAGCGCCTTGAACCGCTTCAGATCGGCGGGCAGCCGCCACGGCAGGGTGCCGTTATTGCCGATCGCGCCATTGGCGGCGCGCGCATAGATCAGGACGATTTCCGGTTTCATTTGCCAAGTGTCATTTCAGCGCGTGTCCGACGCGGGTGACATGACCCATCTTGCGTCCATCGCGCGCTTCACGCTTGCCATAAAGGTGCAGGTGCGGTTCGCCCGGTTCGGCCAGAATCTGGTGGGCTGTCAGCGCGGCATCGCCGACAATGTTGCGCAATTCGATTGCGGCAAAGCGGGTGACGGTGCCGCCCAGCGGCAGCCCGCAGATCGCGCGGATGTGGTTTTCAAACTGGCTGGTGGCCGCGCCTTCGATGGTCCAGTGGCCCGAATTATGCACCCTTGGGGCCATTTCGTTGAACACCGGCCCGTCCCGCGTGGCGAAAAACTCCAGTGTCAGCACCCCGACATAACCCAAGGCATTGGCGGTCTTGGCGGCGAGTTCGCGCGCGGCGGGCACCTGCGCTTCGACCAGTGCGCCAGCGGGCAGGATCGCGCGGGTCAGCATCCCGCCATCATGCAGGTTCGCGGTCGAATCCCAAAACCGGATGGAGCCATCGCGCCCGCGCACCAAGATCACCGAAAATTCGGTTTCGTAGGTAACGAAGCCTTCGTAGATGCACGGAACGCCGGGGAACCGCACTCCGCTTGCTTCCAATGCCGATCGCACCCGCCATTGGCCCTTGCCGTCATAGCCATCGCGTGCGGTCTTGAGGATGCCGGGGGTGCCGACAGCGGTGATCGCGGCGGCGAAATCTTCCGCGCTTTCAACCCGTGCATAGGGGGCGGGTATAGCGCCAAGATCAGCGACGAAGCGTTTTTCAGCAAGCCGGTCCTGCGCCACTTCCAGCGCGCGCGGCGGGCAGGCGAGCAATGGCTTGGGGATGGCAGCTACAGCGGCGAGCGGGACGTTTTCGAACTCCCACGTCACCACATCGCAGCGGTTGGCGAAATCGGCGAGCGCTGCGGCATCGTCCCAATCGGCGGTGATGAAGGCGCTGCAGGCATCGGCCGCGACATTATCGCCTTCGGGCGCGTAGCCGATTACCCGATAACCCAGCTGCAAGGCGGCCACAGCCAGCATCCGGCCCAATTGACCGCCGCCGAGAATGCCGATGGTGGAGCCTGCTGCAAGCGCCAAACTGTTTACCCCGTTCGCCCTGAACCTGCCGAAGGGCTGACCTTCTGCGGCGCGGGGCATAAAGAAAAATGCCGGGCCTCGACAAGCTCAGCCCGAACGGTTGCCGTCGTCAATCCACCGGCACCTCGGCCACGGCGGCGCTTTTGGCGGCGCGCCAATCCTGCAGGCGTTCGGACAGACCCTCATCAGACAGGGCGAGGATCGCGGCGGCGAGCAGTCCGGCGTTTTTCGCGCCCGCCTCACCAATCGCCAGCGTGCCGACGGGCACCCCGGCGGGCATCTGCACGATCGACAGCAGGCTATCCATGCCGCTCAAAGCCTTGGACTGCACCGGCACGCCCAGCACCGGCAGGTGCGTCATGCTGGCGATCATGCCCGGCAGATGCGCCGCGCCGCCCGCACCTGCGATGATGACATCGAAGCCTTCGCCCTCGGCCCCCTTGGCAAAGGCGGCCATCCGGTCAGGCGTGCGGTGCGCCGAGGTGATCCGCGCCTCATACGGCACTTCAAGTTCATCGAGCACTTCGGCGGCAGCCTTCATGGTCGGCCAGTCTGATTGGCTTCCCATCACGATGGCGACACGTCCCCCGGTCATTTCCATCACGCGTCCTTAAGATAGTAGCGCGTCCCCGGCACCATATCGGCATCAAAATCATAGATGATCGGCTGGCCGGTGGGAATTTCCAGCCCGGTGATGTCGTCATCCGAAATGCCCGACAGATGCTTGACCAGCGCGCGCAGCGAATTGCCGTGGGCGGAGATGATTACCGTTTCGCCGCTGGCGAGCACGGGGAGTACCGCAGCCCCCCAATAGGGCAGCACGCGCTCAATCGTCAGCTTCAGGCTTTCGGTCTGTGGAATGGCGATCCCGGCATAGCGAGGGTCAGCCGCGAGATCATAGGCGCTGCCCGGTTCCAGCGGCGGCGGCGGCACATCGAAACTGCGGCGCCAGATGTGCACCTGTTCATCGCCGTGTTTCTCGCGCGTTTCCTGCTTGTCGAGCCCGGTCAGCCCGCCATAGTGGCGTTCGTTCAGCCGCCAGTCCTTGACCTCGGGGATCCACAGCCGCCCGGCCTGTTCCAGCGCCAGATGCAATGTGCGGATCGCGCGGGTCTGCACCGAGGTGAAGGCGCGGGTTGGCAGCACGCCCTTTTCTTTCAGCAGCGCGCCTGCGGCTTTCGCCTCGGCCACGCCCTGATCGGTCAGGTCAACGTCCCACCAGCCGGTGAAGCGGTTTTCGAGGTTCCACTGGCTCTGGCCGTGGCGAACGAGGATGAGCTTGGGCATTTTTTCTCCGAGGGGTTCCGAGCCGCCCACTCCTTTAATCAGAATACAGCGCGGGGGTTAGCTTTCGTCAGCGCGATTGGGAAGGGTTTCTATCGGCGCAGAGTCCGAATCGACCCCGGCACCCTCAACCGCGCGCGTCTGCGCCTTCCTGCGCCGCAGGTTCTCGCGCAGCTTGGCAGCGAGCCGCGCCTCTCGGGACATATTCTTGCGGGGGTCTTCACTCATGCGCAACCCATTGCCGTTAGTTGGCCTCACCATCAACCCCCGCTTGACATTGCAGGGGAGCGCGACAATAGCGCGCGCCTGATCCGGCGCTGCTGTAGCTCAGTGGTAGAGCGCACCCTTGGTAAGGGTGAGGTCGGGAGTTCAATCCTCCCCAGCAGCACCATTTTCCAGACATTCAGGTGAGCGTCGGTCCCCGAAAGCCCTCAAAGGTATTTTCGAAGGTAACGCAGACGCGTTTGGTGCGACCCTTGCCCCCATCAACCCCTCACGCGATCCGATGCTCGCCTTTGATCCACCGCACGTTTATGTGAGACGGTGCGGAGGACCGCCGCGTTTGGGGCGACCCTTGCCCCCATCAACGACTCACGCGATCCGATGTTCGCCCCGTATCCACCGCACCGTGCCAGAACTAGCGCGCATCACCACGCTTTCGGTGGTCATATAGACCTCACCCGTCAGCCGGCGGCGGCGTTTTACCCCGTCGAGCAGCGAGCCCGACGTGACCCCAGTCGCCGCGAAGATGCAGTCGCCCTTGGCCAGGTCTTCCAGCTTGTAGATGCGGTTGAGATCCGTGATCCCCCACTTCTTCGCGCGGGCTTTTTCATCATCGTTGCGGAACACCAGCCGCCCGTTGAACTGCCCGCCGACGCAGCGCAAAGCCGCTGCTGCCAGCACACCTTCGGGAGCGCCGCCTTGGCCCATATACATATCGATCGTGGTTTCCTCGTCGGTCACCGCGATCACGCCTGCCACATCGCCATCGCCGATCAGCACCACGCCGCAGCCGATCCCGCGCAGTTCCGCGATCAGTTCGGAATGGCGCGGGCGATCGAGCACGCAGACATTGATGTCGGACGGCTTCACCCCCTTGGCCGCCGCCACCGCCATCACATTTTCGGTCGCGGATTTGGCGAGGTCGATAATGCCTTCGGGGTAGCCGGGGCCGACCGCCAGCTTGTCCATGTAAACGTCTGGCGCGTTGAGCAGACAGCCCTTTTCCGCCGCCGCCAGCACCGCCAGCGCATTAGGCCCGGCCTTGGCGGTGATGGTTGTGCCTTCGAGCGGGTCGAGCGCGATGTCGATCTGCGGCCCTTTGCCGATGCCGACCTTTTCGCCGATGAACAGCATCGGCGCTTCGTCACGCTCGCCTTCGCCGATCACCACGGTGCCATCCATATAAAGATTGTCGAAGGCGCGGCGCATCGCTTCGACCGCGGCGGCATCGGCAGCCTTTTCATCGCCGCGCCCGATCAATTGCGCCGCGGCAATCGCGGCTGCTTCGGTGACGCGCACCAGTTCGAGCACCAGCACGCGCTGGATGGCGTTGTCATCAGGGGCTTGCCCCACACCTTGATTGGCGGCGTTGCGGTCGGTATCGGTTGATGGGTTCATGCGCAATTCAGCCTCTTTTCGCTCTGGTGCCACACGTCATGGGACGCCAGATTTCGGATCGCCCCGGCGCATAGGCTGATGGAGACGGGTTTGTCGAGCAATGCCACGCCCGTCCTGCCGGGATTGCGTAACGTCATGGCCAGTTTCAGCCTTTCAGGTTTGGCGCTGGTGATGGCTATGCCATTGGCCGCACAGGATGACAGCGCCGCGACAGCGCCCGCCGCCGAAACGCCGCCACCACCGGACCCTACGCCACTGGCCCCACCGCCGCGCCCGCGCATCAATGTGCTGGTCACAGTGCCGCGCGGTGAGGTCAATCAGGCACAGGTGCTCGAATGCGAAGACCGCGCCGATGCTGGCACGATCAGCGGGGAAATCGTGGTGTGCCGCCAGATCGGTGATGATGGCAGCAATTCCTTGAGCGGTAGCCGCGCCGAGGCGCAGAAACGCTATGCCGAAGAAACTGCGTTCAAGGACATCCCGCGCGCGCCAGAGGCATTCGGGATTCCCAACCACGGCAATTCCATCGGCTTTGGCTCTGTGCCTCCGCCCGCGCTATTGATTGACGTCACTGCGCTGCCTAAGGCTCCACCGGGCTCCGATGCAGACCGGATCGCGCGCGGATTGCCGCCGCTGGGCCAGAACGGCGAGCTGACCGAGGAAGAGGAAAAGGCCCGGCGCGAGGCAGCGGGGATCAGGACGGCGGTCCCCCCGCGTGGGAAGAAATAGGGTGGCCCGCGCGCCGCATCTGTTCTGGCTTGGCATAGCTGCGGCGATGCTGCTGGCGGCCAACGCACCGCCCCGGTTTCCGCCTCCATTTCAGTCGCCCGCTTCGGCATCGCGCCTTCCGCCCCGACCAACGTCGCCGACGCCCGCGCCGGAACGCGTTCCGATTGATCTGGGGCCGGAGGAACCGAGCGCCGCTCTGCCCGAACAGGTCGATATCCTCGTCCCGCCGCCCGCGCCCGAAGCGGCCAATGCGGCCTTGATCAAGGAATGCGAAGACCAGCAGGAGGCGGGCGTGGTCGCGGGCGAAATCGTGGTGTGCCGCGCGTTGGAAACCGATACCTCGCAGCTCTACAGCGGCAGCCGTGAAGCGTGGCTGAAAGACTATGCCGAACGCACGAAGAACGTAGGCACGATTGCACCGCCCGATGTGGCTGGCGAAGGCATTTTTCGCGGCCCGGCCACGATCAGCGGGCTATGCTTCATCGGGCCTTGCCCTGATGAGCCTGTGCTGATGATAGATATAGAAGCGATCCCGCCGCCGCCTGCCGGGTCTGACGCGGAGCGGGTGGGGCAGGGGCTGGCCCCAGTCGAATCGGACAACGCGCCGCTATCGGAGGATGCGCTGCGCCGGATCGAAGCGGAGTTGGGGTTGCCTGAGGTGGGCGAGGCTGAAACGCCCCCTTCAAAACCAATGTGAATCCCCGCGCAGGCGGGGACCTCCATCGGTTTGGGGCTATATCGCCTGAGATCCCCGCCTGCGCGGGGATTCACAAATGCTAAAGCGGCAAAATCGGCAGCACCAGCGGTTCGCCCGTCAGGCTCTCGGAACCCTCAAGCAAGGCCAGCGCAGCCGACACGTTGGCTTCCTGCCCTTCATGCGTGACCATTGCCACCATCACCTCACCCGCATCATGGCCGCGGCCCTGCTGGATCAGGCTTTCGATCGAAACATTGCCATCGCGCATCGCGGCGGTGATTTCGGCCAGCACGCCGGGGCGATCTTTGACCATAAAGCGCAGATAGGTGCGTTCGGTGCGGTGACCGGGTTCGGCAGGCGGCATGGCGGCGAGCTGCGCCACGGGGATCGAGAACGGCGCGCCCACTTCGTCGCGGGCGATGTCGATCAGGTCAGCCGCCACCGCGCTTGCAGTCGGGCCGTCGCCCGCGCCTGCGCCCTGAAACAGTAGGCGCCCGGAAAAATTGCCCTCAGCCACCACCGCGTTGGTCGCGCCGTCGACCGCGCTTAAGGGGTGGCCCTTGGCGACGAGGCACGGGCGCACGCGCTGGAGCAGGCGCGGGCCTGCGGGGGTTTCCTCGACATCGGCCTCGCCAATCAACCGGATGACGAAACCGAGCGCATCGGCCTGCGCAATGTCGGCGGCGCGCACCTGCGTAATGCCATTGACCCGCACCCCGGCAAAATCGATTCGCGTGCCGAACCCGATCGCCGCGAGAATCGCCAGCTTGTGCGCCGCGTCCACGCCCTCAATATCGAAGGCCGGATCAGCCTCGGCAAAGCCGAGCCGCTGCGCGTCGGCCAGCACGTCAGCGAAATCCGCCCCCGTGCGCTCCATCGTCGACAGGATATAATTGCAGGTGCCGTTGAGGATGCCGTAAACCTTGGCCAGCGCATTGGCCGATGTGCCTTCGCGCAGGCCTTTGATAACAGGAATGCCGCCGCCCACCGCGGCTTCGAATTTGAGCGGAACGCCCGCCGCCTCGGCAAGCTCCGCCAATTCCAGCCCGTGATGCGCCACCATCGCCTTGTTGGCGGTGACGAGGCCTTTGCCCCCCGTCAGCGCCGCGCGCGAGCACGCGAGCGCCGGGCCATCCGATCCGCCGACCAGTTCCACCACCACATCCACATCATCGCGCCGCGCCAGCGCGGTCATGTCGTCTTCCCACGCAAAGCGGGCGATATCGACGCCGCGATCCTTGCTCCGGTCACGCGCGCTGACCGCCACCACCTCGATGGGGCGACCGGCACGTGCCGCGATCAGCGTGGCGTTGGTATCGAGCAGCCGGATAACGCCCGCGCCCACTGTGCCGAGCCCGGCGATGGCAATGCGCAAAGGCTTGGGTTGCGGGCAAGCGGTATAGGGCAAGCGGTCCTCCATGATTAACCGGAAACGCCGCTTAACCTGCGCCCGCGCGCGGTCAAGCCGCGAGGTGTCCGGGACGGCTCAGGTAATCCGCCGCTCGCAGGCCCCAAGCTGGCTGATGACAAAGGCATAATCGGCCGCCGCAAGCCGTCGTTCGGCCGGATCCCGCGCGAGGTTGGCGTTACTCGGCAATTGCGCGGGCAGGGCGCAGGCGAGGCGATACCAGCGCAGTGTTTCAGGCGCGGGCGGGCGCGCTGCCGCATCGATGATTTCGCCCCAAGACACGCCCCACTGCACCTGCTGGCCCGGACGGCGCAGGATGGTGAGCGATACCGGCGAGCGGTTTTCGGTGGCGAGGAAGATCTGCGTCTCCGATTCGCCGGTCAGGGTGCCTGCCACCGCCAGTGCATCGCTGATTCCGGTGATTCGCGGGACTGGATCGGCGGCGTAAAGCTCGGTCAAGATCGGGCGCAGCCGGGCCTCCAGTTCGGGCGTGTAGTCCAACTGCGCCTGCGGACCGACCAACCGCACTTCGCCTGGCCGCCCCGGCACCGGGTCGGCAAACAGCACCATTTCGCGGTTCTTGAGCTTGGGCACCTTGCCTTTCGCGTCCAGCGGCACGTCAACCAGATAGGCCAGCGCCGACCCGGCACCGCTACGCCCGGCGATCACCGCCAGCGTGTTTGCTTCGATAAAAAGCCGGGCGAATCCCGGTGCCATATCGGGCGCGCGTTCAGGCTTGAGCGTGGTCTGGCGGCGAATCTGGACGCGAATAACCAGGTCAGCCGCGTCCGAAAGTGTCGCCAGATCGGCATAAGTCGGACTATTTATTGCTGTTGGCGCAACCGCGCTTGCACCCTGTGCATGGGCCGCGCCAGGCACCATCGCAAGGCCGGCTGCGGCCCAAGCAAGTGCCCTTAGAGGGCTGAAAAATTGTGTTAAATTACCGTTAACATAGTGGTTCATGGTGGCATCCATTGATCGGCTTTGAACCGGCATTCTAGCAGTCCCGATTGGACATTGCTTGCAGTGAATTGGCGCTGAACCGCAAAAGCGTTTGATCGACTGGGGGATGCTCGTTAAAGCCCTAATTGCTGACCATGTGGGATTGGGGACATTGCCACACGGACAGCTCAGGTTGCGTTTTGGGCGATTGCGTTCAGGGCGTGCCAGCCGGGAGAGGTTTGGGCGATGCGCGAAATTGGCGATTGCTCTTTCTGTTACTTCCGGCATGGGAGGACCAAAATAATCGGGATCTGCTCACTGGCCTGATTGGCCGGAGAGTGGGGAGTGTGCCGATCGCATGATCGGCGAGTAATTGGAGAGAAAGCGCTGGATGTCCTACGCTGACCAACAACAAGGATTGACCGGCCCCAAGCTTGTCGCAATGATAATCGCGCTCGCGATTGTCGGTGGCGTCGGGGCTGGTATGGTGATCTTTCTTGCCGTCGACGCGGTCAAGGAGATAGTCGAACGCGTCACCACCGTGAACGTTGAGGAAGAGCCACCACCACCTGAGGATGAGCCGCCGCCACCCGAAGATATTCCGGAGCCAACGTCGCCGCCACCGCCTGTGGCGCCGCCGCCGATGATCAATATTGCGCCGAATCCGCCGCGGATTGAAACGATACCGATTCCGCCGCCGCCGCAGCCGACAAACGTCCGGCCAAGCGTGGTAGAGGCACCTCCGGGGCCGCCGGCCCCGCCGTCGAAGGCGCGCGGTGCCCGTACCAAGAACGAACGTAGCTGGGCTGCCCGCATTCAGGAAAACTATCCGCCCCGCGCTTTGCGGGAAGAGGTTGAAGGCACTGTGGGCGTGCGTGTGACGGTCACCGTTGAGGGTCGCGCGACAGGCTGTTCGGTAACTGCGTCAAGCGGGTCGAGCATTCTGGATCAGGCCGCCTGCACCGGGATGGAGCGTTACGCACGCTTCGAGCCTGCGCTGAATGATGCCGGCGACCCGACCACGGGCAGCTATTCGACTCGCATTACCTATCGTTTGAACTGACGGACAATCCGGCTGGCGGCACCACCGCTTGCCACTGGAACAATTCTTTCAAGAGGACTTTTCGCAATGAACCTTACCCTTCTCGCCGCGGCCGCCGCGGAAGCAGCGCCTGAAAACAAGTTCGGCTTCGTAGAAGCCATGGAGCAGGGCGGCCCGGTCGCCTGGTCTATCCTGACGGTGCTGGTGATCATGAGCATCGGCTCGTTCTACATTCTGTTCACCAAGCTGTTCGAGCAGAGCAAGATCATGCGTCAGTACAAGACAGTGCAATCGAGCTTCTGGCGGGCAGCCACCCTCAAGGAAGGCGCGGCCAAGCTGGAAAAGAACAGTGCGTGGCGCCAGCTCGCAGACGATGCGGTCAAGGCTCAGGAAGAGCATGGCAAGATGACCGACAGCCTCGAATCGCATGATTACATGCACGGTTCGCTGCAGCGTTCGGAAGATTCGATCAACGCGGTGCTCGCGGGCGGCCTGCCGTTCCTCGCATCGGTTGGTGCAACCGCGCCGTTCGTTGGTCTGCTCGGCACCGTGATCGGGATTTACCGCGCGCTGATCAACATCGGGATCGCAGGGTCGGCCTCGATCGACAAGGTCGCTGGCCCGGTCGGTGAAGCGCTGATCATGACCGCGATCGGCCTGCTGGTCGCTGTGCCTGCGGTGCTTGCGTTCAACTGGCTGCAGTCGCGCAACCGTCGTATCGGCGAACTGCTGAACAGCTTCTCGACCGACATTCTGGCCTTCATCAACTCGAACGGCGCGGTGAAGCCGGCGGTAACCGCCGCTCCGGCGGCCAAGCCTGTTGCCAAGCCTGTCGCGTCGGGCACCAAGGCCTGATTGCCATTGTCGCAAACCGGCGGGGGTGCCTTTGCAGGTGCTCCCGTCGCTTTACCGGGCGGGGCTTCTGAACAGAACCGCCGCCAGTTCGTAATCTTCAAGTCAATATTTTGACAGGCTAGGAATTCACAATGGCGATTTCGACGGGAGGCGGGGGCGATACCCCAATGTCCGACATCAACACCACGCCGCTGGTGGACGTGATGCTGGTGCTCCTGATCATCTTCCTCATCGCGGTTCCGGTGGCGATCCAGACGATCGAAAAGCTGGAAATCCCGGTGTTCGAATCGATCGAATCGAAGGACAAGGTTGAAAACCTGCTCCTCACCGTCAGCACCACCGACGGGGGTGGCCGCAGTGCCGGGGAGCCGGGCTTTAACGGTGCCTCGCGTGAGGGTGACTGCCGGGTCTATTTCAACAACATCACCCCGGTTTCGTCCGAGGAATTGCAGAAGATGGCGTTTGACCGCCTCGATGCAATCGTCAAGCGGGCGGGTGGGCCTGAAGCCTTGATGGAAAACCCCGATCAGATTCCGCAGGTGCATATCCGCGGCGACGTAAACGCACCGTGGAAATGCGTGGCGGGCGCGATCTACAATGTTCAAATGGCTGGCTATCCGATCGTCGGGTTCATCTCGAACCCGGTCGAACCGGGTATCTGATCCGTCAAGCAATCTAAGGAGTAACTGCCATGGGTATGTCCGGAGGTAAGCTCGACGGCGAACCGATGCTCGACATGAACATGACGCCGCTGATCGACGTTCTGCTCGTTCTGCTGATCATGTTCATCATTACAATTCCGGTGGCGACCCACTCGGTCGACATCGATCTGCCGCAGCCGGATCCCAATCCGCCGCCAGTGCTGATCGAACCGGTCAAGAACAAGCTGGTGTTGACCCCGCAGGATCAGATCCTGTGGAACGGTACGGCGATTACCGAAGGCCAGCTGCGCACCATCCTTGCTGAATCGACCAAGATGACGCCCGAGCCCGAACTGCAGTTTGAGCCTGAGGCGCTTGCCAGCTACAGCCTGTCGGCGCGTGTGTTGCAGGATATCAAGGTATCGGGCGTGACCAAATTCGGGTTTGTCGGCAACGACAAGTATCGCGAATTCGGTAAGTAAGTTTGCCCGGTCCATGGGTGCCTTAGGGTGCCCTTAGGGGTGGCTTAGAGGGGCGCTGCGAGGGATCGCGGCGCCCTTTTTGCGTCGCGCAGGCCAATGTTTCACGTGAAACATTTGTGGAGCAATGCCGCCAATCAATCCCCCTCAACCGGCAAATCAGGGCGCATCGCCGCCGCGATCAACCCCTCGGCCTCAAGCAGCAATTCATCATCCACCGCGCCTTGCGGCACCGCCTCGCGCCCGATCATGGTCATCACCGGCACCGCCAGCGGCGACACCCGGTCAAGCGTGACATGCACCAATTCACGCGCTGATCGTTCGAGCAAATCCGCCAACCGCCCCACGTCGGTCATCCGCGCCCGCGCATCGGCCCAGGCCGCCTCGATCAGAACGTGATCAGGCTCGTATTTTCGCAGCACATCGTAGATCAGATCGGTCGAGAAGGTCACTTGCTTGCCCGTCTTCCTCGTGCCCGGATGCTGGCGTTCGATCAGCCCGCTGATCACCGCCACCTCGCGGAAAGCGCGGCGCAACAGGTGGCTTTCTGTCACCCATGCGGTGAATTCGTCGGTCAGAATATCAGGCGATAACAGCGGCGCAGGGTCGGTGATCGGCCTCAGCCCCCACACCGCCAGACAGTAATCATTGGCGACAAACCCGCCCGGCAACAGCCCGCGATCTTCCATCCGCCGGGTAATCAGCATCCCCAGTGACTGGTTCGCGTTCCAGCCCTCAAACGTATAATAGGCGGTGTAATGCTTGCCCGCGTGGGGGAAGCTTTCGACCAGCAATTCGCCCGGTGCGGGCAGGCGGCTGCGGTAATCCTGCATCTCCAGCCATTCGCGCACATCATCGGGAAACCGCCCCCAGCCCGCGCGGTCAGCCAGCATCGCCTGCACCCGCGAAGCCAGATGTGTCGTGAGCGGCAGACGCAGCCCGCCATAGGATGGGATAGTCGCGCTTTTCTTGGCCGCGCGCACCACCACGTCCATGTCCTTGAGGCTCTCCACCGCAAGGCTCACGCCTGCAAAGAAGAAGGTATCACCGGGGGAAAGCTGCGCGGCAAAGCGCTCCTCGACCTTGCCCAGGCTGCGCCCGTTCTTGAAGCGCACGATGAGCATTTCTGAATCGACGATGATCCCGGCATTCATCCGGTGGCGCTGCGCCTGATTGGGGTGGGCAAGCCGCCACACGCCCGACTTGTCGCGCACAATCCGCTGGAACCGGTCATAGGCTTTGAGCGCATAACCGCCGTTCGAAACAAATTGCAGCACACGTTGAAACGTCGCCTCATTCAGCCAGCTATAGGCGAGTGCAGAGCGCACCTCGGCCAGCAACGCGCCCTCATCGAACGGCCCCGCGCAGGCGCAAGCCATGATGTGCTGGGCGAGCACATCGAGCCCGCCGGGGCGGAATGCCTCGCCATCGCGCCGCCCCTGATCGACCGCGTCCTTGGCCGCCATCGCTTCGAGAAATTCGAACCGGTTGCCCGGCACCAGCACCGCGCGGCTCGGCGTATCGAGCCGGTGGCCCGCGCGCCCGATCCGCTGGAGCAGGCGCGATGAACCCTTGGGCGCGCCCATCTGCACCACCAGATCAATATCGCCCCAGTCGACCCCCAGATCGAGGCTGGCGGTGCATACCAGCGCGCGCAATTCGCCGCGCGCCATCGCCTCTTCAACCTTGCGGCGCGCCTCGGTGGACAGGCTGCCGTGGTGGATGCCGATGGGCAGGTGATCGGCGTTCTCCTCCCATAGGCATTGGAAGATGAACTCCGCCAGAAACCGCGTATTGGCGAACACCAGCGTCGTGCGATTGGCCTTTATGGCTTCGTAAAGCTGCGGCACCGCCCAGCGTCCGGCATGCCCGCCCCAAGGCACGCGTTCTTCGACGGGGAGCAGGATTTCCACCTCTGGCGCAGCGCCATCCTCCCCCAGCACCAGATCAGCCGCTGCGATTGCGCCCTCCGCGTCCGCCGATTGGGGCGCGAGCCATTCCTGAAAGGCGCGCGGATTGGCCAGCGTCGCCGAAAGCGCGGCGCGCTGCGCCTGCGGGGCGAGCGCGTGCAATCGCGCGAGGCTGAGCGCCAGCAGATCGCCGCGCTTGTCGGTGGCAAAGGCGTGGACTTCGTCGATCACGATCCGCCGCAGCCCCGCGAACAGATCGGCGCTTTCGGGATAGGACAGCAGCAGCGACAGGCTTTCGGGCGTGGTCAGCAACACGTGCGGCGGGCGTTCCCGCTGGCGCTTCTTGCGGTTCGATGGGGTATCGCCGCTGCGGGTTTCAACCCGGATGGGCAGGCCAATGTCCTCGATCGGGGTGAGCAGATTGCGCTTAACATCCTGCGCCAACGCCTTCAGCGGTGAGACGTAGAGCGTGTGGAGGCCATCACCCGGCACCGCGCCTGCAGAGGGGGCAAAGGCGCACAAAGTCGGCAGAAACCCGGCGAGCGTCTTGCCCGCGCCCGTATCGGCGACGAGCAGCGCATCGCGCCCCGCGCGGGCCTTTGCCAGCATCTCCACCTGATGCCGCCGCACCCGCCATTCACGCGCAGCGAACCACGCGGCGATTTCTGGCGGGATGGGCGCGGCGAGATCGGTCGGGGTCACGTCATTCGAAGTCGGAATCGCCTTCATCGAGGTTCAGATTGGTCTCGATGTCCTCGACGCTGTAGCCGGTCATTTCCGCCACCCGCGCGCGCTCTTCGGGCGAAAGATCGGCAAAGCTGCGCACCGCCGGAAGATCGGCCACGCTTTCGGCCATGCGTGCTTCCATATCGCCCATCATCCCCATCAGCGCGGGCATGGCGTCCATGCTGGCGGCCATGATGCGCGGGTCGCTCGCCATCAGGAAGCTTTCGCGCGCATATTTCGCGCCGGCCGGGGTGGAAAAGAATGCGTCAATCTCCACAAGGTCGCTGTCGGAAAAGAGGATCGCATAAAGCTCGGCCATCGCCTTGCGCATCCCCGGCTCCATCAGGGTCATCACATCCTTCATCATCGCCGGGATTATCGCCATTTCGCGTTGCTGGCGCTCGGCCCAGGCGGGATCGAACAGGCTGGCGAGTTCAGCCGCCTGATCCTCGCCAAGATCGAGTGCATAGGGCGGAAGCCCGATCTGCCTTGCCAGCGTAGTGGTCGCGCCATCGGGCGCTGCGGCCATTATCGGGCCCATCACGCCATTGTACACCTTGTCCATCATCTCGGCCATTGTGCCTTCGGGGATGACCTTGGCGATCAACTGCTCGGCTGCGGGAAGCCGCGCTTGCTGTTCGGCGGTCAGCGGTTCGGCGGTGAACATCGCGCTGAACATATCGGACATCGCGGCCAGTTGATCGGCGTCGCTTGGCGCGGTGGGGGCGGCATCCTGCGCAGCGAGTGCGGGGCTTGTCAGAAGCAGGGCCAAGCCTGCGGCGGCGGCAGTCAGCAAGCGCATGATCATTCAATCTCCTGTGTTTCGGCGCGTTAATGCCCGACACTGTCCCCGCGTTCCAGCCCCGACAGCGCCAGTTGTTCGTCAATCTGCGCAAGCAGCCGATCAAGCCCCTCTGCGCTCTCGCTCTCCGCGCGGGCGACCAGCACGTCCTGCGTGTTCGATGCGCGCAGCAACCACCAGCCATCAGCGGTGTTGACCCGCACGCCGTCGGTCGCGTTGACACTTTCAACAGCCTGGCCGGGGTTGGTGGTGAGGCGCGCGGTAATTTCCGCCATCGCGGCGAATTTGCGCGTCTCGTCCACCTGAAACCGCAGTTCGGGGGTGTTGAGCATCGCCGGGATCGCTCCGCGCAATTCGGTCACCGATTTGCCCAGCCGTGCTGATGCCGCCAGCAGCCGCACGCCTGCGTAAAGCGCATCGTCAAAGCCGTAATAGGTATCGGCAAAGAACACATGCCCGCTCATCTCGCCCGCCAGCGGCGCACCAGTTTCCTTCATTTTGGACTTAATCAGCGAATGGCCGGTCTTCCACATCAGCGGCTCTCCGCCGAGCTCAGCCACCCGGTCAAACAGCGCGCGGCTGGCCTTCACATCGGCGATAATGGTCGCATTTGGACGGGTTTTGAGCAGGTCTTCGGCATAGATCATCAACAGCTGATCGCCCCAGATCACCCGGCCCGTGCCGTCGATTGCGCCAATCCGGTCGCCATCGCCGTCAAAAGCCACTCCGAAATCGAGGTTCTTGTCCGCGACGAGCGCGCGCAAATCGGCAAGGTTCGCCTCCACAGTCGGATCAGGATGGTGATTGGGAAAATGTCCGTCAACTTCGGTAAACAACAGGTGGTGTTCCCCCGGCAGCCGGGCCGCCAGCGCTTCGAGCGCGGGGCCAGCCGCACCGTTCCCCGCATCCCATCCGACCCTGAGGCCTTGCAGTGCCTCGGGATCGATTCCGACCAGTCCCTGGAGCAGGCGCTCGATATACTCGCCCATGATGTCGCGCGTGATGACGCTGCCCGCGCCGCTGGCGAACGCGCCGCTGGCGGCCAGTTGCCCAAGCTTCTGGATATCCCCGCCGAAGAACGGCCGGCCAAGAAATACCATCTTGAAGCCATTATAATTGGGGGGATTGTGGCTGCCAGTTATCTGAATGCCGCCATCCACTTCTTCGGCTGAGGCTTCGGCATAATACAGCATCGGGGTCGCGCTCAGGCCGATCCGCACCACATCACAGCCGCTCGCGGTTAAGCCTTCGACCAGCGCGTGTTCGAGCATTGGTGAACTCACCCGCCCGTCATACCCCACCGCGACAGTATTGCCGCCTTCTGCGCGCAGCATGGTGCCAAACGCCCGCCCAATCGCGCGCGCATCATCCGCGCCCAGCGTTTCACCGATGATCCCGCGAATGTCGTATTCGCGCAGCATGGTGGGGTGAAAATGGTGCTGCATGAAAAGGTTGCCCCTTGATTGCTCCGTCAGTCTGGCCTGCGACTGGACGGTAAATGTGTCAATCCTGCGATGGTCTGCGCGAGCGGATCAGCTGCCTTCGTCACGGCCCGGAAGGGGCAGTTCGGCCAGCAGCAGATCGCGCGCGGCGTTGGCTTCCTGCATCGCGGCATTGGTGCCGCCCCGGTCGGGATGCACCAGCGCGGTCAAACGGCGGTGCGCGGCGATCACCTCTTCGCGGCTCGCCCCGGCGTCCACCCCCAGCAGGCTGCGGGCGCGCCGCATTGCTGCCCTGCGGGTGGTTTCCCCGCGCAGATAGTCCCACGGCCAGCGCCCCAGCGCCCAGCGGCATAGCAAACACGCCAGCGCGATCAGGATGACGTAGCGCAGCATCGGCTCAGGCCAATTCCAGCTCGCTCTGCGCGCGCGCGAAATCGGGCAGGTTCAGCGCCTTGACCAGCGAACGCAATTCCTGCCGGGCGACCAGATGACTGGTGCCCAGCTCGCCCAGATGGCCCTTGTCGAGCAAGGTCAGGCCCGATGGGAACAGCTCGCGATAGATCACGCGTTCGGACAGCCCCTGCGTCACCCGGAAACCCACCCGCTTGGCCATTTCGGTCAGCGCCTTGTGCAGACGCGCCTGGTTGCGCGCCTCGACATGGCCGGTGCGGTTCCTCACCACGATCCAATCCATTTCCGGGCGCTGCTGTTCAATCGTCATGCGGCTGCGCTTCATCCGCGCTTCCCAGATCAGTTCGGCAAAGAACGACAGCTTTTTCACCTTGAACGTCTCGGCATCGACTTGCCCGATCAGATCGAAATCGACGAAGCTGTCGTTCATCGGCGTGACCAACGTGTCGGCGTTTTCCACCGCGATCCGGGCATAGGCATCATCGCGGCCCGGATTGTCGATGATGAGAAAGTCGCAGCTCGCCTCCAATTGCCGGATCATGGCCAGCAGATCGCCGGTATTTTGCCCGCGGAACACCTCGCAAGCCGGGGTCGGCAGCGTTAATCCGCGTTTTTCCAGCGTGGCCAGCCGGTTTTCGATATAGCGGTGCATGGTGCGCTGACGTGGATCGAGATCAATCGCGGCCACCCGCGCCCCCAGATAGGACAGCGCCACCGCGACGTGCACCGCCGTGGTCGATTTGCCCGTGCCGCCCTTTTCATTGGCAAATACAATGCGGTGCGCCTGCCCGGGCCGCAACTTGCGCGGTGCCAGCGGTTGATCAGGAGCGGCGGGTGTCATGGCGGGTTACTTTCAATCGCAGGGCACATTTCAGGTCACATTTCAGGTCACAGGGTCAGCCGCTTGATATAGGGCCGCCAGCACCGCTAGGGCGCTCTGGTAGGGGTCTATCCTTGGAGGCGAAGCGGTGCAAACGGTCAAGACGCTCGAAATGTTGAGAACTGCCCTGGGCCAGTTGCGAGCAGGCGGGGCGCGTATCGCATTGGTGCCGACCATGGGCGCGCTGCACGAAGGCCACCTGACACTGGTGCGCCGCGCGCGCGCGGTTGCCGATCACGTCGTCGCCTCGATCTTTGTGAACCCCAGACAATTCGGCGCGAACGAGGATCTGGATGCCTACCCGCGCCAACTGGCCGCCGATGCCGCGATGCTGGAGGGCGAAGGCTGCGCGCTGTTGTGGGCCCCCACGGTGGAGGTGATGTATCCCGCAGGGTTCGCCACCAATATCAGCGTTTCCGGCACCAGCGAAGGGCTGTGCGGCGCGGCCCGGCCCGGCCATTTTGACGGGGTGGCAACCGTGGTGTGCAAGCTGTTCAACCAGGTGCAACCCGATCTCGCGCTGTTCGGGGAGAAGGATTTTCAACAGCTCGCGGTGATCCGGGCGATGGCGCGCGATCTTGATCTGACCCACCCGCACGCAGACGCGATCATCGGCGTGCCGACCGTGCGTGAGGCGGATGGGTTGGCGATGAGCAGCCGCAACCGCTACCTTGCGCCAAACAGCCGCGCGGCGGCGGCGGCGCTTCCGCGCGCGATGCAGGCGGCGATTGCGGCGATCGAAGGCGGAGCAAATGTCGCCGTGACACTGGCAGAATTGGAGGCCGCGATTATCGCCGCAGGCTTTGCCAGCGTTGATTATGCGGTGCTGGCCGATGCCGCCACGCTCGCGCCGCTTGCCGCCTTGGGCCACGCCCCCGCCCGCCTGTTGGTGGCGGCGCGGATTGGCGGCACGCGGCTGATCGACAATATGGGTGTTTCTCCCGCGCTCATGTAGCGAAGCGGTAGCGCGGCAAGCACGCGCTCAAGTAGCGAAGCGGTAGCGCGACAAGCACGCGCTCAAGTAGCGAAGCGGTAGCGCGACAAGCACGCCACCAAATCCCAACACCCCAAAACAGCGTTGACGCGCGCCCCTGCCTGATGGCATTGGCACAGCCGAGCGGGCGGGTATAGCTTAGTGGTAAAGCACCAGCCTTCCAAGCTGGCTATGCGGGTTCGATTCCCGCTACCCGCTCCAACCACCCCTAGGCGGCGAGGCGCCAGCGGTAGGTTACGTTTACCCGGTCTGACAGCAGCATATAGGGCATCCACACCGCGATGCTGATCGCCACCTTCTGGAGGTTGCCTTCTAACAGGCTGACCAGCGGTTCCACCACATTCGCTGGCAAAGACCCGATCTGCGAAATCTGGTTCGCGATCATGATCTGCATGACCATATCGGTCAGCCACACGAACAACAGCATCCGCGGGAACAGCGGGATGTTGCGCAGCGCCATGACAAAGGCGACCATGTAGAAAAAGTTCATCACGATCACGTCCAACGCCATCACCACGAACATCGTCATCGCCCAATCGGGGGCCAGCGCGCTCATCGCGGGGATTGCGAAGAAAAATTCGCCGCTGCGGATCACCACGTTGATCATCAACCCGATCAGCAGCGATGCGAGGAAGCCGACCGGGCCGAACATCGGATGCTGGCGGGCTTCAGCCGGGCTGACCCGCCGCCATTTGCCGATGAAGGACAGGTGGAAATCGGGCCGTTGGCGCGCATTTTCGCTGGAATAGGCGCTGCGGGCGATCAGATAGCCTGCAATCGGGGCGATGATGATCGCGCCATAAACCAGCAGCATCGGCACTGCGTCTTCGGCGTGATCCACCGGGGTGGCGGAAAAGGTTATGCGCAGCGCCGCAGCGATGCCGGCAAACGCCACCCATCCGGCGGCGAGCCACGCCATGTTGCGCGTGAGGAACGGCGGGATGGCGATGCTGCGCTGATAAAGCGAGCGGGCCCACCCGGCGAACCAGCTGCGAAAAAAACGGGATATTGCGTCCACGTTAGCCAAGGTTTCCTCCGACCGGTTTTTCACCCCGTTCCCGATTCGCGAATCGGCGCGGTGGCCGATGGTGATTCGTTGCGGGGGATGAAAACTGGTTTATTATGAAACACCTTATGAACGGTTAATTGATACATTAACCCTGCGCATTAACGAAGGATTTTGTTAACTTACTGATAACTAACCAACTTCATTTTATGGTTGAAAAAGCGTTGACCGGGTGCCGCAAACCGCAGCATTATAAGGGCGTTCGGGGGGAACTGAACACACGGGATCACGGTCAACGTGCTCCTGCACAACAAAAAAATGGTCGTGCATCCCGTAAGGGAAAGTTTCCTTCGGCAGGCGTCCCGCCGGCGAGACCGGTCTGGCGTGTTTTCAATCGGCCCCAATGGCCAACTGATACGTAAGGACTGTAACATGACAAATCTGATCAAGAATTTCCTTAACGACGAAGCCGGCGCTTCGGCTGCTGAATATGCCCTGCTTCTGGCCGTAATCGGCATCGGCATTGTTGTTGCTGCGAGCAACCTTGGCATCCAGATTGGCGAAGCCCTGCAGGAAGCTGCGGACGTCATCGATACTGGTGCGCCCGTCGCCGGCTAAGGCCCAAAACGGACAAGGGCCTGTGCGGCGTGTGCTGCATGGGCCCTTTTCCACTTCAGTGTTTTTGATGCGGGGGGCGGCAGGTGCAAAATCGAAATATCTTTATCGTGATCGGCGCACTTGTGATCGCCGCCTTTACGGTGTTTCTGATCAACGCCTACCTGACAGGCGTTCAACAGAGCGTCGAGCGGCAGGCTGAATCGCAAGAGGTAACGCCGATTGTCGTCGCCACCCAGCCGCTCGATTTCGGCGATGCGCTCACGCCTGAAAATGTCAGGCTCCAGAACTTCCCCGCCAGCTCGGTGCCGCAAGGCGCGTTCCCCACAGTAAGGGCGGCGCTGGCCGATAACCGCGTGGCGCTGCGCCCGATTGTGCCGGGTGAACCGGTGCTGGCCGACAAGGTCAGCGGCACCAGCGGCCGCGCCGTGCTCGCCGCCAAACTGCCCGAAGGCATGCGCGCCGTCGCCATCCCGGTAACAAACGTGACCGGGGTTTCCGGATTCGTGCGCCCCGGCGATACAGTCGATGTCATCATGACCCGCCAGATCCCCGGTGACGGGGCAGAGGCCAGCGATCTGATGTCCGATATCATCCTTGAACGGATCAAAGTGCTCGCCATAGATCAGGTCGCCAACGAAGGCGCGACCGAGGCGCAGGTGGGCAAAACCGCAGTGCTGGAAGTTGATCCGCTACAGGCGCAGCAACTGGCCATCGGAACCAAGCTTGGCACGTTGAGCCTGGCGCTGCGCAATGTCGAATCGCAGGAAGAAACCAGGGGCCGCACCCTGACCAACCGCGATGTTGGCAATGCGCGGCTGTATATCCGCAAACGCCCGACCCAGCAGGCGCCTTCGATGGCCCAGCCCGGCGCCATCGCGCAGGCCGGCGGCGCAATGGCGCGGCCCATGCCCAGCGGGCCAAGCATGACGATTTATCGCGGGGTTGAAGGCCAGGCCTACCCGGTCAACCTTCTGGGGGGGAGATAGGGATCATGAAGAATATTCTGGCAGCGGCCCTGCTGGCATCAGCCGCGCTGGTCGCGGTTCCTGCACAGGCCCAGTCTTCGGGCGCGGATATCCACGCAGGCGAAATCGAAGTGGCGATCAACAAAAGCCAGATCGTCACCGCCGACCGCGCGATTGACCGCGCGATGATCGGCAGCGAAGCAATTGCCGATGTCCTGCCGGTATCCGACCGGTCAATCTACATTCTCGGCAAATCGGTCGGCACGACCAGCCTGACGTTGTATGACAAGATGAACCGCGTGATCGCGGTGATGGACATTTCGGTTGGCCCCGATGTGGAATCGCTGCGCACGCAGCTTGACGAAATGTTCCCCGGCCAGACGATTGATGCGCGCCTGACCAACGGCAAACTGATGCTGTCGGGCACGGTCAAGGATGCAGGCGTCGCCAGCCGCGCGGCCCGCCTTGCCAGCGCGTTTGCGGGCGATGAAGTGATCAACATGCTGTCACTCGGCAGTCCGCAGCAGGTGATGCTGGAAGTCCGCTTTGCCGAAGTGAACCGCACGGTCGGCGAAAAGCTCGGCGTCAGCGGCTTTGCCAACTCGCTTGGCGGCAGTTTCCGCGGCGTGACCGGCAGCGGTGCCTCTGCGCGCTCGGATGGGTTGGGGGGCAATCAGCTCGGACTCGATCCGATACTCGACCAGTTCGGCATTTTCAGCGCGCTGTTCAGCATTGGCGATGTCGATATCGAAGCCTTCCTCAACGCGCTTGAAGAACAGGGCATGTCCAAAACCCTGGCCGAACCGACACTGGTGGCGCTGTCGGGCGAAAAGGCATCCTTTCTGGCAGGCGGCGAATTCCCGATCCCGGTTGTGCAGGGCGGCAATGCCGGCGGCGGCGGCGGCGGCGGTGGTCAGGCGATCACGGTTGAGTTCAAATCCTTTGGTGTCAGTCTGGGTTTCACCCCGACCGTGCTGGGCGACAATCTTATCAACCTGATCGTCGAACCCGAAGTCAGCTCGCTCGACCCTTCGGCTTCGGTCACGATCAATGGCCTGACCATTCCGGGCCTGCAAACCCGGCGCGCGTCGACCACGCTGGAACTGCGCGACGGGGAAAGCTTTGTGCTGGCCGGGCTGCTGCGCACCGAGTTTCAGACCAATGTCCAGCAATTGCCGATCCTTGGATCAATCCCGATCATCGGTTCGCTGTTCCGGTCAACCCAGTTCCAGAAGGGCGAAACCGAACTGCTGATCGTGGTCACGCCGCGACTGGTAAAGCCGATCCGCCCCGATCAGGTGCGCCTGCCGACCGATCGCGTGGCCGATCCCGATGCGGCCGAAACGCTGTTGTTCGGTCAGGATTACAAGCCCAAGACGCTGCCACCAGCCGCGCCTGCGGGGCAACCGCGCACTCAGGGAGACGGCTATGAATATTGATCGCATTGTTCTGGCCATCGCGGGCAGCGCGCTGCTGAGCGGCTGCGCGACCTACGGCAATCTTGACGGGGCCTATGATCCCGAAGCGTTTGGAGAGGCGAACCGGCAGACCTATGCCGCGATGGTCGTCAATCCCGAACCGGTTTACACCGAAGACGCGACCCACAGCGGCGAAAAGGCAGCCGATGCGATTGATCGTTATCGCGAAGATGCGGTCAAGCAGCCCGAACGCCTGTCGACTTCGGAAGTTCCCGAAGGCGGATGAGGCAGAGGGGCAGATCCATGATTGCAAAGCGACTCTTCATCGATTTTGCAAAGGCGCGCGATGCGGCGATTGCGCCGCTGTATGCGCTTGCGTTGTTCGGGCTGATCATGATCGCCGGGGTCGGCTGGGATTACAGCCGCATGGCGACGATGCACAGCGAGCTGCAGAACGCGGCAGACCAGGCCGCGCTCGCCGCTGCGACGCAGCTGACGGGTGTGACGGGGGCGATGCAGCGCGCCGAAGATGCCGCCACAAACTTCCTCGCCACCGACGGTAGCGTCTGGGTCAACGAAACCAAACTGGCCAATGATAACGGTGGCCGGACGGTCGCCGGGCTGACCTTTGAATTTTTCCAGAGCTGGAACCACGCGACCGACGAACCCGGCACGGTGGCGGACAGCGATGCCAATGCGCGCTATGTGCGCGTAACGGTCGGCGGTCGGACGGCGCGTTACGCCCTGACCGCGATTGGCGGGCTGGTTTCCTCCGGCGCAATCAACGCCAGCGCGGTGGCGACGCTGGAAGCTTCGGCGTGCAACGTCCCGCCGCTAATGGTCTGCGCGCCCACCGGCAATCCGGGCTTTCCCGGCACCAACGAGATCGGCATCGCGCTCGACCTGCGTGAAAAGCCGCAAAGCACCGCCGAATTCACCCCGGGCAATTTCGACCTGCTCGACATTGACTATGAAGATATCGATCCCAACCAGCAGAACCGGACGCTGGGGCTGAATTCGGATCTGCTTGGCTGCACCGCGGCCCAGATCACCACGCGGCCGGGTGCGCGCGACACGGAAAACACCGCGATCAACACCCGCTTCGGCATCTATCCGAACGGGCAGAATTTTTCCTGCGAGGCCAATGGCGATTTCTGCCCCGCAGAGGTCACCCGCAACAATTTGGTGCGCAGGGTGTCGGTCAACAACAAATTCGACGAGGCAACCTGTCAGTCCACCACGGGCGGCGATTTGATACCTGCTTCAGAAGTGCCCGTCGTCCCCCCTTTAACTGCTCCGGTACCAAATCAGGGATTGCCGCTTGATACGTGTCAAACCGATGGAAGCACCCGCTGCCTCAGCTTTGGCGACGGCGTTTGGCCGGTAACGGACTATTTTGCGAATGTTCATAATATGGCGCCGCCGGAAGGGCTGGACATGAACAATGACGGGCGGATTACGCGCTTTGACGTGTATAATTGGGAACGCGCCGATGCGTCGCGAACCACAGTTGAGGAACTCGCCCGCGTCCCCGATAGCAACGGAAATAAAGGCACGCTCTACTGCACCGCCCCGCGCCCTATTCAAGGAACGCCGGTCGTGCCGTCGTCCTCACAAAAGGATCGCCGTATCGTAACCGTGGCGGTGGTAGATTGCACTGGCGAGAGTGGCCGCTTTGATGTCAACACCTTCAGGTTTATCGATCTTTTCCTGCTCGGCCCCATTACCGGTCCGGCTGGGGCGGGAGAACTCAAGGCGGAAATCATCGGCCCGGCACGGCGCGCCGACGGGGGCAGCGGGTTCCAGAACTTTGGCCGCAAGAAACCGGTGTTGGTGCAATGATCCGCCGTTTCACCCGAAACCGCAGGGGAACCGCCGCGACCGAGTTTGCGCTGACGTTGCCATTGATGCTGGCGCTGATTTTCGGATCGATGGAGGCCGGGCATTTTTTCTGGACGCAGCACAAAATCGTTAAATCGGTGCGCGACGGCGCGCGCTTCGCCTCGCGGCTCGATATTGGACGCCTGTGTGCGGGCGATACCGCGCTGGAAGCGGAAATTCAAAATATCACCGCTACCGGCCAATTGGCAGCAGGCGGCACGTCCAAAGTGCCTGACTGGGAGTCAGCGGATGTCCAAGTTGTTATAGAATGCGATGAATTCGTTGACACCGGAATCTATGCCGATCTTGGTGAGGGAGGCCCGATGGTTACTGTCGATTCAGGCCTCGTCGCCTATCCTTCGATCCTTTCCGGGCTGGGCTTTATCGATGACACGATCAACCTCTCGGCCAGGTCGAGCGCGGCGGTGATGGGCATATGAAGCGCCTTTTGATCATGTGGCGCGACAGGCAAGCCGCCTCGGCAGCGGAATTCGTGCTGGTTCTGCCCGTGGCGCTGCTGTTGCTGTTCGGCATCATCGATGTCGGTAATTACGCATGGACGCTCAACGAGTATGAAAAGGCGACCCAGATGGGCACCCGTCATGCGGTTGTCACCGATGTGGTTTCGTCGGGAATCCAGAACGAGTCCTATGTTGGCAAAGTTTGCAACGGCACCGCGCTGAGAGCTGGCGACCGGATTTGCCGGGAAGCATTGGGCACGTTGGAATGCAGCAGCACCGGGTGTGTGTGTGCTGTTGCGCCCTGCCCCAGCGGCACGGGCTCAAATGCAGCCGCATTCGACGATCTGGTTACGCGTATGCAGGCCATTCAACCCGACATAACACCGGGGTCGGTGCGTGTCGTATATCAGGGATCAGGGCTGGGTTTTGCAGGGGATCCCAACAAGCCTGAAATTGCCCCGCTTGTTACCGTACAAATCGCAAATGCGACGTACACGCCCATCAGCTTGTCGCCTTTCGGTGCCACAGTTCCTTTACCGGACTTCTCCTATACTTTGACGCTCGAAGATGGAGAGGGTGACCCTCCCGTCTAGAGCTGAAATGGATAATCACATGACGAAGTCTGAAACTCTCACCCTGTTCCGCCGCCTGCCAGCGCGAATGTGCGCTTGCGTGGTGGCGTCAGACGATGAGCTGGCGCATCTGGAAAGCCAATTCCCCGAACAGTTCCGGCAGATTTTCACCAGCGTTGCCTTGCCGACCAACGCTGCGCTCCCCGCGCTTCCCGTGACGCAAAGCACTGTTCTGGTGATCGAGGTCAATCCGGGGCTGCCCGGCTCGATCGGGCGTATCGAACGGGCGCGCTCCAGATATCCCGACCTGCCGATCATCGCCGCGGTCGAAAGCCTTGATCTCAGCAAGGTTCGCACGCTGATGCGGCTGGGCATCAAGGATGTGGTCGCGCTGCCCTTCAACGCCGATGAACTGCTTCCGGTCATCATCGACCTTAGCACCCAGTTTGCCAATCAGTCGGCCGGTCTTGCCCCGATGCAGGCAGTGGTTCACTCGTCCGGAGGGATTGGGGCCAGCACGGTCGTTTCGCACCTCGCGGCCGCGATAACCGAACAGAACGAAGACGCGCGCTGCTGCATTGTCGATCTCGATTGCCAATTCGGCGAACAGGCCAGCCTGTTCGGCGTCTCGCCCAGCACGAGTGTGGTTGATTGCCTTGATGCCGGCGACCGGCTCGATTGGGACATCATTGCCAATGCCGTGACCAACGTCCGGCCCAGAATCGACCTGCTGGCCGCCCCGCGCGACATTCCGCCGCCGGAAACGATCGATGCCGACCAGTTGCTCAGGCTGCTGACGATGCTACGGCAGAATTACGATCACGTGCTGCTCGATTTCCCGGCCGGGTGGACGAACGCCGGCCTTTCGGCCGCATGTGCATGCAACCGCCTGCTGCTGGTCGTGGATCAATCGGTGCGCAGCATCAGCCGGGCAAGCAAGACCATCGCGCTGCTCGACAGCGTGGATGTCGCCCCAGGCAATGTCACACTGGTGGTTAATTGTGCTGAAAAACGCCTGTTCCAGGTTATCGGCGCGCAGGCCGTCGGTGACACGCTAGATCGGGAGATCGCCGCCGTCATTCCGCTGGTGAAAACCGGCCTGCAAGAAGCGCAGGTTCGCGGCTTCCTGTTCAGCGAAGAGGAGCCCCGCAGCGCCTTTGCCAAAGCCTTTGCCCAGCTGGCCGGAATTGATTTTTCGGACGGTGAACAGTCATGAAATGGTCCGTCAAGAAGACTGGCATTCAGACCGAACAGACGATTGATCCGGAACAGCCGTATGTCGCCCCGGTTACTGAGGCCGCGCTGTTCCACGATGAAGCGCAGGCCGCGTTGCTTGAGCTGAAGATTTCGATCCACCGCTCGCTGCTCGACAAGATCAACCTTTCTGCGCTGGACAAGCTGCCGCGCCCGACCATCCGCGCAGAAGTCGCCGAAATCATTGGCGAGATCCTGGCTGACCAAAAGGAAAAGCTGAACCGCGCCGAACGTGAGGCGTTGGTCGATGATGTGCTGGATGAACTGCTTGGCCTTGGCCCGCTTGAGCCACTGCTGCAGGACGAATCGATCACCGATATTCTGGTGAACGGCCCCAAAACCGTGTTTGTCGAGCGTTTCGGCAAGCTGGAGCGCGCTGCGACGATGTTTCAGGATGAACGCCATCTGATGCGGATCATCCAGAAAATCGTCAGCGCGGTCGGTCGCCGGATCGATGAATCCTCGCCATTCGTCGATGCCCGGCTGGCAGACGGATCGCGTGTAAATGCGATTGTCGCTCCGCTTGCGGTGGATGGATCACTGCTTTCCATCCGCAAGTTCGCGAAGAAGCGGATCGGCATGGATCGGCTGGTCGAATTCGGCAGCCTTACTCCGGCAATGGCGGATATCCTGCGCGCGGTGGTCGCCATGCGTCGGAATGTGTTGATCAGCGGCGGCACCGGTTCGGGCAAGACCACCCTGCTCAATGCGCTCTCATCATTCATTGATGGCAGCGAACGCATCGTCACCATCGAAGACAGTGCCGAACTGCAGCTCCAGCAAGAACATGTGGCACGGCTGGAAACCCGACCCTCCAATATCGAGGGTAAGGGCGAGATATCCCAGCGTGATCTCGTGAAGAATGCGCTGCGTATGCGCCCAGACCGGATCGTGGTCGGCGAAGTCCGTGCTGGCGAAGCATTCGATATGCTTCAGGCCATGAACACCGGCCATGATGGATCGATGACCACTGTCCATGCCAACACACCCCGCGATGCGCTGGCGCGTGTTGAGCAGATGATTGGCATGAGCGGTATCGACATGCCGGCCCGATCGGCCCGCGCACAGATCGCATCGGCAGTCGATGTGGTGGTTCAGGTCGGCCGCCTGTCGGATGGTCGGCGCAAGGTGATGAGTGTCTCGGAAGTGACCGGCATGGAAGGCGACACCATCACGATGCAGGAAATCTATCGCTTCAAGATGACGGGCCGGACCGAGAATGGCGACGTTCTGGGCCGGTTCGAAGCGACTGGCATCCGGCCAAAGTTTGCCGCCGATGCGGCGACTGCCGGAATCAACCTCAGCGCCGATCTGTTCCGCCCTGAACACGGGGCAGAGACAGCATGACGGATGCCTTTCTGAGATTGGGAATCCTGCTCGCGCTGTTCGCGACAACCTTTATCGTGGTGCAGGCGGTTCTCAATGTGGCCTGGGCCCGCCGTTCGCGCTTGAATACCATCAATCAGCGTTTGAAGTTGATCAGTGAAGGCCGCAGCCGAGACGAGATCATATCGGTTCTTCGGAAGAACACGGGCAGTGATTTTTCCGCTTTCCCGCAGCCGTTGGCCAGTTTGTTGGCGGCGCTGGAACGTTCGTTGCGTGCCGCCGGAGTGCCATTTGCAACCAGTCTGGTCGTTTTTGCAATGGCGGTTGCTTTCGGACTGCTGGTTGCCGTGATCGGAATCGCGGCGGCGATGAGCGGTTTCACCATGTCGGCGGGCACTGTTCTGCTGATCGTCACGCTGTCTTTTTGTGCTGCCGTGCTGCTGCCCGTGCTGGTGGTGAACGCCTTGGCGCAAAGGCGCCGCAAGCGGATGGAAGAACAGTTCCCGATCAGCCTTGATGTTTTCATCCGCGCGCTGCGCGCAGGCCACCCAGTGGCCTCGGCCATCGATCTCCTCACCCGGGAAATGCCCGATCCGATCGGCAGTGAATATGGTCTGGTCGCGGATGAAGTGTCCTACGGAGCCGAGCTTGCCGACTCACTCTCGAGTATGGCGGAAAGGTGGGGGCTTGAAGATATCCGGATGTTTGTCGTTTCGCTGTCGGTGCAGAATGAGACCGGTGGCAATCTGGCCGAAATCCTTGAAAATCTTGCGTCTGTCATTCGCGCCCGCGCAAGTCTGTTCCTCAAGGTTCGTGCGCTGAGCTCGGAAGGCAGGATGACAGGGTGGATATTGACGATCCTTCCCGTCGGAGCATTCGTGGTTTTGTTTGCTGTAAATCCCGCTTTCTACCTCGATGTTGCAGATGACCCGGCCTTTATCATCGGCTTTGTTGGCCTTATTGTGATGTATGCCATTGGATTTGCAACGATCCGCATGATGATCAACATCAAGGTCTGACGGCGATGATTGATCTTATAGCAAGCAGCCCTGTCATAAAGACTGCGGTTCTGTTCGGTATTTTTGCGGTTATTGCATTTTTTGCCTTTGTCGGTTTGAATCTCGCACTTCGCCGTCGCGATGAGCGGATTGCCCTTGAAAAACTGGTTGCCGTGCGGCCGGATCAGGGCTTTTCCGGTAGTCTGCGGAGCGACCGGAACACCAGTGCTTGGGCGCGCATGGCCCAGAGGATCGAACAAGCCGGGCTGAGCCTCGCTGATTCCAAGGATGACCGCCTCAGCGCCAAGCTTAAGGAGGCAGGGTATAGCAGCGCCTCGGCACCCCGCATCTTCACCTTGATCCGGCTTACACTGGTGTTTGCGCTCCCTGCGATTGTGCTGACGGTGATGTTTTTCACGGGCGAGCGTCCGGAACTGTTTACAATCTATCTTGTCGGTTCAGCATTGGGATTGGCTGGCCTTTTCCTTCCGAATCTCGTCGTCAGCGCCAAAGCCGATCGCCGTAAACAGGCCATTGTGAATGGCTTTCCCGATTGCCTTGATCTGATGCTGGTTTGTGTCGAGGCGGGGCTTGGGATTGAGGCAGCAATGGATCGCGTTGGCCGAGAGGTCGTGCAGGCGCATCCGCAGGTATCCGAACTGCTTTCCGCCACCGGGCTCCAGCTGCGCGCAGGGGCATCGCGCGAGGAGGCTTTCCGAAGCCTTTCAGAAACCGCAGGCGTGGATGAAATCCGGTCGTTTGCGACGCTGCTGATCCAGTCGGACAAGCTCGGCACGAGCTTGGGCAGCACACTTCGCGTCTATGCCGAAGAAATGCGCGAGAGGCGCAGAATGCGCGCCGAGGAAAAGGCGCACCGGCTACCAGTTCTGATTTCAATACCCCTGGTGGTTTTCATGTTGCCGGTGATGATCGGGGTGCTGATGCTGCCCGCCGGCATACGGGTTGTCCGTGAACTTGCTCCAGCATTGACAGGAGGATAGCGATGAAAGTTTGGGCTATAGTCGGCGCGACATTGTGTCTGGCAACTGCGGGATGTGCATCACTTGATTTCACCCCGCGATCCAAGACCGCGCAGCAGACCGATATGAGCGCATATTTTGCTGAACGCCTTGAGGTTGGCCGCGCCCATCTGGCGGCTGGTCGCCCGACCAAGGCGATCGAAGCCTTCCGGCAGGCTTCCTACAATAATGCGCTGGCACCCGAGGCATTCAATGGGATGGCAGTGGCCTATTCCACGCTGGGCCGTGACGATGTCGCCAGGGATCTGTTTGCACGGGCGGCCGATCTTGACCCGACCGATCAACGCTATTGGCGGAACCTTGCGCGGGTGGACGAGCGGATCATGTTGGCCAAGCAGACCCCGCGATTAGCACCCCCCGCAGCTGAAGCTACGGTGGTTGCTCCAACTGCTACGGCGGCGGCGGAAGAAGACGACGCGCCGCAGGCGCGCCCATTGAGAATGGCCAAGGCCAAGGAAGTGTTCATCCGCACACTCCCGGCCAGCCAGGCTTCGGGGGCCAAGGTTCCGGAAAAGAAGCTGGAAGGCGCAATCGTCAGATCAGCTATTTTGGTAACCGCGCCGAGGCCGCGATCCGATTATCCGATCCGGGTCAACGTGACGCCGACTCGCAAGATTGCTGCCGCATCGCGGCAGACCGAAGGCACAACGTCGCTACCAATCCGCATCATCCTCAACAAAAATTGAAGTTGATCGGCTGACCCGTGCCTCCTTTCGAGATCTTTGCCTTTCTGCTGTTGGCCGGCCTCGCAGGGTTTGGGGCCTGGACTGACATTGCCAACCGGCACCTTTCCAACTGGCTTAGCCTTGCGACATTGGTGGCCGGGTTGGTGTTTGCCGCGATTGGCGGAACGCCTTCCGATTTCCTGAGCCATCTTGGGCATTTCGCCGTCGCTTTGGCGATTGGGCTGGCGCTCTTTGCCGGTGGTGTCTGGGGCGGGGGTGACGGAAAGTTCTATGCAGCGGTCGCCGCATGGTTCCCGATCAGCCTGTTTTTCAATTTGATTTTCGCGATCTCGATGGTTGGTTTGGCAATGCTGATCGTCATGTTGATAAAATCCCGAGGGCGCCTGTTTCGCAAGGACACAAGGGGTGTGCCCTATGGCGTTGCGATTGGCATGGGGGCGCTGGTCGCGCTTGGGCAGCAGATTTGGTAAAGCGTCACCTCTTTCACGGATTGCGCCAGATGGTGCGGACAGGTGCGATCGTCGCGCTGTCGTTCCCGGCTTACCTTTCCGCAGAGGATGCTCCATCTGCTGGGAATGGTGAACCGCCCACGTCCAGCGAACGAGCGGACGCGATCAGTCCAACCTATTCACCGATCAGCATTGCCACACCGGTAGGGAAAATAAGCCTAGCAAAGGCTGGCGACGAACTGGGTGAACGACGGTTTGAGACCAGGAGTACCGCGGCAGGTGCAAGCGTTGTGTCCTTTTCAAGAACCCGTCCGCGCCGGAACGCCAGCGGAATGCCATTGATCGGCTATCCGGCAGGGCTACCATTGCACAATGGTCGGCTCTCCAGCGGTTTCGGCTATCGGTTCCATCCGCTTTCCGGACGCTATCAGCCCCATGCAGGGGTTGATCTGGCCGCGCCGATGGGGAGCCCGGTGGTCGCGACGGCTGACGGAATAGTCGGGTTGGCCGGTTGGATGGGAGGCTATGGCCTGACGATCCAGCTCGACCACGGGAAAGCTATCCAGACCCGCTATGCTCACCTTTCAGCCACGTCAGTAACGCCGGGTCAAAGTGTCAAGCAGGGGCAGATCATCGGATTTGTCGGTTCGACGGGCCGGTCAACTGGCCCCCACCTCCACTACGAGGTTAGGGTCTCTGAAGTGGCAATCGACCCCTTGAATTGACGAAGGAAGTGGATGGGCGCTTGAGCAATTCCAGCGCGTGATGCGTCAGCATCTCAGCGTGCTGGTATAAAGAAGCGAGCTCAATCCCCAACCATATCACCCGGCGTGCCCAGATGGGGGGCTTCATGCGTGGCCCAATCGGTATCGGCTGTCGGTGGTGCGGGCCGACCGGCCGGGCCAGCCGCTTCGGACGCTTCACCCAAGCGCAGGCGGTGGAGGTGCACCTTGGCGATCAAATTCGCTGAAATCGGCGCGGTCACAAACAGGAAAACCGAAACCAGAAGTTCGTGCGTAGTCCACTCACCGCGCACCAACTGGAAATAGGCCACCGAACCGAGCAGCATTCCGCCGAGGCCAAGGGTTGTCGCCTTGGTCGGGCCGTGCAGCCGCTCCATCAGCGAAGGCAGACGCACCAGCCCCCAGCTTCCAATCAACGCAAAACTGCCGCCGATCACGATCAGCAAACTGACAATAACCTCGGCGAGGGGCAGCGGCACGCTCATTCGATGATATCCCCGCGCAGCAGGAACTTGGCATAGGCGACGGTGCCGACAAAACCGACCATTGCCAGCAGGAGCGCGGCTTCGAACGATGAGCCGCTGCCGCCAGCAATTCCGGCGAGCACAATGATGCCGATGATGTTGATCACCATCGTATCAAGCGCAAGGATGCGATCGGTGACGCCCGGCCCCTTGAGCAATCGCCAAAGGTTCAGCGCCAGCGCCAGGCCGAGCGCCACAAAACCAAAGCCGAGGGCATATTCGATCATACGAAAATCCTCATAAGCCGGGCCTCGTAGCGCGCTTTGACCTTGGCGATCTCACTCGCCGGGTCGGGCGCGTGGAGCGCGTGGACGAGCAGATATTTGCCGCAGGCCGAGATATCGCTCGACACCGTTCCGGGCGTGAGGCTGATCGTCCCGGCGAATACGGTAATCGCCTCAGGCGAGGTCAGTTCAAGCGGTATCGCCAGCCACGCCGGGCGCAGGTCGCGATTGGGCTTGAACAAAATGATCGCTGCAACTTCGAAATTGGCGATGATGATGTCCCACACCACAAGCCCGCAATAGCCAAGTGCGGACAGGTAACGCACCTTCGGGCGTCCCGGCCACCACGGCGCGGTGAACAACGGGATGGCAAAACCCAGGACCAACCCCAGGAACAATGTGCCAAAGGTGAGGTCGCCCACCATCACCATCCACATCACCACCAGCAATACGCTGAGGCCTGGATGCGGCAACAGACGGCTCATTGCGCAACCTCACCCAGCACTGCGCGGGCGGACAATGCCGGGTCGAGCACCTGCGCCGCGGCGGCGTTGGCATAGGCACTGGCCCAACCCGCTCCGGCGGATAGCGCTGCCAGCAGTGCCAGCGCAATCGCAGGTGCGACAAGATCGGCGCGCGTGGCGGCAGGCGCAGTCGCCTCGCCGCTTAGTGCCCGCTTCCAGAACAGCGTGCTGCCCACGCGGGCGAAACCGATAATTCCGAACAAAGTCGTAACCAGAATCACCCCCCACGCCCAACCCCAATCGGGCAGGGCAGTCACCGATTTCAGGATCATCAGCTTGCCGATGAAACCTGATAACGGTGGCAGACCGGTTGCCGCGATGGCCGCGAGCATGAACATCAGTCCTACTGCGCTACGGTCGGCAAAATCAGGGGCGGGGCTGGCATTATCAGCAAACCCGCCTCGCCGTCTCGCCACCACGTCGGCCACCAGAAACAGCGCCGCCGCCGCGATTGTCGAATGGACGAGATAATAGAGCGCCGCCCCCAATGTTGCCGTCTGCCAGCCCGCCACCGCGATCAACAACGTGCCGGTTGATCCGATCACCAGATAGGCAGCCTGTTCGGACAGGCTACGGGCCACGAACACGCCTGCGAACCCGATCGCCGTCGACACCATTGCGGCGGGCAGAAGATAAGGTGCCGGAACCCAAGCCGCAGCGCCCGCGCCATCGCCAAATACCTGCGGCACAACCCGGATCAGCGAATAGACGCCGACCTTGGTCATAATCGCAAACAATGCCGCCACCGCGGGGGTAGATACGGCGTAGGTCCGCACCAGCCACAGATGCAGCGGCGCGACCGCCGCTTTCAGTGCAAACACGCTGACCAGCAACAGCGCGGCAATGCGCAGCAGGCCCTGATCCTCGGGCGCCAATGCTGCCACTCGCAGCCCCATGTCGGCCATGTTGAGAGTGCCGGTCAGCGCATAGAGCAACCCCAGCGCGATCAGAAACAGCGATGACCCGACAAGGTTGACGACCACATATTGCACCCCGGCCTTCAACCGTGCCGGGCCTTGGCCGTGCAGCATCAGCCCGTAGGAGGCGATCAGCAGAACCTCGAAAAAAACAAACAGGTTGAACAGGTCACCGGTCAGGAACGCGCCGTTCAATCCCATCATCTGAAACTGGAACAGCGGGTGGAAATGCCAGCCCTTACGGTCAGCGCGCGTGACCACCGCGTGCAGCAGTGCGATCAGCGCGAGGGTAGCCGCCAGCACCAGCATCATCGCCGCAAGCCGGTCTGCCACCAGCACAATGCCGAATGGTGCAGGCCAATTGCCCAATTCGTAGGCGAGGATCGTCCCGTCGCTGACCCGTGCCACCAGGGCGATCGCGGATACCAGCATGGCGAGGCACGACACCAGCGAAATGTTGATGCCCAGCGCCCGCCGCCGCCGCATTACCAGCAGCGCGAACGGCGCGGCAAGCGCGGGAATCGCAACCGGCAGGATCGGCAGATGATCGGCGAGCGTCACGGGCGCTCCCCATGCGTGTCATCACTGGCGAGGCCGTCCTGCGCATCGCCTGTCACCGTGTCACCATCAACATGGTCGCTGCCGCTTTCAAGGAAGCTGCGCAGCGCGAGGATCACCACGAACGCGGTCATGCCAAAGGTTATGACAATCGCGGTTAGGACCAGCGCTTGCGGAAGAGGATCGGTGTATTCGGTCACAGCCTTGTCCCAGATTGGCGGACGGTTCAGCACCAGCCGTCCTGACGCAAACAGGAACAGATTGACCGCATAGGACAGCAGCGTGAGGCCCAGCGCCACCTGAAACGTGCGCGCACGCAGAGCCAGAAAGATGCCGCCCGCCACCAGCACCCCAATCGCGCTCGCCACCAGAAATTCATAGGTCATGGCGCGTCCTTTTCGTCCGCCAGCGTCGCGGCATGGGCCCGGGCGGCGCGCTGCGCGATATGGCTGAGTTGTGCGAGCGCCAGCATCACCGCGCCGAATACGGTCAGGAACACGCCGACATCAAACAGCATCGCGCTGGCCAATTCAAACTCGCCAATCAGCGGCAGCGTGAAATAATCGAAGGTTGATGTAAGGAAGTTCGCGCCAAACACCACTGCGCCCAACCCGGTCGCCATCGCAGTCAGCACGCCCCACGCGATCAGGCGATGCTCGCTGAACCGCCGCCGTGCATCCGACCAGTCAAACCCGGCTGCGAGATATTGCACCAGGAACGCAATCGCCACCACCAGCGCCGCGATAAAGCCGCCGCCAGGCTGGTTATGGCCACGCAAGAACAGGAATATCCCCACCGTCAGCGTCAAAGGCAGGACGATGCGGCTGGCCATGAGCAGCATCATCGGGTGGCGTTCGGGCGAATGCGGCATGTCTTCGCGCCAGCGCCGCAACCGCGCGCCTGCTGCGCCGACTGCCGTGGTATCGAGCAGTGCAAAAATGCCCAAGCCAGCGATGCCGAGCACAATGATCTCGCCCAGAGTATCAAACGCGCGGAAATCGACAAGGATGACGTTGACGACATTGGTGCCGCCCCCGCCGGGCTTGGCATTGGCGAGGTGATAGGCCGCAATGCTCGCGCCCGGATCGCGGGTCAGCATCGCCCATGCCACCCCGCCGATCAGCACACCGCCCACAATCGCCAATGCGCCATCGCGCCATTTGCGCGGCGCAGCCGACAGCAGTGGCGGATCTTTGGGCAACAGGTTGAGCGCCAGCAACAACAGCAGGATGGTAACGACCTCTACCGAAATCTGCGTCAGCGCGAGATCAGGCGCGGAAAACCGCACGAAGGCAAGGCTGACGATCAGGCCGATGACGCTGATGTAAATCAACACCCGGAAACGGTTGCGCGAATCGTTCACCACTGCGGCCGTTGCCGCGATCAAAAGCACCCAGGCAATGATTGCCGGGGGCGAGGCGGGCAGACCTAGGCGCGTGCCAGTGAACACCCCGCCACCCACCAGCGCGCCATCGATCACCAGTGCGACGATAACGGCAAAGCTCGCCAACAGCATCCGCTGCAACGATGGCGTGTGCGTTGCGACAATGGCTTTGCGCACCCATGTGTCGGCAAAGCCAATTGTGCGTTCATACATCTGCTTGGCATCCGGCAGCCCCGCGCGCTCCCACAGGGTCAGCAGCCGTGCGTGCTGCCACAACAGGAGCACACCGCCCGCGACTGCGATGAGGCTGAGGATCAGCGCAAGGTTCACCCCGTGCCACAGCGCCAGATCAAATTCAGGCGCCGCGCCGCCGATCACGGCCCCTGTCACTGCACCCACCAGCGGCCCGGCCAGCAACATCGGGATCAGTCCCAGCAAAACCGCCAGCAGCGTTAAGACAGCAGGTGCAGCCCACATGCCAAAGCCCGGATCATGCGCGCGCGCGTGAGGCTCGGCCTCGCGCGGGTGGCCGAAAAACAGATGTCGGGCGAGCCGCAGCGAATAACCGACCGAAAGCGTTGCCCCGATGGTTGCCAGCAGCGGCACCAGCCATGGCAGGCCTAGGAGCACCAGATCGGGCGTCTGATACAGCATCAGTTCTTTTGATATGAACCCGCCCAGCGGCGGCAGCCCCGCCATTGATGCGGCGGCAAGGGTGGCGATCAACGCTGTAATCGGCATCACCTTGGCGAGTCCGCCCAGCCGCCGGATATCGCGTGTGCCGGTTTCATGCTCGACAATCCCGGCGCTCATGAACAGCGCGGCCTTAAATGCGGCATGGTTGAGGATGTGCAACACCGCCGCCAGCGCCGCCATCTCCAGCGAGAACCCCAGCAACATCACCAGCAGGCCCAATTGGCTGATGGTGGAATAGGCGAGGATGCTTTTCAGGTCATGCCGGAATAGCGCCACGCCCGCGCCAAACACCATCGTGACGAGGCCGACGCTGCTGACGATCACGGTGAAAGCTTCGGTCCCCGCCAACACCGGCCACAACCGCGCCAACAGGAACACGCCCGCTTTCACCATCGTTGCAGAATGCAGGTAAGCGCTGACCGGGGTAGGCGCTGCCATCGCGTGGGGCAGCCAGAAATGAAACGGGAACTGCGCTGATTTGGTGAAACAGCCCAGCAAAATCAGCCCCAACATCACCGGGTAAAGTGGCGAAGCACGCACCACATCGCCGCGCTCAAGGATCGTGGCCAGATCAAACGATCCCGCGATCAGCCCCAGCAGCACCATGCCGCCAATCAGCGCCAAACCCCCGCCGCCAGTAATCGCCAGCGCCATGCGCGCGCCCTGCCGCGCTTCGGCTTTGTGCTGCCAGAACCCGATCAGCAGGAACGACGACAGGCTGGTTAGTTCCCAGAACACCAGCAGCAACAATACATTGCCCGCGATCACAATGCCCAGCATTGCACCCTGAAACAGCATAAGGCTGGCAAAGAACCGACCGGTCGCCTCACCCGCATAGAGATAGAAATGGGCGAAGATCACCACTAGGAGGCCAATGCCCAGGATCAACCCGCCAAACAGCAGGCCTAGCGGATCGACCATCAGCGTCAGATCAAGCCCCAGCGAAGGCACCCATTGCCACGATGCAGACGGCACATCGCCGCCGATCACCGGCCCAGCCAGCATCACCAACAGGCCGAGGCCAAGCGCACTGGCCCCGCCCGCAATGCCCGAATGCACCGCGCGCGAAGCGTCGTGCAGCAGCGCAATCATCAGCGCGGCAAGAAACGGCAGCGCCACCAGCGTAATAAGCGTCAATGGTATCGCCATTGGCGGCCCCGGTGGTCCTTCCGTCCGAAAAATACGTTCGCGATCTTGTCGTTTGCGCGTAGCCTCGCGACAAACATGGTGCAAGGACAACCCATCTTGTTTGTCACCTATCGGCCCTCTGGCGTTCCCCCTATCCAATGCCTGCGCTTGGCCTGCCCCAACCAAAACTGTGCTTGTCTTGCGCGGTTCTGCGTGTAGCTGCAAATTATGCGCAGCCTGACCCATCTTGAACGGCTCGAAGCCGAAAGCATCCATATCTTGCGTGAAGTCGTGGCCGAGGCGGAAAAGCCGGTTATGCTTTATTCGGTGGGTAAGGATTCAGCGGTGATGCTGCACCTTGCCAAAAAGGCATTCTACCCCGCGCCTCCGCCGTTTCCGCTGCTGCATGTCGACACCACCTGGAAGTTCAAGGACATGTATGCCTTGCGCGAAAAGGCGGCGCGCGATGCCGGGATGGAGCTGCTGGTCTATCACAACCCCGAAGCCAAAGCGCGCGGGATCAACCCGTTCGAACACGGCCCGCTGCACACGGATATGTGGAAGACGCAAGGACTGAAACAGGCGCTCGACCTTCACGGATTTGATGTTGCCTTCGGCGGCGCGCGGCGTGATGAGGAAAAAAGCCGCGCCAAGGAACGCGTGTTCAGTTTCCGCACAGCACACCACGGCTGGGACCCGAAAAATCAGCGCCCGGAACTCTGGAACCTTTACAACACCCGCAAAAAGAAGGGCGAAAGCATCAGGGTGTTCCCGATCTCCAACTGGACGGAACTCGATATCTGGCAATATATCATGGCCGAAAATATCGAGATCGTGCCACTCTATTTCGCCGCCCCGCGCCCGACTTACGAATATGAAGGCGGGCTGTTCATGGCCGATGATCTGCCGCGGCTGGAGCAGGCAATGGGCTACAAACCCGAAATCACCACGCGATCCATCCGGTTTCGCACGCTCGGCTGCTTCCCGCTGACCGGCGCGGTTGAAAGCACCGCCTCCACCTTGTCCGAAGTCGTGCAGGAAATGTTGCTCACCACCACCAGCGAACGCCAGGGCCGGGTGATCGACAAAGACGGCGGCGACGCCAGCATGGAAAAGAAAAAGCAGGAGGGGTATTTCTGATGACTACCCCTTCTTCGTTCCAGACCGATGCCCTGATTTCTCAGGATATCGACGCCTATCTCGCCGCGCATCAGAACAAGAGCCTGCTGCGGTTCATCACCTGCGGCAGCGTGGATGATGGCAAGTCCACCCTGATCGGGCGGCTATTGTATGATTCCAAGATGATCTTCGAAGATCAGCTCGCCGCGCTCGAAAGCGACAGCAAACGCCACGGCACCCAAGGCGAAGAGATCGACTTCGCGCTGCTGGTCGATGGCCTTGCGGCGGAGCGTGAACAGGGCATCACGATTGATGTCGCCTACCGCTTCTTCGCCACCGAAAAGCGCAAGTTCATCGTCGCCGATACGCCGGGGCACGAACAATATACCCGCAATATGGTGACCGGCGCATCGACCGCTGATCTTGCGGTGATCCTGATTGATGCGCGCAAGGGCGTGTTGCAGCAAACGCGGCGGCACTCTTTTCTCGTCCACCTGCTCGGCATCCGGCACGTGGTGCTGGCGGTGAACAAGATGGATCTGGTCGCCTATGATCAGGCAGTGTTTGACGCAATCGTGGCTGATTACCGCGCGTTTGCGACCAGCATCGGGATAGGCGCCTTCACCGCGATCCCGATTTCGGGTTTCAAGGGCGATAATATCACGGCTTCGCCCTCGGCCAACACCCCATGGTATGATGGCCCGGCGCTGATCGAGCACCTTGAATCGGTGGAGGTGGACGCCGCCGCCGCGCAAAGTCAGCCGTTCCGAATGCCGGTGCAGTGGGTCAACCGCCCCAACCTCGATTTTCGCGGTTTCGCCGGATTGATCGCCAGCGGAACCATCCGCGCTGGTGATGCGGTACGGATCGTTCCGTCGGGCAAGACCAGCACGATCAAAAGCATCGTCACCTTTTCGGGCGAACCGGACGAAGCGGTCGCGGGCCAGTCGGTTACGCTGACGCTGACAGACGAGGTCGATTGCAGCCGCGGCGATGTGATCGCGGTTGCGGGCGATCCGCCGCAGACGTCCGATCAATTCAGCGCGACTCTGGTGTGGATGAACGAGGAGGCGTTGAAGCCGGGACGCGGCTATTGGCTCAAACTTGGCACGCAAATCGTCACTGCGACGGTTCAGCCGCCCAAATACGAGATAGACGTCAATAGTCTCGAGCATCTGGCGGCCAAGACGCTGGGGCTTAACGCCATCGGCGTGGCTGAATTTGCCACCGATCGCCCGATCGTGTTTGAGCCCTATGCGGAAAGTCGCCAGCTGGGTGGGTTCATCCTGATCGACAAGTTCACCAACGCGACCGTCGCTGCGGGGATGATCGCCTTCAGCCTGCGCCGCGCCGATAATGTCCATTGGCAGCCGACCGCGATCACCCGCGATGATCACGCGGGAATGAAGAACCAGCGCCCGCGTGTGCTGTGGTTCACCGGGCTTTCGGGCAGCGGCAAATCGACTATCGCCAACGAAGTCGAAAAACAGCTGTTCGTGATGAACCGCCACACCTTCCTTCTGGATGGCGACAATGTCCGCCACGGTCTCAACCGCGATCTGGGCTTTACCGAGGCCGACCGAATCGAAAATATCCGCCGCGTGGGCGAAGTTGCCAAACTGATGGCGGACGCTGGGCTGATCGTGCTCACCGCGTTCATCTCGCCGTTCCGCGCCGAACGCCAGATGGTGCGCGACATGCTGGAGCCTGGCGAATTCATCGAAATCTTCGTCGATACGCCGCTGGAAGTGGCCGAAAGCCGCGATGTGAAGGGCCTCTACAAAAAAGCGCGCGCCGGGAGGCTCAAGAACTTCACCGGGATCGACAGCCCCTATGAAGCGCCCGAAAATCCCGAAATCCGGGTCAACACCGTCGATATGACGCCAGATGAAGCGGCGCGGTTCATCATCCAGCAGATCCTGCCGCTCAAATGAATACGGCGGGATTGAGCGACGGCGAATTGGCAGCGCGGCTGGCGCAGGCTGCGGGGCGATTGCTGCTGGAGGTGCGGGACAGCGGGCTGCTTGCAGGCAAAGCGCTTGGCGCGGCAGGCGATGCGACAGCCAACCAGTTTTTGTGCCACGCGATCCGCGCTGCCCGGCCCGATGATGGGCTGCTGTCCGAAGAGGAAAAGGACAACGCCGCACGCCTGACGCAGCGCCGGGTGTGGATTATCGATCCGGTCGATGGCACCCGCGAATATGGTGAGGCCCGCGCCGATTGGGCGGTCCATGTCGCGCTTGCGGTTGATGGGATCGCGGTGCTGGGTGCGGTGGCGCTTCCCGGACTGGATGGCGGGGTGATGCTACGCTCGGACGCGCCAACGCCGCTTGCTCCGATGGCCCCCCAACCGCGGTTTGTCGTCAGCCGCACCCGGCCCGCGCGCGAAGCCGAGGCGGTGGCTAATGTGCTTGGTGGTATGCTGGTGCCGATGGGCAGCGCGGGGGCCAAGGCGATGGCGGTAGTGCGCGGCGAGGCCGAGGTCTATCTGCATTCGGGCGGGCAGTACGAATGGGACAGCTGCGCGCCAGTGGCAGTGGCGCGAGCACACGGGTTGCATTGTTCGCGGATCGACGGATTGCCGCTGGTTTACAATCAAGCCGATACCTACATGCCTGACCTGCTGATCTGCCGCCCCGAATGGGCGCACAAAGTGCTTGCGGAAGTCGCCAAGCTCAGCTGATCAATCGCCTTCGAATTCCATCAGCGCGCTGACCGCTATCCCGGCATCGCGTAGCCGCGCTGCACCGCCAAGATCAGGCAGGTCGATCACGAACAGCGCCGCTTCGATCACCGCGCCCGCCTTGCGCAGCAGCTGCGCCGAGGCTAGCGCCGTGCCTCCGGTCGCGATCAGATCATCGACAATCACCACTTTCTGCCCCGGCTCAATCGCGCCCGGATCCATTTCCAGCCGATCGGTGCCGTATTCAAGCGCGTAGTCGATACCGATGGTCGCGATCGGCAGTTTGCCCGGCTTTCGGACGGGCACGAAACCGACGCCAAGCTGCACCGCCACCGCCGCGCCGAAAATGAATCCGCGCGCTTCCATCCCCGCAATCTTGTGCGCGCCTGCCACATCAGCCCACTCGGCAAGATGATGCACGCTCGCCGCCATGCCCTTGGGGTGGCCGATCAGCGTGGTGATATCGCGAAACTGGATGCCAGGCTGGGGGAAATCGGGAACCGTGCGCACCAGCGTCTTTAGCTCTGCGGGAGAGAGATGCGGAGGTGTCATGTCAAAAAGGCCCCTTTGCGGCACGTTAAAAGCGGAGCGCCCCACCATCCGCAGGGGACGATGGGGCGCTCTTGGCGTTTGCATTGAACGGGAAGACTTACTTCTTCTTGGGCTTCATCCCGGCCCAGATCTGCTTGTACGACAGGAATGCCAGCGCGGTGGCGAACAGCAGGAAGCCAAGCACAAACCAGCCGGTCTGCTTGCGTTCGACCAACGAAGGCTCTGCCGTCCAGGTCAGGAACGCCGCAACGTCGGTCGCCATCTGCGGAATGGTCGCTTCGGTTCCATCAGCATAGGTTACCTGGCCGTCAATCGCGAGCGGCGGAGCCATCGCGATATTGACGTTGGCGAAGTGCTTGTTGAAATACAGGCCAGCCGGGGTTTCAAAACCGACCTTGGCGGCCTTTGCAGCATCAGGCTCTCCATAACCGGTCAACAGATCATAGACGTAGTTCGATCCGTCAGTCCGGGCCTTGGTAATCAGCGAAAGGTCGGGCGGGATGGCATTGTTGTTCGCTGCTGCTGCGGCGATCGCATTGGGGTATGGCATCGGGAAATGATCGGTCGGATTACCCGGGCGGGTGGTGTTTTCACCAGTGTTCGGATCGATCCCCGGCACCGTCCAGCTTTTCGCTTCGGCGTCCACTTCCGCTTCGGTGTAGCTGAGCTGCCGCAGGTTGCGGAACGCCACGAACTTCAGGCTGTGGCACGCCGAACAGACTTCTTTGTAAACCTGATATCCGCGCTGCAGTTGGGCAACGTCCCAAGTGCCAAGCGGGCCGTCAAACGAGAAGCCGCCTTCAGGCCCGCCGCCATGTTCATAGAAGGCATAGGAAGGCTGCTGTTCCGGTGCGGGGCCGAATGCGAAGTTCATGAAACCTGGCACCAGCGACCACAGCACCAGCACCGCAGTGATGGCGAGGCCGGCGATGATACCTCCGAGGCGAATAGTCATGACCGAGCTCTTTCTGGTTATCGGATCAAATTGCGTGAGAACTGCCCCGACCGATTACTCGGCCGGCTTATCCTTGCCCGTCACCGCTTCGGTGATCGAGAAGGGCAGCGGCTTAGGCACTTCGATCTGGCTTACAATCGGCAGGATCACGAGGAAGTGCAGGAAGTAATACGCCGTGAATATCTGGCTGAACATGATGTAAGGTTCTTCCGCGTGAGCACCGCCAAGATAGAACAGCGCTGCCATGGTCGGGATCAATCCGAACCAGAAGAATTTGCGGAACAGCGGGCGATAGTGGCCCGAACGTACCGGGCTCTTGTCCAGCCAGGGCAGGATAAACCACACCAGGATCGATCCGAACATCGCGATCACGCCGAGGAGTTTCGCCGGGATCAACACGATGCCGGTAAACGGAATGGTGAGATCGCCCGTGAAGGCGCGCAGGATCGCGTAGAATGGGTAGAAATACCATTCCGGCACGATCAACGCCGGGGTTGAGAGCGGGTTGGCCTCGATATAATTGTCCGGGTGCCCGAGCGCGTTGGGCAGGAAAAATACCATCAGCGTGAAGAAGATGAGAATCACGCCCAGCCCGAAGCCATCCTTCGCCGTGTAGTAGGGGTGGAACGGCACGGTGTCCGATTCCTGCTTCACTTCCACACCGGTCGGATTTGACGAACCGGGGATGTGCAGCGCCCAGATGTGGAGGATCACAACCCCCGCAATCACAAACGGCAGCAGGAAGTGCAGTGAGAAGAAACGGTTGAGCGCTGCGTTATCAGGAGCAAACCCGCCCAGCAGCCACACCTGCAGCGGCTCACCCACGATCGGGATGGCGCTGAACAGGCCGGTGATCACTTGCGCGCCCCAGAAGCTCATCTGGCCCCACGGAAGCACGTAGCCCATGAAGGCGGTTGCCATCATCAGCAGGAAGATCACCACGCCCAGCAGCCAGATCATCTCGCGCGGGGCTTTGTAAGATGAATAGAAGAACCCGCGGAAAATGTGCAGGTAGATCACAATGAAGAAGAAGCTCGCGCCGTTGGCGTGGGCGTAACGCAACATCCAGCCGTAGTTGACGTTGCGCATAATGTGTTCGACCGTTCCGAATGCGACCTCGGAATTGGCGGCATAATGCATCGCCAGAACAACCCCGGTAACAATCTGCACCATCAGGAAGAACCCGGCGAGCACGCCGAAATTCCACATGTAGTTAAGGTTGCGCGGCACCGGATAACCGGCGCCAACCGCATTGTAGACGAGACGCGGAAGCGGCAATTTCTCATCAAGCCACTTGGTGAAAGCGGATTGCGGCTCGTACTGCTTTGCCCAGGCGAAACTCATAGCGTTCTCTCGAATTGATCGATGTTACGGGTCGGATAGGTGGCCATTGTCATTCAATTATGCGGGATCAGCCGACGCGGACTACGGTATCGGACGTGAACTCGTATTCGGGCACTACCAGATTGAGCGGTGCCGGGCCTTTGCGGATGCGCGCTGCGGTGTCGTAATGCGAACCATGGCAGGGACAGAAGTAGCCACCATATTCGCCGCGGTTTTCACCTTCGCCAGCACCTAACGGCACGCAGCCTAGGTGGGTGCAAACGCCCATTGTAATGAGCATGTCTCCATGCCCTTCCTTGGTGCGCTCAGCCAGGGTCTGCGGATCGCGCAGGGTTGAAATATCAACAGCATTGGCCTCGTCTATCTCTTCCGCCGTGAGGCGGCGAACAAACAGCGGCTGCTTGCGGAACATCGTCTTGATGGCCTGCCCCGCCTCGATCGCACTCACATCGACTTCGGTGCTGCCCTGCGCCAACACATCGGCCGAGGGGCTCATCTGGCTCACCAGCGGGAACAGCAACGATGCCCCGCCTACGCCCGCTGTGCTCAATGCAGCGATGTGAATCCAGTCGCGACGGCGGATGCCATCTGCGCCTTCCGTCATTTCCGAGGCACCTGCGGGAGTGGTCGCACCGCTCATTTCAGCCATCGTCAAATACCCTGCTCGTGTTGCCGCGCGGATCTGATGCCTTGCGCAGCGTGGTGTTCCAGTTTCGAAGGCTGATGCCTCCGACGTGATACGCCTTATTGATCCCTGCTCCGGACAGCATGAGCGTTTGCTACCCAACCCACCCGGAACTCGGGGGGCAATTAACGGCAATCACTCAAAAATCCAACTGTGTTTTATTCAAGGCCTGTTCGTCAGTGTGAAAACCCGCGTCAGGGAAGCGCTATCATACTGATTTGTCGTCCATAATTACCTTCGCCCACTTGGGCCGAGCGGCGGTAGGAATGGTAATGTGCAACGTCGCAGAACGTATCTCTGCCGATATCAGCAATTTCAGCAATGCCAGCATCGGCCAATTTTGCGAAGATGTGGCCTGGAAGATCAAAATACCAGCGCACAATGCCTTCACGCTCCGGTGCGGGCGCAAAAAAGCGGTTCGCGGCGGTATCGAATTGCGCGCGGAAGGCCGCGTCCACTTCGTAGCTGGCCTGCGCGATGGTCGGCCCGATCACTGCCGCGATTGCGCTTCGCCGCGCGCCCAGGCGCTCCATCGCGCCGATAGTATTTTCGAGCACGCCGCCCACCGCGCCGCGCCACCCGGCATGGGCCGCGCCAATCACCCCTGCCGCGCGGTCAGCCAGCAAGATGGGCGCACAATCAGCGGTAACGATGCCTAGCACGATGCCGGGCTTGGCAGTTACAACCGCATCGGCCACCGGGCGACCTTGGGCAGCATCATCCCAGGCATTATCCACCACCACAACATCGGGCGAATGCACCTGATGCGGCGCGGCCAGCCGCCCGCCAGGCAGGATTGCGTTCGCCGCTTCCGCTCGCAGCGTCCTTACATCCGCAGCATCGCCCGGCCCGCCAAAACCGAATTGATGTGCGCCGCCTGCACTGCCGAAAAAGCCGTGCGGAATGCCGTCCAGTATTACTGAACGCTCGATGGCAAAGGGGGTTATCTCAGCCATCGAGGCTGCGGCTGACCTGTTCAAACGTATCGCGCGACAGATTGCCTGCCGCCGCGATCCGCTCAAGCTCGCCCTTCATTAATGCCGCGCGCACCGGCTCGATCCGCCGCCAGCGCCCGAGTGACGGGACAAACCGCGCTGCGGTCTGCGGGTTGATCGGATCAAGCGCGAGAATCACGTCAGCCACCATCCGGTAGCCTTCGCCGCTGGCTGCATGGAAACCCTTGGGATTGCCCGCGAACGCCATGTGCAGAGAACGCACCCGGTTGGGGTTCTTCATGGTGAAGTCCGGGTGTTCGGCCAACTTGCGGACCTGCGCGATCACATCGGGGTGGAGCGAGAGCGCTTGCAACGTGAACCACTTGTCCACCACCAACGGGTTGTGCTGGTAGCGATCATAGAACGCCGCCAGCCGGTCTTCACGTTCGGGACAATCCAGCCCGCACAGCACCATCAGCGCGCCTTGCCGGTCGGTCATGTTGTCCGCTGCGTCATATTGCTGCGCGGCCAGCGTGGCGGCGCGCGCCGGATCGGCGGCCGCGATCAGCGCGAGCGCCGCAGTCTTGACCTTGCGCGCACCGCGTCCCGCCGGATCATTGAGCGTGACCGCCGAAGCGCGCGCGTGAAGCGCCAGCAGATCGCCTGCCAGCGCGGTGCCGATGGCGGCCTTTAACCCTTCGCGTGCAGCGTGGATCGCGCCCGGGTCGGCCAACCGGTCGCCTGTGGCCATGACTTCGAACAGGTAGTTTTCTGACGGCAGCACCATCAATTCGCCGCGCATTGCATCGTCGAGCGCAGCATCAGCCAAGCTCGACCGGAACGCGCCGATGATCGCCGCCTCACCTGCGGCCTGATCGTCAACCGGCAATTCACCGCTCGCGGTGCCGACAAGATGGCTGACGGCGAGTTCCTGCAAAGCTTCGGAACGGGCGAAGGGATCATCATCCTGCGCGGCGAGGAACACGAGGTCTTCGCGCACCAAAGCTCGATCAATCACCACCGGGGCGGTGAAGCCGCGGTTGATCGACACCACCGGATCGGGGCCAGCCAGCGGCAAGGTAAAGCTCTGCTGCGCGTCGGTGAGCACGATTAACTGTTCTGCACCCAGCATGCCGGTGCCCCGCGAATGCACGGCCACCCGCAGCGGGATCGGCATCGGCAGCTTGTCGGGCTGGCCGGGGGTGGCGGGGATGGTTTGTTTCAGCGTCAGTGTCAGTGTGTCGCTGCTGACCGCCTGCGACACTACCACACGCGGCGTTCCGGCCTGCGAATACCAGCGCCGGAACTGGGTGAGATCAAGCCCCGCTCCGTCTTCGATCGCGCGCACGAAATCCTCACAGGTCGCCGCCTCGCCATCGTGGCGATCGAAGTAGAGATCGGTGCCTTGGCGGAACCGCTCGACCCCCACCATCGAACGCATCATGCGGATGACTTCGGCGCCCTTGTTATAGACAGTGGCAGTGTAGAAATTGCTGATTTCGCGGTAAGAGTCGGGCCGGATCGGGTGGGCAAGCGGCCCGGCATCCTCGGGGAACTGCGCGCCGCGCAGGATGCGCACATCCTCGATCCGCTTGACTGCCTCACCCTGCATATCCTGCGAGAACAATTGGTCGCGCAGCACGGTGAAGCCTTCTTTCAGCGAAAGCTGGAACCAGTCGCGGCAGGTCACGCGGTTGCCTGACCAGTTGTGGAAATATTCGTGCGCAATCACGCCTTCAACCGCGTCGAAATCGCCATCTGTCGCGGTATCGGGGTCGGCCAGCACATATTTGGTGTTGAAGACGTTGAGCCCCTTGTTCTCCATCGCTCCCATGTTGAAATCGGACACGGCGACGATGTTGTAGAGATCAAGGTCATATTCGCGCCCGAACACGTCCTCGTCCCACTTCATCGCGCGGTGGAGCGATTCGAGCGCATGGTCGGTGCGCGCGAGGTCATCGGACCGCACCCAGATGTTGCATTCGACTACGCGGCCCGATTTGGTGGTAAAGGGCTTCGAATTGGCCACCAGATCGCCCGCCACTAGCGCGAACAGATAGGATGGCTTGGGCCAGGGATCGTGCCATTCAGCCCAATGGGTGCCATCGCCGTTCACACCCTCGGCCACGCGGTTGCCGTTGCACAGCAATACCGGGAATGCCGATGCATCGCCCGCCATCCGCACGGTGTAGGTCGACAGCACATCGGGCCGGTCGGGGAAGAACGTGATGCGGCGGAAGCCCTCGGCCTCGCACTGGGTGCAGAGCATTCCGTTCGAGGCATAGAGGCCCATCAGCTGGGTGTTGGCGGCAGGGTCGATGGTGGTGACGATTGCGACCGTGTGTTTGTCGCCGGGCAAGGTGAGAACGAGATCGGGGCCGTCCATGCACCAGTCGGCAGGCGTGCCATCGACGGTGACGCTGAGCGCGGTGAGGCTGTCGCCATTGAGCCGCAGTTCGCGGCTGGGTTCGGCGGCGGGGTTGCGTTCGACCGTTAGTTTCGCCGTGACCCGAGTCGCTTCAAGCCCCAGTTGGAAGTCGAGATGCGTCGTCGGCACGCGCCACGGGTATGGTCGGTAATCCTCGCGCCGGATCACCGGAGGATCGTGCGGGGCGGGGGCGGCATCCGCGAGTTCGGGGTTGCCGTCAGGGGTGATGGGGGTGGTTGCGATATCCATGCCGTGCCCTTTACCCGTTGGTGCCGCGCGAAGTCGAGACACCATTGCGCCAAAGCCTCTCGACTTCGCATGAGGCGAACGGCAAGGTTGGTGCATGAGCAGATTATTTATCTTCGGGTTGGGGTACACTGCTGGGCGCATTGCTGGGGTGATGCGGGCGCGCGGCTGGCAGGTCAGCGCAACCGGCAGCGCGGGCAACATCGCCTTTGCCGACCGTGAGGCTGTGATCGCAGCGTTGGGGGAGGCGAGTCACACCCTCTCCTCCGTCCCGCCCAACCGCGCGACCGGCGGCGATCCGGTGCTGGATAGCTATGGCGAGGCGCTTGCTGGCAAGCCGCTGTTCTACCTCTCGTCAACCGGTGTTTACGGCGACCGGCAAGGCGCGTGGGTGGACGAGGCGACGCCCACCATTGCGCAATCAGGAGAGGGACGAAGAAACGCTCGTGCCGATGCTGACCTCGCATGGCTGAACATCGGCGCGCGGGTGTTCCGCCTGCCGGGCATCTACGGGCCGGGGCGCAGCGCGCTCGACCGCGTGAAGGAGGGCAATGCGCGTCGCATCGACTTGCCGGGACAGGTGTTCAGCCGCGTCCATGTTGATGACATTGTCAGCGCCGTGGTCGCCGCGATGGTGCAGGACGCACCGCCGGGTGCCTATAATATTGGCGACGATCTGCCGTGCAGCGGCAATGAAGTGACCGAACACGCCTGCCGTTTGATGGGCGTGACGCCCCCCCCGCTCGAAAGCCTTGAGGAGGCCAACCTGTCGGATATGGCGCGCGCGTTCTATGCCGAAAACCGCCGGGTCGCCAACGGCAAGGCCAAGCGGATGCTGGGCTGGTCGCCGCGTTATCCCACCTATGTGGAGGGGCTAGCGGAACTGCTCTAACTCGTCATTGCGAGGAGCCGGAGGCGACGCGGCAATCCATAATCGGCCGGCACCTCTTGACGCAACGTCAGGCCATGGGTTGCTTCGCTTCGCTCGCAATGACGAGAGGTAGGCTTAGCGCCGCAGCGCCCCGCTCTGCTGCACCTGCACTGCCTTCACCCGCCGCGCTCTGAGAGCCAAACCCATGCCCAGTAACGCCAGCGCCGCGCCGCTCGCGGTTAGCCACGTCCAACGATAGCCTTCGAACAAAGTCGACAACAGCATCGCCACGCATACGGTAACAATGGCATTATACGCCGTGCGCCCCGCACCGATCTCGCGCACCAGATTGTAGTGCAGCGGGAAGGTCACCACCGATCCGATGATGGCGAGATAGGCTGTGCCCGCCCAGAACTGCCAGCCGCTCGGCACCGCCGGAGGGCCAGCGGTCAGCAGCGCAAATCCGAGATCGAAGATCGTGCCATACAGCATCGCCCATGCCAGCAGGCTGACCATCGGCACCGCGCGTCCGGTGGGGTTGGCCTGCACCACATTGGCAATCGACGCCGCCAGCATCCCTCCAATCGCCAGCATGATCCCAAGGCCGACATTGCCATCCAGCGGAGCCACTCGCCATTCGTGCACCAGTAACATCGTCACGCCGGCAATCGCCACAAGGCTCCCGCCGATGAAGCCGCCTTGCACCTTTTCGCCGATGAACACCTTCGCGAACAATGCATTAGGCACCATCAGTAGCGCGAACATTACCGCGACGATGCCCGAGGTGATGTGGCTTTCCGCATGATAGACGAACAGGAAATTGCCGCTGAACTGCGCGATGCCGACACCGAGCGCCAACAGATGTTCGGGCCGGCCCAGCCTCAGCCGGTTGCCCATCACCACAGCCAGCAAAAACAGCGCCGGGGTTGCCAGCAGGAAGCGGTAGAATACACTCCACGCCGCGGGCACTCCGTCGATCTGTCCCGTAATCACAAACCAGGTTGACCCCCAGATCGTGCCAGTCAGCATGAACGGGACCAGCACCTTGGGGCTGAGCATTGAGGGGCCGAAAGTCGTCGGCGCGGGGGCTGGCGTCATAGTGCGGCGATGGCCTTGCCAAGCGCCTGGGCGTCCTCTGCACGAGTGTTCCACGCGGTGACGAAGCGGGCGGCGTTGGCGCCCCAATCGTAAAAGGCGAAATCCTGTGCGCGCAGAGCGGCGCGTTCAGCCTCGCTCAACCGCACGAACAATTCGTTGGCCTCAACCGGGTGAAGCAACCTGCCGCCGCAACCTGCCGCCACTTCCTGTGCAGCGGCATTGGCGTGCACGGCGTTGGCAAGCCACAAGTCGTCATCCAGCATCGCAAGAATCTGCGCGGCGAGATAGCGGCCCTTGCATTGCAGGTGCCCCGCGCGCTTGCGGCGATAGCGGACTTGCATGGCGGCTTCGGGTTCGAACAGCACCACCGCCTCCGCGCCCATGCCGCCGTTCTTGATGAACCCGAAGGAAAGACTGTCGACCGGGCCGCTAGCCGCGCGTGCCGCATCCTCTGCGCTGCCGCCAAGGAAAGCTGCCGCATTGGCAAAGCGCGCCCCGTCCATATGCAGACCCAGCCGCCGTTCCTTCGCAAAGGCACCCAGCGCCGCCAGTTCGGCAGCCGTGTAGGTGCGGCCATATTCACTCGCCTGCGTGATCGCGATGGCGTGCGGCTGCACTTGATGCACATCATTGCGGATCGGGTCGATCAGCGCGGCAATATCGGCGGGCGTCAGCTTTGCGCCATCGCCTTCTGCCAGCATCAGCTTGGCACCGTGGAGAAAAAATCCCGGCGCGCCGTCTTCATCGACCTCGATATGCGCCTCACGGTGGCACACTACCCCGCCGTGGGGGGCGCACATCGTCGCCAGCGCAAGGCAGTTGGCTGCCGTCCCGGTCGCCACCCACAGCGCGGCGCATTCGCGCCCGAACAATGCGGTAAAGCGTGCGTCCAGCTCCCCCGAAAGCGAATCGCCATCATAGGGATTATCCGGATGGTCGGCTGCGCGCATCGCCTCCCACAATCGGGGGTGGACGGCGGCGGCATTGTCCGACAGGAAGGGCTTGGCAAGGGTCATGGAACAACGCCTCTAATGTGCCACGCGGCCATGGCAAGCGGCCAAACATACGGTCAACGCAAGCGGGAGAAACGGCCAGTGGGCGAGGAAACCACAGAACTCACCATCACCCACCATGTTCAGGGGCAGGGTGGATGCTATTTAGCGGTGGTGCGCAATTCTTCGCACGAGGCCTATCTTCAGTGGGAACCGGGCGGCATGCAGGCGGGCAAGGAAGTGCGCATTGCCGCGCATACCGTGGTGCCGCGCGCGATCGGCGGGCGCGGGGTGGCGGCTGCGCTGGTGATGCGAATGGTCGCGGATGCACGGCGGCAGGGTTTCCTGATCCGTCCGGATTGTTCCTATGTCGCCGCTAAATTTGCCGCCAACCCCGATTGGTCCGTGTTGAAAGCCTGATCAAGCGGCGCATCGATCTGCGAATAATCAGTCGCGGCGATGGTATCGAGAATGCTGGCCCGCAATATTCGAGCCGTTTTCAATGGTATGCCGGGAATTGAAAAACTGCCGCCAGCCAGTCCCAGATGCACCGTGGCATAGCCACGCCAGCGGGCCAGCGGCCCCTGTGCGATTTCCACCGAGTGCAGTTTTTGCCGGGTTGAAATCCGGCTGGTGGGTGACATGAGCCCGGTGGTGGAGAAAATCTGTTCTGGATCAATCGCATGACGCCGGAACTCCCACGCATAAAGTTGCGCCCCGGCCATCATTACTGCCAGGCCAAGCGGGATCAAGGCCACACCAAGAGGCGCCAAGACCGCCCCTAGAATCGCCGCCACGACAAACGGCAGCGCGCTGATGAGCGCCGTGTCATCGCGGTGACGCCGGCTGGCGCGGTGCCAGTTGATCCGCTCATCGGGCAGGTGGAACCCCGCCGCCGCCACGATTGGCGCGATCTCGTCCATCTGCGCAAACGGGGCGACGACGTGGCTTTCATTGCCGGCATCCTGCGCCAGGCTCACGAAGCTCAAACCGTGCCAGCCAAACCGATAGCGCATAAACCCGGTGCCAATCACCAGCGCCTGCACCCGGTGCGCTGGCATTACCACATCGGTGCGGGTAAAAAGCCCGCGCTGCCGCCGGAATCCGCGGGCGCTGCGGGTAAGAGTGAACCCCCAATCGCGCGCAAAGGTTCGCAGGGTGCCGGTTGCCAGACCGATCAGCGCCAATCCGAACAGCCCGGCGGTCGCGCCCGCCGCCTGCGCGTAAGGGCCAAGGCTGGCAATGATGGTGCCCTGTTCCTCCAGCCAACCGCGCCACAGATCGCCGTTCCAGATGTCAATATCGGTGACCATGTCGGCATATTGCAGCAGGCCGCCCAGCACCGCGAACACCGCGAGCGAGAATTCAAACAATCCAAAGCGCAATAACCGCCTTGGCCCCATTGCGAACAGTACCTCGCCTTCATCCGCACCTTCATCCGCGTTGCCCGATGTGGATGCCGCTGGATCGGCGCTCGTAGCAGCCTGTTGCCCATCATCGCGGCGTTCGCGCACCAAGTGGCGCAGGCGCTCGCCCTCGGCGGCGGTGAGGTATGTCAGCGCGAGGTCTTCGCCCCCGCCCGCTCCGGTTTCAAACTTGACCGCGACCAGGCCCAGCAGGCGTGGAAGCAGTTTGGCTTCCAGGCTGACATCCTGAATCCGCTCATAGGGAACCGAACGCGCCGAACGGCTCAGCACGCCGCTTTCCACCCGGATATCCTGTTCGCCGATGGTATAGGTCAGCCGCCGCCAGGCGATATAGCTGAACAGCGTGCCGATAATCGCTGCCGCCACAACAACCCCGATGGCGACCAGCATCCGGCCCGCACCGCCAATCCCGGAAAACGCAACCGCAATCGCCGGAATGATCGCGCTGCGGATGCTGCCGATCGCGCCCAAAACAACGCTGATCGGCGCGGTTCTCTGCGGCTGGATCACAGGCTCTCCCGCCGGATATGGGCGCGGATGTCTTCGCGCATTTCCCTTGCGAGCGCCTCTTCCAGTCCGGGCAATGCCACACTCGCATTGTGATTGCCCGCGGTGTGAAGCGTCAGCGTGGCGATGCCGAAAAACCGTTCGAGCGGTCCTTGATGCACGTCGATATGCTGCACGCGGCTGAACGGCACCACCGTGTCCGAACGCCACAGCAAGCCGCGCACCACCCGCAGCCGGTCAGCGCTGATCTGATACCCGCGCGCATGGTAACGCCGCGCCGGGATGCGGATGATCAACGCCAGTGCAATCAACAGCACCGGTCCGGCAATGATACCGCTGGGGAAGACCGCCTGATCGCGAAAGGCCGACTCCAGCACCAGCGATCCTATCAGAAACGGAATCGCGGTAAGTGCCGCCTGCACCCGCAGCGCGTGCGCGTAATTGGGGTGCAGTCTGGTAAGCTCGCCCTCGTCATCGGACGGCTGATCGACAGGGGTTGGCGCAGATGATTTATCCATGGTGGTTTACTTGCGCAATACAGCGCACCCGCGCAAGCGCTTTCGTTCACACCTGACGACAACCACTGATCAGTCTGTTGCATTCCCATGACGTGTCGCTAGGCGAGGCGGATCACCTGCCATCGGGGATTCGCGCGCCATGAAGATCATGTCCGGCAATTCGAACCTGCCGCTCGCCCGGGCCATTGCGGCCTATCTCGAAATGCCGCTCACCGATGCCAGTGTGCGGCGGTTCTCAGACGAAGAAATATTCGTCGAAATCCACGAAAACGTGCGCGGTGAAGACGTGTTTGTCGTCCAGCCGACCAGTTTTCCGGCCAATGACAATCTGATGGAATTGCTGATTTGCATCGACGCGCTGCGCCGCGCCTCGGCCAAGCGGATCACTGCGGTGGTGCCCTATTTCGGTTACGCCCGGCAGGATCGCAAGCCGGGGCCACGCACGCCGATTTCGGCCAAGTTGGTGGCCAACCTGATTACCGAGGCGGGGGCAGACCGGATGCTGGCGGTGGACCTGCACGCGGGGCAGATTCAGGGTTTTTTCGATATTCCGACCGATAATCTTTATGCCGCGCCGGTCATGGCTGCGGATATTCAGGCACGGTATGGCGATCAGGATCTGATGGTGGTGTCGCCCGACGTTGGCGGGGTGGTGCGCGCGCGATCGCTTGCCAAACGGCTCGACAACGCGCCGCTGGCGATCGTCGACAAGCGCCGTGACCGGCCGGGCGAAAGCGAGGTGATGAACATCATCGGCGACGTTTTAGGCCGGCACTGCATCCTGATCGACGATATGGTCGATTCAGGCGGAACCCTGTGCAACGCGGCCGAGGCGCTGCTGGAAAACGGCGCAAAGTCGGTCGCGGCCTATATCACCCACGGGGTGTTGTCGGGCGGCGCGGTGGCGCGGATCAACGGATCGCGCCTTAAAGAGCTGGTGATCACCGATTCGATCCGCCCGACCGAAGCCGCCGAAGCATCAGACCGCATCCGCATCCTGCCGATTGCCCCGCTGGTGGGCGAAGCGATCCGGCGGATTGCGGATGAAAGCAGTGTGTCGAGCCTGTTCGATTAGTTCGTCATTGCGAGCCGAAGGCGAAGCAATCCATGGCCAGACATCGCGGCAGATGCGGCGGCGGTTCATGGATTGCCGCGTCGCTTCGCTCCTCGCAATGACGGATAGGGAGCCCTATGACTGGCATTGGAAATGACCGATAAAGACCTCGCCCTCGCCCTGCGCCTCGCCGATCTTGCCGGGGCGGCGATCCGTCCGCTGTTTCGCGGCCAGTGGAGCGAGGAGCGCAAAGCCGACCGATCTTTCGTCACCGAAGCCGACCGCGCTGCCGAAGCCGCGATGCGGCGGCTGATCGAGGCCGAATTCCCCCGCGACGGCATCATCGGCGAGGAATATGGCACCCGCAACGAAGGCGCAGGCCGTCAATGGGTGCTCGATCCGATCGACGGCACCACCAGCTTCATCGCCGGACGCCCGATCTTCGGCACGCTGATCGCGATGTTGCAGGATGGTTGGCCGGTGCTGGGAATCATTGACCAGCCGATTGCGGGTGAACGCTGGGTCGGGAGGATCGGCCAGCCGACTCTGTTCAACGGCAAGCCCGCTCAAGCCCGCCCGCTGAAAGAACTGTCCGACGCGGTGCTCGCCACCACCAGCCCGCACCTGTTCACCAATGAGGAGGCTGACGCATTCATGGCGGTCGCCAAGCAGGTGGCGGAAAAGAAAATTATCTACGGCGGGGACTGCTACAATTACGGCCTCGTCGCATCCGGTCATATCGACGTGGTGATCGAGGCGGGGCTGAAGCTGTATGACTACGCCGCGCTCGTTCCGGTGGTCGAAGGCGCAGGCGGGATCATGGCCGACTGGCAGGGCAATCCCTTGGATGCGGCAAGCGACGGCACGGTGATCGCACTGGGCGATCCGGCGCGGCTGGAAGATGTGCTTGAGGCGATGGGGTAGGCTGTCAACGGGCCTTCGTCATGCGACCCCGTGCCCTAAGCACGGTGGCGAATTTTTGCTCCGGTTGCTGATCCAGTCCCTGTTACGACAGCGCCGCGTCCGTCAATACGCTGAGCGCTTTCATGCAGAACAATAATGGTGCCGCGCCGCCCGATCTTGCGATCTTGTAAGCGGCGCGGCCCCGACCAGCAGCAGGGGTTGGGGGGGTAGCTGCTGGTTAACTGGAACGTTCGTTATAAACCGGCAAACGGTTACACCGTCGGCTTCCACGCGCGATTGGCAAAAGCTGCGTCGCGTTCGGTGTGGAATATAGGCGCGGCTTCAAGGGCGGGTTTGATTCTGCCTCAACACCCTTGCCTTTCCACCCCTTCCCGCCTATCCGCGCGCACTTCACTGACACGAATCAATCAGCCAGCCTGGCGACAAGGGCTGCCATGGCCGGTTCCGACGTGTCTCTTACAGGAGATGAAAATGCCCAAGCTGAAGACCAAGAGCGGTGTGAAGAAACGCTTCAAAATCACCGCCACCGGCAAGGTCAAGCACGGCGTCGCTGGCAAGCGTCACCGTCTGATCAGCCACAATGCGAAGTATATCCGCCAGAATCGCGGGACATCGGTACTGTCGTCGCACGACACGCCGACGATCAAGAAATGGGCGCCCTACGGGCTGGATTGATGCAGCAGGCCTGATGGCCAGCGCGTCCTCAAGATAAGGATATACTGATATGTCTCGCATCAAACGCGGTGTTACCACCCGCGCCAAACACAAGCGGATTCTCGACCAGGCCAAGGGCTATCGCGGTCGCCGCAAGAACACTATCCGCATCGCCCGTCAGGCGGTCGAAAAGGCCGGGCAATATGCCTACCGCGACCGCAAGGTTAAGAAGCGCACGTTCCGCGCCCTGTGGATCCAGCGCATCAATGCCGCCGTCCGCATGGAAGGACTGACCTATTCGCAGTTCATGCACGGCATCAAGCTGGCCGGGATCGAACTCGACCGCAAGGCGATGGCCGATCTTGCTATGAACGAAGGCGGCGCGTTCAAGGCCGTGATCCAGCAGGCCAAGGCCGCGCTGCCCGCCTGATTGGTCGCAAGGCGGACTGACTGGCCCGCCTGGAGTAGAATCGAATTATGGCGAGCCCCTGAAAAGGCTCGCCTTTTTCGTGGCCATTTGGAAGAATGTGCCGCCAGCCTTGTAAGGCTGTGTCTTTTCGCCCAATCTGCAAATGATGGGGGATAGGGTTGATACACGCGTGATAGGTGGCCTTCTGCCGCTTGGTGGCTACCGGCTCCACGCGGAATTCCGCGAACCGCCTGCGCAGTTCGCAGGGTGCTTTACCACCTTCTATCATGTGGCGTTGGATTTGGATGATCCGGCTTCGCGGGTTACCGATTACCTCCAGCCCGAATGGGGCAATATCCGTTTCTTCTGTGGCAGTGCACCTGATGCAGAGATTGGTGCAATTCGCGTCAGCGGCGCGCCCTTCGTCGCGACGGGGCCAAGCGCGCTGCCATGCCGGTTTACGCTGGGGCCGGTGCGGATGTGGGGTGTAGGCTTCCTTCCGCTGGGATGGGCGCGGTTCATGCGATCCGATGCGCGCAGCTGTGCTAACATCGTCTGCGATGGCGCGGCGCATTCCGCCTTTCAGCACTTTGCCGGACTGGCCGATACGCTATGCAATCCGCAGGCCAGCATGGACGAACAGTTCGATGCAATTGTCAACGCCATGACGCAGATGATGCGCCCCACCCGCGACGATGCCCGCATTGCCCGCGTGCACCGCGAACTGGTCAATAGCGAGCACGCCTCCGTGCGCGATCTGGCCGATTCCTGCGCGATGAGTATTCGCATGCTGGAACGGTTGTCGACGAAATATTTCGGCTTTGCGCCCAAGCTGCTGATGCGCCGCCAGCGGTTCATGCGCAGCCTTACCACGTATATGCTCCAGCGCGGTAGCCACTGGACCGAGGCAATGGATGCACATTACCACGATCAGGCGCAATTCACCCGTGAGTTCCACGAATTCATGACCATGAACCCAAGTGAATATGCTGCCCTTGACCACCCGATTCTGAAATCGTTCATGGAAGCCCGCGCGCGGATGTGGGGCAGCGCAGCGCAAACGTTGGACGTCGCGCCGCCGACCTGACGTCAACCGCGACAGGTTCTTTGCAAAACGCACCATTTGCGGCTAGCGCGCCGGGGGAAAACTCCGCTTGCGAAAACTCTTAGGGCCATGACCGACATCACCAACCAGACACAGGCCGCGCTGGCCGCGATTGCTGCAGCGACGAGCCTTGAGGCGCTTGAGGCGCAGCGGCTCGACACGCTCGGCAAAAAGGGCTGGGTCAGCCTCGCGCTCAAGACGCTGGGCGGGATGAGCCCGGAAGAGCGCGCTGCGGCTGCGCCTGCGATCCAGACTGCGCGGGCGGAAATTGCTGCGGCGCTGGATGCGCGCAAGGCGGCGCTGGAGACTGCGGAACTCGAAACGCGGCTGGCGCGCGAGACAATCGACCTGACCCTGCCCGCCGCGCCTGCGCCGCGCGGATCGGTGCATCCGGTTAGCCAGGTGATGGACGAACTGGCGGAAATCTTCGCTGATCTCGGCTTTGCGGTCGCCACCGGGCCGGAAATCGAGGATGACTGGCACAATTTCACCGCGCTCAACATGGATGAAACCCACCCGGCGCGGGCGATGCACGATACGTTCTATTTCCCGGACCGAACGAGCGAAGGCCGGGAGATTTTGCTGCGTACGCACACCTCGCCGGTGCAGATCCGTTCAATGCTGGCACAGGGCGCGCCGATCCGCCTGATCGCGCCGGGGCGGGTCTATCGCAGCGACAGCGATGCCACCCACACGCCGATGTTCCATCAGGTCGAAGGGCTGGTCGTGGGCCGCGACATTCACTTGGGCCACCTCAAATGGACGCTGGAGACCTTTTTCAACGCCTTCTTTGAGCGCGAGGATATCGTGTTGCGGCTGCGCCCGTCATACTTCCCCTTCACCGAGCCAAGCGTCGAGGTTGATGTCGGTTACTCCACCGAAGGAGACCGCCGCGTGGTTGGTGGGCACGGCGATGCGTCGGGCCATGCGTGGATGGAATTGGGCGGCAGCGGGATGGTGAACCGCCGCGTGCTCGAATTTGCTGGAATTGATCCCGATGAATATCAGGGCTTTGCCTTCGGCCTCGGGATCGATCGGATTGCGATGCTCAAATACGGGATGAATGATCTGCGCGCCTTCTTCGATGGCGACCCGCGCTGGTTGCAGCATTACGGCTTCTCGCCGTTCGATCAGCCGACCCTCTCCGCCGGTGTAGGAGCGCGCGCATGAAGTTCTCACTCACCTGGCTTAAGGATCATCTTGAAACCACCGCCACTGTCGCGGAAATCTGCGATGCGTTGAACGCCATCGGACTTGAGGTCGAAGGCGTCGAAGACCCGGCGGACAAGCTCGCCGGTTTCCGCGTCGCCCACGTGCTGACCGCCGCGCGCCACCCCGATGCTGACAAGCTGCAGGTGCTCACCGTCGATACCGGAGAGGGCGATCCGTTGCAGGTCGTGTGCGGCGCACCCAATGCCCGCGCGGGGATGAAGGGCGTGCTAGGCCTGCCCGGCGCGGTTGTCCCGGCCAACGGTATGGTGCTGCGCAAGAGCGCGATCCGCGGGGTCGAATCCAATGGCATGATGTGCTCGGTCCGCGAGTTGGAACTGGGCGAGGATCACGACGGGATCATCGAATTGCCGGTCGACGCGCCGGTGGGGGCGAGCTTTGCCGATTACCACGGTGCCGACCCGGTGATCGAGGTCGCGGTGACGCCGAACCGCCCGGACTGCATGGGCGTGTATGGTATCGCCCGCGATCTTGCGGCGAAGGGGCTGGGGACGCTGAAGCCGATTGCGATCCCCGCGTTTGCTGAGCGCGGCGATTGCCCGGTGGAAATCCGTACTGACGATCCGGAAGGCTGCCCGGCGTTCTATGGCCGCGTCATCACCGGCGTCACCAATGGCACCTCGCCCGATTGGTTGCAGGCGCGCCTGAAAAGCGCAGGCCAGCGCCCGATTTCGCTGCTGGTTGACCTCACCAACTACCTGATGCTCGCCTTTGGCCGTCCGGCGCACATCTATGATCTTGCCAAGCTTTCGGGCGCGGTGGTGGCGCGGCGCGCCCGCGCGGGCGAACAGGTGCTGGCACTCAACGAGAAAACCTACACGCTTGATGACAGCATGGTGGTGATCGCCGACGAAGCCCAAGTCCACGATGTCGCCGGGATCATGGGCGGCGAGGATTCGGGTGTGTCGGAAACGACCACTGATGTGCTGCTCGAAATCGCTTATTTCGATCCTGCCCGCATCGGCGCGACCGGACGCAAGCTGGGGCTGGCGTCGGACGCGCGCATCCGGTTTGAACGCGGCGTCGACCCGGATTTTCTGGACGATGGGCTTGATCTGCTCACCGGGTTGATCGTCGAACTGGCGGGGGGAACTCCAACCGAGACCGTCCGCGCCGGTTCACCGCCGAGTGCCGCGAAGGTGATCGCCTTCGATCCGGGCCTGACACTGCGCCTTGGCGGGGTGGATGTGGATGAGGGCGAACAACGCCGCATCCTCGAAAGGCTCGGCTTTACTGTCAGCGCGGGCTGGCCAAAGAACCCCAACGTCACCTGCCCGCTGCGCCGCCACGATATCGAAGGCGCTGCCGATCTGGTCGAAGAAGTGGTGCGCATCCACGGGCTCGACACAGTGGCAAGCGTGCCCCTGCCGCGCACCGAGGGCGTGGCAAGACCGACCGCGACGCCGCAGCAAAAGCTGGAGCGTGGCTTGCGCCGTGCCGCGGCGGCGAGCGGGTTGAACGAAGCGGTCACGTGGTCATTCCTGCCCGAATGGGCGGCGGAGCATTTCGCCATTGATGATCAGGCGTTGTGGGTGCTCGCCAATCCGATCAGCGAAGACCTGAAAGTGATGCGCCCATCCTTGCTGCCCGGCCTGCTGATCGCGGCCAAGCGCAACGCTGATCGCGGCGCGCCCGGCTCGCGCTTGTTCGAAATCGGGCGACGCTATTTCCGCGCAAGCGACGGCCTCAGCGATGAAAAGCCGACATTGGGCATCGTGCTGGCGGGAGAGAAAACGCCGCGCGGGTGGAAGACGGGCAAGGCGCAGAGCTTTGACGCCTTTGACGCCAAGGCACTGGCGCTCGAATTGCTCGAAGCGGCGGGCGCTCCTACCGCCAATCTGATGGTGATGGGCCCTGATTCCCTTGGGCCGGGGCCGCAGTTCCACCCCGGCCAATCGGGCACCCTGCGGCTCGGGCCCAAGACGGTGCTGGCGCGCTTCGGAATGGTGCATCCGGCAACCCTGAAGGCGTTTGACGTTGATGGGCCGATTGCCGCGGTCGAGCTGTTCCTCGATGCGATCCCGGCCAAGAAGGGCGCAGCCTTTGCGCGGGCCCAATTTACCCCGCCTGCATTGCAAGCCGTGACCCGCGACTTCGCGTTTCTGGTTCCCGCAACACTGGCGGCCGGCGATCTCGTCCGCGCCGTGCAGGGCGCGGACAAGGCGGCAATCACAGCCGTGCGGGTGTTCGATGTTTTCGCAGGGGCGGGCGTGCCGGAAGGCCACAAGTCGCTTGCCATCGAAGTCACGCTGCAACCGGGTGAAAAAACCTTCACCGATGGCGACCTACTCGCAATTCACACGAAGATTTTTGAGGCAGGAAAGAAGATCGGAGCGATTTTGCGAACAACAGCAGTAGTCGAAGGGACGATTGAAATTAGTGGCTCGGCTAAAGCTTCGGTCGAATAAGCTTATGTTGCATCGACACGCCTCCGCGATCATTTCGCACTTTTCCGCCAAGCTGGGTGGGGAGTTGCGCGGATGAAGCCTGTCTTGAGCTCAGTCGAAAGAACGGCTTTCGTCACCGGCGCCACCGCCGGAATCGGCCTCGCCACCGTCCGCACGCTGGTCGCCAACGGCTGGCGCTGCGTCGCGACCGGTCGGCGGAAGGAGCGACTGGATGCGTTGGTGGCAGAGTTGGGGGCTGACAAGGTCCACCCCGCCTGCTTTGACGTGCGCGATACCGCCGCGCTCGACGCCGCACTGGCGAACCTGCCTGATGGCTTTCGCGATATTGATCTGCTGGTGAACAACGCCGGTCTCGCGCAAGGCCTGTCGCCTGCGCAGAATGCCGATCTGAGTGACTGGCATACGATGATCGACACCAACATCACCGCGATGGTGGTGCTGACCCGCAAGCTGCTGCCCGGTCTGATCGCGCGCAAGGGTGCGATCATCGCGATCGGTTCGGTTGCGGGGAGTTACGTCTATCCGGGCGGCAATGTCTACGCCGGGTCAAAGGCCTTCGCCAACCACTTCACGCTCGCCCTGCGGGCCGATTTGCACGGCACCGGGGTGCGCGTCACCAGCATCGAGCCGGGGATGGTCGAGACAGAATTCACCGTGGTGCGCACCGGCAGTCAGGAGGCTTCGGACAGCCTCTATCGCGGGGTCAATCCGATGACCGGGCAGGACATCGCCGACACGATTCTGTGGATCGCCAGCCTGCCGCCGCATCTCAACATCAACCGGATCGAGCTGATGCCGGTCAATCAGGACTTCGCGGGCTTCCGCGTCGCACGCGATCCCGTATGACCTCAAACCGCCGCACCTTCGCGATCATTTCGCACCCTGACGCCGGGAAGACGACGCTTACTGAAAAGCTGCTGCTGCAGGGCGGCGCGATCCATCTTGCGGGTGAGGTCAAGGCGCGCGGCGCGGCACGGCGGGCGCGGTCGGACTGGATGAAGATCGAACAGCAGCGCGGGATTTCGGTCACGTCCAGCGTGATGACGTTCGAGCGTGACGGGATTGTCTTCAACCTGCTCGACACGCCGGGGCACGAGGATTTCTCGGAAGATACCTACCGCACGCTGACCGCAGTGGATTCCGCCGTGATGGTGATCGACGCGGCCAAGGGGATCGAACCGCAGACCCGCAAACTGTTCGAGGTGTGCCGATTGCGGAGCGTGCCGATCATCACCTTCGTCAACAAGGTTGACCGCGAAGGCCGCGATCCCTTCGAGACGCTGGACGAGGTGGCCGATATGCTCGCGCTCGACGTGTCGCCCCAGATGTGGCCAATCGGGATGGGCGGCGAATTTGAGAGCATTCTCGATTTCGCCAGTGGTGAAGTCAGCCGTCCCGAAGGCCCCAGCCGCGAATTTCTGGGCAAGCGTGAGGCGGGTGTCGCGATCCCGCAGCGTTTTGCCGATGAGATCGAGCTGGCGCGCGGCGGCTATCCCGAATTTGACCTTGAGGCGTTTCGCCACGGCGACTTGACTCCGGTCTATTTCGGATCGGCGCTCAAGGATTTTGGCATCACCGAGCTGATCGACGCCATCGCCCGCTATGCCCCGCCGCCGCGCCCGCAGCCCGCGGGGGAGGAACAGATCAGCCCGAACCGCGATGAAGTTACCGGCTTCATTTTCAAGGTGCAGGCCAATATGGACCCCAACCACCGCGACCGCATCGCCTTCATGCGGCAGGTGTCGGGCACCTTCAAACGCGGGATGAAGCTGACCCCATCAGGGCTGGGCAAACCGATTGCGGTGCATTCGCCCATCCTGTTCTTCGCGCAGGACCGTGAAATCGCCGATACCGCAGAGGCGGGCGACATCATCGGCATCCCCAACCACGGCACCTTGCGGGTGGGTGATACGCTGTCCGAACGCAATCAGGTGCGCTTCACCGGCCTGCCCAATTTCGCGCCGGAAATCCTGCGCCGGGTGCAATTGCGTGATCCGACCAAGACCAAACAATTGCGCAAAGCGCTGGACGATCTTTCCGAAGAAGGCGTGATCCAGGTGTTTCACCCCGACATCGGATCGCAGCACATTGTCGGCGTGGTCGGGCAGTTGCAGCTGGAGGTGCTGATTTCGCGGCTTGAAGCGGAATACAAGGTCGAAGCCGTGCTCGAACCATCGCCGTTTGCCACCGCGCGATGGATCAAGGGTGATGAAAAGGCCTTGGAGGAATTCGCCGGGTTCAACCGCGCCAACCTCGCGCGGGATCGCGATGGCGATTACGTGTTCATGGCAAAAAGCCCGTGGGACGTGAGCTATCAGGTCGAAAAGAACCCCGAGCTGACCTTTTCGGCCACGAAGGAGCGTTAGGGTTGCGGGAGGATCGGGTTCGCGGCATGGCGCATGACATGCACCACACTGGCCCAACATCGCAGACCTTCATCTCTCAGCGCCTTCGGTTGAATTACCTCGATTGGGGCGGCAGGGGGAAACCTCCCTTGGTGCTGGTGCATGGGGGGCGCGATCATGCGCGTTCGTGGGACTGGACGGCGGAGGCGCTGCGCGAGGATTACCACGTCATCGCGATGGATCATCGCGGGCACGGTGATAGCGATTGGGTGTCCGACGGGGTCTATTCAGCGGCTGACATGGTCTATGATCTGGCGCAGCTGATCCATCAACTGGGCGTTGGCCCGGTGCGGATGGTGGCGCATTCGATGGGCGGCAATGTCGCGCTACGTTATGCTGGTGCCTTCCCCGACATGGTGAGCAAGCTGGTCGCCATCGAGGGGCTTGGCCCGTCACCCGAAGCGCGCGCGAAACAGCGCGCAGTTCCTTACCCCGAACGCCTCGCCGAATGGATCGAGAAAAAGCGCAAGGCCGCCGGGCGCACCCCGCGTAAGTATGACAGCATCGAAGCCGCGTTCGCGCGGATGATCGAGGAAAACGCCTACCTCACCGAGGAACAGGCGCGGCATCTGACTGTCCACGGGGTCAACCGCAACGAGGACGGCACCTATAGCTGGAAATTCGACCCGCATCTCAATGTCTGGCCGGTCGAGGAAGTGGGCGATGAATTCGTCGAGGCACTGTGGGGCGCGATCTCCTGCCCGACGCTGCTGCTCTACGGCGCTGATAGTTGGGCCTCCAACCCGGCGAAGGACGGGCGGATCGAGCATTTTCAGACAGCCAAAGTGATCGAATTCGAACAGGCCGGCCACTGGCTGCACCACGATCAGTTCGACCGCTTCATCGCCACCTTGCGCGATTTTCTGTGATCGCTTCATAATTTTTGCCTAATAAATAAACACGCGATTAAATCTTAGGCAGATATTTTTCCGCAGGTGCGAAGAAACTTGCTGATTCCGCTGCATCAGCCCCACTAAGCAAATATGGCACGCTTGTTGCTGTGTCCTGATTGGCCGGAACGATCCGGTGCAACAGGGGCCACAGATGAAGTTCATCATCGCCATCATCAAACCATTCAAGCTCGACAGCGTTCGTGAGGCGCTGGGCGGGATTGGTATCGCCGGAATGACCGTGACCGAGGTCAAGGGGTTTGGTCGCCAGAAGGGCCAGACCGAAATCTACCGAGGTGCCGAATATTCCACCAACATGCTTCCCAAAGTGAAGCTCGAGATCGCTGCGAGCGACGATATCGCCGCGCAGGTGGTCGAAACCATCCAGCAAACCGCCAACACCGGCGCAATTGGCGACGGCAAGATCTTTGTGTTCGATCTCGCCTCCGTCACCCGCATCCGCACCGGCGAAACCGGCGAAACCGCGCTGTAAAGGGACCAAGCGATGAAGCGTATTTTCCTCAATTTGGCGGCGTTGCTGACCGGTGCAGTCGTGCTGGCCGCACCGGCGCTTGCCGCTCCAATGGCGGAGGCCGCCGCAGTCGCTGCCGAAGCCGCGCCTGCCGTTCCCAATCCGGGCAATAATGCCTGGATGATGACCGCGACCATCCTCGTGCTGCTGATGATCCTGCCGGGCCTCGCGCTGTTCTACGGCGGGCTCACCCGGTCGAAGAACATGCTGTCGACCATGACGCAAATCGGCGCGACTGCCTGTCTCGCCATGCTGATTTGGGTGATGTGGGGGTACAGCCTAGCGTTTGGCGATACGGTTTACGAAGGCACGCTGGGCCTGTTTATCAGCGGGGGGAGCTATTTCCTGTCTGGCACTGACGCCAGCAGCACGGCGGCGACTTTCACCGATGAAGTCATCAGCAAATATGTCTTCATCAGTTTCCAGATGACCTTTGCCGCAATCACCGCTGCGCTGATCCTTGGTGCGACGGCGGAGCGGATGAAGTTCAGCGCGGTGATGGCCTTCGTGCCGATTTGGCTGACGATTGTCTATTTCCCGATCGCGCACATGGTGTGGGCAGGCGGCGGGCTGATGTTCGAAGACGGCGCGCTCGATTTCGCTGGCGGCACCGTGGTGCACATCAACGCCGGTGTTTCGGGACTGGTGCTGGCCTATCTGCTGGGCAAGCGTCGCGGCTATCCGTCGGAACCAATGCCGCCGCACAGCCTGGTGATGACGATGATCGGCACCGGCCTGCTGTGGGTGGGCTGGTTCGGGTTCAACGCAGGATCGGCGCTTGAGGCTGATGGATCGGCGGGCCTTGCCATGATCAACACCTTCGTTGCCACCGCAGCAGGCGCGCTGACCTGGATGGTGATTGAGCGCGCTGCGGGTCACAAGGGTTCGGCGCTGGGCTTTTGTTCGGGTGTGATTGCCGGGCTTGTGGCCGTCACTCCGGCGGCGGGTAACTCTGGCCCGTTTGGTGCGATCCTGCTCGGCATTGTCGCCTCGGCAGTCTGCTATGTCTTCGTTGCCAAGGTGAAGGCCAAGTTTGGCTACGACGATTCGCTTGATGCTTTCGGTATCCACGGGATTGGCGGCATCGTCGGCGCGATTGGCACTGCGCTGGTGTACCAGCCGTTCCTCGGCGGCCCCGGCGACGGTTCGACCGCGCTTGGTGTGCAGCTCGGCATCCAGATCAAAAGCGTTCTGATCACCATCGGCTGGGCCGGGATCGGCACCTTGATCGCCGCCGTCCTTGTCAAGCTGACCATTGGCCTGCGGGTCGATGAAGAAGCCGAAGTCAACGGGCTCGACATCTCCGAACATGGGGAGCGCGCCTACAATTAAACCTTAACCTGTTTGGCGGGGGGAGGCTCTCTCCCTCTCCTCTCCCCCCGCCTCAATCCGTTCCTCCTGCGAACGAACAAACTCATAATGGCCGGAGCGGTGAAAACCCTCCGGCCTTTTTTTGTATTGCGACCCCGCCTCCGCGCGGTCGTCCTCGGCGCGTTTCCGGCGCTTGAGGGCGAAACAAACTACGCTCTTTCAGCTGCCATCACGAAATCCGCGCACCTTTCGCCGATCATGATACTGGGCGCGTTGGTGTTGCCGCTGACGATCTTGGGCATCACGCTGGCGTCCGCCACCCACAGCCCGCCCAGCCCGTTCAGCCTAAGCGACGGGTCGACCACCGCATCGGCGTCTGCGCCCATCCGGCAGGTGCCGACCGGGTGGTAGACCGTGTCAGCGCGACTGCGGATCAGCGCGTCGAGCGCGGCGTCATCGTTCAGATCAACCGGGTGGCGATCAGTTGGGCCGAATGCCTGTAACGGCGGCGCTTCGGCAATGCGGTGCGACAGGCGCACCCCGGCGCGCAAGGTTGCCATATCGCGTTCGTCATCAAGGAAGTTGGGATCAATCACCGGCGCGGCCGCCGCATCCGCGCTGCCCAACCGCACCGTTCCCCGGCTTTCGGGGCGCAGCACGCAGGCGTGGAGCGAAAAGCCGTGCGCCTTCACCTTTTCACGCCCGTGATCTTCCAACACGGCGGGGACAAAGTGCCACTGCACATCGGGCGCGGGGCTATCGGGCATTACCGTCCAGAAACCGCCGGCTTCGGCATATGGGGTGGTCATCACGCCGGTGCGCTTGCGCCGATGCTCGATCATCGCCGCCACCATCCGCAGGCTGCCCTTCAAAGTGCTGCCAATCGGAACGTCGCTGACCGTCTCCCAGCCGGAGACATAGTCGATATGATCCTGCAGGTTGCCGCCCACGCCTGCGCGATCCAGCACCACGTCGATCCCGTGGGCTTTCAGGTGATCTGCCGGGCCGATGCCTGACAGTATCAGGATCTGCGGGCTGTTGAACGCGCCTGCTGACAGCACCACCCCGCGCCGTGCCAGCAGCGTTTCGGGTTGGCCTCCGCGCCGCACCTGCACCCCGGTCACGCGCCCGCCTTCGATCACCAGCTTTTCAACCAGCGTATCGGTGCGCACCGCGAAATTGCCCTGTTCGCGGATCGGTTCAACGTAAGCGCGCGCGGCAGACCAGCGTTCGCCCTTGCGCTGCGTCACCTGATACAGGCCGAACCCATCCTGCCGTTCGCCATTGAAATCGGCACTGGTGCGCAATTGCAGCGCGGCGGCGGCTTCGACAAAGGCGTGGCTTGCCGGGTTGGCGGCGGTCTGGTCAGACACGAACAGCGGCCCGCCCGCGCCGTGATAATCATCGCCGCCGCGTTCGTTCGCTTCTGCGCGTTTGAAATAGGGCAGCACATCGTCATAGGCCCAGCCGGTGCAGCCCTGTGCCGCCCAATTGTCGTAATCCCAGCGGCCCCCGCGAATATAGACCATCGCATTGATCGCTGACGATCCGCCAAGTCCGCGCCCGCGCGGCTGATACCCGGTGCGCCCGTTCAGGCCTTTTTGCGGCACGGTTTCATAGCGGTAGTTCGATTTTTCGGGGATGAAGGGCATGAAGCCCGGCGTCTTGATCCAGACATTGTCGTTGCGCCCGCCCGCCTCGATCAGACACACCCGGCGCGTGCCATCAACCGCCAGCCGTCCTGCAACGGCACTACCCGCGCTGCCACCGCCAATGACGATGTAATCGAAACTTTCCATGATCTCTCCCTTTGGCGGGGGAGACTAGGCAGGTTCGCTGCCCGCTGCAATCGGGTTTCGAGTCGAAACTGATGCTGTGGCAGGTGCAACCTCATCCCCGATGTGGGCCTGCCCCATCCGTGATTTCCACCGCGCGCGGATCATGTCCGATGTTTCGCGGCTGCCATCATGGCTCCAGCCGGGTTCGCGCAGCAGGTAGCTGAGCTTGTGCCGCAACGGCGCGCGCCAGATGTCAGACAGCATCCCGATCCATTCGTGGAACACCGCCCACAACAGGTTGAAACTGCCGAGCTGTTTGACGATGCCGTAACGGATCGCCTCGTCATCCACTTCGGGTTCAAAGGTGCCGAACAGCTTGTCCCAGACGATGAACACGCCGGCATAATTACGGTCGAGATAGCGCGGGTTGGTGGCGTGGTGGACGCGGTGGTGGCTGGGCGTATTCATCACCGCTTCGAACCAGCGCGGCATCCGCTTGATTGCCTCGGTATGGATCCAGAACTGATAGATCAGGTTGAACCCGCTACAGATCGCGATCATCGCCGGGTGAAAGCCCAGCAGCACCAGCGGCACCGCGAACAGAAAACCAAAGGTCAGCGCGCCAGTCCAGCTTTGTCGCAGCGCGGTCGACAGGTTGTAATGCTGCGAGGAATGGTGGTTGACGTGGGCAGCCCACATCCAGCGGATGCGGTGTCCGGCGCGGTGAACCCAGTAATAGGCGAGGTCATCGAGCACGAAGCAGACCGGCCATGCCCACCATACCGCCCACCATTGCAGGCCGAAATCGAACAGGCGATACTGGTAGGCTTCGATAAATACAGCGAGCGCGAACCCGCCCAGCAGCGCGCCGGCAATGGTCGAACCCAGCCCGAAAGACAGGCTGATCAGCGTGTCTTTGGGCTCGTAGGCTTCGGGCGCGCGCAATTTGGCCCAGATCATTTCAATCAGCACCGCGATGACGAATAGCGGCACGGCGTATTGCGTGGGGTTGAAATCAGGCATGGCAGGGCTCGCTTATCCGGTTGATCGCCTCTGCCCAAGGGGTTGGATTAGCGATGATGAGGCGGGTTTTGCCGAACCAAGTTTCACCGCAACCCACTGTCAGCGTATCCCCGGCGGCCTGTGCGCCAGCTTTGGTGCCAAGTATCCGGCCAGCGAAACGGTTGCCGTGAAGCCGGATCAGCATGATTCGCCCCTCGGCATCGCGGGCGAGTGCGGCGGTATGATCCTGCGATACAGCCCAATCCAGCGGCTCAAAGCCATCCTCAACTTCACCTGCCACCCGGCGAATGTCACTGTCCCCGACCAGCACCGGAGCGCCGCCCAGCTTGAGCCACCATGCAAGACCCGCCAGCGCAAGGATCGCGGCCAGCGATCCAGCAGTCTGGAGCAGCAGTGGGGGAATATCCATCACAGCACCTCAGCGCGCGGCGAGCATATCGATCATCGCGCGAATCGGGCTGACGTCATAGCCCGCCTGCGCTGCAGTGTGTGCGATGGTCGCCGGATCGCCACCCTGCTTTGCTTCGGCCAACGCCCACAGAAAAGTCGACCGCGTGCCCGACCGGCAATAGGCGAGAATCGGCCCTTCGGCCTGCTCCAGCGCGGCGATCATTGCATCGACTTGCGGTTCGCTGAAGCCCGAATGGCCGATCGGGATCGCGGCGTAATTGAGGCCAGCGGCGGCAGCAGCAGCAGCAATATCGTCTCCCTGGGGAGCATCCGGGTCTTCGCCATCGGGACGATTATTGATGATCAGCGCGACTCCCAATCCCGCTGCGGCTGCCACATCGGAGAGTGCAAGTTGTTGGCTAACCATAATATTTTCAGTGAGTTTGCGAAAATTGCTCATGGCGGTTGCTGCTTTCCGGTGCGTGTCCGGCTCGTGTCATGCCCAAGCACGCGCCTGCGCACAAGCGTTCGTGCAGTCAGCTTGACCGCCCTTGTGGCAAACGCGAGGCGACACCGCCTCGCAGGCCGGTAAAATCGTTCGCAAATCGACTTTTTGTGCGCTATACCGCGCTCCACGTGCGCACCGGGTATCAAGCTCGGCGCGTCTGTGTCCGGTGCGGCTCGCTGTCCACGTCACCGGCACATATGAGGACGGGCGGTGTGACAAGGTACGTACTGATCTATGGGTTACGATAGGGGACGCCGGCGCGGCCGCGACAAGCGCGACGGCTTTGGCGAAGAAAGCTTCGATCCGTTTGGCGGCAATGGCGATGGTTTTTCGCCGCCGCGCGAATTCGGAGGAGACCGCTTCGGTGGCGGCGGTGACAGGTTTGGTGGAGGCGGTGGTGCGCCACGTTCGGGCGGTGGGCCGCGTGGCCCCGGTGGCCCTGGCGGCGGCGCGGGCGGCGGCGCGGGCGGCGGCGGTTTCAGCCGTATGCCAGCCCAGATCGTCGGCACTGGCAAGGGCATCGTGAAGTTCTTCAACGTCCAGAAAGGCTTCGGCTTCATCCAGCAGGAAGGTGGCGGCGAAGACATCTTCGTCCACATCAGCGCTGTGGAACGCGCCGGGCTTGAAGGCCTCGCCGAAGGGCAGGAACTGCAATACAACCTCGTGGATCGCGGCGGAAAGGTTTCCGCTCAGGATCTTCAGGTTGTTGGCGATGTCATTGCCGTGGCGGCCAAGCCTGCCGCTCCTTCGCGGGAATTGACGGGTGAACGTGTGACCGGCACGGTCAAGTTCTTCAACGCGATGAAGGGCTTCGGCTTCCTCGTCCGCGATGATGGCCAGCCCGATGCGTTTGTGCACATCAGCGCGGTGGAGCGTTCGGGACTTTCAGCCCTGAACGAAGGTGAACGCTATCAGTTCGATCTCGAAGTTGACCGACGGGGCAAGCACTCGGCCGTCAACCTTTCGCCGCACGAAGGCTGACCAAAAACGCTTTGCGTCCCGCCCGGTTTGACCGCGGGTTCGCACAGGACTAATCGATTGCAGATGGCGGCTCTTCGAGGGCCGCCATTTGTGTTTCAGACCTTGTTGTTTCTCAATTCAGGAATTTGCCCATGTCGATCACCCCGCTCATGCCCGTCTATCCGCGTTGCGGCGTGCGGCCCGTGCGCGGGGAACATTGCCACCTGATTGACGAGGACGGCACGCGTTACCTTGATTTTGCCAGCGGCATCGCCGTCAACCTGCTCGGCCACTCGCACGAAGGGCTGATCGGTGCGATCCAGCAACAGGCCGCCACGCTGATGCATGTGTCGAACCTGTATGGCAGCCCGCAGGGTGAGCGGCTGGCGCAAATGCTGGTCGACAATACCTTTGGCGACACGGTGTTCTTCACCAATTCGGGTGCCGAGGCGGTGGAGACCGCGATCAAGACCGCGCGCGCCTATCACCAGAACGCAGGCGATGAGGGCGATACCAGCCGGTTTGAAATCATCACCTTCCACAACGCCTTCCACGGGCGCACGATGGCGACCATCAGCGCATCCAACCAGACCAAGATGCACCACGGATTTTCGCCGCTGCTCGAAGGGTTCAAATATGCCCCGTTCGACGATCTTGACGCGGCAAGGGCGCTGATCGGGCCGCACACTGCGGGCTTCATGGTCGAACCAATTCAGGGTGAGGGCGGGATTCGTCCCGCATCGCAGGCATTCATGGCGGGCCTGCGCGCGCTGGCGGATGAGCATGATCTGATGCTGATCCTCGACGAAGTGCAATGCGGCGTCGCGCGCACAGGCAAGCTGTATGCCCACGAACATTACGGGATTACGCCCGACATCATGGCGACCGCCAAGGGCATCGGCGGCGGGTTCCCGCTGGGCGCTTGCATCGCCACCGAAAAGGCGGCGCGCGGGATGACCCTGGGCACTCACGGATCGACCTATGGCGGCAATCCGCTGGCGATGGCGGCGGGGACGGCGGTGATGGAAGCGGTCGCCAATGAAGCATTCCTCGCTTCGGTGCGCGAAAAGGGCGAGCGGCTGCGCACCCGGCTCGAACAGTTTATCGGCAACTATCCCAACCTGTTCGAACTGGTGCGCGGAAAGGGGCTGATGCTCGGCCTCAAGATGACCGTGGAAAGCCGCCCGTTCTTTGTCCACCTGCGCGATCATCACCAACTGCTGACCGTGGCGGCGGGCGACAACACCATCCGCATCATTCCGCCGCTGGTGGTTGGTGATGCCGAGATCGACGAATTCTTCGACAAGTTGTCGGCAGGGGCGGCCAGCTTTACAGTGCCGGAGCCCGCGTGATGGGGACAGGCAAACAGGCCCGCCACTTTCTCGATCTGACCGATGCCGGGGCGGATGATGTCGCCGCGATGATCGCCGACGCGATTGACCGCAAGGCCGCGCGCGCGGGGCGACCCAAGGGCGCAGCCGATGCCGATGCGCCGCTGGCGGGCCATGTGCTGGCGCTGGTGTTCGAGAAGAATTCGACCCGCACCCGTGTCAGCTTTGACATCGCGATGCGGCAGCTGGGCGGCAGCGTGCTGATCCTCGATTCGGCCTCCAGCCAGCTGGGGCGCGGCGAGAGCATCGCCGATACCGCCCGCGTGTTGAGCCGGATGGTCGATGCCATCATGCTGCGCACCGACGATCATGCCAAGATCGAGGAAATGGCGCGCCATGCGACCGTTCCGGTGATCAACGGCCTGACCGACAAATCGCATCCCTGCCAGATCGTCGCCGATCTGCTGACCATGATCGAACATGGCAAGGCGCTGCCCGGGCTGGAGGTCGCATGGTTTGGCGATGGCAACAACGTGCTGCATTCGATCCTTGAAGCGGCAGGCCTGTTCAAGTTCAACGTGCGGGTGGCAACACCTGCGGGGTATGAACCCGATCCGACCTTCGTTGCCATGGCGCGGGCAGGCGGGGCGATGGTGGCGCTGACGCAGGATGCGCAAGCAGCTGCGCGCGGGGCCGATGTGCTGGTCACCGATACGTGGATTTCGATGGGGCAGGCCGATGCGGCGGAAAAGAAATCCGCGATGGCGCCGTTTCAGATCAACGCTGCGTTGATGGCTGCGGCAAAGCCCGACGCGGTGTTCCTCCACTGCCTGCCCGCACACGTTGGCGATGAGGTCAGCGAGGATGTGTTTGAAGGCCCGCAATCGGTCGTGTTCGATGAAGCGGAAAACCGCATCCATGGCCAAAAATCGGTGTTGCTGTGGAGTTTCGGACGTATCGGCGGCGATTAAGCCTGCCGCCGAGGGGCTTGGCCCGGCTGCCCGCAATCCCCATATGCGCCGCCATGGCTGATATGACCGCAATGACCGAGACTTTTTCCGACAAGCTGATGGGCTTCACCCTTCCTGGCCGCAGTGCGCGCGGGCGGGTGGTGCGGATGGACAGCGTGCTTGATGCGGTGCTGTCGGCGCATGATTACCCTGCGCCGATCACGCATCTGCTCGGCGAAGCGCTGGTGCTGGGCGCGCTGATGGGCGGGTTGCTCAAAGGCGAAACCGCGCAGATGACGATCCAGGCGCAGACCAGCGGCGGGATCGTGAAACTGCTGGTGTGCGATTACCGCGCGGGCGCGGTGCGCGGCTACGTCGATTTCGATGGAGAGCGGCTTGAACGCCTTGGGGCTAACCCCACGCTTGAGGCTCTGTTTGGCGAAGGCTACCTTGCCATCACCTTCGAGACTGAGGGCAATCAGCGGTATCAGGGGATTGTGCCGCTGGAAGGTGCGAGCCTTGCCGAAGCATGCGAGAGCTATTTCAGCCAGTCCGAACAGATCCCGACGCTGATTCGCGTGGCCAGCCGCGCCGGGGCCAAGGGCCGCGCTGCCGCCGGGCTGCTGGTGCAGCATCTGGCCGATGGCGAGGAAGGGCGCGAGCGGCTGCACGTGCGGCTTGACCATCCCGATTGGGAACATGTCGCGGTGCTGGCCGGAACCATCAGCCATGACGAATTGCTCGACCCTGCGCTGTCGCTCGAAGCGATTATCTGGAGATTATTCCACGAGGAAGACGAAGTGCGCGTGCAGACCGGGGCGGCGCTGTCGCGCGGGTGCCGGTGCAGCAGCGAACATTACGCATCAATCATAGCGCGCTTTCCGCCCGAGGAGCAGCAGGAGATGCGCAATGACGACGGCATTATCGTGGTCGACTGCGCGTTTTGTTCGCGTGCCTTTGCGCTAGCCGTCTGACAGCCAGTCATAAATTCGCTATATTGTGCGCGAATGCCTAAATTGTGCCATCCGTGGTTAAGCTAACAGCGGATATTGAGGGAAGTATGAATCTCATTTCGATCAGCCGGATGCGCGCGTTTGCGCTTGGCAGTCTTGCGGCTGGAGCGGCGCTGTGGCTGGCCGCGCCGGGGCTGGCGCAGGGCAAGGGTCTGGCCATGCTGGGTGCCCTGACCAAGGGCGAATGGACGATCAAGCAGCGCGATGGTGCGCCTGATCGCAAAATCTGCCTACGGTCAGGGGCGGAGTTGATCCAGATCATGCACCAGGAAAATGGCTGCAATCAATTCGTGGTGGAAGATGGCGCCGCGCGTGTCACGGTGCAATACACCTGTCCGGGCAATGGCTATGGCCGCACCAGCATTCGCCGCGAAACCGGGGCGCTGGTGCAGATCGAAAGCCAGGGCATTCATGATGGAATGCCGTTTCAGCTAGTGGCTGAGGCGCGCCGCACCGGCAGCTGTTGAGCAGGCCGGATTGCGTTTGCGCGCACCCATGTTAGGGCGCGCAGCATGACTGGTTCTCAAGACAATCCCACCCATCCGATTGCTGTGGTGCTGTTATCCGGCGGGCTGGATTCGATGGTGACCGCCGCACTGGCGCAGGAACGTGGCTTTGCGGTTCACGCGCTGTCGGTGGATTATGGCCAGCGTCATCGTTTGGAACTGGAATCCGCGGCGCGGATTGCCGAGCGGCTGGGCTTGGCCCGGCAAACGTGCATTGCGCTTGATCTGCGGGCGTTTGGTGGATCGGCGCTGACCGCTGCCATTGATGTGCCCAAAGGCGGGGTGGGACACGATATTCCGGTCACCTATGTGCCTGCGCGCAATCTCGTGTTTCTCGCGCTGACCACAGCCTGCGCCGAAGCGGCGGGAGCGCGCGACGTGTTCATCGGGGTCAATGCGCTGGATTATTCGGGCTATCCCGATTGCCGGCCTGAATTCATCGCCAGCTTTACCGAAACCGCGCGGCTTGGCACCAAGGCCGGGGTTGAGGGCGCGCCCTTCACGATCCACGCCCCGCTCCAGCACATGACCAAGGCTGATATCGCCCGCGAATGCGCACGGCTTGGGCTTGACCCGGCGTGGAGCTGGTCGTGCTACGATCCGACGCCCGATGGCACGGCGTGCGGATTGTGCGATTCGTGCCGTTTGCGGAAAAAGGGTTTTGCCGAAGCAGGAATAGTCGATAGCACAGCCTATAACGCCTGACGGCAGCCTTCTGGCTGACCTTTAACCAAGACCATACCGATAGGGGATCATTCTTGAACGAGGAAGCAACTGCGGCGCAGGCCCGTGAGGATGCGCCAGCGTCCGCATATAGCTGGTATGTCCTGGGCGTGTTGGTTGTGGTCTATATCCTCAATTTCATCGATCGGCAGATCCTCTCGATCCTCGCTGTCGATATCAAGCGCGACCTCGACCTGACCGATGGACAGCTGGGATTCCTGGGTGGGGCTGCCTTTGCGGTATTCTACGCGTTGTTTGGTGTGCCGTTGGGTCGGCTGGCGGACCGTTGGCATCGCGTGCGTCTGCTGACTATCGGTTTGGTTCTGTGGTCAACCATGACCGCGCTATCCGGGCTTGCGCGCAATTATTTTACGCTGTCACTGGCACGGATGGGGGTGGGGGTTGGCGAAGCAACTGCGAGCCCGACTGCTTATTCGCTGATCTCAGATTATTTCCCCACCCGCCAACGCGCTACCGCATTGGCAATCTATTCCTCCGGCCTGTATCTTGGCGGAGGGGTCTCCCTTTTCATTGGCGCCAAGATTTCACAGGTCTGGGACGCGGCCTATCCGGGCGGCGGAATCGGTGGGTTGGTTGGCTGGCAGGCCGCCTTCATGGCGGTAGGCCTGCCTGGCCTGCTGCTTGCGCTGTGGGTGGCGTCGCTGCGCGAACCCGCGCGACCTCCCGAAGAAAATGCGAGTGGCCGCCATCCGTTGGTTGATTTCTTCACCGACCTTTCGATGCTACTCCCGCCGTTTACATTGATCCATGCCATGCGCCGTGGCCCCATGGCGGTGCTGATCAATCTGGCGATGGCGGCTGCCATGGTCATCCTTGCGGTAATCATGACCAAGCTGACTAACAATTTGCCACAATGGTCGGCCATGGCGTTCGGCTATTATGCGGTGTTTTCCTGGGCTGCGACGCTCCGGCGCCACGATCCCGCTACCTTCAGCCTGATCTGGGGTACGCCTGCCTTTATTTGCACGGCTCTGGGATATGGGCTCGTATCGCTCGGCGCCTATGCGCTGGCTTTCTGGGCCGCGCCCTATGCGGAGACTGTGCTCAAGCTGCCGAAGGAAGAACTCGCCTTCGTGCTCGGCGGCAGTGGCGCGGTGTCCGGCTTCCTCGGAGTGATCCTGGGCGGGCGCATGTCTGACTGGCTGCGGGTACGTAATCCATCGGGACGCATTCTCGTCATCATGTTCGGCATCATCGCCCCGGTGATCCCGATATGGGTTGGCTTCACCACCGAGAACGCGGCGCTGTTCTATGTAATGAATTTCCTTGCTGGCCTATTCGCTGCGACCGCTCTGGGCGCGGCGGCGGCGACCACGCAGGATCTGGTCCTCCCGCGGATGCGAGGTACTGCGACGGCCTCATTCTTTCTTGCGACCACGTTGGTTGGCCTCGCGATTGGGCCTTACATGGTCGGACAGATTTCAGAGTTGACCGGAAGCATGCGGATGGGCGTTCTTTCGCTGATCGCGGTGGCACCGATATCGCTCATTCTGCTGATCTACGCTTACCGCGCGCTACCAGTTGCCGAAGCGACCATCGGGCAGCGCGCCCGGGCAGCAATGGGCGAGTGAGTGCCGACACCAGAACCGGGAGTGTTTCCCCCGATCGTTCCGGGGTATAGCTCAGGTGCAGGCCAAGATGTTACGGATGGCGGATTCTGCTCGCCACCAAGCGGTTGCATCTGGAGGCCCTGCTGGACTGCGTTGCGACGTTGGCTAGCATAAGACTTCACTTCGCGCCTTGCCATCGGGCTTACCGTCACAGAAACGGTGAACCGGGATGACCGGACCTGCGGAAAAGATTCCATGCTGACCTCATCAGAATCAACACTTCATGTCTCTGAAGCACTGCGTTTTCTGCGTAGCCAGCTGCTTCCACTTGGCTGAAATATGCTCGAGGTCAGGAAGCAAGAGCGCCGAGCAAATGACGCGCCAATCATTTGAGCATAGCGGGAGTGGAGCTACCGTCGGCGACTTAGCCACACAGCGGATCCCCGATCGAACTTGTGATGTCAGCACAAGGCAGGATCTCGCTATGGCGAGCCTGAGTGCGCAAGGTCTCGCCACTTCAACGACACTCATTTGACGAGACTCCAACAAAAAAGGGGCCGGATTGCTCCGGCCCCTCTTCAATACCCTTAGTAGGGTGACTTACATGCCCGAACCCGGGCCATAGGTCACTTCCACGCGGCGGTTCTGCGCTTCGCGAACACCGTCGGCGGTCGGGACGCGCGGCTGCGATTCGCCAAACGCTTCACCGGTAATGCGGCCATCAGGGATGCCGCGACCGTTCAGGTAGCTGCGAACCGATGCGTTACGGCGTTCAGCCAAGCCGATGTTGTACTTGACGCTACCCGCACGGTCAGTGTGACCCGCCAACATCACGTTTGCCGAACCACAATTGGCGTAGGCAGTGACGGCGCTGTTGAGGATGGTCGCAGCCTCAGCCGTGATGTCCGACTTATCAAAGTCGAAGAACACGATGTACGGACCAGTGTTGCACGGCACCGGCGGAGGTGGCGGTGGCGGCGGAGGTGGCGGCGGAGGTGGCGGAGGTGGCGGCGGAGGCGGCGGTGCCACCGGTGCCACAACAGGTTCTTCACCACCAAAGTTATAGGTGATCGAACCCATCAACGAGTGCGAGTTGAAATCAGCTTCAAGCGACCGCCCTAGCCCATCGACCAGATTAACTTCGGGCACATTGAAGTAACGGTACTTCAGGCCGACATCCAACGACTTGCTGATCGGAGCACGAACCCCGGCAAGAATCTGCCAAGCAAAACCAGTGTCGGAATCGTTCCAAACTCCCGGACCGCGGACGTCAACGCTGGCGTCCATGTCGACGCGAGCAATGCCGACACCGCCACCAGCGAATCCCTGAATGCCGTCATCGTCACCGAAATCGAACAGAGCATTCAGCATGAAGCTCAGGGCGTTCAGTTCGCCGAACGCGCTTCGCTGACCACTGAAGGTGTTGGTGCTGGGAGGGTTGAGGACGAGACCTTGACTACCGCCGACAACAAAATCGGGATCGATAGCAGCACGATAGCTGGTTTCGGCTTCGAGGCGGAAGGCACCAAAGTCGTAGCCAACAGCAGCCCCGAAATCAAAACCGGTGTCGTAAGCAGCCGAAGCATCGTTGGCGACGCCGTTGACATCCACATTCTGGTCTTCGACAATCATGGCACCAGCATCGCCTTGAATGTACCATTGACCGTCGCGGGCCATGGCAGGCGTTGTCAGCGCGGTCGAAGCCATCGCCATTCCAATGACGAGTTTGCGCATACTCAGATTCCCCTTTTATATTAGACTTGAGGCACTCGTGCTCTCTATCTTTTCCCCATGCCTGAGGCAAGCCATCAATCACGCGCAGGTGTTGCAAGAATGTCGCGCTGGCAGGCCCAAGCCGAAAAATACAACTATGTTAGTAGCGGCATATGCGCCCATTTCAGTCATTCACCGGCGCAAAAATCCCGATGTCGCGCAGAGCTTCGATCAACTCACTAATCGCGGCGCGCGCTTCGGCATCAATTACGGCGCCGGACGCCGGGATTGCAGGTGTAGAAGCGACTCGCCAACCTGATTGATAAAGCAGGAACTGATCCGCAGCGCTGTCAAACATGAACATGCCTTCGCGCGGTGCGATGAAGTGCCAACTGCCGCCAATCTGAATGGTGATATGGTCTTCGCAACCTTCCCACTCCTGCGTTGCAGGGGCAGTGATCCGGAAGCAGTCGCCTTCGTCGGCATTCGCCGGCGGTGCAGGCTGCGAGGCTATCACAGAGCGGCGATGCAGCGAATCCACAATAACAAGCGACTGATTGAGAAAGAATTCCTTTTGTGCCTGGCCTGCGATCAGCAATGGCAAACCGATGTTCGGCGTGGAGGAGGTGAAGGTAAAAGGTTCGGACATGCAGAACTCCTGAGCTTGGTTAAAGTGACGCGAGCAACAGCGCCGGTGAGCGGTCGAATGTTCCGACCTGCATGACCCACAGATCGGCATTGCCGTGCGTGTCCCGCAGGCTCGCAATTTCTGGCTGAGTCAGCGACATCTGCGGCTCGCTACGCGTCCATATGGCGTGCGGCGCGGCGGTCGGGCCGTAGCCGATTTGATAAAGTTCGCGTTCTTCGACCAGTGGCACCTCGACCGCATTGTCCCAGCGCCATTGCCCGCGTGCACGTCGGGTCCAGCTGAAATGCCGTGTCTCATCCGGATCAACCCGTTGACGCGGGTGAACCGGGCACGGTGGGCGACGCGAGAGGCCAGGATTGGCGAGTGGGGCGAGCACCGCTTCGGTATCACCTCTCCCGATTGCGGCGATTCGCGTGGTCGGCAGCGGTGGAACAAGCTCCTGATCGAGCGCAACCAGACTGTCATCCAGCAGGACGGCAAGGGTTTGCGCAGGATGGCCCTGCGCCGCGCTGTGCTCGGTGCCGCCGCGTCCGCGAAGCAATCCAGACAATTCCCACCGGCGGTTGCCCAAGGGGGCCGCCCGCACAAACTGGATGACCTCGCTGCCGACCAGCAAACGGTTGGTTCCTGCGGCGAGGCCATCAATGCTTGTTTCGGTTAAAGCGATGTCGTCTGCGACGAGTTCGATTACGGCCCTGGCTTCCGGCTCGAACAGCAAAGCCCGCGAAGGGGGCAGGGGTTCAAAAAGTGTGCCAATAATGGCGCGCTGTGATCCGCTGGTGCCCAGATCGACCATCGCTGTGCCTTGAACGGCAAACAGCGCCGCGCCGCGCCAAGCATTGTTTTCGGCCGAAACGGCTGCGAAAATCAGAGATGCAGCGGGATTGGCATTGCCGTCTGCCGGAACTTCTATTGCGGCCAACCTCGTATCCGGGATCACCAGATCTGACGGTGGCAAGGGTTCGCCGGGATCGCTGATGCGGGCCGTTGTAAGGCCGGGCGCGAGCCTTTCCAATTCGAGCTCAATCCCGCGGTCGAGCCATTCCCAACTGCGCAACAACCAGTATCCGGGAGCATCGGGAATGCGCACGATGGTGCCGGGGGATAGGCGCGGGTCGATTTCGCTGGTGCGCCAAAGCACCGTTTCGTGCTGCCAGCGTGCACGATTCGCACTGTCATTGGCCAGCTGCCGCGCTCCGCTCGCGTTCATGGTGGCGGGCAGATCGACCATCAATTCGCGGCCCACCTGCCGCGTGCCAATCGCGCGCTGCACGCCCGGCTGGTAATCGCGATCTTCGTCGTAATAGCGCAGGGCCGCCGGTTCCTGGGTCGGGACACCTGACCGCTGCTTGTGCCGGGCTTCGTCTGAGCCATTGTCGCGCAGCGCGAGTTGGGCGGGCAGAGTTATGATTTCGCCATCTGGAACCGCCCTAGGGGCAATGATCGGGCCATCTTTGCCTGATGTGCAGATCAGCGGGATGACCTGATCAATCGCTGCCAAACTTGCGGCAAGCGGTCCGCCTTCATCGGCAAAGCCCCGGGCATGGGCCAGCATGACCGGCGTTGCAGCCGGAACCGCCCCAGGCACCAACCGTTCCAGAGAGACAGTGTCATCGCCCCCTTCGGCGAAGATTTCGAAGCTGAGCGCCGGGATACGGTTGCCAAAATCTCCCAGTTCAAGATCCTCGAACACCACATAGGCACAGTCCCGGAAGGCTGGTGCCTGACCGCTTTTGGCGGCCGCGATCAGGGGATCAACCGGGTCGTCGCCGTGGCCGCAGTAGATGCGCAGGCTCCCGCCTACCTTGAGGTCGCCAAGACTTCCGCGCAGCAGGTTGCCATCGGCCCAGACCCGCCCGAGCCGCGCAATCGGGGTGCTGGACAATGCGACCGCGAAGGAGGCCGTATAGGAGAAGTTGACAGTCGATGGCTGGCCCTTGCGCCCCTTTTCCTTGCGCCTGTTTTCAATCAGGTCGGTCGACCAGATCACCGCACCCGGCACCCGCATCCGCCCGAAGTGGCGCGCGATTGGCTGGCCATAGCTCGACGTGCTGATCGTCAATTCGCGCAGACGAGGCCCTTGGCGGGTGCCGCCGCCGAAAATGAGCCCATCGACCTGCTGACCGACCAACGCGCCAATCGCTCCGCCAATCGGCCCACCAACGGCGGTGCCGATGGCTGTAAGCACCAATGTTGCCATGAAATCAGCCTTCCATTTGTTGTGCGACGTGCCACTTGATGTGGAGCCGCCAAGCGGGATCAAGCGGTTGTCGCACCACTTGTCGCAGCCCGGCATGGGCATGAATGATGCTGGCCGCGCTCGCGGCGATGGCCAGATGATGCTGGCAATGGCTGAGCGCGATCAACAGCACATCGCCTGTGCGGATTGGGCCAGGCGACGCTGCCAGTCCTGATCGGTCGGCAAAATGCAGCCAATGATCCACCGACAGGTTGCGCAAGCCGTAACCGCTGGGCGCACGCGGAGTTGCTCCGGTCGCGGATAGCGCTGCGACCACCAGCCCGACACAATCGAGACCGGTTGCAGGGTCGCGTCCGTGAAGCCGAAACGGGCTGCCCACCAGCTTTGCCGCTGCCTCGGCCAGCGCAACGCCCGGATTTGGCGCGCCCGCGCCGGTCATGGTTGGCCGTAACGCGACAGCAGATCATTGCCCGGCAGGAACGGTTCACCGCGGAAGTTGATACTATTGGCAAACCGGCCCACGCAGGTAGCAAAGGTATGATCGCATCCTTCGCGCAGTTCAGCGCGGGTGCCGGTAGCGGTTCCCGCCACCAGCGGCCGATCGAGCGTGAGCCAGTCCGCTTCGGCATCGATGATACCGAAACCGAGGCCAGTCTGCGGCCCAGACAGGAATCGCAATCTGCCGTCGACGTAATTTTCCCCGATCAGGCCAGCAAAACGCACCCTGTTCGTTTCGGGGTCAATCGCATCAAGCAAGCGGAAGGTAGTGAAACGCACCGCCGAAAGCCCGCAGCCCCGACCGCAGAACTCGGCCCGGCAGGTCGGGCTGGTGCGCGGAACAAGGTCGCGTTCGAGCAGGCTTTTGTTTGATCGCAGTTCGGCGGTGAACTGCGTCCGATTATCCTCAATCCGACCAATTTGCCCAGAATAGAGCGTGGAATGATCAAGCGTGATCCAGTCGACCGCGCCGATCTCGATCGCGGCTTCATCGAACAGACCCGCGGCAAGTTCTTCTTCGCGGATCGAATCATGGTGCAGCGCACCTTGTGCTTCGGCGCTGTCGTTGCTGAGTTCAACCGTGAGTCGGATCGCGGCAGGGATCATGCCGGGCGCGGCGCGGTGGGTTATGCCGCCGAAGGTCAGATCGCGGTCGTGGCTGGTAAAGGCGAGTGCGGCCCCATCACGGCGATAAATGCGCCAGAAGGTCGCGACCGTATCAAGCTCACGGTCGAAGAACACCCGCATCAGGCTGTCTCCCGCAGTTCGATCAGCGGGATTGATGGTGCCTCCCCGGCTGCAAAATTGACCGCCGACACGTCCAGCCGGTCTTCGGCGAATCGTACCGGAACATCGAACAGGAACCCAGCACGCACCTCTGCCCCGGCAGGCGGTGCGACGAGGAACCGCAGCACGCCTTTATTGCTCAGCGTCCAGCCAGTGGTCACGCCGCCGCCGATGCTGACCAGCAGCGTTTCCGGTCGCGGCCGGGTGATGGGGCGCACTTGCGGCTCGACCGCTCCATAGGACTTGATCAGCTGGAAATCCGCAGTGGCGCCGTCACCAATCCCGATCAACTGATCGAACATGGTTGGCGAGCCAGTCATCGCGTTGGAGCTGTGGTCGAACGGATCCATGATGCGGAACCCGCGCGCCGGGCCGCGCCGAGCGCGGAAGAAGGCGACGAGCTCGGACAACTCCGCCTCTGACCGGATACCGGGGCCGACATCGAAATGCAGCCGCGCATCCGACCACAGCGAATTGCGCCGTTCATGCCCCGATGCGGTCACCGCAATCGAGGTCGAGAATTCTGGTGCGACCGAGGCATTGCGCCCCAGCGCAAAGGGGTAAAGCACGTTGTCGAACGGATCCATGGCTTGCTCCGGGGATGGGGCGAGGCGGGTGTAGCCATCGCGGTTGACCTGCGGCAGCGCCCAGACATAGCGGCGGGCGATGTTGCGCTCGGCTGCTTCATCGATCCCATTGTCGATCCGCAGCCAGAAAAGTTCGGCATCGGCAGGATCGAGCACGAAACCGGCGAGGTAGTCCTGAAGGGCAGACGGGTAGCCGAGCCAGGTATCGACAAAGGCATAGGCCGCCCGCCGCGCCGCATCCGCTCCGCCGGTGAGCCAGTCGTAGTCTTCGATTTGCAGCCGGTCGAAAGCCGGTGCCGCCCAGCCGGATGGCAGGTTCGCCCGAAACAGTTCGGGCCGGGCGGGGTCGAGAATGGTCGGCGTGAATGTCAGCAGCAGCACCTCTGACGGCCCCTGCGCGGCATCGCGAACGGTTGCGGTCAGGTTTGCCGTCGATTGTGCCAGCAGCACGCCTGCTTCATCGAGCAAGGCGGTTTGCGCGAAGGTCAGCGGGCCGCCGACATCGGTTATTACCGGCGGGGTGCCGCCGAATGCTGCCCTTGCGGCGTCATCATACAGGCAGATTTCTCCTGCTGATGTCACCCACCACCACGGCTCGCCGATCTGGAAGCGCACGGGCAGACCTGCCTGCCTAAGCAGCGCCACGAAGTCGTGGGCCACGTCCGTCAGCCATGCCATCGCTTGCGTATTTGCCGGAGACAGCAAGGTCGATGGTGGCACCCAGCCGGTTAATGCAGGGGCGCCGCTTGCGGTGCGCTGCTTCCAGGCATCCGGGCAATAGGCATCGAACAATTCATACGAGAGCGAGGCGATGACTTCGAACGCTCCGGCCCGCGCTAGCTCGAAGTAATTGCGGTGCCAGACAGCCGCTGGCGCACTAAGCTCCGCTGCGGTTGTCACCTTGACCTTGCCAGCCGGCTGCTGCGCGAGCCGCATGAAATGGCTCATGCCGACATAGTGGATCAGATCCTGACGATAGCCGAGACCGGTCACCGCGCGCAGCAGGCGGGCCGGGGTCTGGTTGAAGGCATCGTCGTAGGCGGTAGCGATTCTTGTGTCATGCGGCGGCAGCAGCACATCGCCGACTTCAAGCATGGCGCGGGCACCATCGGTAACGATATCGGACACGGTCACCGCACCATTGAAACGCGCAGGCAGCGGCGCGGCGCTGCCGGGAACGTGGCCGGGCGCGACTAGCGAGATGAACATGCGGTCGATGTCGCTTGGGTGGACAGGCTCACCCGGCAGGCCAAAGCCCGCTTGAAGATCGGAGAACGGCAGGGTTATGCGGGCATCGGTGGGGGTGCCTTGCGCATAATTCCACAGCCTTACAAACCACGTCCGGGGCGTGCCAGCGGCATCGCGCCCTTCGATCGTCAGCGTTGGCCCGTTGGGCAGATCAAGCGCGATGACGCCTTCGGACTGCCAGCGAAAGCTGAGCGTGGTGTGCGCGTAATCGCGATCGGTTTGGTAGGCGAGCAGCGGGTGATCGAGCGTATCGACGCTGTCCCAGATCAACCCGACCAGTTCGCCCGCGTGGTGCAGTTCAACCTCGACCCGCAGCGCATCAGGCGCAATCGTCACCACCGAAGCCATCGCAGGCCGGGGGAAATTGACCGTCCAGAACCGCGGGTCGAACCGCTGGATAAAGCTGCTTTCCTGCGCGCGGCGTTCGTGTGCGAGCCAGAATGCCATGATAATTCCCTCGATCAGGCCTGTTGCAAGGAGCGGCGCACCGCGCTGGCGATTTGCCGGGATGAACGTTGCATCGCGGTGGGCGCGGCCACCCCGCGCGGAACGGCGAGTTGAATGGCGACCCGCACATCGCGGCCCTGTGCGGCGATGCCGTTGTCGATCCGGCCCGATGAAGTGGGGACGAACACTTCCGGCCCGCGCTCACCCACCAGAAACGCCCGCCCGGGGCTGACCGGGCCGCCGGTCGCGCGGCCGGGCAAGCCGAACAACGCGCCGAGCGACTGGCTGATCAGTCCCCCCAGACCTCCGCCCCCGCCGCTGCTCGCACCGCCGAAGAGGTTGCTGATGCCCGATTGCAGGGCATGGGCGGCGATTTCGTTGAGCGCATTGAACGCTGTGCGCTTCAGATCATCAAATCCCAGACTGCCGCGCCGCAACGCTGATAGCAGTCCGTTTTCAAGCACATTGCCCGCCCGCCCGAAACCATCGAGCAAAGACGTGTCGAGCGAGCGGCGCATGGTTTCCAGATCGGTGGCAAAGCCATCGGTGCGGGCGCGCACGTCGATCACCAGTTCTTCGAAATTATCGTTCATCAGCGTCGCGCTCCATCATGCGGGCGATCATCTCGCGGCTGGGTGGGGGTGGGCAGGCGGGATCATCAGGCGTGGCCAAGGCCATCGCCAGTTCGGCCGGGGTGGCGCTCCAGAATTCACCCGGACGCCAGCCGAGCAGGCGGGCCGAGAGGCTGCACCAGCGCGCGGCGCAGGCGGCGAAGGTCGAGGTCACGCCTCACCCTGAAGCACCTGCGCCAGCACTGCGCGCACCGGCTGGGTGGCGGCCACCAGCCCCATTGTCAGCACTGCCTGACCCACGGCTGCACGGTCAGGCCGCGATTCGGGCGGCAAGCAATGCCACAGCAGCGCGGCCATCTCGGTCAGGGTCAGCGCGCCCGCCGCCGCGCGTTCGACCAGCGCGAACAGTGACCCCAGCTCTGCTTCGGCCAACACCAGGCTTTCAAAGGTCGGGCGCAGCACATAGCCCACCCCCGCCACCATCAGCACGCTTTCCCCGCGCAGGGGATTGGCGGCGGCGGTCATGCCGGCACGACCGGCCCGGAGCTTTCGAGCTGGAGCGTATAATTGCGCTCCCCATTGAAATCCCCGGCATAATCGAGCCGCTGCACCAGAAATCGCCCGCGCAGCCGCTCGCCATCCTCGAATGACAATTCATAATCGGCGAGCGTTCCGGCCAGCGCATGGCCACGCACCGCGCTTTCCGCTGCACTGCCAAGGAAGATTCCAGCCGCGCTGACTGACACTGATCGGGTGCCCGCGCCGGACAAAAGGTCGCGCCAGCCGCCTGAATCCTTGTGGGTGATGACCACCGTGTCGCCATTGATCGACATTTGCGTGGTGCGAAGGCCTGCGACGGTCTCATAGGCGGGGGGTGAGGCCCCATCGGTGATCTTGAGCAGGAAGGCGGCGCCGGATTGGGCGGGCATGGGCGTTACTCCTAATTTTGTTCAAGGATGCGGAAACGAAATTCGATGAGCGCCGCCCGGCGATTGTCGGCGCGGGCTTCGCTGCGCGAACGCAGAAACCGGATTGAGGCGAGTTCGAAACCGGCTTGAAACGGCGGCAGGTCGAGCACCCGGCGTTCAATCGCGGCGAGCAAGGGGGCGTCGGCGGCGGTGAGATCGGTGCGGGTTTCCAGCTCCAGCGCGATCCGCGTTTCGCGGCCCTGCCGGTCTTTGGTGCCCCAATCGATCGAAGCGCTTGCCGCGATGCCGAGCCATGGCGGGCTGACGCTGAGCGGGGATTCTTCCTCGATCGCGTTGATCGCGGCGAGCGCGGGATCGGCCCTGAGCCAGGCGATCAGCGCGGCGCGCAGGTCATTTTCCATGGCGGTCAATTCCCTGTTCTGTTTGTTGAAGCGATATCAGCGGTGAAATCGGGCCACAGCGCGGTGGCAGAACGCCACTCCGCGCCCGGCGCGCGGTGTTCCCTGCGGCGATCAACTGCGCGGCTGGCGGCGATCTGTTCGGCCCGCGCACGCAGGCGCTGAATCAGCCGGGCGCTGGCTGCGGCGGCGCGGATCATGCCAGCCTCGTGCTGCGCCATGGCCGCCACAGCGCGGTAACGCTGGCGGGCACCGCTGCGCCGGCCTTGCCATCGCGGTCACGCTCTCGATAGAGATGCGCGGCCAGCCGGATGACCCCGTGACGCAGCGATGCGGGCAGGCTGTCCCAGTCATCGGCAATCCCGACCACCAGCTGCAAGGCGATCCCGCGCCCGTCGAACGGGCGCAGCAATTGCACGCAGGCGCTGACTGCGATGCGCCATTCCAGCGCGTCGGTCGGCAGCGGCAATGCTTCACGCGTGCCATCGGTCGCAATCCATGCCGCGCCGGTGATTTCGCGCACCGGGCGCGATACCAGTTCCTGCCACCCCGCGTGCGGCGCGATGATTTCCTCGACCGTCTGCGCCAGCGGCATCTTGCCGGTGAAGGCTTCGCAGATGGCCAGACTGGCTTCGATCAGCCCGATCAGGGCCGCATCGTCATTGGGGCGGCTGATCCCGAGCCAGTGCTTGAGCTCCGCCAGTGCCGCGCCGTCAAGCACTGCTGGCTGCAAGATAGTCCGCTCCATCGCGGGTTCTCCAATTCTGTGTTCGAAACAAGATGCGCCCGCATCGCTGGGTCAGGCGGGAAGGGGGCCTGAAGCGATGCGGGCGCGAGACACCGGCAAGGGAGCAAGGGGGACTCGACCTTGCCGGGGGGTCGAAGCCTAAGTTAACACCTAGGCTTCGATCTTCAGCAGCTTGATCGCGTTGGAATCGAGCACTTTGCCGCCCACCCGCTTGGTGGCGTAGAAGTGCACGAAGGGCTTGTTGGTGAACGGATCGCGCAGCACCCGGGTCGCACCGTTTTCTGCGATCAGATAGCCGTGGCGGAAATTGCCGAACGCGATCGGGAAGGCCCCGCCTGCGACATCGGGCATATCCTCAGCCTCGATCACCGGATAGCCCAGCAGGCGGTCAGGCTGGCCTTCGACCATGCCCGGCTGCCAAAGGAACGCGCCATCGGCGGTTTTGAGCTTGCGCACCGTCGCCAGCGTTGACGAATTCATCACGAACACCGCGCCCTGACGGTGCCCCGATTTGAGCGAGTGGATCAGGTCGATCAGCCGCGCATCGGGCGCCGCGTCGAACCCGGCGGCGCTGCCCGACCCGATATATTGCATCGTCCCGAATGCGCGCACGCCGTCTTCGGCAGTGGCGGTTGGTGCGTTGAGGAAGCCTTCGGGCTGGTTGATGCCGGTTCCGTTGACGAATGCCGTGCCTTCGGCGCGCGCGAATTCCAGCGCAATCTCGCTGGCCAGCCAGGTTTCGATATCGAAAGCGGCGTCATCCAGCATCCCCTGGCTCGCCGCCGGATTGGCGTAGAGATCGCCCGAAGGCGGGGCGATTTCGGCAAATTGCGGCGTTGCGGTTTCCGGGCGCGGGGCGGCTTCGCTGACCCAGCCCGACGCGGTGCCGCCGGTCGCCACCAGCTTGCGATAGCCAGACGTGCCGGTCTGCACCACCTGCGCAATCGCGCGGATCGGGCTGATTTCAGCCAGTTCAGCGGCAATCACCGCATCGATCTGGCGCGGCACGGCATAGCCGCCATCGCCGGGGGCGGTGCCGCTGATCGACTTGAGTTCGGTTTCACGTCCACGGCGCAGATAACCATCGACGAAGCCTTTGACTTCAGGAGCGTCGTTTACCGGGGTGCCGCCCATCGCCGGGCGGGTGGCGGCGCGGGCGACCTTGTCGAGCCGCGATTTCACCTCGTCAACATCGGTGCGCAGGCCGGTGATGGCCGCATCGGCCTGATCCTGGCGGGCAATGATGTCAAAGCTGGCGTCCAGCGGATCGGTGGTGGTCATCGCAGGTTGGGTATGTTCCATGGGGCATTGGCCTTTCGGTTGGGCAGAAAAAAGGCCGCCCCAATGGCGGCCGGTGGAAAGTGGTTTGGTCGTCTCGGTCAGCTTACAAAGTGCACTCTGGCCCCGTGTTGCAGCGGGTGGGTGACAAGGCTGACTTCGAACAGGTCAATTTCGATCAGTTCGCGCCCCTGATCGGATTGCCGCGCCGCGCGGGTGCGGAAGCCAAAGCTGAGGCCGCTCACCGCGCCTTGCGCCAACAGCATCGCCGCGCGGCTATCGGGCCGGTCGATGCGGGCGATCACCCGCAATCCGCGCGCATCCTCTGACACCTGCTCGATCACGCCGATCGGCTGATCCGGGCGGTGCTGCCAGTATAGCGGCAAGGGCGTATTCTGGCTCGCCAGCGTCTTGGCAAACGCCCCGCGCCGGATTGTGTCGCGCGCTGCATCGGGAATGTCGAACAGCGCGGCATAGCCGGCAAAACGCATGGCCCGCGCGCTCATAGCTGGTCCCACACGCCAAGGCGCACCGCAATCCCGATCAGCAGCAGCGCCAGCGCGCCGCGGATGATCCATTCCATCAACGCCTTCCACGCGCTGGCTTTGGTATCGCGCCACGCCCGCAGCAGTTCGCGCAGTTCGACCAGATCGCTCTCGGCCCCGGCATCGCCCAGCCCGAGCCGTTCGAGCACCCGGTCGGTGGCGAGCGCGCTCGATTCCTCGACGATAGCGCGTAAAGTAACCAGCGCTGCCCCATCATTGCGGGCCTGCACCATCAGGCTGGCAAGCACATCTGCGCGGCTCATGTGGCATTCTCCTCTGGCTGTTCTTCAGGGTTCAGGCCCAGCATCTGGCGTTTTTCCGCGCGGGTCAGGAAATCGGCGTCGGACACCTGCGACCACAACCGCTCGCGGTCTTCCGACAGCGCCGTGACCCGGTCGAGATCGACCCCGATTTCAGCATCGGGGAACCACGGGGCGAGGCCCTGACGCAGCGCGGAAAACAGTTTCTCCGCCAGCGGCAGCAGCGTCAGCCGCCACAGCGCGCGGTTGGCCTCACGGTAATTGGCATAGGTGTTGTCGCCCGGCAGGCCGAGCAGCATCGGCGGCACCCCGAACGCCAGCGCAATATCGCGCGCCGCCGCGCTTTTGAGCGTCGCGAAGTCCATGTCCGCCGGGGTCAGCGCCATGCTCTGCCATTTCAGCCCGCCGTCGAGCAGCATCGGACGCCCCGCATTGGCCGCGCCCGAAAAGGCGATATCCAGCTCGCGCTTCAACCGTTCGAACTGTTCATGCGCGAGGCTCGCGCCGTCCCCCGGCTCGTAAACCAGCGCGCCCGATGGCCGCGCCGCATTTTCCAGCAGCGCGCGGTTCCAATGGGTTGCGGCATTGTGGATCAGCACCGCCTGCCACGCTGCCTCCAGCGCGCCCGCGCCGCAGTGATCGTCAAGCGGATGCATCGTCCGGATCGCGATGATCCCCGGCCAGCCATCCTCATCCTCCACCGCGATGCGCGCGGTGCGATTATTCACCGTGTAATCATAGCCGCACGGCCAGCCATCCGGCCCGGTTGCCACCTTCACCCGTTCGGGCCGCAGCGCGAACAGTTCCACCGGCGTGCCGCTCGCATCCTTCAGGATCTGCACATAGCCATTGCCATGCAGCAGCAATTGCGCGGCCAGCGTTTCGATCAGCGATTGCCCGGCGCTGGTAGCGGTGACGAGCGCGGCGAGGCGCGGGTCGTTGCAGGCGAGCGGGGCCTGCCCCACCGCCTCGGCCACGATCCTGACCGATCGCTGGGCAATCGGGTTGGCCAGAAAGCCTTCACCAATCGCGCGGGTATAATCATAGCTGCGCGGCCCCGGCCCAGCCGCAAACGCCGGGTGCCACCCCTGCATCATGCCGGGCGCCAGCGGCACGCGGGTGTGCTCCCCGCCCTTGAAGGCGGAGAGGAGAGTGTCGAGCAATGCCATCGGATTTCCTTTGTCTTGGTCGCGGCGCGTCAGATTGGCCGCACGCTGGGGCGGTTGTTTCGCCCCAGCATCAATTCGCTCAATCCCCACACCAGCGCGTCGGCGCGGTCGGGGCTGCGGCCGGGGCCGGCGTAGGTTCCGCCCACCAGCAGTCCGCACAATTGATCTTCGAGCCGTGCGAACATCCCCACGTGGCGCACGCGCCCGGCGGCGTAGAGCGCGGCGACGGGTTCGGCGCGGGCAACCTTGCCGCGGGCAGCGTGCACCAGCCTGATCGGCAGCGCCTGATCGGCGGCGCGCAGCACGCTTTCGACCATCGCCCCGCCCTGATTGGCCTCTGCCACGACGCGGTCAGCACCCCATTCGCGCGCGGCATCGGCGACCTTTTGTGCCCATTCGGCAGGGGCAGCGCCTTGGGCCGAACAATCGGCGAGCACGCGGGCAATGCCGTCTTCGCCCAAGGCGGCAACAATGATCCCGCATTCATCGCCAGTGGCCGAAACTGGCGGATCAACCGCCACCACCACCCGCATAGCGGTGGGAACGGCGCCGGTTTCGCGCGCCTGTTCGATCAGCGCGCGGGTCCACAATGCGCCTTCGATATCCTCGATCAATTCGCCGTCGATTTCCTGCCGGGCAAGCTGGGTGCCGCCAAATTCGCTGTCAATCGCATCCAGAAACCGCTGCGGCAGGTTGGCGGCATTATCGCTGGTCGCCCCGCGGCTGATGGCGACATCCCCGGCGCTGCCGACCTGCGCGATCAGCCGCTGCACCAGCGGCACCGCGCGCGGGGTGGTTGTAACCGCGATGCGCGGATCATTCCCCAGCCTGAGACCGAGCAGCAGATTGTCCCAGCAGCGCGTGGCGCGTTCATGCGCCAGCGGCCACTTGCCGATTTCATCGCACCAGGCGTGGCTGTGCTGCGGCCCGCGCAGGCTTTCCGGTTCGGCGGCGGAAAATAACTGCGCCTGCGCTCCATTGGCAAAGCGGATGCGGCGGCGCGATGGTTCAAACCGGGGCCGGGCGGCGGGCGGATAGATCGACAACAGACCGCTTTCGCCCTCAACCATTACCGCGCGCGCCTCTGCCAGTGAGGAGGACACCAACGCGATCCGTGCATCGGGGTTTCTGTCGGCGATCATGCGCACCCATTCGGCACCAGCGCGGGTCTTACCAAACCCGCGCCCGGCCATGGTCATCCAGATCCGCCAGCCGCCCGGCGGGGGCAGCTGTTCGGGGCGGGCGGCATAGGGCCAGATGAAAGCAAAGCTGTTTTTCTCCGTTTGGCTGAGCTGGCTGACCAGCTTTTTCCGTGCGGCGGGCGGTGCGGTGACGATCCATTCGAACGATGCGGACATCAGGCCTGCGTGTCGCCGGGTTTGGCCTTGATCATGCGCCGCCGGATTTCCTCGATCTTGCTGTCGATCGACGCGCGCACTTCTTCGGCGCTGACATCGCGTTCGCGGCTTTGCCCATTGGCGGCGCTATCACGGTGCGCGGCGAGCAGGCGGATGGCGTTGGCGAAATCGAATTTCTCGCCATCGCCGGTTTTGAAATCGCCTTCGCGCAGGCGGCGCAGGACTTCCATTTCAAGGTGGCTATACCCTTCGGCCAGCGCCACCTGCCATTGCCGCGCAAAATCAGGCTCGGCGCGGCGCAGGCGATAGGCGCGGCTGACATCGATGCCAGCGTGTTCGGCGGAACGGGTGACGTTGGAACTGATTGCAAGGTAATCAATAAAGCGGGTGCGCCAGCGGCGATCGGTGGTGTGATGGGGTGCGGTATCATCGGCGCTGGTTCGCGCAGGGCCGCGTTTTGCCATGGGCAGATCTCCCTTTGCGAACGGCAAAAAGGCGGCACTTCCACCCGGAAGGCCGCCCGCTGGCGAATCGCTATTTCTCGACTATGCCCCTATCTAACCGGAGAGCGTCACGATGTCAAGATAAATAACCAAATGGGTTAAATAATCCCGATCACCTTGCCCGCGCGTTCGAACATGCCGAGGATCGTCGTGACCTGCTCGGCCGAATGTTCGGCGCATAGCGAACAGCGCAGCAGGGTCATGCCCGCAGGGGTGGCCGGCGGGCGGGCGAGGTTGACGTAGAGGCCCTCTTTCAACAGCGCCTCCCACATCATCGCGCCCTTTTCCAGATCGGGCATGATCACCGCAATGATCGCGCTTTGCGCCGTGTCTGTGCCGAGCGTGAAGCCGAGATCGCGCAGCCCCTGGTGCAGTGTGCGGCTGTTTTCCCACAGATGCGCGCGCTTGTTCCCGCCATGCATCAGCTTGCGGATCGAGGTGGCGGAACTTGCCATCACGCTGGGCGGCAGCGCCGCGGTGAAGACATAGGGGCGGCACACCAGCCGCAGCACTTCAAACTTCGGGTGGTTCGACACGCAGAAGCCCCCGACCGTGCCGACCGATTTGGAAAAGGTGCCGATGATGAAATCGACATCGTCGATCACGCCCTGTTCCTCGGCCACGCCGCGGCCGTGCTGCCCGATAAAGCCCATCGAATGGGCCTCATCCACCAGCACCATCGCGCCGTTTTCCTTGGCGATGCGAACCATCTCTTTCAGCGGGGCGACATCGCCCATCATCGAATAGACGCCTTCGAGCACGACCAGCTTGCCCGCGCCTTCGGGCACGCGCTTCAGGCGTTTTTCCATCGCCTCGATGTCGTTGTGCTTGAATGGCACGACCTCGGCGTTGCCCATCGCGCAGCCATCCCAGATCGATGCGTGGCTATCGATATCGAGGATGATGTAATCGCCCTTGCCCGCCAGCGTCGAGATGATGCCAAGGTTCGCCTGATACCCGGTCGAAAACACCATCGCGTGATCCATGGCGTAGAATTCGCGCAGCGCCGTTTCCACATCGCGGTGATCGCGGAAGGTGCCGTTCAGCACGCGGCTGCCAGTGGTGCCCGCGCCGAAATCCTCCATCGCCGCCTTGCCTGCTGCGATGACATCATCGTCGAAGGTCATGCCCATGTAGTTATAGGTGCCCAGCAGGATCGTATCGCGCCCGTTGCAGATCGCGCGGGTGGGGGACAGCACCTGCTCCATCACCAGATTGAACGGGTCTTCCACCCCGGCAGCGAGCAGCGCTTCGCGGGTCTGGATGATGGGATCGAACTTCGCCAGCAGATCAACCGTGGCGGGGGCGGTGGGCGTTTCGGTCATGGACGCGGCCTCTATCAGCTATCCTGCAACTTGTGCACTGCCGCGACAAGCTGGCCCCAGTTTTCGATTTCAGCCTGCTGGTTCATCGAGATAATCACATCAAATTCGTCTTCGATTTCAGCGACGAAATCCATCACCGTCAGGCTGTCAAATTCAAGATCGCCGGCAAAGGTGGTCGCGTCTTCGATGGCGATGCCTTTCTTGTTGAACGGTTCGATCAGGGTGCGAATGCGCTCATTGACTTCAGCGGAGTTCATGGCGGGGCGGTGCTTTCGGCGGTTGGTGTGATGGCGGCGCTTGCCGGATTGATACGCTTGCAAAGCGGCGGATGATGCAGATTGTCAAGGTTCCGGCGCTTTTGCAGACGCGATTTGCGCGGGCATGGGAAACACGAAACAGCGCGTCAGGCAGGCAGCAACCCGCGCACCGCATTCATGAACGGGCTGATCGACACCGGCTTTGACAGATAGCCCGCCGCGCCCGCCGCGCGGATGCGTTCTTCATCGCCCTTGGCTGCAAAGGCGGTGACTGCCAGCACCGGGATCGCGCACAGCGCCGAATCGCGCTTGGCAGCTTCGATCAGGTCAACCCCCGATACCCCGCCCAGCTGAATGTCCATGATGATCAGATCGGGCGAGGTCGCGCGCGCGGTTTCCAGCACCTTGTTGCCATCATCCACAGGCTCTACGTCAAACCCGTTGGCGCGCAGCACATCGCAGAACAATTTCCGGTTAAGGTCATTATCCTCGACAACCATGATCCGCTTTGTCACTGCTCGCCCCGCATTCGTCTGGCTTACGACTAACCTTGCATAAAGGACAGGACAATCCCGCTTCGCCCCCCATCCGACCCTGTAAACCCGCAGGCGCTGGCACTGGCCGCGCTCGGCTGGGTGCTTGAAGGCGAGGATCGCGCCGCGCGCTACCTTGATCTGACCGGGCTTGATCCCGATACTCTGCGCGCCGGGCTGGGCGATCCTGCCATCCTTGCCTCGGCCATCGAATTTCTGACCAATCACGAACCCGATCTGATCCGCGCGGCAGAGGCACTGGCCGTCACGCCCGAAGAACTGGTCGCCGCCAAGGACGCTTTACTGACATGACCAGTCCCACGAAGTCTCGGCCCTTGATCATCTCCGATTGCGACGAAGTGCTGCTGCACATGGTCGCCCCGTTCAAGGATTGGCTGGAGGCGAGCCAGGGGGTGGCCTTCCAGCTGGAAGGGCATAATTTTGCCGAGGCGCTGCGCTGGCAGGATAGCGGCGCGTTGCTCGAACCGGCGGACATCTGGCGAATGCTGCGCGCGTTCTTCGATAACGAGATGGATAGCCAGATGCCGATTGCAGGCGCGGTCGATGGGATAAACACGCTGGCCGAGCGCGCCGATGTGGTGATCCTGACCAATCTGGTGGATGGCCACCGCGATGCGCGAGCCGAACAGCTCGCCAAGGTCGGCATCAACGCCCGCGTGTTCACCAATCAGGGGCCGAAAGGCCCGGCGCTCAAGGCGATTATCGATGAATATGCGCCCACCCGCGCGCTGTTCATCGATGATCTGGCGCAGCACCATGCCTCGGTCGCGGAAATCACCCCGCAGGTCACGCGGCTGCACCTTTGCGGCGAACCGATGATCGCCCACGCGATTGATTGCGCACATAAAGCAGGCCATGCAGAAGCCCGGATAGATCGCTGGGACGAAGCCTTGCCGTGGCTGCTGGAACGATTGGAGGATTGATATGACCATTACCGCAAAACTGGCCGAACTCGGCATTACCCTGCCCAAAGCCGCAGCGCCGGTCGCCAGCTATGTGCCGGTGGTGGTGCATGGCGGCTTTGCCCATGTCTCGGGCCAGCTGCCATTTGTCGATGGCGCGCTGATCACCGGGCGGCTGGGCGAGGATGTCAGCGTGGCCGAGGGTCAGGCCGCCGCGCGCGCCTGCGCTTTGATGATCATTGCGCAATTGGGCGCGGCTGGCTTGCTCGACCGTGTGGAGCGGATTGTGAAGCTCGGCGCCTTCATCAATTGCACCGCCGATTTCACCGATCAGCCCGAAGTCGCCAATGGCGCGTCCGATCTGATGGAGCAGGTGTTCGGCGTTGCCGGCAAGCACGCCCGCGCCGCTGTCGGCGTGCCCGCCCTGCCGCGCGGCGCGGCGGTTGAGGTGGATGCGGTGATCGCGCTGAAGGCATGAGCAAACGGCGCGCTCCGGACTGGTTGACGCAGTGGGAATATGCCCATCGCGGGTTGCATGGGCCGGACGTGCCGGAAAACTCGCTGGCCGGAGCCGAAGCGGCGATCGCGGCGGGCTTGGGCATCGAGTGCGACGTTCAGCGCAGTGCCGACGATCACCCGATGGTGTTTCACGATTGGGAACTTGAGCGGCTGACGGGAAGATCGGAGGCCACCGAAGCCCTCGATGCCGATAACCTCGAAACGCTGAGGCTGCTTGGCACCGATCAGCATCCCGTACGGCTGGCGAAGTTTCTCGATGTGGTTGCTGGCCGCGTGCCGTTGCTGATCGAAATCAAGTCAAAGCGCGGCTACAATGTTGATTGGACGTGCGTTTATGTCGCGCGGTTGCTTGAGGAATATTCCGGGCCTCATGCCGTTATGAGCTTCGATCCGCGCGTCGCCCGGTGGTTCAGACGGCACGCACCGCGGGTCTGTGCCGGACTGGTGATGCGTGAGGACGAGCGCGGCGACACGCAGACGTCATGGCGACGCAAGCTGGCGCTGTGGATCGCGAAGCCCGATTTTCTCGCTTACCATGTTGCGGCTTTGCCCAGTCCGTGGGTTGCAGGCTTGCGCGCCAAGGGCTTGCCGGTGCTGACGTGGACGGTCAATTCGCCCGAAACCCGTGCGCGCGCGCTGACCCATGCCGATGCGCTGATTGCGGAAGGGGCAGGGCTGGCGTGAGCGCGCCTGAGTTGACCGTCCGCCTTGCACCTTCGGTCAGCAGTTTTGACCGCGATCAGTGGAACGCGCTGGGCGGTGATCACAACCCCTTCATCTCCCACGAATTTCTGACCGCGATGGAGGATTCCGGTTCGGTCGGCCCCGGCACCGGGTGGGAGCCTGCGCCGATCGCGATCACCGATGATGCGGGGCGCTTGCTTGCCGCCATGCCGTCATACGCCAAGGGGCACTCGCAGGGCGAATATGTGTTCGACCATGCCTGGGCGGATGCATGGCACCGCGCAGGTGGGCGTTATTACCCCAAGCTGCAAATCGCCGCGCCGTTTACGCCTGCGACGGGGCCGCGTTTGCTGCTGAGCGACCCGGCGCTCGCCCCGCATCTGCTGAAGGCGGCGGAAATGGTGTGCGCGCAGAACGCAATGTCATCGGCCCACGCGACCTTCATCGCGCCCGATCAATTGCCGCTGTTCGAGGCTGGCGGGTGGATGCCGCGATCAGACATCCAGTTCCACTGGTTCAACCGTGGCTATGCCAGCTTTGACGCGTTTCTAGGCGCGCTGTCATCGCGCAAGCGCAAGGATTTGCGCAAGGAACGCGCGGCGGCGGTTGAAGGGCTGAGCATCCGGCACCTGACCGGTAGCGAGATTACCGAAGCGCATTGGGACGCGTTCTGGGTGTTTTATCAGGACACCGGCACGCGCAAATGGGGCCAGCCCTACCTCACCCGCGAAGCCTTCAGCCTGTTGGGGGAGCGGATGGGGGACAGGATCATCCTGCTCCTCGCCTATGACGGTGCGCAGCCGATTGCGGGCGCGCTCAACTTTGTCGGGCGCGATGCGCTTTACGGGCGCTATTGGGGCTGCACTCGCGACGTGCGCTTCCTGCATTTTGAACTGTGCTATTATCAGGCCATCGACATCGCGATTGCGCGCGGGCTTGGCCGGGTTGAGGCAGGCGCGCAGGGTGGGCACAAGCTGGCGCGTGGCTATGAACCGGTGCAGACGTGGTCAGCGCATTGGATCGCCGATCCCGGCTTTCGCGCAGCGGTGGCCGATTTTCTCGAACGCGAACGCGCAGGCGTGGCGAGTGATCAGATGTATCTTGGTGAGCGCACCCCGTTCAGGAAGGACGACTAACGCGGCTTACGCGCAGGGCTTACGCGGCGCGCTGATTGCCTTCGGCCAGCCACTGGCGCGCACGGCGCTGGGCTTCGGCGATTTCGCGGGCGGTCATTTCCTCGGAAATGTCGGCGCGGCAATAGGCGGCTTCTTCATGTCCGCGCGCTGCGGCAAGGTTGAACCATTTGTGGGCTTCGATCAGATCACACGGTGCGCCGCCGCTGCCGGTCGAGAACGCGACGCCCAAATCAAAGCAGGCCCCCGCTTGACCCGTCGCTGCCGCCGCCAGCCAGCGGCCAAGTGCCGCCTCGCCCTGTGTATCGTGTAGAAGTGTTTCACGTGAAACATTCGTGTCTTTGGTGCTGATCGCAATGATATTCATGATGTCGTCCCCGGTTCACCAGACCGCTTCCAAACGGCCTTCCCGGCATCAGAACTCGGCTAACATGGTCAATAATTGGTTAACGCCAATGGCACTTTCTGCACCGCTGACATTTGCCCCCACAACATTCCCAAACCCGCTTGTGCGTATAGGGGGCCTTGCCTATAGGGCGCGCATTGCTTCAGACGGCTGGGACCAAGTGAGCCAATGAAAATACTCAGGCGGCAGGACACGAAGGTCAGCCCAGCAAATCACGGGATGAGAGGGCTTGATGCCAACTGCCGCGCCTGACGAAATCGACATCCTCGAAAAGGCCAAGCGCCTGATCGCTCCGGACTATGTGCCGAGCGAGGACGAGGAATACATGAATGAGCGCCAGCAGGCCTATTTCCGCATGCTGCTGATCGAGTGGAAACGCTCGATCCATTCGGCTGCTGGCCAGACGCTGCAATCGTTGCAGGATGGCCCGATCCGCGAAGCCGATCTGACCGACCGTGCTTCCAGTGAAACCGATTGGGGCATCGAACTGCGCACCCGCGACCGCCAACGCAAACTGGTGTCCAAGATCGACTCCGCGTTGCGCCGGATCGATTCGGGAGAATATGGCTATTGCGAAGTCACCGGCGACCCAATCGGTCTGCGCCGACTGATCGCGCGGCCGGTCGCCACCATGACGGTTGAAGCGCAGGAAGCCCACGAACGGCGCGAAAAAATCTCCCGCGACGATTGATCGTAAACTGTGGTTCGCGGTCTGTGCCGTGATGGGACGCCCGCTGCATCGCAGGCATCTGCGGCGATCATTTTAACCTTTTGGTAACTGCAATTGGCGCAGTTCCAATGGCGTTTTGTGGTCGGCCATCTAAAATGAGCGACTGGCCCATGCGGTGATTTTTGCAGTTGAGGAGGCGACCCAGATATGACGGGTGTGGAAACACGCAGTGTTACGCGCGACAGTCTGTTCCTGCTGGCCGAAATCCGCATCGAACAGAGCACCGAAACACATCGGGTGCGAGTGCGTAACCTGTCCGACGGCGGGATGATGGGCGAAGGCAATCTGCGCGTCCAGCGCGGCCACCGCCTAACTGTCGAATTACGCAATATCGGCGCGATCAAGGGTTCGGTCGCGTGGGTGCAAGACGACCGGTTCGGCGTTGCCTTTGATGATGAAATTGACTCGCAAAAGGCCCGGCGCCCGCTTGAGGCGAATGACGGGCCGACCGCCAGTTTGGTCGTATCCTCAAGGGCTCACCGCGCCCCTGCACCGCCGCAGCCGTCGATGCTGCGCAAGATTTGAACAAACGCGCTTGCCTGCGCAACCACCAAGCTGACCGATGCGTTGCAACCTGCTAGTCAGCGGTTGATGCGATTCTGGCCAACCCTGCTTGCCGCTCTGGCGCTGTCGTCCTGTGGCCCCTCGAACGGAAATGGTTCGGTTGAGGTGGCGATCATTGGCGCGCCTGAAAGCCTGTTTCAGCAGGGCGTGCGCCTGCCGTCAGCCGCCCAGCATTTGCGCGCAGCAACCCACGAAGGGCTGGTTGCGCTCGATCCTGCCGGGCAGGTCGTTCCAGCTATGGCGGAACGCTGGATCGTCACCGATGACGGCATGAGCTACATCTTCCGCTTGCGGGACAGCACCTGGCCCGATGGCGAGGAGATCACGGCGACCGAGGTGCGGCGATTGCTGCGCGATGCGCTGGCGCGGTTGAAGGGCACGTCGCTCGGCCTCGATTTTGCCAAGGTGCGCGACATTCGCGCCATGACGGGGAGGGTGATCGAAGTGCGCCTGACCGCGCCGATGCCCGATTTCCTGCGGCTGCTTGCTCAACCCGAACTCGGTTTTGCCAAAAGCGGAAACGGATCCGGGCCGATGGCGATGTCACGAGACGAGGCTGGAATGATCGCCCGCCTTACAGCCTTGCCGCCTGAAACGCGCGGCATGCCAGCCCGGGAAGATTGGCAAGAGGTCGCGCGCCCGGTCAGCGTTCGGGCTTTGCCGGCGCGCGATGCTGTGGCGGCATTCTCTCGGGGTGAGGTTGATCTGGTGCTGAATGGCACCCTGGCCGATTTCCCGCTGGCCGAAACCGGGCCATTGTCGCGCGGGACGATACAGGTTGACCCGGCAATTGGTCTGCTCGGCTTGGCGGTGCGGCGCGAACAAGGCCTGCTGGCCGACCCCGCCCGGCGCGAGGCGCTGTCGATGGCGCTTGATCGCGGTGCTTTGATCCAGCCGTTCGGGCTGGGTGGGTGGAAGGCGACCAGCCGGATCGTGCCACCCGAAAGTTTCACTGCGCCGCCTTTTATTGGGGATCGGTGGGCTGGCACATCGCTTGATGAACGCCGGGCGACTGCGGCGGCGCGGGTGCGGGCGTGGACTGCCCAATCGCAGGCCAATGCGGTGGTGCGCGTCGCTTTGCCACGCGGGCCGGGCAGCGATTTGTTGATGCGCCAACTGGCCGAAGCCTGGGCGCTGATCGGCGTTACAGCGGTGCGGGCCGCGCCGGGCGAGGAAGCCGATCTTGAACTGCGCGATACGATTGCCCGCTACACCGGGCCGCGCTGGTATCTCAACCAGTTCAATTGCAGTCTCAAAGCCAGCCTGTGCTCGGCTGAGGCTGATGCGTTGGTGCAACAGTCGTTGACAGAACGCGATGCCGCCACGCGTGAGCGGTTACTGGTCGAGGCGCATGCTGCGCTCACGGCCCGCGAAGTGTTCATTCCGCTTGGGGCACCGGTGCGCTGGTCGATGGTGCGGGGGTCAGTCAGGAACTACATCGCCAACCCGTGGGGCCTGCACCCCTTGTTCCCGCTGTCGCAGCCCACCACATAATCGTGATGGACACGCCCGTGAGACTCCGCCCCGAAGCGCCGCGCATCATCACCATGCAATTGCCGACCGGCACCGATGCCGCATCGGTCCGCGTCCGCGTGACCATGATGGAAAAGCTGCTGGAACGCAGTTTTGTTATTCCCGGCGTGAATTTCCCGGTCGGGCTTGATGCCCTGATCGGGTTGGTGCCGGTGCTGGGTGATATCGTTACGACAGCGATGGGAGCCTATATCGTCTGGGAAGCGCGCAATCTGGGCATGTCCCGATGGAAGCTGGCGCGGATGGGGCTGAACGTGCTGTTCGATGCTGCGATTGGCGTGATTCCTGTGGTAGGCGATGCCGCTGATCTGCTGTTCCGTTCGAACACCAAAAACCTGAAAATCATCCTCAAACACATCGACAAGCACCATCCCGAAGCCCGCGTGATCGAGGGGTAGTTCCCCTGCCTGCCGCTGCGCGCTAAAGGCTGTGGGCATGACCGACAAAGTTACTTACGCGAGCTATCTCGATCTCGACCGCGTTCTCGGGGCGCAACATCCATCCTCTGATGCGCATGACGAATTGCTGTTCATTATCGTGCACCAGGCCAGCGAGTTATGGCTCAAGCTGTGCCTGCACGAACTGACCGCCGCGCGCGAATGTGTGGAAGCGGACAACCTGCGCCCTGCCTTCAAGATGCTCGCCCGGGTAGCGCGCGCGCAGACGCAGCTGATCCAGAGCTGGGATGTGCTCAGCACCATGACCCCGCATGATTATTCGCGCATCCGCCCCTATCTGGGCGGATCGAGCGGGTTTCAGTCGGCCCAGTACCGGATGATGGAATTCATGCTTGGCGGGCGCGATGAAAAGCACGTGCAACTGCACGAAGGCAACGCCGATTGGGCTGCGCGGCTGGAGGCTGAACGGGGGCGGGCGAGCCTGTATGACGCGGCGATCCGCCTGCTGTCACGGCGCGGTTTCACGATCGCGGCGGAGGCGACCGGGCGTGATCCCACCGCACCTTATCAACACAATGCCAGTGTCGAGGCGGCCTGGGCGGCGATCTACCGTGATCCGCAGGAACACTGGGACCTTTACGAGCTGGCTGAAAAGCTGGTTGATCTGGAATATCATTTCCAGCGCTGGCGGTTTGGCCATCTCAAGACCGTTGAGCGGATCATCGGCTTCAAACGCGGGACGGGCGGGACGGCGGGTGTGCCCTATCTCGAAGGGGTCTTGAAACAGGCCTTCTTCCCTGAACTTTTAAGCGTCAGAACGGCGATATGAGCCGCCGGTTGTGGGACATATCGCAGCCGCTGCGCCCCGGCTTGCCGGTTTGGCCGGGCGATACGGCGTTTGCGCAGGCAGGCACGTGGCAGATGGCGCAAGGCTCTCCGGTCAATGTCTCGGCGATCACGATGTCGACCCATTCAGGAGCGCACGCCGATGCACCGCTGCATTATGCCGCCGATGCGCCTGATATCGCGAGCGTCGATCTTGCGCCCTATCTCGGTGAGTGCGTGCTGGTGGACGCGCGCGGGGCAGGGCCGCTGATCCTGCCCGAACATCTGCCTGATCTGACGGGGGTGGAACGGGTGCTGTTTCGCACCTTCGATGCCTTCCCCCACGATGCATGGGTGGACGAAACGACCGCAATTGCCCCGCAAACCGTCGATGTTCTTGCGGCAGCTGGCGTGCGGCTGGTGGGGCTGGATGGCCCTTCGATCGACCCGCAGACATCCAAGACGATGAACGCGCATCTGGCGGTGCTGCGCCACGATATCCGCGTGCTTGAAGGGCTGGTGCTCGATGCTGTGCCGCCTGGGCGTTACGAGTTGATCGCGCTGCCGCTGGCGATAATTGGCGGCGATGCATCCCCGGTGCGCGCCGTTTTGCGGGAGCTGATATGACCATGGAAGACCGCGCACGGGAATTCGACGCTGCCGATCCGTTGGCGGCGTATCGGGATCGATTCACTCTGCCCGAAGGGGTGATTTACCTCGATGGTAATTCACTCGGCGCACTGCCCAAGGCTACGCCTGCGGCTATCGCCCGCGTGGTGGAGCAGGAATGGGGTGAAGGGTTGATCCGGTCGTGGAATAGCGCAGACTGGTTCGCCATGGCGGGCCGCATCGGCGGCAAGATTGCACCGTTGATCGGGGCTACCCCGCACGAAGTGATCGCCTGCGATTCAACCAGTGTAAACCTGTTCAAACTGATCGCAGCGGCGCTCACCATGCGTCCGGGACGCAAGGTGATCCTGTCGGAGCCCGGCAATTTCCCGACCGATCTCTACATGATCGCCGGGTTGGAGCGGCAGGGGCTGGCAACCCGGCGACTGGCCGATCGCGACAAGCTGGCCGAGGCACTCGATGGTGACGTTGCGCTGCTGTTGCTGACCCATGTGCATTACAAGACCGGCGCGATGCACGACATGGCGGCGCTGACCCGCGCGGCCCATGCGGCAGGCGCGCTGGTGCTGTGGGATTTATCCCACTCAGCCGGGGCGGTTCCGGTCGATCTGAATGCGGTGGGCGCGGATTTTGCTGTGGGCTGCGGATACAAATATCTGTGCGGCGGGCCGGGTGCACCGGCATTCGCCTTCGTCGCCGAACGTCACCATGCAAGCCTTGCGCAGCCGCTGACCGGCTGGTTCGGTCACGCTGCGCCGTTCGCCTTCGATGATGATTACGCCCCGGCGCCCGGTATCGAACAATTGCAATGCGGCACCGCGCCGATCCTCGGCCTGACCGCGCTCGAAGTGGGCGTTGATCTCATTGCCGAAATCGGGGTTGGGCGGCTGTATGAAAAATCGCGCGCGCTGTCGGAGTTTTTCGGTGAATGCCTGAGCGCACACGGTGTTGAGCTTGATTGTGTCAGCCCGACCGATAGCGGCGCGCGCGGCAGCCAGCTTTCATTCCGCACCCCCCATGCCTATGCGATCTGTCAGGCATTGATCGCGCGCGGCGTGATCGGCGACTTCCGCGATCCCGACATCTTGCGGCTCGGCTTTGCGCCAGCCTACTTGCGCTTTGCCGACATGGCCGAAGCAGCGCGGCACCTTGCAGAAGTGCTGGAGAGCGCCGAGTGGCAGCGCGAGGAATTCAGCCAGCGTGCAAAGGTGACATAACTATTCGGAGGCGGGTAATCCGCGCGATTGCAACCCGATTTCGTGGCTCCAGCCCGACCCTCCTCCCACGCCTGTGCAAACTGGAAATCAACCCGCCCCCGCGCGGCTGATCCTGTAATCGGCAAGCGACATCCAGTACGCCATCTGCCAGCGCATCCGGTTGAACAGCGTGGCCTTGCGCGCATACCATTCGCGCGTCACCGGCACACTGGCGGCTTCCATGTGATCGATCAGTTCACGCAGGCGCGCCGCCAGCGCCGCATCCTCGATCCGCACCATCAGTTCGACATTGACGCGCAATGACCGCTTGTCGAGATTGGCGCTGCCGACATAGGTCGCATCGTCCACCACCAACAGCTTCATATGCAGCTTGCAGGGCTGAAATTCGGCAATCCGTACGCCTGCGCCCAGCAGTTTCCTGTACAGCATCCGCGCCATGTCGATGGCGGCATCAATATCGGATTTGCCCGGCATTATCATCCGCACCATACCGCGGCGCGCCACCTGTGCGATCTGGCGGCGGAAACTGCGCGGCGGAGAGAAATAGGCAGACACAGTATCCAGCCTGCGCGCACCCAGCAGATCCTTGCGCAATTGCCAGGCCCAATGGCCGTGCCGCACCAGCGGGCCGCCGACCAGCAGCTGCACCGGGCCATCGCCGCCATCCCAGTCCTTGACGATATCGCGCAGCACCCTCAGCTTGCCCGTGTGTCCCATCGCTTCGTTTTCGACCCAGCCTTTCAGCAGATCGAACCAGCGGCTAAACTGCTGCACTACCGGGCCTTCGATAACCACCGACAGATCGCACCAGCCATTGTCGGCGGGCGGGTTGAAATAGTGGTCGGAAACGTTCGCACCCCCCGTCATCACGCGCGCGCCATCGGCAATCACCAGCTTCTGATGGTTGCGCACCAGGTAGCGGGTGCTCCAGCGCGGTGAAAACAGGTCGAACGCGCCGCCTGCTTTGGTAAGCGGTTCAAAGAACGCAGCGCCAGCATCATTGCCGAAATCATCGACGATCAGATGGACCGCCACCCCGCGCGCTGCGGCTGCGACCAGCGCGTCGCGCACGAGGGTGCCCGAGGCGTCGCGGTCAAACAGGTAATAGCATAGCTGCAAGGACTGCTGCGCTTCGTCGATCAGGGCGAGCAGCGCTTTCAGGCGGTCAGCTCCGCCGGGATAGAAGGTAAATCTGTGATCCTGCGCTGCGACGGTGAAGGGCGGCGGATCGCAGTAGTCCGCCACGCTGGTGGTCGCAGGCGAAGCGGAGGTCGGGGCGGCGTCCATGATCCGCGCTATAGCGTCAACGGACGGCGAGTGCAGCCCCTGTTGCGATGGCCCCACCTCGACCGCAGGCAGCCTATCCCGCCCAGCCTTCACCCAAGGCATCGCTGACAACGGCGGCACGCAGCGCCGCGATCCCCATGCCCTTTTCGGCGCTGGTGAGGTGCAATTCGGGATAGGCGGCGACGTGTTTTCTGATCTCGTCAGCAGTGCGATTGGCGACCGCTTCCAGCTCGCTTGCCTTGATCTTGTCGGTCTTGGTCAACACCACGCGGTAACTGGCAGCGGCTTCATCCAGCATTGTCATCATTTCGCGATCGGTATGTTTCAGCCCGTGGCGGCTATCGACCAGCACCAATGTGCGCGCCAGCACCGCCCGTCCGCGCAGGTAGCTTTTGACCAGCGTTTTCCACCTGCCCACGACCTTCACCGGTGCCTTGGCAAAGCCATAGCCGGGCATGTCAACCAGCCGGAACAGCGGCAGCGGGTCGCCTTCTTCGGGCCGCCCGACATCGAAAAAGTTCAATTCCTGCGTGCGCCCCGGCGTTACCGAAGCGCGCGCAATCGCCCGCCGTCCGGTCAGCGCATTGAGCAGCGATGACTTCCCAACATTGCTGCGCCCGCAAAACGCGATTTCGGGCACCACCGGATCGGGCAGGAATTGCAGCTGCGGCGCGGACAGCAGAAAATCGACCGGCCCTGAAAAGAGCTTGCCGGCCGCTTCCTCGCGCGCGGTCTGTTCGGATTCGTCCTGCACGGTCACGCGCTATCCCTCGGCCGATTTCTTGCGGTCGGCGGCGTCTTTTTCCTTCCCGCTCGCGGCTTTCAGCTGCGGGTGCTTGGAATAAAGATAGCTTTGCTGCGCCACGGTAAGGATGTTTGACGTCACCCAGTAAAGCAGCAAGCCAGCTGCAAACGGTGCCATCACAAACATCAACACCCAAGGCATGATTGCAAACATCTGCTGCTGGATCGGGTCCATCGCGGTCGGGTTGAGCCGGAAGGTCAGCCACATGGTCACACCCAGCAGCACCGCCAAAGGCCCAATCGCGAGGAAGCCCGGCACGTCATAGGGCAACAGCCCGAACAGGTTGAGGATATGCGCGGGATCGGGCACCGAAAGATCCTTGATCCATCCGATGAAAGGTTCGTGCCGCATCTCGATCGCCAGCACCAGCACCTTGTAAAGCGCGAAGAACACCGGAATCTGGATCAGCATCGGCAGACAGCCGGACAAGGGATTGACCTTTTCGTCCTTGTAAAGCTTCATGATTTCCTGCTGCTGGCGCTGCTTGTCGTCCTTGAAGCGTTCCTGGATCTCTTTCATTTTCGGCTGAACGGCCTTCATCCCCGCCATCGAGGCAAAGCCTTTTTGCGCGATCGGGAACATCAGCCCGCGGATGATCACGGTCAGCAGGATAATCGCCACGCCGAAATTGCCGACGAGGCCGTTCAATGTGCGCAGCAGCCACAGGATCGGCTTTTCGAAGATCTCGAACCAGCCCCAGCTGATCGCCTTGCCGAAATAGGTGATGCCGCTGTCTTGGTACTTGTCGAGGATTTGGCTGTCCTTGGCCCCTGCGTATAGGCGGGTCGATTGCGTCAGCTTGCCGCCTGCGGGGACAGTCTTGGCGGCATAGAGCAGGTCGGAACGGAACAGTTCACCGCCCAGCGCTCGGAAGCCGACGCTGTCGGTTTCGCCTTTTCCGGGCACCAGAGCGCCAAGCCAGTATTGATCGGTAAAGCCGAGCCAGCTGGCCGCGCCCTCGGGCTTTTCACCGCCGAGCTCGGCCAACTCAGCATAGGAATGCGGATCCCACAGCGTCCCGCCAAACACGCCCACGGGGCCGGAATGGGCCACAAACTGATCAGGAGTTGCATTCGTGCTGGTGCGCTTGATCAGCGCGAACGGCTGGATGATCGCCGCCGCAGCGCTGGCGTTGGTCGCCGTCTGATCGGCGGTGATCATGTAATCGGCGTCAATCGCGAAGCGGATGGTGTAGGTTACGCCAGCAGCATCGGTGCGAGTCAACGTGACCGGTGTTTCGGGCGTAAGCTTTGCCCCGTCCGCCTGCCAGAGCGCGGCGGAAGGTTGGCGCAGCCCGCCGGTGACGAAGCCGAATTCAGCGAAATACTGGCCCGGTGTGCCTTCGGGCGCGAACAGGCGCACGGGGCCGGAATCCTTTTTCAGCGTCTCACGATAATCCTTGAGCACGATGTCATCGATCCGCGCGCCGACAAGGTTGATCGAACCGGCAACGCGCGGGGTATCGATCACCACCCGGTCAGGGCTGGCGAGCGCACCTTGGAGCGTTACTTTCTGCGCGAGCTTGGCATCTGCGCCAATATCCCCCGTTCCTGCAGCCGCGCCAGCCTGCGCCGGACTGCCGGAATCGGTGACGGAAGCGGTTTGCGCCGCTTCGGGATAGAAATACCGCATCCCGACGTCCCACCCGAGAATGAGCAGGCCCGAAAGCACGACGGCGAGCAGAAGATTGCGCTGGTTGTCCAAGATGATGCCCTGAAAGAATGCGAAACAAGGTGTATTATGGGGTTAAGGCAGTGCGTTTTCCAGTCCTCATGGAACCGGATCATGCCCGCACCCACCCCATGGTTGGCAGCGCAATAGCCGCTTCGTCGTCATCCATCCACCCTTGAACGCGCCATATTTGCCGATCGCTTCGATCGCATACTGGCTGCACGATGGGGAATAACGACAGGTCGGCGGCAGAATGCGCGACGGGCCGATTTGCCACAGCCGCGCAATCAGGATGAGGAGGTGCTTCATCGTTTGCGATTCCCTTTTCTGGGGCGACGACCTCCAGCCGGATCGCCCTTGCCTTCGCGCGCGCGATCAAGCGCCTTGGTCAGTTCTTCGGCCAGCAGCGCAAAATCGCGCTCCACTCCGCCCGCGCGGCCGATCAGCACGTGATCGTGATCGGGCAGGCCCTGTGTGGGCAAGGCGGCGCGCAGCAATTCGCGGAACCGCCGCTTCATCCGGTTGCGCACCACGGCATTGCCGATTTTCTTGGTGACGGTGATGCCAAAGCGAATGCCCTTCCCACCATTGGGCCGGGTGAGCAACACAAACCCCGCGCGCGCATTGCGGGTACCAGCGTTGGCGCTGAGAAAATCGGCGCGCTTGATAAGGACGGAGATCACAACGGGGATCACAGGGGCCACCATATGACAAACGGGCTCCCAATGGGAGCCCGCAAGGGCGACTGCCCGCCGCGGCTTATGCCGCGAAAGCCAAGCGGGCCGGATGGCCCGCGCCCGGCGCCTGAGGGCGCCAGAAAATTACGCGCAGAGCTTTTTGCGGCCGCGGTTACGGCGGGCACGCAGCACCTTGCGGCCACCGGGGGTCGCCTTGCGTGCGAAGAAACCGTGGCGACGGGCGCGCACGAGATTGCTGGGTTGGAAAGTCCGCTTCATATCATCCTCGAAAAATTATCGGCACCCTGACGAGAGGCATCTCGCACACGCACCGTTCACAGCCGCAATCCACGACCAAGATCAGGCGCGGGCGCTTATGGGAAAGCCAGCCATGAGTCAAGCAACGGCGCGTCAATCACGGCCAAGTTCATCGGGCCAAGATCGGCATAAGCGAGCCCGAGCATAGCCTGAGGTTTAGCCGGCGTCGCCCACCCCATCCGCGCCGCATCAGCCAGCGCCCTGCCAGAACGGGCCAGCGCACGGCGCAGCAAGGGTTCAAGTTGCGGCGGAAGCACGCGGGTCGAAGGGGCGCGCGGGGCGATCCAGTGCGCCATATCGGCGGCTCCCAGCCACAAGGCACCCACATGCGGCACCGAATTGGTCATGGCGTAGAATGCCCGCGCGTCATCCGCGCTCATCCCCATTTCGGTATAATAATCGAGATAAAGGCGATTTTCCGGCGCATCGGGCGCAAAATCGGTGGGTTCGCGCCCGCGTTCATCGCGCCATGAATGCACCGCAAACAGCGCGCCGGGCGCAATCGTGCGCGATTTTCCGGCAAGGAACAGCTCGACCGCACCCGAACGCGCTGATCCGCCGTCAGGCACATGGGTGGAAAGCCCCGCCGCACGGATAGCCCGGCCAAGGTCGAGGTTGGCGAGATCATTATTGGTGCCCGGCGCATCGACAAAATCGATCACTTCCAGCCCCGGATACGCCGCCAGCATCGCTGCAAATGCAGCCGGAGAGGCAGCATCGGTGCTCGCCACCAAGGCTGCGCGGCGCGCATCCAGCACGCGAAACGGGCCGAATTGCGCCAAGCCAGCGCCTTGCCCGGCCTGCCGTAACGGCTGCGCGATGAAGCGCGTTGGCGCGGTGGTAATGGTCTCGGTAATGGTCACGCCGCCCGCTTCCACAACCGTCGTGGTGGTCTCGTAAGCTGCGGCAGCGAACTCGGCTGCGTGATCGTCCACGCGCACCCACACCTGCGTCGCCGGATCCCATTCCTCGACCCAGCTAGTCGTGCTCACCACCCGGGCAGCGCCCCAATCGGATTGCGCAACCGCCGCGCCGCCGGGCAGCAGCAGCGCAAGCGCGGCCATCAGCATGGCAGAAATCAGGGCGAGGGCGCGTGTCATCCAAGCCACCATCGGCCCGCACGCCTTCCGGAATTGCCAAGAGATATGCTTTCAAAATCCCTGCCAAACCGCGCCGCAGCGCTCGACAAGTCTCTCGCCAAGCTGCACAATCCCATCTGAAACGGGTTAATGGGGTCGCTGAATGGTCGCGCTGGTTCGGACAGTTGCCTATCTCGGGCTGGAGGCGCGCGCCGTGGAGGTGCAGTGTCAGGTTGCGCCCGGTGTGCCGCGTTTCACCGTGGTCGGGCTGCCCGACAAGGCGGTCAGCGAAAGCCGTGAACGGGTGCAATCGGCGCTGTCGGCGATGGGGCTGGCGCTGCCGCCCAAGCGGATCACCATCAACCTTTCGCCCGCCGATCTGCCCAAGGACGGATCGCATTATGACCTGCCGATTGCGCTGGCGTTGCTCGCGGCAATGGGCGTCACCGATGCCGAGCAATTGGGGGATTGGGTTGCGGTGGGCGAATTGGCGCTGGATGGCCGGGTGGTCGCCAGCCCCGGCGTGCTGATCGCGGCGCTGCATGCGAGTGAGGCGGGTGTTGGTCTGATCTGTCCCGCCGAACAGGGCCCGGAGGCACGCTGGGCAAGCGGGGTGCCGGTGCTGGCCCCGCGCGATCTGGTCAGCCTGCTGGGGCATCTGAAGGGCAGCCTTGTCTTGCAGGAACCGCCGCGCGGCGAAGTTACCGATGTCGTCCACAGCGCGGACATGAAGCAGGTAAAGGGTCAGGAAACCGCCAAGCGCGCGCTCGAAATCGCGGCGGCTGGCGGGCATAATCTGCTGATGGTCGGCCCGCCGGGTTCGGGGAAAAGCCTGCTGGCATCGTGCCTGCCCGGTATCCTGCCTGACCTTACGCCGGGTGAAGCGCTCGAAGTATCAATGGTGCAATCGGTCGCGGGCACGCTTGAGGCAGGGCGGATCAGCCGCGCCCGCCCGTTCCGCGCGCCGCACCATTCGGCCAGTATGGCGGCGCTGACCGGCGGCGGGCTGAAAGTTCGCCCCGGAGAGGTCAGCTTGGCGCATCTGGGGGTGCTGTTTCTTGATGAACTGCCCGAATTCCAGCGCCCTGTGCTCGATTCGCTGCGCCAGCCGCTCGAAACCGGCAAGGTCGATGTCGCGCGCGCCAATGCCCATGTGACCTTCCCGGCGCGGGTGCAGCTGGTGGCGGCGATGAACCCGTGCCGCTGCGGCTATGCGGGCGATCCGGCCAGGAACTGCAACAAATATCCGCGCTGCGTGGGCGATTATCAGGCACGATTGTCCGGCCCGCTGCTCGACCGAATCGACCTCCACGTTCATGTCGCAGCTGTGAGCGCGGTCGACATGACGCTGCCTCCACCCGCCGAAGGCAGCGCCGAGGTCGCCCGCCGGGTTGCAGCAGCGCGCGCGGTGCAAGTCAGCCGGGGCGTGCGATCAAACGCGGAACTGGAGGGCGACAAGCTCGAACATTTTGCCACGCCCGACGAACCGGGCCGGGCGCTATTGTTGCAGGCTGCGGAGAAACTGCGGTTGTCGGCGCGCGGATACACCAGAATGCTGCGGGTTTCGCGCACCATCGCCGATCTTGCCGGGGCAGACACCGTGGGCCGGGTCCATATTGCAGAGGCATTGTCCTATCGCCTGATGACGGGTTAAGGAATACCGCAAGGCCGGATCATTCCCCCGCAATCTGGCCGATCAAGGGCGCATTGGCAATTTCAGACGATCCCTCAGCAATGGTGGAAGAACAACCGCACGGGCTTGTCGTGCGGTTCGGCGCGTTGTGGCATGAGCCAGCGCGGCGCAAGGCGGCGAGCTTGGCCATCGCTATCGCCATCGAAGCGCTCATCGTGCTGTTGCTGTTAACGCTCGGCGCGGGGATCGCAGGTACTGAGGATGGCAAGCAGACCGTCACTGAATTTGCCGCGACCGATTTCGCCGCGCCGCCTGAACCCGAGCCTGAGCAGCCGCCATACCGACAGCCCGAAACCACTGCAACGCAACAAGTTGTGCAGCCGGTCGCCCGGCCTGAAGCTTTGCGCCTGTCGCCGTTGAACCTGAACCCGCAGCCGTCCGCAGAGCCACCGCCCGCGCCGCCGCAGCCCGAACCGCAACCGAGCCCATCGCCGACCATCGCGGCGAAGATCAATCCGGGGCGCACCTATGGCCCCGCCGATACCGGCAACCCGCGCACCGCAGGCGACAGCCAGCGCGTCGGCACTGCGCCCAATGGTGAGCCGCTATACGCCGCGCGCTGGTACCGCGAACCGACCGATTCCGAGCTGGCGGGCTACCTCTCCACCGCCAACGGGCCGGGCGCGGCGCTGATCGCGTGCAAGACCGTGCCCGATTACTATGTCGAGGATTGCGTGCTGATCGGCGAATCGCCTGCGGGGTCGCAGATCGGCCGGGCGGTGATGGCCGCTGCGTGGCAGTTCCGTGTCCGGCCCGCACGGATTGGCGGGCGCGAACAGTTCGGATCATGGGTGCGGATCAGGATCGATTACACGCTGCGGCAGGCGCCGCGCTAACCTTTTCAGCACGATGCATTAACCCGTCAGATGGTTGCGGATGACCGCGCAGAAATCGCCGCCCCACGTCTCCAACTTTTTCGCGCCGACGCCAGGTATCTCGCCCAATTCGGCCAGAGTTTCTGGGCATGTGTGCGCCATGTCGCGCAGCACCGAATCGTGGAAGATGACATAGGCCGGGATGCCGTGTTCGCTGGCGAGTTCCTTGCGCTTGGCCCGCAGCGCCTCGAACAGCGGGTTGCCGACCGGGTTGGGCGCAGCCTCGCCGCGTGCACGGCGGCTGCGGCGGGCTTTTGGCGGCGGCTCCGCGATAGTGACGCTGGCTTCACCCTTCAACACGGGACGCGCTGCGGGGCCGAGCATCAACCCGCCATGTTCGGTCGCCGCCAGCATCCCGCGCGCCACCAGCGTGCGGGCGAGCGGGCGCAGCAGCGCCGCCTCCTCGCCCGCGACGATCCCGAATACCGACAGCTTGTCATGCGCGCGGCTGGTGATGCGTTCGTCGCTTTGGCCGGTCAGCACCTTTTCGATATGGCCGATGCCGAAGCTCTGCCCGGTGCGATAGACCGCCGATAACAGCTTGCGCGCCAGCTCGCTGGTATCGACCACGCGCGGCGGGTTTTCGCAATTGTCGCAATTGCCGCACCGTTCTGGCGGGTGCTCGCCGAAATGCCGGAGCAGCACCGCGCGGCGGCATTCAGGGGTTTCGACCAACGCGGCAAGGCTGTTTAATCGCGCTTGTTCGCCCGCCAGCCGCTCCGGCTCGACATCGCCCAGCCACTGGCGCGCGCGCGAAAAATCGCTCACCCCCCACAGCAGATGCGCTTCGGCAGGATCGCCATCACGTCCGGCGCGGCCGGTTTCCTGGTAATAGGCCTCAATCGATTTGGGCAGGCCGGCGTGGATCACGAAGCGCACGTCAGGTTTGTCGATCCCCATGCCGAACGCGATGGTAGCGACCATTACCATGCTTTCCGACCGCACGAATGCGGCCTGCGTCGCGGCGCGCCGTTCCGGGTCTAGCCCGGCGTGGTAGAACCCCGCCTCGCGGCCGGTGCGGGTGATTGCCGCCGCGATATCTTCAGTCGCCTTGCGGCTTTGCGCATAGACGATCCCTGCGCCGGGCAGGCGGGCGAGCAGATCATTGATCTGGCGCGGGCCGTTGTTCCTCGGCGTGATGGCGTAGCGGATATTGGGCCGGTCAAATCCGGCGATGATCAACCCGTCATCAGGGATGCCCAACTGGCGCAGAATATCGACGCGCGTGGCCGGATCGGCGGTGGCGGTGAGCGCGAGGCGGGGGACATTGCAAAAGCGATCGAGCATGGGCCGCAGCCCGCGATAATCAGGGCGGAAATCGTGGCCCCATTCGGATACGCAATGCGCCTCATCAATCGCGAACAACGCAATCTGCGTATGTTCCAGTAAAGCTTGAAACCCACTGGTCGCAGCGCGTTCTGGCGCGACGTAGAGGAGGTCGAGCGCGCCAGCACGAAACGCCTCGGCGGTGGCGGCATTGTCACTATCCGCCGATGTCATCGACGCTGCGCGAATCCCCGCCGCGTGCGCCGACCGGATCTGGTCGTGCATCAATGCGATTAGCGGCGAAATGACGATGGCGGTGCCGCGCCGCGCCAGCGCCGGCACCTGATAGCAAAGGCTCTTGCCCGCGCCTGTCGGCATCAGCGCAAGGCTGTGCTGCCCGCGCATTACCCGCGCGATCACCGCTTCCTGCTGCCCGCGAAAGCCGGGAAAGCCGAAGGTGCGGCGAAGAATGTCGTGAATGTCAGGGGTTGCGGGCGCGTGCATCGCGCGACCCTAGCCCATCGGATAGCCCGAAGGCACCCGCGCAGGCACCGCTATCGTCGGATAATCGGGCGGCGGATCAACGCGCCGCAGCGGCCTTGGCTGCGGCCAGATCGACCACGTCGCCCTTGCCCAGACCTGCGGCGAGGGTCGCCACCGAGCCATCGGCACGCAGCCCGAGGCTTTCAGGGCGCACCAGCCAAAGATCTTGCGGGCCAAGAATGCGGCCATCATGCGCGAGGATCGACACCGGGCCGATCGGCAGGCGATCGCGTTCGTCAACCAGCACTGGGTCTTCGAACACCTGTTCGCTGCCGTATTTCTGCCCCCACTGACGCAGCGCCAGCATCGCGGGCAGCAGGTCGAGCCCCTTTTCAGTCAGCCGATATTCGATCTTGCGGCGATCATCGGCGCAGGGTTCGCGTTTCAGAATGCCATGTTCAACCAGCTTGGCCAAGCGGTTGGAAAGGATGTTGCGGGCAATGCCGAGCTCGCTCAGAAATTCCTCGAAATGCTTGAGACCGTTGAAACTCGCGCGCAGAATCATGAACGACCAGCGCTCACCCATCACTTCCAGCGCCTGCGGCAGCCCGCATTCGATCAGATCGCGCAGTGGTTCTCTCAAGTCGCCCATGCTTCGTGTTCCTTGCCATCTTCAGGAGGTGTGTAACCGCTTTTCCGAGTTGTCACAAAAAATTTCATTTTCCAGTTGCAACCAGCAACCTAAATATATAAGTAGCGAATAGCAACTAGTTTCGAATCGAAATGTTGCGTTGCAAAATAGCGGCGCAGACGCCAAGGCACCAACGCCCCAAGGGCACAAAAACAAAAGGATGACCCCGATGATCAACACCCTCTCTGTTCCCCGCACCGGCAAGCTCGCCATCCTCGCCACCGCGCTGCTGTATACCGGCGTAAGCTTTGGCTTTGCCACTGCAACCCCGGTAAATGCAGCAGGCAACGCCTATTACACCGCCACCCTTGCTGCGCCGATCAGTGAAAATCGCGCCGTCGCCGGCGGCGTCGCCTGGGCGTGCAAAGACAACACCTGCGTCGCGAACAAGGCAAGCGCCCGCCCGTTGCGGGTTTGCCGCGGCCTCAACCGCAAATTTGGTGAAGTCGCAGCCTTCAAGGTCGATGGCGAAGACCTGGCGGCCGACGAACTTGCAAAGTGCAACGGCTGATCCTGTTGCAGAATTGATCCCTCTCCGCGCCCGGCACCTCTCCAGCCTGCGCGGATATCCCGGCCCCCGGCACGCGCTATCCCCAATTGGCGCGTGACCGGGGGTTCGTTTTTCCCGTTTTGCGCTCACCCATGCGGGCGAGCGTCTTCGGCGTCGTTGCAGCGCCTTGCTTGAGTGACTGTCAGAGCAGTCCGGCCCCGGTCAGTGCGCTTTCAATGCTCGCCGCATCGGTGAAGAGGTGAGCATCCCAGCCGCGCGCCTTGGCGGCCGCGATGTTGTCGGGGTTGTCGTCGGTGAAGAACAGCGCATCGCCGCTTCGCCCGCTGCGCGTTTCGGTGATTTCGTAAATGCGCGGATCGGGCTTGGCGACTTTCTCGACGCCGGAAACGATGATGTCATCGAACAGGTCGAATATCGGCTGAGTCGGGCGGAACACCTGCCACAACTCGTCGCCGAAATTGGTCAAACAGAACAACGGGACGCCAGTGGCTGCCAAGCGCCGCACCAACTCATGCGACCCTGCGATCGGCCCCGGAACGGTTTCGTTAAAACGCGTTGCATAGGCACGGATGAGCATTTCATACTGCGGGAATGCGGCAATTCGTTCGGGCACCATATCGGCCAGCGACCGCCCGCGATCATGACCGAAATGCCATTCCTCGGTTACGACATTGGCAAGGAACCAGTCGAGTTCACCCCGGTCATCGATCAGCTTTTCGAACAAGGCGCGCAATTGCCACTGGAACAGCACCCGCCCGACATCGAACACCACGGCTTTCTGCACGTCACCCACTCCTCAAACGATCACGGCCCGCGCTCCGGTGAGGAGGCGGGCCGTTGATTGTTCCGGCTACCGCATCGGGCAGCCGCACCGCGAATCGCTTAGCCCTGACGAGCCTTGAAGCGACGGTCGGTCTTGTTGATGACATAGGTGCGCCCACGGCGACGGATCACGCGGTTATCGCGGTGGCGGCCCTTGAGCGACTTGAGGCTGTTGACGATCTTCATGGCTCTCGGCTTTCAAATGGAAAGCGCGCCGGATCAGGCCCGACGCGCGGAAATTGAAGCGTGCCGTTAGCGGCAGAGGTGTCCCGCGTCAATGCGCTTGCGTCACGGCCCTACTCTCAAATCGGACAATTTGCGCTCCCACGCCAGCGCATGGGAAATGATCGTGTCGAGCTTGGCGTGCTGCGGCTGCCAACCGAGCGTCCGTTTCAGCCGCGAAGGATCGGATATCAGCGAATCGGGATCGCCTGCACGCCGCCCCTCAATCTGGCGATGGAGTTTCCGATTCGTCACGCGATCGACTGCATCTAACACCTCGTTGACCGAAAAACCCCGGCCATAGCCGCAATTCATCGTCAGCGAACGCGCAGGGTCTGCCATCAGCGCCTTCAGCGTGAGCACGTGCGCCGCAGCCAGATCGCTCACATGGATGTAATCGCGCACGCCGGTGCCATCGGGCGTGGCGTAGTCGGTGCCGAACACGGCGACCGATTCGCGCAGGCCCAGCGCCGCTTCGATGGCCACCTTGATCAGATGCGTGGCGCCTGCCGTCGATTGTCCGCTGCGCGCCTGCGGATCGGCGCCTGCAACATTGAAATAGCGCAGCACCCCGCAATTGATCGGATGCGCGGCGGCAACATCGGCCAGCATCTGTTCGGTCATCAGCTTTGACCAGCCATAGGGGTTGATCGGGCGCTGCGGCGTGTCTTCACACACGGCTGCCACATCGGGGATGCCATAGACCGCTGCGGTCGAGGAAAAGATGAAATGCGGCACGCCTGCCGCCACCGCCGATTCGATCAGCGTGCGGCTTTTCGCGGTGTTATTGTGATAATATTTGAGCGGGTCAGCGACACTTTCGGGCACGATGATCGATCCGGCAAAGTGCATGATCGCACCGCGCCCCTTGCCCAGGCCCTGTTCGGCAAAGATGCGCGCCAGCAGGTCAGCATCGGCAATATCGCCTTCATACAGCGGCACGCCATCGGGAATGGCGAAGCGAAAGCCGGTCGAAAGATTGTCGATCACCGCCACCGGCCAGCCCGCGTCTTTGAGCGCAAGCACGGCATGGCTGCCAATATAGCCCGCACCGCCAGTCACGAGCACGCAAGGTTTGTTGTGCGAAATCATGGGAAGTGCCCCTATCACAAAGATCGCTTAGAAAACGTCAACCTTTTAAACGGCACAGCGCCCCTGTGCACATTGATGCGCCGACTCTATATAGATGGCGCTGTAAAAGGAATTCGCCATGTCCCCATTCCGCCTGATTGCTCCCGCATCTGCTGCTGCCCTGCTAACACTGTCGGCCTGCGCGACCAGCCCCTATACCGGCCCGGTCGAAGTCACCCGTTTTGTCGCGGAGAACCCCGCTGGCCTCGGTCAAGGGCCGATCATCGTCTATTTTCCCGACGAAGTAGCCAATGCCAACGCCAAGTCGGCAATCAAGACCGCGGTCGAAGGTGAATTGCGCAATCTCGGATACACGATTGTCGCACAGGAAGGCCGCGGCATCCAGGTCGCCGCCGTGCGCACCAGCCGCAATCCCATCGCTGCTGCGACTGAAAACAACCGTGGCCCGGTCAGCGTCGGAGTGGGCGGGCAGACTGGCAGTTATGGATCAGGCCTTGGCCTTGGCGTGGGCATAAATCTGGGCGGCGGGCGCGAAGGGCCCGCGGCGATGACCGATCTTTCGGTGCGCATCATCCGCGATGATGATACCACTTTATGGGAAGGGCGCGCGCAGATGGCGACGGGGGTGAAGTCGCCCTATTCGCAGGTGGATGCCAGCGCCTCTGCGCTCGCCGCGGCCTTGTTCAAGGACTTTCCCGGTGGCAATGGCGAGACCGTGACGATCGACGTCAAGAAGCTTCAGGGAAATTGATGAGCCAGATGTTTATTGATGCCGCGTTCGACAGCGGCAATATTGACGTGATCGGGATCGAGGGGCGCACTGCGCGGCTTGCGATCCGGCGCGATAATGCCTCAGACTTCTTCCAGTGGTTCCATTTCCGCGTCTGCGCCAGCGCGGGCGAGGAAGTGGTGCTCAAGCTGACCGGGCTGAACGCCAGCGCCTATCCCGGCGGCTGGCCCGATTATAACGCCTGCGTCAGCGAAGATCGCGATTATTGGGCGCGCGCGGAGAGCACCTATGACCCGGACGAGGATGGCGGGACGCTCACCATCCGCTATCTGCCGGCGTCGGATGTGTGCTGGTTCGCGTATTTTGCGCCTTATTCGATGGAGCGGCATCACGATCTGATCGCTGAAACGGCTTCATGCGAGGGTGTCGATCTGGTGCGGTTGGGCACCACGCTGGATGGCCAGCCGATCGATTGCCTGGAAATGGGCGAAGGCGATGTGCAGGTGTGGCTCTACGCCCGCCAGCATCCGGGCGAGACGCAGGCCGAATGGTGGATCGAAGGCGCGCTGGAATGCCTGACCGATCCCGCCGATCCGGTGGCGCGGGCGCTGCGCAAGGCGTGCCGCATCCATATCGTGCCCAATTGCAACCCCGATGGTTCACGGCGTGGGCATTTGCGAACCAATGCGGTTGGAGTCAATCTGAACCGCGAATGGGCCGATCCAACACCGGAGCGCGCGCCTGAAGTGCTCGCAATCCGCAATCGGATGGACGAAACCGGTGTCGATTTCGCGATGGATGTCCACGCGGATGAGGCGATCCCGGCGGTGTTCCTCGCCGGATTTGAAGGCATCCCCGCATGGACCGAGGCGCAGGGCGAAGGCTATTACCGCTATCAGCGCATCCTTGACCGCCGCACCCCGGATTTTCAGACGAAGCTCGGCTATCCCAAGGCCGCAGCGGGCCGCGCCAATCTGTCGATGAGCACCAATCAGGTCGCACAGCGGTTCGGCGCGGTCGCGATGACGCTGGAAATGCCTTACAAGGATCTCGCCGATTTCCCTGAGCCCGAACAAGGCTGGAGCCCCGAACGCTGCAAGCTGCTGGGCCGCGAATGCATGGCGGCGTTGGTGGAGTGGTTGGAGAGTAAAGAGGCCTAAGCGAGGTTCGAAGGCCCGAAGGCGTGCGGCAGTAACGTGGATAGCGTTACGCGCCGCACGTCCGCCTCGCTCACGCACAGAACCAACGGATCGGTCGCTCCCAACGCGGCGACTTCGTTCAAGACCTGACGGCAGCGCCCGCACGGCGTGATCGGTTCGGTCCCTGCCTTGAGGCCCACGACCGCCACCGCGACCAATCCACCGCGCCGACCTTCGCCCAATGCCTTGGCAACCGCGACCGTTTCCGCGCACAGCGCGAGGCCGTAGCTCGCGTTTTCGACGTTGCAGCCGGTCACTATCGCGCCGTCATCGAACAGCAACGCCGCGCCCACCGGATAATCGGAATAGGGCGCGTAGGCGTGCTCGGCGGCGGCGATTGCGGCGCTGATTAGCGCCTGTTGCTGCGCATTATCCAGGGTCATTTCTGCACCACCACCCATTCGACCGGCTCCTCGCTCGCCGCGCTTACCAATTGGCTGTTGGCGCTCCATAGCAGCCACGGTCGGCCCGCATAGTCCGGTCGCGCCCGGTCGCGCGCCAACCACAGATCGCGGGTCAGCGCGGCGGCGGTATTGTGGCGTTGCTCGAACGCGCGGCTCAGTTTCAGGATTACCGGCTTGCCCGCGTGGGTTTCAATCTGATTGATCAGCGTCATCAGCTCGCTTTCCACGGCTGCATCGCTGACCTTGGGGCTGCACCCGTCGGCCAACCGGGTGAGGCCAATCGCAGGCGGCAGCAGGTCAGGATCGCGTGGCACCATCTGCGCAAACACTCCGCTTTGCAGATCGGCCGGAGCGCAGGGGTCGAAATTCAGCATCACTCCCACTTTCATCCCGGCAGCGCGCGCGCGCCGATACCGATTGGCAAAACCGCCCGGCGCATCGGGCAGAGGATCATGCACCAGCGGCAGATAGACGAATTGCGCGCCGATCGCTTTCAGCGTGGCAAACTTCACCTCGGCCCCGCCCACCGGCGCAAGCGCACCCTGTTCGGGATAGAGCGCCTCGTCCGGGCGCCATTCGCGCATGTCCCACCAAAGCCACGCAGCAAAGGCGAGCGCGACCAACGCAGCCAAGGCGCCGATCCGCAATAGCCAGCGACGCGGTGTCTTTCGTCCGGATGTCTTGCGTCCGCGCGCCATGATGTGCCTGTCAGCCCTTGATGTGCAGCACGCAGATCAGCGTGAACAAGCGGCGGGCGGTGGCGAAATCTGTTTCGACCTTGCCCTCCAACCGTTCCAGCAGCAGTTCCGCTGCACCATTGTGGATTCCGCGTCTGGCCATGTCGATGGTTTCAATCTCGGTCGGGGTCGCCTTGCGGATTGCCTGATAGTAACTGTCACATATCGCGAAATATTCGCGGATCGGGCGGCGGAACCGGGCCATGCCGATCAGCAGCGTTTCCAGCAGCGTGCCCGCAGTATCGCTGATATCCATCGCCAGCCGCCCATCGGTAACCGAAAGGTGGAGGTGATAGGGGCCACTCCCCCCACGCTCGACCGCGCGCACCGGTTTGAAGGTGTTTTCTTCGATCAGGTCATAAATCGCCACACGGCGTTCCTGCTCGACATCGGCGTTGCGCCACAGGATCGTCGCTTCGTCGAGTGTTACCTGCGCAATACGATACGCCCCCGCAGCAGCAGGTGACAGGGGCAGGGAATCGCGCGGCAGATCGGCCATAGACCCTGCCTTCGCAGATGCAGGGGCTGCACTTCAAGCACTTCGGTAAACTCTCCCCGCTATCCACAGCATGCAAAATAAATATTGGCAGCGATCACCCTTGCGCGATGGGGGGCGTGAGGCGCATCAGACCGCCATGATCGAACCTGCAAAAGTCACCAGAATCAACGTCGCCCCCGGTGAAGGCACCGGCGATGCCGACAGTCCGATGCGCAAGCTGCCCTATAACCTCGAAGCCGAGGCTGCATTTCTCGGCGCGGTGCTGATCGACAACCGGGTGATCGAAGAATTGCAGGTGCCGATCCGGCCCGAGCATTTCTTTGAAGCCCTGCACCAGCGCATTTATGAACGCGTGCTGGTGCTGATCGAACGCAACACCACTGCATCGCCGGTAACGCTGCGCCCCTATTTCGAAGCGGACGAGGCGCTTAAGGATTTGGGCGGCACGTCCTATCTGGCGCAGCTTACCGCCAGCGGGGCCGGGCTGCTCGCCCCGCGCGAACTGGCGCAGCAGATTTACGATCTGGCCTTGCTGCGCGAGCTGGTGAGCGTCGGGCGCGGGCTGGTTGAAGGCGCGCTTGACACCTCGCAGGACACCTCGCCGATGGATCGCATCGCGCAGGCCGAAGCCGATCTGTTCCGGGTGGCCGAAGGCGCGGCGACCGGGCGCGAGGCAGCAACCTTCCGCGATGCGGCGGTGCAGGCGATCAAGATGGCTGAAGCCGCGATGAATTCAGGCGGCGGCTTGTCCGGCAAGACCACCGGCCTTGAAACAATCGACCGCAAGACCTCGGGCCTGCACAATTCCGATCTTGTGATCCTCGCCGGGCGACCGGGCATGGGCAAGACCTCGCTCGCCACCAACATCGCGTTCAATTGCGCGGAAAAGCATCTCGAATGGCAGCGCGATGGCGGCGAATTCAATTACGGCGCGCCGGTCGCATTTTTCAGCCTGGAAATGAGCGCGGATCAGCTCGCCACCCGTATCCTGGCCGAACAGGCCGAGATTTCGTCAGAAAACCTGCGCAGCGGCAAGCTCAGCCGCGAAGATTTCCAGAAACTGTCTTATGCCAGCCAGCGGCTCGCAGAATTGCCGCTGTATATTGATGATACCCCGGCGCTGACCATCGCAGCGCTGCGCACCCGCGCGCGGCGGATGAAGCGGCGGCATGACGTCGGGCTGATCGTGGTCGATTACCTGCAACTGCTGCAAGGGTCAGGCCGCGCCAATGACAACCGCGTCAATGAAATCTCCGAAATCAGCCGTGGGCTGAAAACGCTGGCCAAGGAATTGCAGGTGCCGGTGATCGCGCTGTCCCAGCTTTCCCGCGCGGTCGAAAGCCGTGAGGACAAGCGCCCGCAGCTGTCCGACCTGCGCGAATCCGGTTCGATCGAGCAGGATGCGGACATGGTGTGGTTCATCTTCCGCTCGGATTATTACCATATGCTGGTGAAGCCCGACATGCCCGACGGCAGCAGCACGCCCGACGTTCAGGAAAAATACCGGTCGTGGGAGGAAAAATACGAACAGATGGTGGGCAAGGCGACGCTGATCGTCGCCAAACAGCGCCACGGTTCGACCGGCAATGTCCCGCTGCATTTCCAGAGCGACATCACCAAGTTCACCTCGCCCAATTACAAGGATTACTCGGATTACGGCTTCGAGTGAGGTTGGGCACCTGGCCCTAGACTAACGGAACAGCCGACCGGCCACCGCGTCAAGCTTCGCCATGACTGCGGGATCGTGTTCGTCAGGCGCGGTAATGATCGCGTCGTCCAGAGCGGTGTCGATTGGGGAGGCCGCACGCTTTTTCGGCAGGGCCGCGATGAAATTCTTCACCATCGCATGGGCGAGCGCGGCGTTCGCCTGCATTTGCGCAACAACTTGCGCAACATCGACAGCCTCTCCGTCTCGCCAGCAATCATAATCGGTAATCATGCCGACCAGAGCATAGGGCAGTTCAGCCTCCCGCGCGAGTTTGGCTTCGGGCATCGCGGTCATGCCGATCACGTCGGCGCCCCATTGGCGGTACATCCGGCTTTCAGCGCGGGTGGAAAACTGCGGGCCTTCGATGGCGAGATAGGTCGCGCCGACCGCGACCTTGCCTTTGGCCTTGGCGACGGCCTTCGCCGCCATTTCTGACAGGCGCGGGCAGACCGGATCGGCCATCGACACGTGGGTAACGAACCCGCTGGTGTAAAAGGTGTTGGGGCGGTTCACCGTCCGGTCGATGAATTGTTCAACCACGGCGAAGCGCCCCGGCTCCAGTTCTTCGCGCAGGCTGCCAACTGCGGACACCGCCAGAATATCAGTGCAGCCCGCCCGCTTGAGCGCATCGATATTGGCGCGCGAATTGAGATCGGTCGGGCTGATCGGGTGCCCGCGTCCGTGGCGGGGGAGAAAGCGCACCTTCACCTCGCCAATCCGTCCGCAAAGGATCTCGTCCGAGGGTTCCCCCCACGGCGTATCAATCGCAATCCACTGCGCGTCCTCGATGCCGTCCATGGCATAGAGGCCCGATCCGCCGATGATCCCGATGCACCATTCGCTGGCCATGCCTGCTGCCTGTCCTTTGCTAGACCTAGGGTGGGCTTAGGTCAGGTCGAAGCGGGTCGGCAAGGCCTTGCGGATCATCTTTTCCGCTGCGGCGTAAGGCCCGGCAATCGAAGGGCGCGCCTGCATCGCGGCAAAATGCGCGGCGAGGGCGGGCCAATTGTCCAGCGGCGTTTCCGCTACCAGTGAAACCTGCATCAGCACGGTCGCCACGGTAATGTCGGCAATCGACAGCGCGTTGCCCGCGAAAAATTCGCGCCCGTCCAGCCGCGCTTCAAACCCGTCGAAAATCGGCGGCAGTTGATTGGCCCAGGTATCGCGCGCCTTTTCGAGATCAGGCTCCTGCCCTTTGCTCACCGCGAAAAAGATCGGTCGAAAAATGCCCATTCCGCCCGCCATTGCCAACGAGGTGTCGGCATATTCTTCGATGAACAATGCCTCGCCCAGCGCCATCGGCGCGTCCGGGTAAAGTGCGGGATCAGGATGCTTGCGTTCGATCATCGCGCAGATCGCGCTGGAATCCGCGATCGTGCCCGCGACGCCTTCCTCAGCCACGGAACGATCCCGCAGCACCGGAATGCGCTTCATCGGTGAGATATCCATGAACCACTGCGGCGGGTCGAACACGTTGACCGCTTCAACCTCGTAATCCACGCCCTTTTCGATGCAAACAGCCGCTACCTTGCGCACAAACGGCGAAACCGGGCTGCCATAGACGACCAGATCGGGACGGGAATCACTCATGAGGCTCTCCTTGAAGGCAAGTTTGCGGCCTTCCATAAGCCTCGCCCGCAATAGCGCAATCGCCAAGCGCCCCGCTTGGCCAATGGGCAAAGCAGCGATTGCATTTTGCAACGCAACGCACCACCTTGAGCCTGCGAAAAACGACTCCCTGATAGGACGAGAGAGGAACAATCATGGTCACCCAGTATAAGAACCTTATCGGCGGCAAGATGGTCGCAACCGACCGGATGCTCGATGTGGTCAACCCGGCCACCGAACAGGTTATCGGGCAGGTGCCTGCCTGCGGCCAGGCCGAGCTTGACCAAGCGGTTGCCGCCGCGCGCGCCGCGTTCAAGACGTGGAAGAATACCCCCATCGAAGAACGCCGCGCCGCGATCATGGCGATTTCCGGCGCGATCAAGGAAAATGCCGAGGAACTCTATCGCCTGCTGACAGCCGAACAGGGCAAGCCGCACGATCAGGCCAAGGGAGAAATCTACGGCGCTGCGGGGATGAGCGCGGCGCAATCGACGCTGTCGCTTGACGACGAGATCAACGAAGACAGCGAGGCGCGCCTCAGCCGCACCCGCCGCGTGCCGGTGGGCGTGGTCGCGGGGATCGTGCCGTGGAACTTCCCGGTGATGATGGCGGTTCAGAAAATCGCGCCCGCAATGCTGTCGGGCTGCACGATTGTGCTCAAGCCTTCGCCCTTCACCCCGCTCACCACCCTGCGCATCGCCGAACTGATCGCAGACAAGGTGCCTGCGGGCGTGGTCAACATCATCACGGGTGAGGATTCGCTTGGGCCCCTGATGACCTCGCACCCCGATATCGACAAGATCACCTTCACCGGATCGACCGCGACCGGCAAGAAGATCATGGAAGGCGCGAGCGCCGACCTCAAGCGTATCACGCTGGAACTCGGCGGCAATGATGCGTCAATCGTGCTGCCCGATGCCGATCCCAAGAAGGTGGCCGAGCAGCTGTTCTGGTCGAGCTTTTCCAACGCCGGACAAATCTGCGTCGCGGCCAAGCGCGTCTATATCCACGAGGATATCTATGACGAGCTTTCGGCAGCGATTGTCGAATATGCCAAGACCGTGACCGTGGGTGACGGCGCGCAGCAGGGCACGGGCGTCGGCCCGATCCAGAACAAGAAGCAGTTTGATCGCGTGGTTGAGCTGATCGAGGATGCCAAAGGCAATGGCTACAAGTTCCTGCTCGGCGGGAATGTCGATCCGTCAGGCACCGGATATTTCGTGCCGCTGACCATCATCGACAACCCGCCCGAAGACGCGCGGATCGTGGCCGAGGAACAGTTCGGCCCTGTCATGCCGCTGATGAAGTTCTCGACCGAAGAAGAAGTCATCGCGCGCGCCAATGCGTCCGAATACGGGTTGGCTGGCGCGGTTTGGACCGGCAATCCCGACAAGGGCGTAGAGATCGCCGAACAGCTCGAAACCGGAACGGTGTGGGTCAACGAATACCTTCACCTGTCGCCCTTCGCGCCGTTTGGCGGGCACAAGCAGTCCGGCTTTGGCGCCGAATATGGCAAGGAAGGCCTGAAGGAGTTCACCTATTCGCAGGTGATCACCGTGAAAAAGGACAAGGTGCCTGCTTGATCGCAGCCGGTTTGGTGGGCATTGTGCGGCCAAGGGAGGATGATAATGGGTAAACACATCAGACTTTTGGCCGCAATTTCACCGATGCTCGCCGCCGCAGGACTGGTGGGTGCGACACTGCTTGCACCCACCGCTCCGGCCCATTCGCAAAGCCTTGGCGACATCATGGGCTCGGCAAAGAAGGTCGCGCAGGCCGCGACCGTCTCGGACGAAGAAATTGTCGTTTATTTCGGGCAAATGTCCGATGAAATGGACCGCCAGAATTCGCTCGCCCCGGCGAACAATCCCTATGCCGTGCGGCTCGCCAAACTGACGCAGGGGCTGGACAGCTATGATGGGCTGGATCTCGATATTCAGGCCTACCTGATGAACGACGTGAACGCCTTTGCGATGGGTGATGGCACGGTGCGGGTCTATTCCGGGCTGATGGACGCAATGACAGATGATGAAGTGCGCTGCGTCATCGGCCACGAAATCGGCCATGTGAAGCTGGAGCACGGGCAAAAACGGCTCAAGCGCGCGCTGCAACAGGATGCTGCGCTAAGCGTCGCCGGAACGGCCAGCGGCGGAGTGCGGCAGATCGCCAATTCCGAATTGGGCGGGCTGGTGCAGAACGTGGTGTATGCCCAGCATTCGCAGAAGGCGGAAACCCAGTCGGATGATTACGCGCTCACCTTCATGGCGGCAAATGGTTACAACCTGCAAGGCTGCCCTTCGGCGATGGACAAGCTGGCGGCACTGGGCGGCGGAGGCGGCGGAATTGCGCTGCTGCAAACCCACCCCGATCCGGCCAAGCGCGCCAAGCGGATGCGCAAGCAGATCGAGTGATTGATAGCGACACGTTGCGCGAAGGCCTGCGCCGGGTGTGCGCGCCACAAGCCGTTCGAACACATCTACCGCCATCACCGCCGCTACCGGATCACCGAAGGCTCGGAGGAGATCCAGATGCGGAAAGTGGGGGCGTATCTGTTCGGGTATTTGGGGCCGAAGCGGGGACAATTCGACTAACGACATCGGACCAAGGCTGGCAATATCCTTACGCGCCGCTAGTCTCCCCTCCAACAGAGGAGACATTTTCATGCGCCATATCGCCGCCGCCCTGCTCGCCGGGGCCGCCTGCATTGCCACTCCGCTTGCGGCTCAGAGCAAGAAAGCTCCGAAGGCCGAAGCAAGCTGGAGCGTTGAAGCACCCAAGGGTGCCACCATCAAGCAGGTGCCGATCCGCACCGACGAAGGCACGTGGATGGATGTGGACGTGTCGCCCGATGGGCAGACGCTGGCCTTCACGCTGCTCGGTGACATTTACACCATGCCGATTTCGGGCGGCACGCCCAAACGGATTGCCGATGGCCTTGCATGGGACGTGCACCCGCGCTTCTCCCCCGATGGCACGCGCATCGCCTTCACCTCGGATCGCGGCGGCGGGGACAATATCTGGGTGATGAACGCCGATGGCAGCGACAAGCGGCAGGTGACCAAGGAGGATTTCCGCCTTCTCAACCAGCCCGCATGGTCGCCCGACGGACGGTTTATTGCCGCCAAGAAGCATTTCACCACCGGGCGGTCACTCGGCACTGGCGAAATCTGGCTCTACCACGTCAGCGGCGGCGGCGGGGTGCAGGTGGTCGAACGCGCGAACGAGGCCTTGCAGAAGGAATTGGGCGAGCCGGTGTTCGCCCCCGATGGCAGCGCAATCTACTACACCCGCAACACCACGGGCGGGAACGTCTTCGAATACGCGCAGGATTCGCAAAGCGGCATCTTCGCGATCGAACGCCACGATCTTGCCACCGGCGAAGTGACCACCGCCGTCAGCGGCTATGGCGGCGCGGTGCGGCCTGCGCCTTCGCCCGATGGCACGGAACTCGCCTTCGTCCGGCGGGACAAGGATCAGAGCCAGCTGTGGGTCAAAGACCTCGCCAGCGGGCGCGAGCGGATGATCTACGGCCAGCTTGACATGGACGTGCAGGAAACCTGGGCAGTCACCGGGGTCTATCCCAATATCGACTGGCTGCCCGACAGCAGCGGCATCGTGTTCTGGGCGGGCGGGAAACTCAACCGCGTGGCCCGCGACGGGAGCGGCCATGCGGTGATCCCCTTCACGGTCAACGACACGCGCGGGGTGGCCGATGCGCCGCACCCGGTGATCGACGTTGCGCCTGATAGCTTCACCACCACCATGCCGCGCTTTGCCACGCTGTCACCCGATGGCAGCCGCGTGGTGTTTGAAAGCCTTGGGCGGCTCTACAGCAAATCCGCGCGGGGGCGTGATGCGCCTGCGCCGTTGACCGGCGACACGGCGGACGTGGTGGAAGCCTTCCCCGCGTTCAGCCGTGACGGTAGCAGCATTGCTTATGTGCGCTGGAACGATGCCAGCTTGGGCGAAATCATCCTAGCCGATGCCAACGGGCAAAACCGCCGCGTGCTGACCGGGCCGGGGCATTTCGGCAATATCGCCTTCTCGCCCGATGGCAGCATGATCGCCTTTGAAAAGCGCGAAGGCGGATACCTGACCGCGCCCGATTTTTCCGAGAACGCCGGGATTTATGTGATGCCCGTCAGCGGCGGGGAACCGCGCCTTGTCAGCCGCAGCGGCGGCAATCCGCAATGGGGCGCAGCCTCCGACCGGTTGTTCATGCTGGCACGGGACGGCGGCAAGCTGGCGCTGGTTTCGACCGACCTCAATGGTGAGGCCAAACGCGTCCACGCCAAGGGCGAACTCGCCAATGACATGCGGATCGCACCCGATGGCCGCACCATCGCCTTCCGCCAGAATTACGAGGTGTTTGCGATGCCGTTGATCCCCGGCGGCAAGCCGGTGGATGTCAGCGAAAAGGGCGGCCCGCTGCCCGTCACCAAGGTCAGCACCGGGGGTGCGGATTACCTCGGCTGGGCCAATGGCGGCGCGACTTTGTTCTGGTCGATCGGGCCGAGCCTGCAAAGCGCGCAGGTGAGCGATTTCTTCGCCGCCGCGCCCAAGGCGGATGGCGATACGGCCAAACCTTACACCCCGCCAACCACCGGCATTGCGCTGGGCGTGACAGTGCAGGCGGCCAAACCGACCGGCACCACCGTCATCACCGGGGCGCGGGTGCTGACAATGAAGGCTGGCCTTGGCGCGGATGATGCGGGCGTGATCGAAAATGGCATGATCGTGATCGAAGGCGACCGGATTACGGGCGTGCACGATGCCACCGTGGTCAAGATGGCCTTTCCCGAAGGCACGCGGATGATTGACGCCAGCGGCAAGACAATCATGCCCGGTCTGGTTGATGCCCATGCCCACGGGCCTTACGGGGTTGGCGATCTGATCCCGCAGCAGAACTGGACGCTGTTGCAGGATCTGGCGATGGGCGTCACCACCGTGCACAACCCGTCGAGCCAGGCGAGCACGGTATTCGCCGCTGCCGAACGCCAGCGCGCCGGGCTGACGCTGGCCCCGCGCATCTTCTCGACCGGAGAGATTATTTACGGCGCGAAGGCACCCGGCGTCTATGCCCGGATTGATAGCTATGATGATGCGCTGGCCCACGTGCGCCGGATCAAGGCGCAGGGCGGCATCTCGGTCAAGAACTACAACCAGCCCCGGCGTGAACAGCGCCAGATGGTCGCCCGAGCGGCGGCGGCGGAAAACATGCTGGTGGTGGCCGAGGGTGGCTCGCTGTTCGGGATGGACATGAACCTCGTCGCCGATGGCAATTCGACCCTTGAACACAATGTCCCCGTCGACGTGTTCTACGAAGACGTGTTGCAGTTCTTCGGCCAATCGAACAGCAATTACACGCCCACGCTGGTGGTCACCTATGGCGGGCTGGCGGGCGATCCCTATTGGCGCCAGGCGATGGACGTGTTCGATCACCCGCTGATGATCCACACCCCGCCCAAGGCTCTGCTCGCGGAAAATGGCCGCCGGGTGAAGGCCCCTGACTGGGCTTTCGTCGACGACAACAACGCCCGCGAGGCGCGCAAACTGGCGCAGCGCGGGGTGAAGGTCAGCATCGGCGCGCATGGCCAGCAGGCAGGCATCGGCGCGCATTGGGAATTGTGGAGCTTCGCACGCGGCGGGATGAGCGCGGTGGAGGCGTTGAAGGCAGGCACCATCACCTCGGCGCAATCGCTCGGCATGGCCAAAGACATCGGCAGCATCGAGCCGGGCAAGCTGGCCGATCTTGTGATCCTGTCCGACGACCCTTCGCAGGACATCGCCAATTCGGACAATATCGAACAGGTGATGCTCGGCGGGCGGTTGTATGACGCCGCGACGCTGAACGAGGTCGGCACCGGCACCGCCACGCGGCAACCCTATTGGTGGGAAGCCCATGGCGGCAAAGGCGCGGGCGGTTCGGAGCACGCGACGCATGAAGGCCGGGGCCATGCAGACGGGGACGCGGGGTAATCGCCGGACTTACCGCGTAGCGGCTAATGGGTTCGCGCCAAGCCGCCAAGCCGCCAAGTCACCAAGAGAAGGTGCGTGCCGTGAACTGGGCGTCCCATCTTGGCGACTTGGCGGCTTGGCGCGAACTGCAAAATTGCCTGCGGCGCGACCGCGATGCCGCAACCCTATTGGTGGGAAGCCCATGGCGGCAAAGGCGCGGGCGGTTCGGAGCACGCGACGCATGAAGGCCGGGGCCATGCCGATGGGGATGCGGGGTAATCGCCGGACTTACCGCGTAGCGGCTAATGGGTTCGCGCCAAGCCGCCAAGTCACCAAGAGAAGGTGCGTGCCGTGAACTGGGCGTCCCATCTTGGCGACTTGGCGGCTTGGCGCGAACTGCAAAATTGCCTGCGGCGCGACCGCCACGCGGCAACCCTATTGGTGGGAAGCCCATGGCGGCAAAGGCGCGGGCGGTTCCGAGCACGCCACCCATGAAGGCCGGGGCCATGCCGATGGGGATGCGGGGTAAAAGCTCTACCGCGTAGCGGCTAATGGGTTCGCGCCAAGCCGCCAAGTCACCAAGGGAAGGTGCGTGCCGTGAACTGGGCGTCCCATCTTGGCGACTTGGCGGCTTGGCGCGAACTGCAAAATTGCCTGCGGCGCGACCGCGATGCCGCAACCCTCTGAACACTTTCCTACGCCCGCGCTTCCCGATACCATCGCCGAGATGACCCACCGCGACCGCCTTTTCCAGTGCCCTGAAATGCGGCGCCGCGGGGGTGATTTTTCCTTCCTGGACAGTGTAACCTGTGTCTCCAACACCGGCGGTGGCAGCGTATCGGTTCGCTACCCCGCTTCCATCAGCGCGCGCAGGTCTTTCAACGCCTTGGCGCGCAGCTGGTGGACGCGCGGCACGCTGACTTCCAATACGGCGGCGATTTCGGTGAGGTTCAGTTCTTCGACGAAGAACAGCTGCAACACCAGTTTCAGCCGGTCGGGCAATTGGATCATCGCCTCCACCAACCGATCGCGGTCTTCGGCGGCGCATAGTGCCTCAAACGGATCGGGATCGTCGCTGGCAAAGGCGAGGCTGGTTTCGTCATAGGCATCGTCGATCGGGGTGAGCCTGACGCCCGATGCTTCGATGGCGAGCAGTTCGGCATCGCTCACCGCCATTGCGCGGGCCAGTTCGGCTCGGCTCGGTTCGCGTCCCAACTGGCCGCGCAAGGCGGCGAGCGCGCGGTCATATCCGGCGCGCTTGGTGCGTGCAGTGCGGCTGTCATGCGCGACACGGCGCACTTCATCCAGCATCGCGCCGCGCACCCGGATCTTGGCATAGGCGGCAAAGCCATCCTCGGTCGGGCCATTGTGGCGCTGCGCACATTCGGTCAGCGCAAGGATCCCGGCCTGCACCAGATCCTCGATCTCCAGCCCGTCGCGACCGGCACCGTTGATGTGCCACGCGGCGCGGCGCACCAGCGGCATGAACCGGCGCACCCGGTCTTCGACCACGGCGCGGGATACGGCATAGGGCGCAACGTGAGAGCGGGCAGATGCAAAGGCGGCGTGGTCATGTTTCATGCGGCCAGTTCCTGTGTCTGGGGAGCGGTCAGCGCCGGGGTGTCATCCGCCGCGCCGATCACGCCGACCACCGCAATCGGCTGGGTCGCAGGCAGTTCGGCAATCGACAGGACGAGACAGCGCGGCGCGCGCGGCTTGAGCAAAGCGGCGAGCGCGCGGCGCGCCGGGGGTTGCACGATCAGGGCAATTGCTGCGCCCTGTTCGTCGGCGATGCGGTTCACCTCGCGCATGATCATGCCGCCGCAATCAGGCTCGATCAGCGGTTGGCCAGTGGCCGGATCAATCATCCCGCCGAGGATCGCGCTTTCCAGCCCGGCATCCAGCGTCACCACCTTCAACGGCTCGCCCGGCGCGGCAATGCGAGCGGTCAGCCGGCCGCCCAGATCCGCGCGCACGGCGTCGACCACCGCGTCGAATTCAGGGTTCTTCTGCAAAGCCAGCGCCAGCGACGTGAACAGCGGCTGCGGGTGGGCCAGCCCGATCCCGTCGGCCACCAGTGCGCGCAAGATGCGGGTCAGCGCGGCCAAGGGCAGCGGATCGGGATGCACCGCCTCCACCAGCGCGGGCGCCCGCGATTTCAAGCCATCGACCCATTCGCGCACTTCGTCGGGGCCAAGCAATTGGTGCGCTTCGGCCAGCAGCGCCTGATTGGCGTGGGTGGCGATGACGGTTGAGGGATCGACCACCAGAAACCCTTCGGCAACCGCATGATCGCGCGCCGACGCAGCGATCCACAGCGCAGGGCAATCAAAGCTGGGATCGCGGGTTGCCTCGCCCGTCAATCCGTGGCCCGCGCGCACATCGCCCGCGTCAATCGCCAGCAGCTTGCCGGGACGAATATTGCCGCGCGCCGCGCTTACCCCGCCGATCAGCACGGCGTAATCTTGCGCAGACAGATCGAGCGAATCGCGAATCCGGAACTGCGGCAGGACAAAGCCGAGATCGCGCGACAATTGCTTGCGGATGCCGGTGATGCGGGTGATCAGCGGCGATCCTTGCGCGGCATCGACCAGCCCGACGAGGCCATAGCCCAGCTCAATCGTCACCAGCGTGGCATCGCTGACATCAGCCAGCGCGATATGATCGGGGGCGACCTCTTCGGCGGGCGCTGCGGGCGGCGGCGGCGCGGCGGCGCGGCGTTTCAATTGCCACCAGATGGTCGCTGCGATTGCGGCGCCGGGCAGGAAGATCATCTGCGGCATGGCGGGCACAACCCCGACCGCGCCCAGGATCAGCGCCACCGGCAACCACCCGCGCGGATCGGCGAATTGTCCGCCAATTTGCCCCGCCAGATCGCGCTGATCGGATACGCGGGTGACAATCGCTGCCGCCGCAATCGACAGCAGCAGCGATGGCACCTGCGCCACCAGCGCATCACCCACCGCCAGCGTGATATAGACCTCGCCCGCCTCACCCGCAGAAAGCCCGTGGCTGATCATCCCGACCGCGAAACCGCCGATGATGTTGACCCCAAGGATCAGCAGCGCCGCCACCGCATCGCCCTTCACGAATTTGGAGGCACCATCCATCGAACCGTAGAAATCGGCTTCGACGCTGACTTCACGGCGGCGTTCGCGCGCTTCATCGGCGGTGACGAGGCCTGCGGCGATATCGGCATCGATCGCCATCTGCTTACCCGGCAGTGCATCGAGCACGAAGCGGGCGGAAACTTCGGACACCCGGCCCGCGCCTTTGGTGATCACGATCATGTTGATGATCATCAGGATCGCGAACACGAACAGGCCGACCGCGAAATTGCCGCCGACCAGAAACGCGGCGAAGCTTTCGATCACCTCGCCCGCCGCCGCGCCGCCTTCGTGGCCACCCACCAGCACCACCCGGGTCGATGCGACGTTGAGCGCCAGCCGCAACAGGGTTGCGAAAAGCAGCACGCTGGGAAAGGACGAGAAATCGAGCGGGCGCTTGGCGTTGAGCGCCACCATCAGCACCGCAATCGAAATTGCGATATTGAGCACGAAGAAGATGTCGAGCAGCAGCGCCGGGATCGGCAGCACCATCAGCGCCAGCAGCGCGAAGATGCCGACCGGCAAAACCATCGCGGCAGGCATGGCGGCAAGGCGGGCCATCGGCCCGGCGGAGGTTGCGGCCACCATGCTCACAGTCCCCCCGCTCACAGTCCCCCCGTTCACAGGCCGAACGCCTTCAATGTGCCATAGGCGCGGCGCACCTGCGCGGGCGCGGCGGCCAGATCACCGCCAAAGGCCGTGCCCAGCACCTGCGACATGGCAGCGCGCCGCGATGCGCGCGGCAGCGGGGGCAGCGATGCTTGCGAGAGGGGCGATGGCAGGCTGAGGCCGCGCGCACCATCTTCAGCGATGATCGTGGGCGCGTGGGTGATGCCGCGGGCGGCGGGTAGATGATCGGCGCGGGCAAAGTGCGCCGCCTGCCCATCGCTGGCGCGGCTGAGCGCGCGGTTCAATTTGCCTTCGATCACGTCCATCACCTGTGCCAGACTGCGCGGCGCGCCATCACTGTTGTAAAATATCGCGCGGTTGGCTGCGGCGGGCCGCGCGAACAGTGCGGGCGCGCTCTGGCCGGGATCAGCCTGCATTTCCGAAAGGAACCGTCCGGCCCCGTCTGCACCGAGGAAATGGGCAAGATAGAGCTCACCGTGGCTGGGCTGGCGGCCGAGAATCGGCATCAGATGCGCGCGGTTGTCCTCAGCCAGCCCCGCCGCCATCAGCGATGCAACCTGCGGATCATTGCGCAATGCCAGGATCGCTGACCGCCGCGCCGGATCGGCAACTTTGGCACCGTCCGAAGGCGTCAGCGTAATCTCGTTCGCCAATGCGCCCAGGCCAAACCGCTCACCGTGTTTCTTGACCGTGCCCAGCCATGTGCTGTCGATGAACTGGTACAACCCGGTTGCGCTCGACGTGGCGGCGCGCGCGGCGGGATCAAGCGAGGATTCAACTTCCGCCTGCGCGAGCAGGTAGTTGAAATCAACGCTGGTGGCGCGCGCTGCATTGGCAATCGCGGCTTCGACCGGAGTGTCGGGCTGGGCGCTTGCAATCGGGCGCGCAGCGGGGGCCACGCGGCCATCGCGCGCGGCCTGATGGGCGCGCGCGGCGGTTTCGAACCCGACGCGGATTGATCCTGCCGGAAGGCTAATGGATGAAGACGACTGGCTCACGCACCCTCTGCCCGATCGGTAGCGCCGCAGGGGGCGACGCTTTCAGGCAGAGCATTTGCAAAGGCCGTGCCAGAATGCGGCGGCACGCCTTAGGTAAGAATCCTCAGGCGCGGGCGGGCGTATAGGTTACGCGGTTCATTCCGCGGTGGCCGCCCAATGCTTCAATCCGCGCCGCGACGTTGGCGGCCAGCAGGTTGCGCACCCGGCGGTTGACGTCGTTCAATTGGTGCGCGGTTTCAGCCAGGCTGCGGGTCTCGCTGTCAAGCGCCTGCGCGCCGATTGCGGCGATCGCATCGCACAAGCCTTCCTTGTCACGCGCTGCACAGATCAGGTCATCGGCATCGAGTGCGGCAAGCGCTTGCCGTTCGCGTTCGAGCACGGCAATCATCTGCCGCAGACTGGCGGCGAGCGCGCCGTTATCGGCTGGGGCCGCGCGGGTCATGGTTTCAGCCATCGGATCAATTCCGATCCGGCAGCGACAGGCTGACCTGCGCGGCGATCATCGCGTCGGCGATCTTGGCTGGCACCAGCGGATATGATCCATCGCGCAGCGCATTGCGGATTTCCTGCACCCGCTCGGCATCGACCGGCGGGGTGGCTGCATCAGCTGCGGCGCTGACTTCAACGCTGATCCCGGCGGCCGGGGCCTTGCTCGGGTTGGCGGCGTTCGCGCGCGCTTCGATCTGCGCGTGATCGCCCGTCGCCAAGGCGCGGACTGGGTTGATACCGGGCAATTTGCTCAGTTCGACAGAGGGCATGACAGATGTCCTTCTTGGGTTCCTGTTAGCCAGAACGGCGCGACGGGAACGAGTTTAAGGGGGCGTTAAAGCGTGCCTCAGTTGGCCGGGATGACGGCAAGGCCGGGGCGTTCGATACGCGCGCGCAGGGGTTCCGCCTTTCGCGCGGTGCGCACGAAGATCCAGTCGCCCACCGCGCCGCCTTCGATCGCCTCGCCCGATTGCTGCACCGAAAATCCGCGCCCGCGCACCATGATGGTCAACGCATCGCCGCGCTTGATGGCCGGCAGGGCAGGCTTGTCAGCCGCGCCGGGTGCGGCGTTGACAGCGACGAAAATCCGCCAGCTGTTCGGCCCGGTGCATTCCACCCGCACCGCGCTGCGGGCCGGGCTGTGCCAGTCAACCGTGAGCGGTGCGGCACACGCCGCAAGCTGCAAGCGCCGATCGGCGGCCATGCGCGGCCCGCCGGGCTGGCCAATTTCTGACCCGGTAAAGGCGATCACCGCGCGATCAATCGCCGCCGGATCAGTAAGGCCGCTGGCCTGCGCTGGCGGATCGCACAGCGGCAGCAGGATTGGCAGGACAAGCGGGCTGAACCGCCAGCTGCCAAGCCAGGAAAATTCAGGCCGGGGAAAGGTCGTGTCCACGCGGGTTCTCCTTGTCATATGCACGAATGATACCGGTTGATGCCCGGTCGGTTGCAGAGCCACGTCGAATGCAAAGGCCATGCCAAGCCCGCACTGAGCCGTTCAAGTCCGTGGGCAAGGCCAGGCTTACGCATTCATCCGCAGTGATCAGGCGGCCCAAATTAAGCCTGACGCGTTAGGGTAACGGCAATGCAAACTGCTGTGATTGCGACCGATAATATGCCTTTTCCCGCTCGATTCCGATCCCGACCTGCCCGCGCGTTCACCGCGAAGGCCGCCGCGCAGGCGGTTTCTGCGCCGGGCACGCGCGCCGACGAAGCGCGCCGCGTGCTGCTGGAACGGATTGCCGATTTCATCACCCGCCATGATCTGACAGTGACCGCGCCCAACCTCGCGACCATATGCGGCGGATTGTCCGGATCGCACCCCGAACTGGCACAGGCCTTTGCTGCGCGCGAAATCGCCGGTGAGCCAATTGACCAGCGCTGGCTGGATACGCTGGCGCGGCTCAATCCCGATGGCGGCACCCGCATTGCCGAGCTTGAAACGCTGATGGACAAGCTTGAATATGGGTTGATGCGGTTCGCGCAGGCTGCGCGTTCGGCGCAGACAGAAACCAGCGACCATCGCGATGCATTGGGCGAACAGATCGAAGCGATGGCATCACCCAGCGACATTGCGCAGGTGCTTGATCTGTCACGCGCGATGCTCGCCCGGATTGAACAGGTTGAGGCCGCGATGGCGCGCAGCCAGGCAGAAACCGAACAACTGCGCGAAAATCTCGCCAAGGCGCGGATGGAGGCGGATGTTGATCACCTGACCCATTTGCCCAATCGCCGGGCGTTTGAACGGCGGCTGGTGTCCGCTGCAACCGAAGCGCGGGCCAAGGGCGAACCGCTGAGCCTTGCGTTTTGCGATCTCGATCATTTCAAGGCGATCAATGATCGCCATGGGCACGAGGCTGGTGATCGGGTGCTGTGCACAATGGCATCGGGCCTGATCGAATATGCTGGCGACAACTTTTTTGTCGCGCGCCACGGCGGCGAGGAGTTCGTGCTGCTGTTCTATGGCCTGAATAAAGAAGCAGCCCGGCAGCGGCTTGATGCGCTGCGTGCTGCGCAGGCTGCGCGCCAACTGCTCAACCGCGAAACGGGCAAACCGTTCGGGCGGATCACCTTTTCCGCCGGGGTCGCCGAAGTGACCGAGGATGCCGACAATCGCAGTGCGCTCGCCCGCGCTGATGCCGCATTATATCGCGCCAAGCAGGAAGGGCGCAATCGGGTGGTGGTAGGCTAGGGTCAGGATGACAATTCCCCCGCATCCGGTGCCTGGGCAACGATTTCATCATAGGCAAGACTGGCGTAAAGTTCCCCGCGCGTGCCCGCTGTAATGATGGTGCGCACCGCCACGCCGCTCGCCTGCGCGTCTTCCGCCAGCGCAGCAGCTGCATCCCACGCCGCCGCTTCATCGCCGGGAAGGTAGCGGGCAAACACTGTCAGCGTCGCCCGCGGATCGCGCGGCTGGGCGGCGAGCCATTCGGACAGGCTCGGCCCGCCCGCAACCGGACGGAACAGCGCCTGTGCATTGGCGATCTCGGGCGAGTATGTGTGGCGCAGATCCTTTTCGCGTGCGTCACGACCGGCGAGCCTGCGTTCGGCCTCGGCTTCGGCGGCAGGCAGGGCCGACAGCGTCAGCAGAAACAGGATCAGCGCCAGATCAGCCAGGATCAGCTGCCAGCCCGGGCCCGCGCGGTTAAATTCTGCCTCGCGGATCATGCCACACCTCGCAACTGCGCGCGCCGGACTTGCGCCAGGGTGGCGGCCTTCGCGATCTGATCGATGAACCATTCAGCCAGCGCCTCTCGCGCGCTTTCGTTGCGTGCGGCGCGGCGGGTGATTGCGGTGGCCAGCGGAAAGCACAGCAAATGCGCCAGCAGCGCGCCATACAGCGTCGAAAGCACGGCAGTGGAAATCGCCTGCATCGTCAGCCGGACGGTATCGCCCCCGACTATCGGAGCCAGCTGGGTGAAGGCATAAAGCGTCCCGATCAATCCGAACACCGGCGCCAGTTCGCCGGCCCAGGCGAACACCTGTGCCGCGTTGGTTTGCTGCGCCGCGACGATTGCGCGCTGCGTCCGCCGCGCGGTGTGCAGCGATTCAAGCGTGCCGTGGCGCAGATAGGCGTCAAGCATAAGCCCAAGGCTGCGATCAGGCGGAAGCGCCGGATTGGCGCGGTGCGAACCATCGCGCTGGATTTCAGTGAGCGCGAGTGCGAGCGCCTTGCGGTTGGTTTCGGGATTGAACCCGCGCCGCAGCAAACAGTCCGCCTGGCGCAGCGCCGCACCAAAATCGCGCCATCCGCATCGCGCAGCGCAAGCGAGCGCGGTGCCCGTTACAACAACGCCCAGCGCCCCTGGGTCGAACAGAGACATGAAAGTGTTCGGCATGAGGGCCCCTTTGCTCGCGGTCATTCACAGGACGGCGCGCAGCAGCGCGGATTAAGCCCGCAGCGGCAGCGGCTTGCCCACCGGGAACCGGCAGGGGCGGCAAAGGCTTGCCGCTGGCCCCGTCCTGCCGCCGCTCGCGCGCCCATTACAGGCATTTGGCACGCTTCCTGCTTCAGCCCGTTGCAAACCACTGCGCGACAGGAGGAAGGCCAAGTGAACGAAGGATTTTTCGGCATTCATGGCGCGGCGCTGACCTTGCGGTCAGAGCGCATGGGCGTGATCGCATCCAACATCGCCAATGCCGCCACCCCCGGTTACAAGGCGCGCGACATTGATTTCAACGCCGCGCTTGATGCCCGGATGGCAGCCTTGCGCGGTGAACCCGGCGATCCGCGCGCCGGAATGGTGTGGCGCACGCCGACCATGCCATCATTGGACGGCAACACGGTTGAACTCAGCCGCGAACAGGTTGCCTTTGCCGAAAACGCGATGGCCTACAGCGCCACGCTCAGCTTTGTGCAGGGCAGGGTCAACAACATCACCCGCGCGTTGAAGGGTGAATGACCATGCCTGAACAACCCCCCATGACGCTGTTTTCGATGACCACCCGCGCGATGCAGGCGCAGATGGTGCGGATGAACGCGGCGACATCCAACCTCGCCAATGCGGGATCGGTTTCCTCCACCGAAGCCGGTGCCTATCGCCCGATCCGTGCGGTTTTCGCGGTCGAGCTTGATCGCGCATCGGGCCTCGCCGGGGTCACGACGACCGGGCTTGTCCGCGCCGAAACCGCCGCCACCAAACGCTATGATCCGGGCCACCCGCTCGCCGATGCCGATGGCAACGTGTTCGAAGCCCCGGTCGATGAAACCGCCGAAATGGTCGAGATCATGGAAAGCGCGCGCCAGTACCAAAACCTGGTGCAGGCGCTGCAGACCGCCAAGCAGTTGATGCTCGAAACCCTGAGGAGCCAGTGATGACCACCACCAATACCATAAACCCAGCCGCGCAACCGACGCTTGACCGGCTCAACACGTCATCGCGGCTCAGCGGGAACGGGTTGGAAACGCTTGATCAGGGCGATTTCCTGCGGCTGCTGACCACGCAGCTGACCTTTCAGGATCCGCTTGCCCCGGCCAACAACGAAGCAATGCTGGCGCAGATGGCGCAGTTTTCTTCGCTCGCGGCGACCACCGAAAGTTCGGCCACGCTCGAAGCGATTTCGGCCAAGCTCGACCGGCTGATCGCCGCGCAGGAAGCCGCGCTGCAACCCGCCACCCCGCAACCCTGACCCCTTCCCCAAGCAGAGGAACATAAGCCCATGTCATTCTTTACTTCCCTCAGCGGCCTCAAGAACGCCGAAATGGACCTGCGGGTGATCTCGCACAACATCGCCAACGCCGAAACGGCGGGCTTCAAGAAAAGCTCGGCGCAGTTTGCCGATCTGGTCGCTAGCGGATCGGCCACCGACCCGCGCCGCACCGCCGGGATCGGCGCAACGGTGTCTGCGATCACGCAGGATTTCGCGCTTGGCCCGCTTGAACAGACCGGCCGCAGCCTTGATCTGGCGATTGATGGCGATGGGTTCTTTGCGCTCGCCAACCCAGTTTCGGGCGATGTCAGCTTTACCCGCAACGGCAATTTCCGCCTGACTGCCACGGGCGAAATGCAGGATGCAACCGGCAACGTGCTGCAAGCGTTTCCGGTCGATGCCGCCGGGAACCCGACTTCGACCACCCCCGGTAATGTGATCGTGCCGCTGACCAACGGCACCGGATCGGCATTGGCCAATGTCACGATCAATAGTCGCGGGATCGTCAACGCGGCCTATGCCGACGGCACCACTGATCCGATAGGGCAGATTGCGCTCGCCACCTTTGCCGCGCCCAGCGGGCTGCGAGCGATCGGCCAGACCAAGTGGCAGGCATCGGGCGATTCTGGTGCGCCGGTGTTCGGCAATCCCGGCATCGGCAATAATGGCGAAATGATCAGCGGCGCGCTCGAACGATCAAATGTCGATCTGGCTGAAGAGATGGTGGCGCTGCTGTCTGCGCAACGCAATTTCCAGGCCAACGCCCGTGCGATCGATACCGCCACCCAGATTTCCCAGACCGTTCTGAACCTGCGGCAGTAAATCGTGGACCGGATGATCTACACCGCGCTGACCGCGATGAACGCGGCGATGGACCGGCAACGGACGGTGGCGAACAACCTCGCCAACGCGTCAACGCCGGGCTTTCGCCAGGAAGTCTTCGCGGTCACACCGGCGACGCTCAAGGACGGGTCGTTGGAAGCCCGCGCCATGGCGCGCGGCAATGTGCGCGGCGCGGATATGACGGCGGCGCGGGTGGTGCCAACCGGCAATCCAATGGACGTCGCGCTCGAAGGCAAGGCGTTGCTCGCCTATCAGGCACCCGATCGGCAGGGCGAGGTTTATTCGCGCCGCGGCGATCTCAGGGTCGCTGCATCGGGCGTGATTGAAAACGGCGAAGGCCTTGCGGTGTTGGGTGAAGGCGGAACGCCGATCACGGTGCCGCCGGGGTTCAGCATCGCGATTGCCGCCGATGGAGTGATCCTCGCCAGCGATCCGGGCGACCCCAATGCCCAGCCCGAACCGATCGACCGGTTGCGGCTGGTCAACCCCGAAGGCAGCCCGCTCGCCAAGGGGATCGACAGCTTTCTCAAAGTGCCGGGCGTCAATGGCGCGAACGGCGTCTTGCCGCCCGATCTGACTGCGCGGTTGACCACCGGCGCGCTTGAACAATCCAACGTCGAAACCGCCGATACGCTGGTGCAGATGATCGAAGCCCAACGTGCCTTTGAACAGCGCGCCCGGATCATCCGCACCGCGGGCGAGCTTGATGAAGCCTCCAGCGGCCTGATGTCGCTGCGCTGATCCGTTTTACAGGAGACCTGACCAATGCCCACTTCAGCCCTTCACGTCGCCCGCACCGGGCTTGAGGCGCAGGATGCGCGGATGCGCGTTATCGCCAACAACCTCGCCAATATCGGCACCACGGCGTTCAAACGCGACCGCGCCGATTTTGCGACGCTGGCCTATCAGGAACAGCGCGTCGCCGGGCAGCAATCGACCGGACAGACGGCCTATGCGGTCGGCCTGAACCTTGGCACCGGGGTGCAGGTGCAGGGCACCAGCCGGATCGAGGCGCAAGGCACGCTCAATACCACCGGCAATACGTTCGACGTGGCACTCGACGGGCCGGGCTATTTCCAGGTGGAGCTGCCGCCGGGCGGCCAGGTCGGGTTTACCCGCGCGGGCAATTTCACGCTCTCGGCCGATGGCACGTTGATCACATCGCAGGGCTATGCGGTGCAGCCAGCATTGCAGGTGCCAGCAGGCGCGCAGTCGATCGCCATTTCCCCCGATGGCACGGTCAGCGCGATCACCCCCGGCAATTCCGAACCGACGCTGCTGGGTCAGCTCAGCATCGCCAGCTTCGTCAATCCGGCGGGCCTGCGCGCGATTGGCGACAACTTCCTGCTGGAAACCGCTGCCAGCGGCCCGGCCGAAATCGGCGCTGCTGGAGAGAACGGGCGCGGTCAGCTGCGGCAAGGTATGCTCGAAGCATCCAACGTCAACGTGGTCGAAGAACTGGTCGAAATGATCGAGGCCCAGCGCGCTTACGAAATCAATTCCAAGATGGTCAGCGCAGTCGACGAGATGCTGCGCAACGCCAACCAGACATTGTGAGACAGATGATGAAGGGTCGAACCCTGTTCCTCGCCGCGCCGCTGGTGCTGTCCGCCTGCATGGGCGCAGGTGGCAGTGGCCCGCAGCCGGGCTTTGCCGCGCCGCCCCCACCGGGCGTTGCAATCACGGCTGCCACCACAGGCGATCCCTTCGCCATTGCTCCGCCGCAGCCCCAACGGGTAAGCGCGGGCGCGATCTTTCAAACCGGGCAGGGTTATGCGGGTCTGGTTACCGGCACCCGCGCGCGTGCGCTGGGCGATATGGTGACGATCATTCTGGTCGAAGCGACCACCACCAACAAGAGCACAACCGGACGCACAAACCGCGAAGGCAGCTTTGGAATCACTCCGCCAACCTCTGGCCCGCTCGATTTTCTCAACCCCAATGCCCTTAAAGCTGCGGCCGAAGGGTCGTTCACAGGAGCGGGCAATGCTGCGCAGCAAAGCCGCCTGAACGGTGCAGTCGCGGTGACTATCGCCGCAATCTACCCCAACGGCACCGCCGAAGTGGTCGGAGAAAAACAGATGATGTTCAGCCAGGGCGAGGAATGGGTGCAGTTCGCAGGCCGCATCCGGCTGGTCGATATCGACGGCGATAACCGCCTTGCCTCGTCGCAGGTCGCCAATGCGCGGATGATCTATTCGGGCAAGGGCGCAGTGCAACAGGCCAGCCGTCCGGGCTGGCTGAGCCGGTTTTTCGGCATGATTTCGCCGTTCTGATGGGGAACCTGACCATGTCCAATCTCACCCGATTACTGCCGCTGCTGCTGGCACTGCTGGCGGCGTTCGCTCCTGCCCCAGCACTGGCCGAACGCATTCGCGATCTCGGCCAGTTCGAAGGCCTGCGCGCCAACCAGTTGACGGGGTATGGCGTGGTTGTCGGCCTGCAAGGCACCGGCGACAACAACCTTGCCTATGTCACCGAAGCGATGCGCGGCGTTTCCGGACGCCTCGGCCTGCCGTTGCCTCCCGGCGTCAGCCCGACACTGCGCAATGCGGCTGCTGTGATCGTGACGGCTGAATTGCCTGCCTTTGCCAAGCCAGGGCAGCGTATCGACATTACCGTTTCAACCCTCGGCCAGTCGTCGTCGCTGCGCGGCGGGGCGTTGATCCTCACCCCGCTATACGGCGCGGACGGGCAGATTTACGCCATGGCGCAGGGCAATGTCGCAGTGGGCGGGCTGGGCGTGACCGGTCGCGATGGTTCGCAGGTGACCGTCAATGTCGCTACCGTGGGGCGGATTGCCGATGGGGCCAGCGTTGAACGCGCAGTCGCCACCGGGTTCGATCGTGCTGGCCCGCTGCGGTTTAACCTTCACAAGTCGGACTTTCTCACCGCCGCGCGCGTGCGCGATGCGATCAACAGCCGCTATTCGGGCATTGCCACCATCGCAGACGGGGTGAGCATCGAACTCGCCTTGCCCGATGGCAATGACCTGCGATCCGCCGTCATGGCCGAGATCGAGATGCTGGGCGTGACCCCGGCCCCGGTCGCAGCCAAAGTGATCATCAACAGCCGCACCGGCACGGTCGTGATCAACGACGCGGTGCGCCTGTCGCCCGCCGCCGTCAGTCACGGCAAGCTGGTGATCCGGATCGAGGAAAACCCCGCCGTGATCCAGCCCGCCCCATTTTCACGCGGCGAAACCGCAGTGGAGGAAGCGACCAATATTACGGTTGAGGAACGATCAGACCGGGTCGCCTATATGCCCGGCGCGGCGTCCTTGTCCGAAATTGTCGATGCGCTGAACCTGCTGGGGGTGGGAGCGTCCGATCTGGCCGTAATCCTCGAAAGTCTCAAGCAGGCAGGCGCCCTGCAAGCTGAAATGATCGTGTTGTGACCGGCCCGATTGCCCCCCAAGGGCCGGTTGCCCCCCGCAGCCCGGCTGCTGCTCCGGCCCTATCGCCGGAGCACGCCGAGCTGCGCAAGGCGGCGGAGGGGTTCGAGGCGATCATGCTGCGCCGGATGCTTGCCACCGCGCGCGCATCAAGCTTTGCCGAAGATACCCCGCTGACCGGCGGCGGGATGCAACAGTTCCAGACAATGCGCGACGAACACTTCGCCGATATCGCGGCCAAAACCGGTGCCTTCGGGTTTGCACGCAGTATCGAGGCGCAGCTTACGCAACACCTTTCAGAGCAAGGGGGTAGCCGATGACGAGCGCAATCTTCACCATCGGACGCAGCGGCCTTTCCGTGGCCCGCGCCAGCATCGAGCTGACCGCGCAGAACATCGCCAATGCCGCCAATGCCGATTATTCGCGCCGCACCCTGTCTCAGGGCGAGCTGGTGATGACTGGGTCGATCGGGATCAATGCCGCGGATTCGCTTGGCGGGGTGCGCCCCGGCGTGATCGAACGCGCCGAAAGTGCGCTGGTGCAGCGTCAGGCGCGCGATGCGTCGTCCGCGCTGGCCGCTGCCGAGGCGGAGTTTTCCGCGATGCGTGATGCCGAAAGTGCGATTGAAAATTCGGGGGTGTTTACCGGCTTGGTCGATTTCGAGGCTGCGCTGACCCGGCTGGAAGCCAACCCGCTTGAACCAGCCTTGCGGGTGCCTGTGCTGGAAAGCGCACGGCAGCTGGCAGGCAATTTCGCGATTGCCAGTGCCACGCTCGCCAACACCCGCAGTCTGGTGCAGGGCGAGGCGAATGCCGAAGTGCTCACCGTCAACGAACTGGCGGCCGACTTGGCCGAGATCAACCGCGATCTGGTGGGCACGCGCGAAGGCACAGCAGGGCGTGCGGCGCTGCTCGATGCGCGCGACAAGGCGCTGCGCGGCCTTGCCGAACAATTTGCGATCACTCCCACAATCAACGCCAATGGCACCGTTGATGTCACGTTGAACGGCACGCCGCCGGTTGCGTTGGTTACTGGCGGGGTGGCGGACAGCGTCGGCATCAGCGTTGCTGCTGATGGCACGCTGGCGTTTGCGGTTGGCGGGGTCAGCTTTGCCCCCGGCGGCGGGGCGATGGCGGGCCGCGCTGCGGCGCTAAGCCAGATGGCGGATCTGCAAAACGGGCTCGATACGCTTGCCGTTTCGCTCATCACCATTGCCAATAGCGCGCAGGCCAATGGCGTCGGCACCGATGGAACGCCGGGCCAGCCGTTATTTGCCGGAACCGGCGCGGCTGATCTTGTGATGGTGCTTGGTTCGGCAGACAGGCTTGCCACCGCGCCTGCCGGATCGCCTGCGGGCAGCCGTGATACTGGCAATCTTGCCGCGCTGATTGGCGCGCTTGGGGCGGCAACTGGCCCGTCTGCCGGGGCCGATGCCCTGCTGCTGAACCTGTCGAGCCGGGTCGCCGCGCTGGAAACCCGGCGCGATGGGTTGGGCGTGGTCGCCGCCAGCGCCGAAGCGGAACTGCTGCGCGAAACCGGGGTCGATCTGGATGACGAGGCCGCCAATCTCGTCCGCCTGCAACAGGCATTCGAAGCCAACAGCCGGGTGATCCAGGTCGCCGCCGACCTGTTCGATACGATTTTGGCGTTGCGGTAAGGGGAGCAAGAGGCATGAGCTTTGTCAGCAATTCCACCGGTTCGTTCTTCAACCGATCACTCGCTCAGATGGCGGATTTGCGCGCGGGTATCGAACGCGCCCGCACCCAGATTGCCACCGGCAACAAGATCGAGCGCGGATCGGACGATCCCGCTGCCGCCGCACAGCTGCGCAACGTCGCCCGGCGCGAACGGCTTGCCAGCGTCGAAGGCGACAATACCGCGCGGCTGGGGCAGGACATCAGCTCAGCCTCGCAAGAGGTCGAAGCAGTCAAATCGCTGCTCCAGCGCGCGCGTGAACTGGCGGTGCGGGCCGCCAACACCCCGACCGGGGCTGATGGACGGCAGGCGATTGCATTTGAACTGGAACAATTGAGCGAGGAACTGTTTTCGCGCGCCAATGGCACTGCGCTGACAGGCGAGCCGCTGTTTGCGGGCCTGTCATCCGGCGCGGCGTTCACCCGCGATGCGGCAGGCAACGTCACCTATATCGGCACCCCCACCAGCGGCGTGGTGCCAGTTGCGCCGGGCACCGCGATTGAACGCGGCCTGCCGGGCAATGAAGTTTTTGAATTCGATCTCGGCGGCACCCCGTCAAGCGCCTTTGCGGTGCTGAGCGGGCTGGCGGCGGCGCTCAGCGGCGGCTCGCCCGATCCGGCGGGTGCGGCGCTGGCGGCGATTGATGGGATCGATGCCGCGCTCGATACGGCGAACCGCGCGCAGACCATTCTCGGCACGCGGCTGGCGTGGGTCGAACAGGTGCAGCAGCAACAGGGAACCCGCAGCATCGAACTGGCCGAACGCCGTTCAAGAGTGGGTGATACGGACATCGCCGAAGCCATCGCGCGGCTCCAGCAATCGCTGACCGCGCTCGAAGCGAGCCAGGCGGCATTTGCCCGCATCAGTTCGCTGTCGCTGTTCAACGCGCTGCGCTGACAGGAGCTCTGACCCGTGTTTGTTGCAATCGGAATTGTCGTGCTGCTGGTGATGGTGTTCGGCGGGTTCATGCTCGCTGGCGGCGCCATGGGGCCGGTGCTGCACGCAGCCCCGCTCGAATTCATGATCATCGGCGGCGCGGCGTTGGGCGCGACGCTGATCGGCAATTCGATGCACGCGATCAAATTGCTCGGCGGGGGGTTGGGCAAGGTGTTCAAAGGCCCGAAATACACCCACGAAGATCACATTGACGCGATCGCGCTGACCAGCAAGCTGATGAAGCTGCTGCGATCCGAAGGTGCAGTGGCGTTGGAAAGCCACGTTACCGAACCGGGCAGCTCCACCATTTTCAGCGAATATCCCCGCCTGCAAAGCGATCCGGTCGTGACCGGGATGATCTGCGATCCGCTGACCTTGCTGGTGGTGTCGTCGGGCACGCTCGATACCCATGCGGTCGAGGAAGTGATCGACAGCGCGATCAAGACCCAGCTGCACGAAATGAGCGAGCCTGAGCACATGATCCAGTCGCTGGCAGATGCCTTGCCCGCGCTGGGGATTGTCGCGGCGGTGCTGGGCATCATCAAGACGATGGGCGCGATCAACGAACCGCCTGAAATCCTCGGCAAGATGATTGGCAGCGCGCTGGTCGGGACGTTTCTCGGGGTGCTGCTGGCCTATGGCTTTGCCTCGCCACTGGGTGCGCGGCTCAAGCAGATCAACGGCCATGATCAGCAGATTTTCTATTCGATCAAGCAGGTGATCATCGCATCCTTGCACGGCTATCCGCAGCCCTTGGTGCTCGAAGCCGCGCGTTCGGGCCTGCCGCCCGCGCACCGCCCGAAATTGACCGATCTGCTCGACATGATGCGAGGGCGGTAAGGTGGCCGAGGCTGATCCCAAACTGGCGGCCCCGGCCCAGCACATTCCGGCACCGATCATCATCAAGCGGATCACCATCCAGGAAGCCGGACACCACGGCGGAGCGTGGAAGGTTGCCTATGCCGATTTCGTGACCGCGATGATGGCGTTTTTCCTGCTGCTGTGGCTACTCGGCGCGACCGAGGAGAAACAGCGCAAGGGGATCGCCGATTATTTCTCCCCCACGCTGGTCAAGATGCGCAAGGAAAGCGCGGGCTCTGATGGGATGCTGGGCGGATCGTCGCTTACCGATGTGGATAATTATCCCAATGCAATGGGCCAAACTGGCACACGTTCGATCACCATTCCGCGCGGCGTTACCGGTGGCCCGGTCGAAGGCGGCGGGCGCGGCGAGCTCGATTCCGACAAGCTCAAGGAACTGCGCGACAAGATTGAAAAGAAACTGGTGCAGCGCCGCCAGTTGTCACACCTCGCGCGGCAGGTGCGGGTGATGCGCGCGCCCGAAGGCATTCGCATCGATCTGATGGATGATGCCGATTTTTCGATGTTCGAACTGGGCACCACCATCCTTACAAAGGATGCACGCGGGCTGCTTGAGGTGATGGGCGAAACGTTACGGGATGAAAACGCGTCGCTGATCCTGCGCGGTCATACCGATTCGCTGCCGTGGCGCAGCGGGGTTGCGGCCAATAATTGGTCGCTGTCCACCGGACGGGCCGAGGCAACCCGGCAAGCGCTGGTGCTGAGCGGGGTGCCAATGCCGCGGATTGCGCGGATTGAAGGCGTTGCCGATACCGAACCGCTGATCGCCGATAATCCAGCCGATCCGCGCAACCGCCGGATTTCGTTGCTGCTGCTTGATAATCGCGCCGCTTCGAAACCGGCGCGCACCGGGCCGGTGGGTAAGCCGATCTTTAAAGCGCCCCCCGCCGCCCCCGCCAGCGCCTCAACCCGCAACGAAGCGCCCGCGCGTGCGGTTGGCAATGGCAACCAGTGACAGCATCACCGGCACTTCGACCAACACGCCGACCACGGTAGCCAAGGCCGCGCCGCTGCCCAATCCGAACAGGCCGATCGCCACGGCAACCGCCAGTTCAAAGAAGTTCGACGTGCCGATCAATGCGCAGGGCGCGGCGATGGCGTGGGGCACCTGCCACACCTTGGCCCAGCCATAGGCGATGAAGAAAATGCCATAGCTCTGGATGATGATCGGCACCGCGATCAGCGCCACCAGCAGCGGGCGGGTGACAATGGTTTCGGCCTGAAATCCGAATAACAAAAGCACGGTGGCGAGCAGGCCGATCACCGACAGCGGCTTCATCCGCCCGGTGAAATCTGCCACCGCAGCCTCGTTCCCGTCGTGGTTGGCGAGCAGCCGCTGGCGCACGAACGCCCCTGCGACAAGCGGCACCACGACATACAGCGCGACCGACAGCAGCAGCGTTTCCCACGGCACGGAAATGCTGGTCACGCCCAGCAACAACGCGACAATCGGGGCAAAGGCAACGATCATGATGAGATCATTCGCGGCGACCTGCACCAGCGTATAGGCCGGATCGCCCTTGGTCAGCTGTGACCACACGAACACCATCGCAGTGCACGGCGCAGCGCCCAGCAGGATCAGCCCGGCGATATATTGCTGTGCATCGGCGGGCGCGATCAGATCGGCAAACACGATTTCGAAGAACAACACGCCCAGTGCGGCCATGGTGAACGGTTTGATCAGCCAGTTTACCGCCAGCGTGATGATCAGCCCCTTGGGCTTGTCGCCCGCGCGCCGCACCGCACCGAAATCGACCGCGACCATCATCGGGAAGATCATCGCCCAGATCAGCACTGCGACCACCAGATTGACCGAGGCATATTCAAGGCTCGCCAGCGCGGCGAAGGCGCCCGGCACAGCATTGCCCAGCGCCACCCCGGCCAGGATCGCAGCGCCGACCCAGACGCTCAGCCATTTTTCGAATAGACCCAGCCCGGCGGCTGCGGGCTTGGTATCGGCGGTGATGGTGTTCATCGAATCATCGGCTCCTTGCACGAATCCGACCCGGATCGAGCGACCGAGCAATCCTCGCCGCCGCAGCAATTTTCGGTGAGGTAGCCCATCAGCGCGTTCATCGCGCCGTAGTCCGCTGAATAGATGATCGACCGGCTTGCGCGTCGCTGTGTCACCAGCCCGGCATGGGCGAGCTGGGCGAGGTGGAAGCTCATTGATGACGCAGGAACGCCGATCCGGTCGGCCAGCACGCCCGCAGGAATGCCTTGCGCGCCAGCCTGCACCAGCAACCGGAACGCGGCAAGCCGATGTTCCTGCGCCAGAGCAGCGAGCGCGCGGATGACATGATCGGGTTGCAAGGGAATCCTCCAATAATTCAATAAAAATGAAAATATCGAATAATGGATCGGAGATCAAGCGCCTGCAAATGCTGAGTGACGGGTTGGCGGGGTGTCCCACAGGACGGGAAATGGCCATCTTGCCGAGGTGTTCCGCCTGACCCAGCGCCTCCCCGCTTTCCAACGAGCGCGACACCCGCAAACGAAATTATGTTTTCGAGAGAGACTGTTTGGTGCGGTCGAGAAGACTCGAACTTCCACGGGCTTTCGCCCACAACGACCTCAACGTTGCGCGTCTACCAGTTCCGCCACGACCGCACTCGGGTATGTCGGGGCAGCCAAGGTGCTGGCCCCGCGGTAGGAGCGGCCCACTAGCAAGGGGTTTCGCCCCGCGCAAGCCGCTTAATTGGGTGCCCAACCCAGATCGGCAACCGCTGCGCCGGGTGGGATATTGGCGATCGCCTCGGTCACGGTGACGGTTTCTCCCGGAGCAAGCTGGCGTTTGGCCGGAACCACCACCCAATCACCGACCTTGCGTTCGCGCGCGTCGCTGAACACCACCAGCAGGTTGGGCGCGGTCAATGTTTCGCGCGCGGTGTTGGTTATGGTGCCACGCACACGGAACATGGTCTCGCCGTTCTCCAGCGTTTCAGGGCGCTGTTCGGCGGGTGGGAAATCGAGTTCAAGCCCCGGTTGGCCGATGCCGAAGGTCGGTTGGCTCAAGGGAAACCAGTCCGGCAGGCTGTAGTAATTGACTGCAACAATTGTCCCGGTTGCCAGCACAGCAAAGATTGCCGCAGCAAAGGTCCACAATTTTAACGTGTTACGCCGCCGGATGAAAGGGGCGCGGTACCCGAAGCGCGATTCCTCATCGGCATATTCTTCATCTGCAAATTCCTCATCTGCAAACGGGGGGTCAGCATCCGGTTCGGCATAGGCCTCACGTTCGTCAGGCGCGGCGGGCGGATCGGTGCGGGGGATTACCCGGCTTTCATCGCCACCGGCCGTGTTCTGGCTAAGCCCGCGTCGCAACGCGCGCACCGCAATCGACGATTCGTCATAATCGGTTGTTGAAGATGCGGGGGTATCCGATGTGCGCCAATGGTTAATCGAAGGGCCATCGCCGGACGTTTTAGGCGCGGGCTGCGGCATCGCTGGCTCTGGCGCAGGGGTAGCGGGCGGCGGGGTGGGTGCAGCAGCGGCGCGGGGCGGTGCTGCCACAGCGTCAACCGGGTTTTCCAGATCGAGCACCTGCGGGTCCTGAAACCAGCTATGCTTGCACTTGGCGCAGCGCACAGTCCGCCCGTCGCTGCCGATGGCAGCATCGGGCACCGCGTAGCGGGTGCCGCAGGCTGGGCAGGCGATGATCATCTCTTGAATTGCAATAGCCTTCGTTCATCCGCGCACAAGGGCAAGCACCCTCGCACAGGCGATTTCGGTGGGTTTTTCCACATTGCGAGCGATTTTTTGGCACTCTTTGTTACAAGCGTGCGATGTTCGCCTTCCCCCGGCCTTGCCGCGCTGATAGGTGCGCGCAATGAATGATCGTCTCGCCGGACACGTGAAATTTGACAATGTCGGCCTGCGTTACGGCACCGATCCCGAAGTGCTGAGCAATCTGTCCTTCACGCTTTACCCCGGTAGCTTCTATTTCCTGACCGGCGCGAGCGGGGCGGGTAAGACCAGTCTGTTGAAACTGCTGTACCTCGCGCAGCGGCCATCGCGCGGGGCGATCCGGATGTTCGGGCAGGATCTGATCACCATGCCGCGCGAACGCCTGCCCGATCTGCGGCGGCGGCTGGGGGTTGTGTTCCAGAATTTCCGGCTGGTGCCGCACCTCACCGCTTTCGACAATGTTGCTTTGCCGCTGCGGTTGGCAGGCGCGGATGAAAAGCGGGTGGTGAAGGCGGTTGCGGAAATGCTCGACTGGGTCGGGCTCACCCACCGCGCCCATGCGATCCCGGCGACCCTTTCGGGTGGGGAGCAGCAGCGCGTGGCCATTGCCCGCGCGGTGATCGCGCGCCCGCAGATGCTGATCGCGGACGAGCCGACCGGCAACGTCGATCCCGAAATGGCGCTGAAACTGCTGCGCCTGTTCGAAGCCTTGAACAACCGTGTGGGGACGACCGTGGTGGTGGCGACCCACGATGTCCACCTGCTCAAGAAAGTGCCCGATTCGCTGATTATGCGGCTGAACAAGGGGCAGTTGTCCGATCCGACCGGCGCGCTGCGCTATCCCCCCCGCCCATCTGTCGCGGGGGATAGCGGGGCATGAACACGCCGTCGCCGCCTTTGTCGGATGCGCCCGAAACGGATAGCGCCGCCGATGTGGTCGCCCCTGCGCGCAATCGGGCAGCGGCGCGGCTGCTGCCCGCCACCCGCTTTGCCGGGCCGATCCCGTGGGTCATCGCGATCCTGATCGCGCTAGTGGTGATCGCGGCGGCGGGCGGGCTGGCGCTGAAGAACCTGGCGACCAGCGCCAGCGCCGATCTGTCGGCGGCGGTGACGGTGCAGGTGATCGAACCCAACCCCGATTTGCGCGCAGCGCGCGGCGCTGATGCGGTGCGGGTGTTGACCGCATTGGACGGGGTGCGCGCGGTGCGACTGGTGCCCGAGGCAGAGTTGGTCGCCCTGCTTGAACCCTGGCTGGGTGAAGGCGCGGCGAGCGGCGATGTGCCGATCCCGGCGCTGATCGATGTCGAGCTGTCGCGCAGCGCCGCCCCTGATGATATCGCCCGGATCGCGGCGGCGCTTGAACAAACGGTTCCCGGCGCGCGGGTCGATGCCCAATCGGACTGGCTGCAACCGGTCTATCGCGCGCTGTCGGCGCTGCAATGGCTGGCGCTGGGGCTGATCGCGCTGGTGGCGCTGGCGACTGCGGCGGCGGTGTGGCTGGCGGCGCGCAATGCCTTTGCCGGGGCGCGCGACACGGTTGAGATCATTCACCTGCTCGGCGCGACCGATCGCCAGATTTCCGCCGTGTTCCTGCGCACCGTGCTGCGCGAAGCCGCTTTCGGAGCGGTGGTGGGCGCGGGTCTGGGCGTGGCGGCGGTGCTGCTGCTGGGGCAGCAATTCGCCGCGCTGGATAGCGGTTTGACCAGCGGCGGCGGATTTGGCCTCGCTGAGTGGCTGGTGATCGCTGCCGTTCCGCTCGCCGGAGTGCTGATTGCGTTGCTGACGGCGCGGATCACCATTGCGCTTGCCCTCAAGGACATGCTCTAGGGGCAGCCATGATCCGGCGCGGTGTTTCTTTGGTGTTTCTGGTCTGGGTGATCGGCTTCCTGTGGTTCGTCATGACGCTCCCGGAGGAGGCATCCGACGTGAAAACCGACGCGGTGATCGTGCCGACCGGCGGGGCCGGGCGGATCGCGCGCGGGCTGGAGGTGCTGGATCAGGGGTTGGCCGCCAAAATGCTGGTCAGCGGGGTCGATTCCGAAGTGCGCCCCGGCGAATTCGCGGCCGAATTCGGGGTCGCACCGGAACAGATGGAATGCTGCATCACGCTGGGCTTTGCGGCGGTGGATACCCGTTCCAATGCGGCGGAAACTGCCAAGTGGGTGGCGCAGAACGAAGTCACATCGATAAGGCTGGTGACGACCGATTGGCATATGCGCCGCGCCGCGGGTGAGGTTGAACGGACGCTGCCCGACCATGTCACCGTGATCCGCGATGCCGTGCCTTCGCAACCGGATTTCGGCACATTGTTTCTGGAATATCACAAACTGATCGCCAGCCGGGCGGCGGGGCTTGCCGAGTTATGACCTTCCTCCTCGCCGCGCTGCGCAGCCTGGCGTTCTATGTGCTGTTTTATGGCGGCAGCGTGTTTCTGGTGAGCGCATCGGTGATTGCGATTATCGCGCGCAAGGCGTGGCTGCGCCCAGTGGTGGCCAAGTGGGGCGGTTGGCATTTATGGTGTGTGGAAAACGTGCTCGGCATCGAAGTGGTGATCGACGGCGAAATCCCCGATATGCCGGTGCTGATCGCGGTCAAGCATGAAAGTTTCTTCGAAGCGATCGATACCCCGCGCCTGTTCACGCACCCGGCGGTGTTCGCCAAGCAGGAATTGTTCAGCATCCCCGGCTGGGGCTATTCGGCGCTGACCTACGGGTTGATCCCGGTGGCGCGCGACAAGGGCGCGAAGACTTTGCGCGAAATGCTCGCCGTGGCAAAGCAGCGCGTGGCAGAAGGGCGCCCGCTGGTGATCTTCCCCGAAGGCACGCGCGTGGCGCAAGGCACGCGGCCGGGATTGCAGGCAGGGTTTGCCGGGCTTTACAAACTGCTGCGCCTGCCGGTGGTGCCGATCGCGGTGGATAGCGGGCGCGCCTATCACCACGTGGTGAAGCGCCCGGGGCGGATCACCTACAAGGTCGGCGAGACAATCCCGGCGGGCCTGCCGCGCGATGAGGTCGAGGCGCGGGTGCATGACGCGATCAATGCGCTGAACGGGTGAGGTTTCGGCCCGTCATGTCCGCTATCGGGAGAGAACTGTAGCGGCGCTTATGGCCGGAAGTGGGTGGGAAGGCGAATGTCTGGTTTCGTCGCCATCTTCCCTGTAACGGCCATAGCAAAGGACTAAGCTATGCATATCGGAGGGCGCTGTGAGAATTGAGATTGAGCTTGCGCCGTCGCAATCTGACAAAGACGCGCTCAGCCATGGAATCATGGGGTTCAATGATGAGGCCATTGACGATCTGGAGCCGGTTGATGTCGAGCAGCGGTTCCATGTTATGGCTCGTGATATAGCAGGCGTGCTTCAGGGTGGCATTCGGGCCACCTGTTATTGGAACACCCTTCATCTCGAGCTTCTTTGGCTCTCGGAGGATGCTCGCGGGAGTGGAGTGGGCCGTAAACTGATTGATCAGGCGGAGGCGTTCGCCGTCGAAAACAATTGCGAAAACGCTTTTGTGGAGACGACCAGCTGGCAAGCAAAACCATTCTACGAAAAGAACGGTTATCGCCTTATGGCTACGCTACACAACCGCCCCAAGGGTCATTCTACCCATTACCTGAGCAAACTACTTGTCTGATCAGATCATAACTTCCGCAATTGGGTAACGCCCAGAGGTCGCAAAAACGTCTGACATGGGGTCGATAGCCGAACGGCGTCTTTTATCTCGAACGCTCGCCAAGCCGACCTGCTTTCCTACTCTGGCGCGATCTGTCAGCGTGGCCTGCATGAACCGCCCGCAATCCGTCTTCGCCATCCCGCAAAGCTGCCCTGTGGCGGCCTGCGCGGGGCGGAGGGCTTTTCTGCTTCTGGACAGTGTAACATGTGTCTCCAACAGGCGGGCCGGAAGGAGGCGCAGGGATGATGTGCGCGCGTCTATTCCCCGTGCCCCCTATTCCCCGTGCCCCCTATTCCCCGTGCCCACGCCCGAAATCGGGCCGCTCGTCATCCTGCCCCTGCTCGATCACCTGCCGCCGGATCGCGCGGGTGCGGGTGAACAGGTCGAACAGCGTGTCCCCGTCGCCTGATCGGATCGCGCGTTGCAGCGCGGTGAGGTCTTCGGAAAAGCGTCCCAGCATCTCCAGCACAGCGCCGCGATTGGTCAGGAACACATCGCGCCACATCACCGGATCGGACGCGGCGATGCGGGTGAAGTCGCGGAAACCCCCGGCGGAATACTTGATCACCTCGCTTTGGGTGACGTCCTCCAGATCGCTCGCCGTGCCGACAATCGTATAGGCGATCAGGTGCGGGATGTGGCTGGTCACGGCGAGCACCAGATCGTGGTGCGCAGCGTCCATCAGTTCGACCTTCGAGCCGAGCGCCGTCCAGAAATCCGAAAGCGCCGCCAGCGCCGCCGGGTCGATGCCATCGGGCGGGGTGATGATGCACCAACGGCCCGCGAACAGCGTGGCAAAGCCCGCCTCCGGCCCGCTCTGTTCGGTGCCTGCGACGGGGTGCGCAGGGATGATGCAGGCGCCGGGAAGTGCGGCGGAGAGTGCGTCTGCCACGGCTTCCTTGGACGATCCGACATCGCTGATGATCGCGTGGGGGGAAAGGCCGGGGGCAAGCTCACGCGCCGCATCGCCCATCGCGCCAACGGGCACGCAGAGGATGACAAGATCGGCGCTGGCAACGGCCTCAGCGGCGGTATCGCATACCCGGCCCACCAACCCGCGCTCCGCCGCTGTGGCGCGCACCTGCGGGTCGCGGTCCCAGCCGGTGGTGGCAATGCCCAGCCCGCGCGCCTGCACGGCCAGCCCGATCGACCCGCCAAGCAGGCCCAGCCCGATGATCGCGGCGCGCTCGATCGTCACGCCGGCTCTCCGCACAGGGTGCGCAAGGCGGCGATCACGCCGGTCATGGCGTCCGCCGTGCCGATGGTGATGCGCAGCGCGTCTGGTAGGCCCTGCCCGGGCAAATGCCGCACCGCATATCCCGCATCGGCCAGCGTAGCGAGCGCGGCAGGGGCGGTCACGTCACCGCCAAAATGCACCAGCACGAAATTGGCCTCGCTGGGGGAGGCGGTCAGGCCGTGATTGCCCAGCGCGGCAATGGCATCGCAAAACCGCGCACGTTCCGCCGCGTTGTGGGCGCGGCTGGCGGCGACGAAATCCTGATCGCCGAGCGCCGCAATCGCTGCCTTTTGCCCGCTGGTGGAAACGTTGAACGCCCCGCGCAGCCGGTTGATGAGGTCGATCAGCTCCGGCGCGCCGGTCGCCCAGCCTACACGTTCCGATGCAAGCCCGTAAGCCTTGGAAAATGTCCGGGTGACCAGCACGTTGTCATGCGCCGCCGCCAGATCAAATGCCGCGTGCTGATGCGCGGGATCGACATATTCGGCGTAAGCTTCATCCACCACCAACAGCACCTGCGACGGCAGGCCCGCGTGCAGCCGCGCCACTTCGGCAGGCGGCAGGAAGGTGCCAACCGGATTGTTGGGATTGTCGAGCAGCACGACTTTGGTGTTCGGCGTGACGGCGGTGATCAGGTTGTCGACCGACGCGGCATAGGCTGCATCATCCGCAAACACCGGAACCGCGCCGACCCGGTGCGCGAGCAGCGGGTAGAGCGAGAAGGAGTAGTACGAAAACACCACCTCATCCCCCGGTCCGGCCACGGCCTGCACCGCGCATTGCAGCAATTCGCCCGAACCCGCTCCGCATACGATCCGGTCGGCATCAAGCCCGTGCAGCGCCGCGATGGTTTCGCGCAGCGCCCGCGCATCGGGATCAGGATAATCGGCGGCGATATGCGGCATTGCCAGCGCCGCCAGCGCCGCCGGGCTGGAGCCAAGCGGGTTTTCATTGGCCGACAGCTTGACCAGCGGCGCGCCGCTGGCCGAGTGCGATGCGCCCGGTTGATAGGCGTGGATCTGGGCGATCCAGGGTTTGGGCTGAGGTTTGGTTGTCATCGCAAGCCCGATTAAAGAAAAACAGCCCTTCGACAAGCTCAGGGTGAGCGGTTATGGGGCTAACCTCAAAATTAATCCGCTCGTGCTGAGCTTGTCGAAGCACTGCCCCTTGTTCGGTTAAGTGCCACGTGTTGAACCCATCGTCCGTCTTTCAGATCCCTCACCCCCTGCCGCTCGATAGCGGGCAGGCGCTCGACGGCGCGCAGATTGCCTATCAGACCTATGGCACGCTTGCGCCCGGTGGATCGAACGCGGTGCTGGTGTGCCATGCGCTGACCGGGGATCAATATCTTGCCAGCGCGCACCCGATCACCGGCAAGCCGGGGTGGTGGGAAATGATGGTCGGCCCCGGCAAGCCGATCGATACCAACCGCCATTTCGTGATCTGCGCCAATGTGATCGGTTCCTGCATGGGATCAACCGGCCCTTCGAGCATCGCACCCGATGGGCATCCCTATGCGATGCGCTTCCCCGTCATCACCATCCGCGACATGGTGCGCGGGCTGGTGGCGCTGCTCGATGGGTTGGGGATCGACCAACTCCACGCCGTGGTAGGCGGATCGATGGGCGGGATGCAGGCATTGAGCCTCGCCGCCAATTGGCCGACACGCGCGGCGCGGGTGCTGGTGCTGGCGTCAACCGCACGGCATTCGGCCCAGAACATCGCGTTTCACGAGGTTGGGCGTCAGGCGATCATGGCCGATCCGGCGTGGGCGGGCGGGGATTACTACGCCAGCGAGGCGCGGCCCGACAATGGCCTCGCCGTCGCCCGGATGGCGGCGCATATCACCTATCTGTCCGAAGCCGGGCTGACCGAAAAGTTCGGGCGACGCTTGCAGGATCGTGAGGCCAAGGGTTTCGGCTTTGATGCCGAATTCCAGGTCGAAAGCTATCTGCGCTATCAGGGCAGCGGGTTTACCCGGCGGTTCGATGCCAATTCCTATCTCTACATCACCCGCGCGATGGATTATTTCGATCTGGCCGAGGAACATGGGGGCAAGCTCGCCAATGCCTTTGCGGGGACGCAGGCGCGCTTTTGCCTGATCAGCTTTGATACCGACTGGCTCTATCCCACCGCCGAAAGCCGCCATATCGTCCACGCGCTCAATGCCGCGGGCGCGAAGGTCAGCTTTGTCGAACTCAGCGCAGCCCATGGGCACGACAGTTTCCTGCTCCCCCACGATCAGTGCGATCGGGTGGTTAAGGGGTTCATCGAATGACGCTCCGCCCCGATTTGGCAGCTATCGCCGCCCATGTCGCGCCCGGCAGCCGGGTGCTCGATATCGGCTGCGGCGACGGCGCGTTGATGGCGGAACTCCAAAGCGTCAGCGGATGCGATGCGCGCGGGATGGAATTGGACGGCGCGCTGGTGGAACGCTGCGTTTCGCGCGGGCTATCGGTGGTGCAGGGCGATGCCAATGTCGATCTGGCCGAATATCCCGACAAGGCGTTTGATTACGCAATCCTAAGCCAGACGTTGCAAACCGCGACCCGGCCCGATCTGATTCTGGATGAACTGTTGCGGGTGGGCCGCCGCGCGTTCGTTTCATTCCCCAACTTTGCCCATTGGCGCACCCGCGCGGCGCTGATGTTCGGCGGGCGGATGCCGGTGACGCGCGCGCTGCCAGTGAGTTGGTATGAAACGCAGAACATCCACCATGTGACGGTGGAGGATTTCCGTGATCTGGCGCGGGAAAAAGGCGCGAGAATCGAACGCGCGTGGTTCTTCGCCAATGAAAGCGAAATCGGCGCGCCAGCAGCGAACTGGCGCGCCGAATTCGCGGTGTTTGAATTAAGTAGGTAAGATCATCACGCGCGGTGCAACATGCACAGCTTGTGACCATCAAGATCGAGCACATAGCCGAGGTTCATCGTCCCCATCGCACCGACGCGCGGGCCCGGCGGGTCTTCGATCGACTTGCCACCCGCTGCAACGGCGGCATCGTGGAAGGCCTTTACCTGCTCCAGACTGTCGCAGGCAAAACCGATGGTCGACCCGTTGGCGACGCAGGCCGGGGCATCGTTGATGGGCTGGCTGATCGAGAACATCCCGCCATTGTGCATCCAGAACGCGCGCTTGTGCCCGGTGGCGGCGACGTTGACCATTCCCGGCCCCGCGCCGAGCGTGGCCAGCACGGCATCGTAGAACGCCTTGGCACGGTCAAAATCATTGGTGCCAACCATTATGTGACTGAACATATTTTGGAGTCTCCTCTTATAAGGCAAGTTGCGGATTAGGACGGATTTACGCTTGCGGCAATGCGGATTTCGGTAGCGTCAGGTTCATATCGGGGTGCATAGGGTGGCCTATGCTCACTTCGTTTTTCGCCGCCGCGCTTATGCTGCAGGCCGCCCCCACCCAAACCACCGTCCTTTCTCAGGAAAACCGCGCGTTACTGCGCTGCGCTGCGGCTTTTGCGATTGTGGCGAACGGGCAGGCGAACAGCGATGCGGCGGCGCGGCAATGGCCCGATCTGAGCACGCGGGGCCGCGAATTCTTTGTGCTGACAATGGCGCAGCTGATGGATGCCAGCGGGCTGGATCGTGCCGGGATCACTCAGCTTGCCAGTGACGAGGCGCAGGCGCTGATCGTCAATGATGAAGTGCACAAGATCATGCCGACCTGCCTGCTGATGCTGGAATCCTCTGGCGTCTGATTACTCCCCCGATACCGGGCGTGGGGCATGGATTTGCGTTAAAAATTGCGGCAAGGAACGCGGCACCATGTGGCTCCTCTATCAATTCCCGCTGTGCCCTTTCAGTCGCAAGATCCGTCTGCTGCTGAGCGAAAAGAACGTCGCCTATGATCTGGTGCGCGAAGATCCTTGGTCGGCATCGGACATGTTCTTCAACCTGAACCCAGCCGGACGCACGCCGGTGATCGTCAATCGGGACAAGAATATCATCATCCCCGACAGCCGGGCGATTGCCGAATATTTCGAAGAGGTGGTTGAACGCAGCCCGATGATCAACGGCTCGGCCACGCAGCGCGCCGAAATCCGCCGCTTGGTGGCGCTGTTTGACGAAAGCTTCTACGCCGATGTCACCGCGCCGCTGTTGTCAGAACGGATGAGGAAGCGCATCTTGCGTCAGCCGCCCGATAGCGGTGCGTTGCGCAATGCGATGAAGCTGGCCCACGGGCATCTGGATTACCTCGATTGGCTGATCGACAACCGCCCGTGGGTGGCGGGTTCGACCATGAGCCTAGCTGATCTGGCCGCTGCCGCGCAGATTTCGGTCGCGGATTACCTTGGCGGGATCGACTGGACGGGCCACGAACAATCGCGCGGCTGGTATGCGGTGTTCAAAAGCCGCCCGAGCTTCCGCCCGCTGCTGACCGAGCGGATGGACGCGATCAAACCGCCGCCGCATTATGCGCTGCTGGATGGGTGAGCTATCAAGAGGTGCCGTTATGACTGACGATCCCCGCAGCCTGACCGATGCCGAATGGCGCGAAAAGCTTTCGCCGATGCAGTATCATGTGCTGCGCGAAGCGGGCACCGAACGCGCCTTCACCGGCGAATATGACAAGTTTTACGACGAAGGCGAATATCATTGCGCCGCCTGCGGCACGCAGCTGTTCTACAGCACCGCCAAATACAATTCCGGCTGCGGCTGGCCCGCCTTTACTCAGCCCGCCGATGATGAGGTGATCGAGGAACACCGCGACACCGCCCACGGCATGATCCGCACCGAAGTGCGCTGCGGCAAGTGCGGCGGGCATTTGGGCCATGTCTTTCCCGATGGCCCGCCGCAGCAGGGCGGGCTGCGGTATTGCATCAACTCCGCCGCGCTGATTTTTACCCCGGCAGAGGAATGAGGCGCAGCCGCAGCGGGGGAGAGGTGAGAGCGTGCGGGTTCACCCCTGGTTACAATTTGCCTATGCAAGGGGCGCGTTTCCGCCCCTGACCGGTGGGCATCAGATGGGCACAGGCCATGTCAAAAAGGGGTGAGCGATTGCAGAACAAGGGTGCGCGCGGACAGCGTCGGGCGGCGGCGCAGCGGTCGGCGCCCTCGGCAGCACGCAGGCCGGACAATGCGCCGCCTTCGCGTCTGCGTCGCTGGTTCAAACGCGGGATGTTGTGGGGCGGCGCGCTGGCGTTGCTGGGGCTGGTGTTTCTCGCCTTTGCTGTCGGGTTCGCGGCGCAATCGCTGCCCAGCTACGCCGCGCTCAAGGCAACCCAGCCGGGGCAGACCATTGTCGTGCGCGCGCGCGACGGGCGCGAACTGGTCGAAATTGGCCCGAGTTTCGGCGAATGGCTCGATTACCACGAGATTCCCGAAAACATGACCAACGCGATGATCGCGGTCGAGGACAAGCGGTTCCATTCGCATCTCGGGGTTGATCCGGTGCGCCTGACCGGCGCGCTGATCGAAGGCGTCACCGGATCGCGCGCGCGGCTGGGCGGCACCTCGACAATCTCGCAGCAGCTGGCGCGCAACCTGTTCCTCAACAACAACCGATCATTCGACCGCAAGGCGCGCGAAGCGGTGCTAGCGATGGCGCTCGAATGGAAATTCTCCAAGCAGCAGATTCTCGAACTCTATCTCAACAAAGTCTATTTCGGCGGCGGGGCCTATGGGATCGACAGCGCCAGCCGCAAGTTCTTCAGCCACCCGGCCACCGAACTGAGCGTTGCCGAAGCCGCGATCATCGCCGGGCTGGTCAAAGCGCCGAGCCATTATTCCCCCACCGCCGATGTGCAGGCCGCGGTTGACCGTGCGCAGGTGGTGCTTCGGCTAATGCGCGAACAGGGCTATATCACCCCCGATCAGGCTAGGGTCGATGTCAGCGCGGTGCAGCTGAAACAGCAGGCGGGGCAGAATTCGGTGCGCTATTTCACCGATTGGGTGCTGCCGCAGCTCGATATCATCCTGCCCGAAACCTATGAACCGATTGAGGTTTGGACCACACTCGACATCGGAATGCAGCGCGCTGCGACCGCCGCGATCGAGGCCAACACGCCCAAAGGTGCGCAAGGCGCATTGGTCAGCCTTGACCGCGACGGAGCGATCCTCGCGCTGGTCGGCGGCACAGATTACGTCGCCAGCAATTTCAACCGTGCCACCACCGCGATGCGCCAGCCGGGGTCGGCGTGGAAGCTGTTTGTCTATCTCGCTGCGCTGGAAGCGGGCTACACGCCGGAAGACAAGGTGGTCGATACGCCGGTGACTATCGACGGGTGGAGCCCGCGCAATTCGAACGGGCGCAATGTCGGCGAAACCGATCTGCGCACTGCGTTTGCCTTTTCGATCAACACCGTCGCGGCGCAGCTTGGCAACGAAGTGGGTTTTGGCACGGTTGCGTCGATGGCGCGGCGGTTCGGGATCAGCTCGGATGTGGCGACTTACCCCTCGATGGTGCTGGGATCATCCGAAGTGCGCGTGATCGAAATGACGCAGGCCTTCGCCGGGATCTCTGCAAAGGGCGTCGCGGTGCAGCCCTATGGCATCACCAAGGTCACAGGCGCGAGCGGCGATGTGCTCTATCGCCGCGACGAACCGCGCAAGGTGCAGCAGGTGCCCGATTACGTGGTCGCCGGGGCGACCGATCTGCTGCAAGCCGCAGTGCAGACCGGCACCGGCCGTGCAGCACAGATCGGGCGGCCCGTGGCAGGCAAGACCGGCACCACATCATCGAACAAGGATGGCTGGTTCATCGGTTTTTCCAGCGGAATCACCACCGGCGTATGGATGGGCCGCGATGATGCCAAGCCGGTGGCAGGCCTGCAAGGCGGGCGCGCGCCCGCGCAGGCGTTTGCCGCCTATATGCGCTATGCCGTCAAGGATCGCCCGGTTGAGGAGTTCGACATCACACTCGAACTGCCCGAATGGCAGCTCGAACCCGATGAAGAAGCGTTGTTTGGTGAGCCTGACGATTATTATTACATCGACGAACAGGGCAATCTGGTCGAGCCGGGGCGGCGTGAACCTGCGCCCAGCCCATTCGGGATCGAAGGAGAGCGCGGGCCTGCTGCACCCCCGGCGGCCAGCCAGGATTTCCTTGAAGAAGCCACCGGCGGCGAAATCCCGCGCCCACCAGCCCCGCGCCGTCCGCCGCCTGAGTTATGATAAAAAAAGGGCGCCGGAATTGCTCCCGGCGCCCTTTCTGGTTTGCGATATCAACCGATCAGCGCAGGCGGATCGGGAAGAACGCCGGAGGCTGCGTGCGACGCTGGACGCGTAGCAGGATCGCCTCGCGCCCCTCGGTCGCGGCAGCCTTGACCTGCTCCGCCAGCGCTTCGACAGAGGCAACCGCCTGATAATTGGCCGACAGCACGATGTCTCCGCGCCGCAGACCCTTGCGCGCCGCGTCGGCATTGGGATCAACCGCCGCGATCACCACGCCCTGCGTTTCAGCCGGCACGCCAAGCGAGCGAGCAATCGCTGCGGTCATCGGAATTACCTGCAAGCCCAGCTTCTGTTCGATCGTCTCGTTCGAGGCGCCCGGTGCCATCGGCTCTTCGGAATCGGGATCGAAAGTTTGGGTTTGTTGCTGCAATTCCGCTTCACTCGGGCGTTTGCCCAGCGTGACGTTGAGTGCGAGGCGTTTGCCATCGCGCAGCAATTCGACCGGCACCTGCGCGCCGGGTTCCATATTGGCGACCAGGAAGGATACCGTCTGTTCGCCGGTCACGTCTTTGCCGTTGACCTTGGTGACGATGTCGCCGGGCTTCAGACCTGCGCGTGCTGCCGGGCTATCATCCTGCACGGTCTGCACCAATTCACCGCGCCGCTTGGGCAGGCCGAGCGAGGCGGCGAAGTCTTCATCAATCGGCTGGAGACCGACGCCGAGATAACCGCGCTGAATTTCGCGTCCGTCGCGCAGTTGCTCGACGATCGGCGCAGCGATTTCAGCGGGGATCGCAAAGCCGATGCCCACGCTGCCGCCCGAAGGTGAGAAGATCGCATTATTGATGCCGATTACATTGCCGCGCATGTCGAACAGCGGCCCGCCCGAATTGCCGCGATTGATGCTGGCATCGGTCTGGAGATAGCGGTCATAGGCGCCGCCTTGGCCGGTGTTGCGATAGACTGCGGAAATGATCCCGCTAGTCACCGTGCCGCCAAGGCCGAACGGATTGCCGATTGCCACCACCCAGTCACCCACGCGCGCCGCGCTCGAATCGCCGAAGGTCACGAACGGGAAGGATCGGTTGGCCTTGATCTTGAGCACCGCGAGATCGGATGCGGCATCGGCGCCGACCAGTTCGGCTTCGTATTCGGTGCCATCGGGCAAGGTAACGGTGATCGATTCGAGCTTGGCGCGGCTATCGGGCGAGACAACGTGATTATTGGTCACCACAAAGCCATCGGCCGAAATAATGAAGCCAGACCCCAGCGACTGCGCCTCACGCGTTTGCGGCTGACCGCCGCCGCCCTGACGGCGGCTGAACAGGTCGGCAAAAGGGGTGCCCGCAAACGGGTTATTGGCAACCTCGATCCGCTGGCGGGTGGCAATATTGACCACCGCTGGCTGTAATTGCGCGGTGAGATCGGCAAAGCTGACAGGGGCGCCTTCAATCGGCACCACCCGGTCCATCACCGCATCATCATTCTGCGCCACCTGTGCGCCCAGCGGCGTTCCGGTGATCAGCGAAATGGCAGCGCCGCCGACCAGCAGCGCGCTCGACAGTCCGTATACATAGCGCACGTTCTTCACGTCCTCTTGGTCCTTATCATCAAGCAGGAACGCGCGGGGGCCGCTGCGTTCCTCACACTGTCAACGGGGCCAGCCGAACATCTGGCTGGGTTGCCCCAAATGCACCTTTCGGGCCTGAACGCTGATTGAACGCAACATTACATTCAGCGCTCAGGATCATCCCCTGGTCGAACGCGTTAGCGTTTCCCCCTGAACTGGCGGAAATATTCGCTGTCGTCCGAAAGCACCATCGCGCTGTTGCCTTCCCCGGCCAGAAAGGTCTGGCGATAGCTTTGCATGGCGCGATAGAAATCGTAGAATTCCGGGTCTTTTCCATAAGCATCGGCATAGATGCGCGCGGCCTGCGCCTGGGCTTCGGCCTGAGTGATCTGCGCATCGCGTTGCCCGGCGGCGCGGATGGTGGCGGCTTCTTCCTGCCGATCGGTTTCCATCCGGGTGAAGGCGGCATCAAGCGGGCGACCTTCGGGAAGGTCTGCCGCCTTGATCCGCACGTCGAGCACCTGCGCGCCGTAATTGCGCGCCTGCGTATCCAGTGTGCGGGTGATATTGGCCATCGCGGTGCCGCGTTCCGCATTGATCAGCGCCGAAAACGGCCGCCGCCCCAGTTCCTGCCGCAGCACCGAAGTGAGGATCGGCAACAATTGCGATTCGAGCTGTTCCTCAGTCCCGGCGCGTTCCACCATCCGCACCGGATCGATGATGCGATAGCGGGCATAGGCATCGACCTGCAGGCGCTGCTGATCGTTGGAGAGCACCTGTTGCCGGGTCATGTCGAGATCGAGCACCCGGCGGTCAACCATCTGCACCTGTTCGACAAACGGAATGCGCCAGTTGATGCCCGCGCCGGTCTGGCCGTAGGGCACTTCGGGTCGAAACTGGTTGAACACCCGGTCGGGCTGCCCGGTGCGGATCACCACCGCCTGATGGGTTTCGGGCACGATCACCACGCTGGACAGCAAGGCGACCAGAATGACGATGGCGGCGATCAGGATCGCTTTGTAGTTCTGAAACACAGCATTCATGGCACTATTCCCCTTGCGGCCGTGGCGGCTGGGCTGCGGACTGCGCCCGGCGCTGCAATTCGGGCAGCGGCAGATAGGGCGTTACATTGCCGGATTCGACGATGGTTTTGTCGGTCTTGGACAGCACCGATTCCATGGTCTCGTAATACAGGCGGCGGCGCGTCACTTCGGGGGCGAGGCGATATTCCTCGTAGATATTGTTGAATTCGCTCGCATCACCCTGTGCCCGCGCCAGCACTTGCTGGGCGATCGCCTGCGCGCGGTTGACCGCCGCATCGGCATCCTGCTGCGCCGAAGACACGTCCTTGAACGCTTCTTCAACCCGGCTTGGTGGGTCGGTCTTGTTGATTTCAACGCCCTGCACGGTGATCCCCGAACGATAGGCATCAAGCCGCGCCTGCATCCGTTCGCGCACCGTCTGTTCGATTTCCGCGCGGCCTTCACCGGTAAGAACCTCGTCGAGTTTCTTGCGCGCCACTGCCGCGCGCATGGCGGCTTCGCCGATTTCAAGCAGCGCGTTGCGCGGATCGGCCAGCTGATATTTGTAAAGCGTCAGGTTCGAGATGTTCCAGCGCACCACGTATGACAGATCGACAAGGTTCTGATCCCCGGTCAGGATCAGCTTTTCGGTGTTGGTGCCGGGAATTTCCTCCGACCGGATCTGCGTGACGTTTTCCTTTTCGACCATGTTGATCGGCCAGGGCGCGGTGAAATTGGTGCCCGAATCGAGCGTGTCCGAATATTTCCCGCCGAGCCATGTGACCACCGCCTGTTCGCCCGGCTGGACGAAATGGACGCTGCTTGCGGCGACCCAGATCAATGCAACTGAGCCGAGAATCACCGGAAGCCAGCTTTTGCCGCCGGGCCGTTCGGGCAGGCGGAAAGTTGGTCCGCCGGGGCCACCACCCGCGCGGCGCGGGCCTTCGGGGCCGCGGCCCTTGAAGATATCCTCGATACTGGCCGAGCGCCGCTTGCCAGGCTCGCCCCCGCCGGGCAGCCACGGATTGCGCGGGCCATCCGGCCCGCCGCTGCCGCCCGCACCGCTGCCGCCATCGCCGCCGGGCTCATCGCCCTTGCCCGATCCGCCCCACGGATTATTTTTGCCAGCCATGGCAAGGCCGCGTGCGGCCACACCAAGACGTTCTCTCCAACCGACCAATCTTTGCATAATGCCGTTATAGGCACGCTCTGCGGCGAAAAACAGGGGTTGGCAGCGTGAATTTGATGGTAGAGGCGTTCCGCCATGAGCAAACCACCCGAACCATTCCGCGAACCGACAGCTGAAGAAGCGCTGATCCGCGCCGCTTTGCCGTCTGAAATCAACCAGCGTTTGCAATCGGCCCGGATCATTTCGCGCCGCGCAGTGATCGTGGCTGAGGCAGGTGACCTGTCCGATAGCGCCCGCGCCGAACTGGAAAGCGCGATCACTGCCGCACTCACCCCGCTGGCTGAAGTCGATGACGTGCGCATCGCCCTGACCGGGGAACGCCGCCGCCGCCGCTTGATCGCGGTGGGATCGGGCAAGGGCGGGGTCGGCAAATCGACCTTGACCACCAATCTTGCGGTTGCGCTGGCGCGGATGGGGCGCAAGGTCGGCGTGATTGACGGCGACATTTACGGTCCCTCGCAGCCCAAATTGCTGGGAACCGAGGGGATCAAGCCTGCGGTCGAAGGCGACAAGCTGGTGCCGATTGCCAGCCGCCACGGGGTCAAGGTGCTATCGATGGGCCACCTGGTCGCGCCGGGAAAGGCGCTGGCGTGGCGCGGGCCGATGACCGGAAAGGCACTGGCGCAACTGGTCGATGCCGCATGGGGCGATACCGATTTGCTGCTGGTCGATCTGCCGCCGGGCACCGGCGATGTGCAATTGTCGATGCTGTCGGCCCACCGTCCCGATGGCGCGATCCTCGTTTCAACCCCGCAGGATCTCGCGCTGATCGACGCGGCGCGTGCCGGGCAATTGTTTGATCAGGGCGATGTGCCGATCATCGGGCTGGTTGAAAACATGGTGGGCTATGCCTGCCCGCATTGCGGCGAGATCAGCGATCCGTTCGGACAGGGCGGGGTCGAGAAATTCGCCGCAGCATTGGAAATCCCGTTTCTGGGCCGGGTGCCGTTGACACTGGCGACGCGGATTGCGGGCGACACGGGTGAGCCGCCGGCAGCCCGCGATGACGAGGCCGGCGCGCCATTTGCAGCGATTGCCCAGCGCCTTGCGCGCTGGCTTGATACAGGGGCGGTCTAGGCGATGCAGGTCTCGCGTCGGGGTATGCTGGCAGGGGCGGCAGCGGGCGGCGGCCTGCTGATCGCATGGTGGCTGATGCCGCGCAGCTATGCCAGCCCGCTGGTGGCGGCGAAGGGCGAGCAGGTGTTCGGCGCATGGATAAAGATCGCCAATGATGGCGTAGTCACCGTGGCGGTGCCGCAGCTGGAAATGGGGCAGGGCATCACCACCCTGTTACCGCAGATCGTGGCGCATGAACTGGGCGCGGACTGGCGGCAGATTGCCGTGGAGCCCGCGCCGGTTTCGGGTGCCTATGCCAATGTCCCGCTGGCGCAGAAGTGGATCGCGCTGTGGGATCCCGTTGCAGCCGGGCTGTCGGCCAGCACCGACGCCTTGATGGCGAAGCGATTTGCCGGGGCGCAGCGGTTCAACGCCACCGCCGCTGGCACCGCGATCGAAGCCTATGAACTGCCCTGCCGCGAAGCCGCCGCCGCCGCCCGCGCGATGCTGGCGCAGGAGGCCGCCTCGCGCTGGGGCGTGGCTTGGGAAGAATGCGAGGTCGCAGAGGGCTTTGTCTCGCATGGTGAACGGCGCGCCACCTTTGGCGAGTTGGCCGAAGCCGCCGCCGCATGGACTCCGCCCGACCCTGCGCCGCTGCGCCCGGAACCTTTGCGCGAGGCCCCGCTATCCGCCGAATCCGACACGGCCCCCGCCTTCCCCCGGCTTGATCTGCCGTCCAAGGTTGATGGGTCGTATCGCTTTGGTGGCGATGTGCGACTGCCGGGGATGGTCTATGCCTCGATCCGCCACGGGCCTGCCGATGGATCGGAATTGACCGGGTTCAACCGCGATGCCGCTGCCGGGATCAAGGGGCTGGCCGGGATCATCCAGTCCAAACGCTGGCTTGCGGTTGCGGCCGACACATGGTGGAGCGCGGATCAGGCACTCACTGCGATGAAGCCCAGATTCGCAGTGACCGCACCGGTCAACAGCAATGAAATCGCCGCCCGTCTCGATACCATGCTTGATGGCGGGAAAGCCTTTCCGATTGCCGAAACCGGGTTTGGCGGGGCGGCGCTGAAGCGCGTGGACATGGCCCGCCGCTATGAGGTCGAGCCGGGCTATGCTGCCCCGCTTGAAACCGCGACCGCCACCGCGCGCTATGCCGACGGGCGGCTCGATCTGTGGATCGCCAGTCAGGCCCCCGAACAGGCGCGCATCGCCGCCGCCCGCGCGATCGGGATCGCCACCGAGGACGTGGCGCTATACCCGATGCCCGCAGGCGGCAGTTTCGATGCGCGGCTGGAACATGACCACGCCATCGAAATCGCCCTGATCGCGCGCGAGCTTGCCAAGGAAGCGCCGCGCGCCGTGCAGCTTACCTGGCCCCGCCGTGACGAGATGATCCGCAGCCGCCCGCGTGCGCCCGCATGGCTGCTGATCGGGGCGCAGCTTTCCCAAGCCGACCCCGGCGCGATCGATGCGCTGCGGCTGCGGATTGCGACGCCGCCCGCCGCGCGCGAATTCGGCAAACGTTTGTTCGGCAACCTCACCAGCATGGCGGCAATCCGCGAAACCGCCGGGCAGGCCGATGCGATGGCGTGCGAAGGTGCGGTGCCGCCCTATCAACTGCCCGCGCTGCTGGTGGAGCACATCCCGGTTGACATCAGCCTGCCGGTCGGCCGGGTGCGCGGCAATGCCCATGGGCCGACGACCTTCGCGATTGAGTGCTTCATCGACGAAATCGCCGCGAAATACGGGCGTGAACCGCTGTCGTTCAGGATGGCGATGCTGGGCGGCGATGTGCGGCTGGCGGCGTGTTTGCAACGCGCGGCGCAGCTGGCGGGATGGGATGGCGGGGTCAACCAAAGCGGGCAGGGCATTGCCTGCGCACGCATCGGCGAAGGGCCGGGGGCCGCGCGCATTGCCTGCGTGGCCACCGCGCGGCAGGGCGAAGGCGGGGTGCGCGTTACGCGCCTGTCAGCGGCGGTGGATATTGGCCGGATCATCAATCACGACATCGCGCTCCAGCAGATTGAAGGCGGGCTGGTGTTCGGGATCGCCACGGCGCTGGGCAACCCGGTCAAACTGCGCGGCGGCGTGCCCGAAGTGGTCGATTACGAAGCGCTGGGACTGCCCGTGTTGGCCGATTGCCCCGATATGCGAATTGAATTCATCGCCAGTGAAGCCCCGCCTGCCGATCCCGGCGAACTGGGCGCGGTGGTGGCCCCTCCGGCGATTGCCAATGCCTTGTTTTCCGCGACGGGGTTGCGCCTGCGCCGCCTGCCCTTACTTTCGGACGGCATATGACCTGGCAAACCCAGCGCCTTCCGGGCGACCACCCCCCTGTATCGAGCGGCCGGATCGGCGTCTTGCTGGTCAACCTTGGCACGCCTGACGGGCCTGATCCGGATTCGGTCAGGCGCTACCTCAAGCAGTTTCTGTCAGACCGGCGCGTGATCGAGATTCCGCCGATTGTGTGGCAATTGATCCTGCGCGGGATCATTTTGAACACCCGCCCGCAGAAAAGCGCGAAAGCCTATGCCAAGATCTGGACGGAGCGCGGATCGCCGCTGGCCGATATCACTTCGCGTCAGGCTGAAGCGATGGTGGGGCGTTTCGGGGATAAAGTGCTGATCGATTACGCCATGCGTTATGGCAATCCTTCGATCGAACAGCGCATTGCCGAACTGACGGGCAAGGGCTGTGACCGCATCCTGATTGCGCCGATGTATCCGCAATATTGCGCCGCAACCACGGCGACGGTGTTTGACGAGGTGGCCCGCGTGCTCGGCGAAATGCGCTGGCAACCGGCGATGCGGTTCGTGCCGCCTTATCACGATCACCCCGATTATCTGGGTGCGCTGGCGGATGATCTGACCCGGCAGGTGCAAGCCCTCAGCTTTACCCCTGAGGTGATGCTGATGAGTTTTCACGGGATGCCGCTGCAAACGCTGGAAAAGGGCGATCCCTATTACTGCCATTGCTCCAAGACTGCACGGCTGCTGCAGGAGCAGTTGGCGGAGCGTCCCGAGTTTTCAGGCGTCAGGTTTGAAACCACGTTCCAATCGCGCTTTGGCCCGGCGCGCTGGCTTGAACCCTCCACCGACACCACACTGATCGCCGAAGGGCAGAAGGGCACCAAACGCCTGATCGTCGCCGCCCCCGGCTTTGCCGCCGATTGTGTCGAGACGCTGGAGGAACTGGCATTGGAAGGCCGCCGTGAATTCATCGAGGCGGGCGGTGAGGATTATGCTGTGCTTACCTGCCTCAACACCTCGGACGCCGGCCTTGCGATGGTCGAAGCAATGCTCCGGCGTGAGCTTTCGGGGTGGATTTGACCGCTGCGATTATTTACATCAGGGTCAGTTGCTAATCCGAACCCGATACGGAGCCTGATCTGACCATGGCCACCCTTGCCGACGCCCCACATTCCGCCGCCTCCCCCTTTTCCGATGCGCCGCGCGATTGGAGCGAGGGGCGCCTCAGTGAAGCTGACCTTGCCCACATCCCCGGCGATGCGGGCTGGCCGGTGGTGGGCAACACCTTCACCATGCTGGCTGATCCGCACGGCTTTGCGCAGCGGATGATCGACACCCACGGGCGGGTTTATAAAAACCGCGCGTTCGGCGGGTGGCAGGTGGCGCTGATCGGGGCCGAGGCGAACGAGCTGCTGTTGTTCAACAAGGACAAGATTTTCTCCAGCGAACAGGGCTGGGGCCCGGTGCTCGATCAACTATTCCCGCGCGGGCTGATGCTGCTGGATTTTGATCACCACCGGATCGATCGCCGCGCGCTTTCGATTGCGTTCAAGCCTGAACCGATGCGCCATTATTCGGGCGCGCTGAACCGCGGGATTGCCCGCGAAGTGGCGGATTGGACGGGGCCAAAACAATTCTACCCGGCGATCAAGAAGCTGACGCTTGATCTCGCCGCAGACAGTTTCATCGGCCTGCCATGGGGGCCGGAGGCGGACAAGATCAACGCCGCTTTCGTCGACATGGTGCAGGCGTCTGTCGCGCCGATCCGCACACCGCTGCCCTTCACCAAGATGAAAAAGGGGGTCGATGGCCGGGCGTTTCTGGTCGATTATTTTACACGTGAAACATTGCGCCGCCGCGAACACGGCGGCGGGCAGGATATGTTCAGCCAATTCGCCACCGCGACGCGCGAGGATGGCAGTCTCCTGCCGGTCGATGAAGTGGTTGATCACATGAACTTCCTGATGATGGCGGCGCATGACACCATCACATCATCGGCCACATCGCTGATCTATCACCTCGCCGCCAATCCCGCATGGCAGGAAAAACTGCGTGAGGAGATTTTCGCCGTGACAGGCGGGCCGGAGGGGCAGGGCAATCCGCGCGGTCTTGATTATGATGATCTGGTCAAGCTGGAACTCACCGAAATGGCGTTCAAGGAATCGCTGCGGATGATCCCCCCGGTGCCTTCGATGCCGCGCCGGGCGCTGCGCGAATTTGAATTCGGCGGATACCGCATCCCGGCGGGCGCGATGGTGGGGATCAATATTCACTGGACCCATCATTCGGCCGATTACTGGGACAATCCCGCCGTTTTTGATCCCATGCGCTTTACCCCGGAACAGGTGCGCGCGCGGCACAAATACGCCTGGGTGCCGTTTGGCGGGGGGGCGCATATGTGCCTGGGGCTGCATTTTGCCTATATGCAGGTCAAGATCCTGCTCGCCCAATTGCTGCAACGCTATCGGATTGAAGTTGAGGCGGGTTACAATCCCGACTGGCAGGACTGGCCGATCCCGCAGCCCAAGGATGGGCTGAAGGTGACGTTCAAATCGCTATAAGTGTTTCACGTGAAACATTGCATCGAGCACCGCAATCGCACTGCCTGGAAGGGCCTAGGTGTTTAGTCCCGGCATTTGATGGTGTAATATTCAGCCATCAATGGAAGGACGCGCTATGGGACAGATTCTGCACGGGAGCGCCCGCACGACAGCGGCAGTCCGTCGAGCAATACAACATAGTCAAGA
>Ga0209346_1000067_pt1 | contig 166026 bp, 152 predicted proteins | sample AutmiccommunBRH9_FD_187381 | JGI IMG/M metagenome (GOLD analysis project Ga0209346, IMG submission 187381) | Deep subsurface microbial communities from Mt. Terri, Switzerland - Autotrophic microbial communities BRH/9 (SPAdes) (version 2) | ecosystem: Environmental > Aquatic > Deep subsurface >...
GGATCGAGGGGAAGTATCACCGCAAGCGCCGGCAACGGCGGCTCGGGAAGCTGACACCGATCGAATTTGAGGCCATAATGATGGATGCCGTCGCTCTGGCGGCATAAACCCCGGACTCAACTAAACCTTCAGCAGACCCTGATTTCCTCACGGTGGGTATCGATCCCGAGGCTGCCGCGGACCTCTTCACGATCCTCGCGAACCGGGAGCATCGGGCCGCGACCGTGATCGCGTCGCAGTCAGGGCCCGATTATTGGCTTGACGCGCTCCCCGACAAAGTCGCCGCGGACTCGATCGTGAACCGGCTCGTGAACCACGCGAAGAAAATCACCCTTGGTGATATTGATATGCGTGCCGAGCTTGCCGAGCAGGCCCGGCACACCGACGACTACTGGGAGTAAAGGGCCGCAACGCTCCGGCGGCCGGGCAGCACCATGCTCTCCGGTCGCCGGAATCGTGCTATCCGATACGTGGACTGGCGCTCTCCGAAGCGACTACTCGCCAGTTCGGGTTTAAGTCGTTGCCTGGAATGTCTGACGAGGAGCTCGCGGAAAGTCACGAACAGCTGCGTCAGCGGTGGGTGGCTGGTGATGGGTCGGTCCGGCGTCACATGGAGAAGTTGGACGGTGAGATGACCCTGCGGTCGAACAAGCGGTACGTTCAGGAGAACCCTGACGCGAGGCCGGTGCGCCGAGAGCACGGATGGTACCTGCCGGACGACGACTAACTATTTGACCTCCCACACCGGCAGGTGGGCGATGTTCTGGGCTGTGCGTCTTGAGCCTGGAGGTCGATCTCACGGCCGCACATGTAAACGGCCATGAAGCTTTCACATGTGGCGTCTCGCCGGTGTCAACAGGTGCTCATCTCAATCCAGGGTGTAGCCGGGGTCTGAATCTCAGATGCGTCCGCTTGCACGCTGAAGTTGCGCTCGGAAGATGCGCGACGAGGCCAAACGAAGCCCTGATGATCTCCTCAAGGGGTTCGCTGAAACTCTTGCCATCTGTCGTGCGGCCCAGGGGGCAGTTTCCAGGTTCGGTGAAGCGTCCATGACTGTGACAAAGAGTCAAGTTGCTTTTCGGCGTCGACGAGGTTTGGCATACGTCTGGCGTCCAGGGCAGTACGTCGACAGTGATGTTCCGGCCGTCCCATCCATGGCGTTGCCGCACGAAGTGTCGTCCACTCGTTTCAAGGAAGTCGCACACCCGTCGACAAATACGCGGATGCACCTTATTGAGCTCCATGAGGCAAGCGAGTTGGACGACCAGGTTCTCGGATGGCTTTCGGAGGCATATGTAAGCGCGAGCTGACCGCAGCAGTGCCGGACGAGCGTCGACGTCCGCGGCTACACCCTGGATTGCGAAGAGCCATTAAGGTGGTGGGGGCTCCGCAGAGCTCCCACCACATTTTCGTTCGGTCAGGGCTTCTTGGGCCGCGGTCGAACCAAATGAATCAGAGAACGGTCCAGCCGCCGTCAATCACGTAGGAAGCACCATAGACGAAGCTCGACTCATCGCTGGCAAGGAACAATGCCAGGTTCGCGACTTCCTCAGGCTGGGCGTGGCGACCCGCGGGTACGGAGCGGATCGAATCCATGACCGCGGCGTCACCGGATTCCAGGATTGCCTTCGTCATTCCGGTCTCAACGGCGCCCGGGCAAACGGCGTTCGCACGGATGCCCTGCTTGCCGTAATCGGCTGCGAGCTGCTTGGTGAAACCAATCACCCCGTGCTTTGCGGAAGTGTAGGCAATCCCGCCACCACCAGCGACAAAACCTGCGATCGATGCGGTGTTCACGACTGAGCCGCCTCCACTAGCGATCATTGTCGGCAGGAATGCTCGAGACACCAGGAACATGCTCTTGAGATCCACGCCGATGATGCGATCCCACAGCTCCTCGCTCGTGTCAAGAAGCGGCGCGTAGCCGTCGAGCATCCCCGCGTTGTTCACGAGCACGTTGACACCAGGCAACTCCGTGATCACGCGTTCGCTCGCGGCGGTCACCGATGCACTGTTCGAGACATCACATGCCACTGCAAGAGCCTGGCCGCCAGCTTCTCGAATGAGTTCAGCGGTCGCTTCGGCGGTCTCAAGGTTCAGGTCGAGTACCGCGACGCGGGCACCCTCTTGCGCAAAGCGTTGAGCGATCGCGCGGCCCATCCCAGAGCCGCCACCGGTGACAACTGCGTTCTTACCTTCAAGCCTTCCGGCCATGAGTGAACTTCCTTTCTATTCGGCGCGTAGTCACGCCGGTAAACGTAGGTGTCTTATGCCAAACCAGCGAGGGAGATGTACTTGATGTCCATGTACTCGTCGAGCCCCCAGTGCCCGCCTTCGCGGCCAATTCCGCTCTCCTTCACGCCGCCGAACGGTGCCTGCACCGCCGAGATCATGCCGTCATTGGCACCGACGGTGCCGTACTCCAGAGCCTCAGAGACACGGACGATGCGGTTCACGTCGCGGGTAAAGAAGTAGGCGGCGAGACCGAACGGTGAGTTGTTCGCCTGCTCAATGACTTCTTCCTCGGTGTCGAACTCGAAGATCGGCGCGACCGGGCCGAAGGTCTCTTCACTCGCCACGAGCATGCTGCTGTCGACCCCGCGAAGCACCGTCGGCTCGTAGAAGTGACCGTTTGCGAATTCCTCACCTTCGGGACGATGCCCACCGAACAAGAGTTCTGCACCCTTCGCGAGTGCGTCGGCGACGTGCTCCTCAACCTTGGCAACCGCGGGCGCGTCTACCAGCGGACCCACCTCAGTGCCTGGGGCTATACCGTCTCCGATCGGCATCGCACGGAGCTTCTCCACGAATCGCTGTGAGAACTCAGCTGCGATACCCCGCTGCACGTAGATTCGGTTGGCAGAAACGCAGGTCTGGCCCATGTTACGCATCTTGACCGCTACCGCCTGATTGACCGTATGCTCCAGGTCTGCATCGTCAAACACAATGAACGGAGCGTGACCGCCCAATTCGAGAGACAGCCGTTTCATCGAGTCGGCACCTTCGCGCATGAGGATCTTGCCAACTTCGGTTGACCCGGTGAAAGACACCACACGGATCCGCGGATCCTGCATCAGAGTCGGGCTCACCCGCGAGGCGCGAGAACTCGTGATGACCTGCAGCACTCCATCCGGCAGCCCTGCCTCGGTGAAGAACCGCCCGATCTCCAAGGCTGACAGAGGTGTCAGAGCGGCAGGCTTCACGATCATCGTGCATCCGGCGGCGAGCGCGGCACCCAACTTGCGCAGGATCTGCAGCGACGGAAAGTTCCACGGGGTGATCGCTACGGAGATGCCCGCCGCTTGCTTGATCGCAACGATGCGCTTGTCTGGCCCGGTCGAGGGCACGGTCGTGCCGTATGCTCGGCGCCCTTCCTCAGCAAACCAGTCGAGAAAGTCGAGCCCATAGTTGATTTCACCAATTGACTGAGCGACTGGTTTACCCTGCTCTTCAGTCAGGATCTCAGCGAGACGCTGGATGTTCTCGCGACCAATTTCGGCAGCACGACGGATGATCCGCGAACGCTCGAGTGCGGGAGTCGCCGCCCACGACTTCTGCGCACGCGCTGCGGCGTCGACGGCGAGTGCGACATCCTCGGCCGAGGCATCAGCGATACGTATAATCTCAGCACCATTTGAGGGGTTTGTGACTGGGAAGGTCTCGCCAGAAACTGCGTCTTGCCACGCGCCGTCGATCAGCAACTTGCTCAGGTAGGAAGCCATGGTTTGAATCCTCGGTTCTCTCGGTCAATCAGTTAAATACGATGGATGCTCTGGTGACCTTGCGCGACTCACTGTCAGCGATCGCGTTCGTAAGGTCTTGGAATGGATAGGTGCGTTCGGTAAGCGATTCAAACGGATAGCGATCCTGGGTGCGAAGCAGGAAGGCGAGGGCCTTTTGCAGGTACCACGGGTCGTAGCGGAGCACGCCGTGAATGGTGAGGCTTTTCCGAGTGATGAGGCCCGGCGACAGGGTGACTTGGAAGCCCTCACCAACGTTCAGGTTGCCGACCGAGACGATCTCCCCGCCGACGCGTGCGAGTTCCACCGATTCGGGGAATGCCGCAGCGACACCGGTGACTTCCAGCACCACGTCGGGTCCATCCCCATTCGTGAGTTCGAGTACGCGTGCGACTCGAGCTTCCACGGTCGCGTGCTCCTTCATGTCCACAATTTCGTCGGCCCCAAAGTTCCGAGCGAGCTCAATGCGGTCGTCCACACCCTCGACCACGATGACGCGGACTCCGCGTTCCCTGGCGACCGCAGCAGCGTAGAGACCGAGCCCGCCAGCACCCTGGATAAGTAACGTTGACCCAGCAGTGAGCCTGGTCTTGTCGAGCGCGAAGAGCATCTGCGACAGACCGCAGTTTGCGCCAGCAACCACCGCATCGGAGAGGTCGTCGGGTACCTTAAAGAAGTACTGATCCGGATGTAGATAGTAATGCGTAGCGAAGGCCCCCGTGAAGTGCGGCGCCAACTCCGGGTTCTTCGACCACTCGCGCAACGAGTTCTGGCACATACCGAACTCGCCGCGTAGGCATCTCGCGCACTTGCGGCAGGTGATGTAGTAGACCGGGGCGACTCGGTCGCCCACCGCGACCGGCTGGCCGGCGTTGTCCTTGGTGATTTCACTCCCGAGTGCGCTAATTTCGGCGACGAATTCGTGCCCAAGCGCCGCCTCTCGGAGCGCAGCGCTGTGGTAGTGGAACTGGTGGATATCCGACCCGCAGACGTTCGCGCGTCGGATCTTCAGCACGACTGCGTCAGGTGCCGGTGTCGGCACGTCAAAGTGTTTCACTTCGATCTGCGACGGGCCGACGAGCGCTGCGATGCTTCCCTGCATGATTGCTCCTCATTGATTTCCTACTCGCGACTTTCGACTGTGAATGCGTACGAGTATGCGTGTGCCCAATGTTAGGTTCGCCACTCTCGTGCTGTGTGTCCTAGTTCGGTACACACCAGGCCGACGGCCAATTTCCCGCACCGGGTGATTCAAAAAGGGACAACCCGCACCGCGCATTCAAAGTCAGACTGAATCAGGTACGACGACGTACACCGACGAGACGAAAGGACTACGTTCGCAATGAGTAATCATGGACACGCTCTCCGACTTTGGGCTCTCGATTCACCGACATTGACAGTGCAATCGGAAACCCTGCTGTACGGAACCAGTGGTGAGATCACGATCCCGGTTCCGTCCTTCCTGATTCAGCATCCCAAGGGGCTCATCCTGTTCGACACGGGTCTGCACCCTGATGCTGTTGAAGATCCCGAAAAGGCCTATGGGAAAGACCTCGCCAGCGTGCTCGGCATCGGTGGCGGACCGGACGCTCGCCTCGACCGCCAGCTGGCCGCCCTCGGGTTCAAGCTCAGCGATGTCACACATGTGATTTCTTCACATGGACATTTTGATCACACCGGTGGCATCCACTTGTTCCCCGAAGCAAAGCACTACTTCGGCGAGGGAGAACTCCGCTTTGCGCACTGGCCTGACCCAATTCAGTCCTTTGTCTACCTTCCGGAGGTCCTCAATCACCTCCAAAGGCTTGATGTACGTGAAGTTGTAGGAGAACTCGATCTCTTCGGTGACGGGGCCATCACAATTCTCCCGACTCCCGGTCACACCCCGGGGGAGGTCAGCCTGGTCGTTCGACTCAAATCCCGCACATTCATCCTCACAGGTGACGCGATCCACTTGCGTGCGGCCATGGAGCAGGAATTCCATTTCCCGATCGATTCCGACACCAAGGAGGCTCTGCGGTCGCTTCGCAAACTGAAGCAGCTGAAGGACACCCTTGATGCCACCATCTGGATCAGCCACGATCCAGATGACTGGGCGGAGTTCGCACACGCTCCGGGCTTCTACGAGTAGGGTTCCGACGATGACGATTCTGGTCGACTATCGCTGCAAGCACTGCAGCACAATCACCGAGGCCTTCGTGGAGTCTCCGGCACCATCGGAACGCACGTGTACGACCTGTGGCGAAACCAGCCGGCGCGCCTGGTCTCCCGTGGGCCTCATCTCCGGTGCATCGAGTGCCAAGTCAGCGCAGCAGGGACCGGATGTCAAGCCAGCTCGGCGTTCACTCTGTGCCACAAACCCCGGCGTCCCCGGACTCTGCCACATGTCAGAGAGCGCGGGTCGAGCCTGGATCGCACGGTACAAGGGTGACGGCCGCTCACTTGATCGTGAGCTGGAACGTCAAGAGAAGGCCGCAAAGGTGAGTACGCCGACCATGAACGATGCAATCTCTCACAACCACAGCCACACTGCGACACACAACTCCCCCAGTCAAGATCACGACTAGCTCGTATTTCAAAGAGCAGTGGCGGCCGGTAAATCTACCGGCCGCCACTGCTCTTTTCATGAGGTGTCTCTCGAACGCTCACACCGGTTTTCTCACATCGAGGCGCGCTTCTTCTTAGACTGCACCCGAATCGAGTAACTGGCCATCGCGATCAGAGTGACGATTCCAATGAAGACCAGGTTTGCACCCTGGGAGATGCGCAGAACCACCGAGAGGGTCATGGCGAGCCCAAGCAGCAGCGAGCCGAGGAGCACGCCAATCAGCGTGCCGCGGCCCCCCAGCAGGCTGGCGCCACCGATCACGGGTGCTGCAATGGCAAGCAGTGTGTAGGTATTTCCGACGGTCGCGTCGCCGATACCGACCTGCCCTGCAAGGAAAACACCCGCAAGAGCCGCCAATAAACCACACAAGACGTAGGCACCGCCACGAACAAGGTTCGACCGGATCCCAAGACGCTCTGCGTAGAGACCATTCATTCCCACCGCACGCACCCGCATGCCCATTCCAGTGCGCCGCAGTGCCAGATCTCCAACAACCGCGAGAACTGTCAGGAAGAGGAGTGCGACCGGGAGGATGCCAATACTTGCAGTCAGTGCAGACATCATCTCGAAACCAAATCTGCCGCCGGGGGTTGGACGCAAAGCCAACGCAATACCACTCACAATGCCGAGAGTTGCAATGGTCGCGATCACTGCGGATAGTCGCATCTTCTCAACAAGCCAAGCATTCACCAACCCGACCAACGCGCCACAGACGAGTGAAGCGATGAATGAGACGATAATCGACTGAAACACTCCGCCAGACTGGACAACAAAGGAAATCACCACGACGCTCAGACTCATCGTCGCACCGACTGATACATCTATGCCGCCGACTAAGAGAACAAAGTATTGGGCTATGGCTACCGCTGCCAAAGGTGTCGCAATGACCAAGATGTTCTTCAGCCCAATTTCCGTGAGAAAGCTGGGGTTCACAGAGCCAGCAAACGCTCCGATCAACACTATGAAGACTGCCAGAATGCTCAACCTAATTGTCTCGCCATTACGCAACCAACGAGGAACTTTCGAGTCGCCCGAGACTTCAAGCTGCATGAGCTCGGTAGAGAGTGTTTCTCCCTCCTCGTGGACACGAGACTCCACTGCGAACGCCCCGACGATCGAAGTTTCGGTCGCTCCCATTCCAGGCATTTCGTCAATGATCTGCCCTCGCGACATGACAACAATGCGATCTGCGACACCTGCAAGTTCGGAAGCATCAGAACTCACGATGACCACTGAGTTGCCAGCGTCGGCACATTCGCGGAGCATGCGGTAGATATCCATGCGCGAACGCACATCTACACCCTGAGTCGGCTCGTCGACGAGGAACACCTGCGGTTCGGTCGCAAGGGCTCGGCTGATAGCAATCTTCTGCTGGTTTCCGCCAGAAAGTGAGCTCGGCAGATGCGAGGGACTTCCTAACCGAATGCCGAACTTCTCAATCTGGTCCTTGATAAAACTGCGCTCTGTGCTCGCACGTGTGAAGCCAGCGGTCGAGATTTTGTCGAGTACCCCAGCAGTTAGGTTTTCTTGGATCGTCAAGGGCTGGAAGAGTGACTCTTGCTTGCGGTCACCGCTGAGGAAAATCACATGGTTTGCGGTTGCTTGCTTATAATTCTTAACGGTCTTGTCACCGACGCGGAGGTCACCCGATGCGAGTCCGAGACCAGCGAGACCACGCAGCAGCTGTGCCTGGCCATTTCCGTCTGCACCAGCAATACCTAGGATTTCTCCACGACGGAGTTCCAGCGATACGGGCCCAAAGTTGTCTCCACCTATGCGATTTGCCTGAAGCAACACGTCTGCATCAGCCTCGAGTGGGCGACGGTCGGGGAACTCCATCGAAATCTTGGTACCGGCCATGAGATCAACGATCTCGGCGGGTGAGGTTTCGCTCGCTTTGAGCGTGTCGACGAAGTTGCCGTCTCGCAAGATCGAGACTGTGTCAGCGACTCGGAACACCTCTGAGAGACGGTGTGTCACGAATAGAACGCCGGAACCCTGGGAAGCCGCCACGCGCATAAGGTCAAGCACTCGATCCACACCTGAGGAGTCGAGGGCTGAGGTCGACTCATCAAAGAGTAAGACCCTGGGTCGCGCCATGACTGCGCGAACGATCTCCAGCAGTTGCCGATCTCCGGGCGCAAGTTCTGCCACCTTCAACAGCGGATTGAGGTCAAGATCATAATCAGCAAGCCGGGCTCTCGCCCATTGAAAGACCTCACTGAACTTTGGCCGTTGCGCCTGCGGCGTTCCAATGTATAGGTTTTGCGCAACTGTGAGGTCGGTGAGCAGGGAGCCATCCTGGAACACCGTGAACGCACCAGCGCTCTGCGACTCAACGGGGAGGTGTTTGTGCAACTGTCGGTCGGCGATCTTCACGCTACCCGTTGTGGGAAGCACAGTCCCGCTCACTATTCCGACGAAGGTCGACTTCCCGGATCCATTCTCGCCAACGAGCGCTCGCACTTCGCCAGCATCAACTGTAAGTGACATCTCTTTGAGCGCCATCACCGGACCGTATTGTTTGCTCAGTCCGATGGCCTCCAGTGCCACCTCGCGGTGCTGGCCCTCCCGCACGAGCGTCTTGCCCGGCTGCGCCTTAGTTGCTTCCATGTTGTCCTACGCTCCTTGCAGGAAGAGGTCTGTGAGTGTTGGGGTGCCGGCCACTTCAACAGTGGCCGGCACCCCGATGCGCGTGAGCGCTACTGGGTCATACCGATGATGACGTCTTCGGGAATCAGTGCGCTCCAACCGGGGAAGTCCCCGGGGAGATCTGCCTGGTAGACACCCTTTTCAGCCTTGATCACCGGAAGCTGCAGCGGAGTACGCTCAGGTACGTCGCCACCCGCGAGGATGGTCATTGCATTTGTGAGTGCCAGACGCGACTGGTTGATGAGCGCGTTGGTGTAGAACAGGTCGAATTCCTGGTCGGTACCGAGACGGGACTCCCAAATGCCGAAGAACTCGTTCATTTCGGTCCAGGTGAGGATCGCGGGGACGCTTTCGCCAGCCTGATCGTACGCGTCAACAACCTGCGGCATCGGGTCCGAGTAGGTATTCAGAATCGCCTTCACCGGAACACCCGAGGAAATGAGAGCAGACGTCGCTGCAGCCACGCCAGGCCGTGACCAGTCAGTGTCTTGGTTGAACCCGATTGAGGGGCCTCCATCCGCGAGCTCCTCTTCGAGGCACGACTGCACGAGCGTGTCCTGCGGGTTACCCGGGGTACCGAAGAAGAAGGCGATCTCGTCGCTCTCGGTCAGCCCCAGGTCGTCCTTCAGCACGCCACCCATCGCGGTTCCCGCGTCGCACGCCTCTGCGTAGACCTGGTTGTTGATGACGTCGCCACCCACATCCGGAGTTTCGCCCACGTAGGTGGTGATCACGGTTCCAGCGGCTTGCGCTTCCTGGAATACCGGTGCCATCGCCGAACCGAAGGGGTTGTAGCTCACGATCGCGTTGACACCGTCGGCAACCATGCTTCGGACAGCTGACTGTGCCGAAGGCAAGTCGTTGACGAATGCGTAGGTGATGGTGCCGACCTCGGGGTAGGTCATCGCCTGCAGCATGACATTCATTGCCGCAGCTGTCTGCCACAGGTTGTCAACCGCATTGAAGGTGCCCACGTGAAGGTCACCGTCGCCGATGGTGCACTGTGGCTTCTTCCAGCAGCCGAGTGCCGTCTCGACCTGCTCGGGGGTGAGCTCAACCGATGCACGAGCGAACCCTTCAAGCGTCTCCTCCGGAAGGTCCGAAATTGGGAAATCAACACCGAACGCAGTGTTCACAATCTCCTGGACGACAGCTTCGTCATATTCGAAGCTTGTGTCGATCTCCGTGGCAGGCGCTTCTTCGCCGCCGGTGTTTCCACCTGAGCTGCAGCCCGTGAGGATGAGGGCCAAGGCAGAGCCAGCGGCGAGAACCGTCGCGGCCTTCCGCCATTTGCTTTCGCTAGACAACATTGTCTTCTCCTTATTTATGTGGGGTTGTGAAGATTCGGGGGTGAAACCTACGTCGTCTGCAAGACACTTGCGTCTGTCGTGGGTTGTTCTTCGTCGGGCTTGACCCGGGAAGTTTTTGCGGCACGCGGCCGCATGAGGAGCCCGACGCCGGCGAGGCCCAAGGCCAAGACCACGCCCTGCACGAGCAGTCTCGCGCCAGTGGAGTAGCCCATCACCGCGAGACCGTGATCGAGCAGGATGATGAACGTGGCGCCGAGGAGGGTGCCCATGGGGCTCACCCGCCCGCCGGTGAGCACTGCGCCACCAAGCACCACTACAACGATGCTCGAGAGGAGGTATGGTCCACCGGATGACATGTCGGGGGACGCGATCTGCCCCGCCATGAGCACACCGCCGACGCCTCCAATTAGCGCCGCGATCACCCAAGCCGAGACTCGATAGCTCCGGTGGGAGACACCGACGAGTTCACTCGCCCGGGCAGACGCGCTGGCCAGAACCAATCGACGGCCAAGCACGACGCGACGCACGAAAAGCACCGTGAGAACCACCAGCACAACTGCGGTAATGAGGATGATGCTCACGCTGAAGGCACCGCCACGCACCCAGCCATACAGTGCCTCCGGAACACGTGTGGTGTTAAGCGATGCTCCACGGTAGATGATGGTCGCACCCATAATCACCTGTCCGGTCGCGAGCGTGGTCACGAGCGGGTTGAATCCCAGCACCTCGATCAAAATTCCGTTGACCAAGCCGATGATGATGCAGACAATGGCGGCCACCAGGAGCGCCCAGGGCAACTGTGCGTCAAGCCCGCCGGACTCCTTGAGCATGATGATTCCCATGAGCGTCACGACATGCGGGACGCTCAGATCGATCCCGCCGGTGCCGATCACAAACGCCTGGGCAAGTCCGATGATGACCATGATGCCGAGGAGCGGGGTAAGCGTTGACAGCGTCCGAGGGTCAAACAGGTTCTGTCCGGCCACAAACTGGAGGAACAGCACGAGCAACACATTCGCTGCCAGGATCACCTTGAGGGGTGTCCACTGAAACTGGAGGCGCGACCGGCCTGTCTCGGTTGCGGAAAGCTGCGACATTCAAGCCTTCTTTCGTTAATATCGTGCGGCACTGCACTTCGTCCGTTGCCTTCTGGGTGTGTCACTCCGCGAGCGCTGCCCCAGATGCTGTTTCCGGAGGATTACGTTGAGCAGTCTCTCAACAAGAAAAGCGATGGCTGGGCGGTTTGACCCAAAACGAGACAGTCACCCACGCCTTCGTTATCTTCTCGACACAATTGAATCCAGCTGGGGAGCGTACTATTTGTCCACCCCCTCAGAATTAATTGACACGATGATGTGCAAAGGAGGTTCAAGATTTCTGGATCGTTGAATACTGACAAGATTCGTGAACGGTTTCTCGCAGGTGAGTCCCTCGACGCCAACCAAGAGTCGCTGATTCGCGAACCCATCCTGCGCTCGTGGAGGCGCGCACGGCTTTCCGGTGCGACAGATCGATCCGCACGGTTGCCGTTCGGCTCCGTCTCCGTCAGCGATTCGGTGCTGATGCAAGCAGCGGATCCGGTTCTCTCCGCACTGGCAGAAGATCTGCTTCTTGACCAGTCCAGTTTGTTGGTGGCGGATCGACACACTCACATTCTTCGGACGTGGGCGCCTGACCCAGGGTTTGGCCGTCGCATGGAAAAGATCGGATCAGTGCCGGGCCATTTTGCGACGGAAGACGTCGTTGGAACGAACGGCGTCGGCACACCTGTCGAAGAGCGCCGCTCGTACACGGTTATCGGCGCAGAACACACCGCCGACGTGCTCACTGACTTCGCCTGCTTTGGCGCCCCGGTCTACAACCCGATCTCAAAGCGCCTGCAGGGAGTCATCACCCTGACCGCACTGGCCAAAGACTCGAGCCCGCTCCTGTCTGGCTTAATCAACCACGCCGCTCGCACCATTGGAGAGAGGATGCTCGACCTTTCGAGCATCCGCGAGCGCGTGCTCTTCGACAAGTTTCTGGTGGCCTCCAAGCAGAGCCGAAAGACCGCCGTTGTCGGCGGAGACATCCTCCTCGAAAGCCCTGGTGCCTCTGAACACCTACGCAACATCAATCAGAACGTGCTCTGGGCAACTATTTCGGAGAGCCTGTCAACGAGTCATCCGAAACGAGTGCTGCAATTTCCAACTGACACTGAAGTGGTCGAAATCCTCTGCTCCGCCGTCATCTTTAACGACCAGATTATCGGTGCCATCATAGAAATCGTGGATCAGACGGTGTCGCTGGAGACGAAGAAGTCTTTCGCCGCTGAGGCCGTGAGTGAGCGCTGGCCCCCTCTCTCGAAGAACCTCCCCGGGAGCAGCCCGGCGTGGCTCTCCACGCTCGAGCAGGCTGAGGCCTCAATGAAGGCGAGGATTCCAGTTGTGGTGTTTGGGGCTCCCGGCACGGGCAAGACCACACTGCTGCGCAACATGCTTGAGCGCCTCGTCACAGACCGCCGCCCGCTGATCATTGATGCTGCCACGGCCACGGACAACGCGAATGGCTGGATCGAGGAGCTTCAAGAGGCGTTCACTGAGGGCGCACCTCTCATTCTGAAGCACATCAACCTACTCGACGACGACACTGCGAGGCGCACCGCGGAGGCCATTCTCCGTATGCCTCAGCAGCTCGAACGTGGTTTGCTACACGCTACCTCGAGCGCTCAGGGGCTCCATCCGATCTCGGATGAGCACCAGGCCTTGCTTGATGTTCTCGCGGTCGGTCGAATCGACATTCCCAACCTTCGTGAGCGCAAACAGGACTTCCGTGCGCTGCTCAAGCTGCTCGAGCATCGATTCGCCTCTACGAAGAGCATCACCTACACCCAGGGGGCATTCAATGCGCTCACGCGCGCACCCTGGCCAGGGAATTTGCGACAGCTCGAATCGGTCATGCGCGGGGTGTTCGCGCTCGGGCGAAGCTCAGAAATCACTATCGACCAGTTGCCGCCATCGATTGCGGAATACGCGTCACGTCGTGACCTCACGATGCTCGAGCAACTTGAGGTCGACGGCATTACCAACGCACTTATCAAGTGCGGGGGAAACAAGGTCGTAGCTGCCGAAATGCTTGGGGTATCCAGGTCAACGCTGTATCGCAAGATGGGCACATACAAGCTTGATGCCGAGAGGTTCTTCTTCTAACACACCAGCGGGAAGATCCGAAGACCGCGGCAGTGGCCACGCCGCAAGCAACCTACAGAGCGCTGCTCCTTCGGCAGCTTGAGCACACCCCAAAGAGATCAACGACGTGTTCAATGTCGGTGAAACCGTGCTCGGCGCCCACCCGGCTCGACCACTCCTCCACCACACTCGCCGCGAGCTCGCGGGTGTCACCGCAGCGACGGCAGATGAGGTGGTGGTGGTGGCCTTCCATCGCGCACGAGCGAAACAGGTTCTCGCCCTCGGGCGACTGCAGCGAGTCGGCCTCGCCTGATTCGGCAAGACCCGCGAGGGCGCGGTAGACCGTCGCCAGACCGATGGTGGATCCCGCCTCGCGCAGGCTCTGATGCAACTGCTGGGCACTGACAAATCCGCGCGCCTCGGCAAGCGCCGCGCGCACGGCCTCTCGCTGCCAAGTATTGCGCTTGCCCTGGGCTTCCTGCGTCATGAACCAGTCACCTCTCCGTTAGCTCCTCCGAGGCTACCTGCTTGCCCCGAATCCGGGTGCCTTCCCTCCGCATTCGGGCAGTACTTGTCGCTCGAACTCGAAGCAAGCGACAAGTACTGCCCGACTGGAGTGCGTAAAGCCACTTCACCTGACCTCGGTCGCAGTGGGCTGACGGGTGCGGCGCCGACGCGCCGCGATCCACTGCGCCACAAATGCGAGCAGGAACACCGCCGTGGTGATCAGACCGATCGCGCCGCCCGCGGCAACGTCGAACTCGCGTGACACCCAGAGCCCGGCAAGCCCCGAAGCGACACCGATGAGCGCCGCGATCGGTGGAATCAGCCACAGGTTCGGAGCGATGATGCGCGCGGTCGCAGCTGGGGCGATCAAAATCGCCACCCCCAAAATCGCGCCGACCGCGGGCATCGCAACCACGACTCCGGCTGCCACGACACCCGTGACCACGAGCTCCACTGGCCACGACCTAAAGCCCGCTGCGGCGAACCCCACCGGGTCGAAGGTGTGCAGCAGCACCCCGCGCCCTGCGACGAGCATCACAAGCAGCGCGAGCACCAGCACCACCGCGGTGGCCGTGACATCGGCAGTGGTCACCGCGAGCGGAGAGCCGACGAGCAGCGCCTCGACCGGCACCCCCAGCCCGGGGTTCAAACCGGCGAGGAGTGTGCCGAGCGCGAAACCGAAGGAGAGCACGACCCCGCTCGCGACCTGCTTGCCCTGCCCCGGGATACGCGCCAGGAGCGTCATGATGAGCACGAGCAGGCCGGCAAACAGCGCCTGCCCGATCAGGAGGTTCCAGCCGACCAGGGCGAAGACGACGCCGCCGGGGAAGGTCGCGTGGCTGAGCGCCACCGCGAAGAACGAGCGGCGGCGCAGCACAATCAGAGTGCCGACCACGCCGGAGAGCAGGCCGAGCAGCGTGATCTCGAGTGCAGCGAGGGCGAAGTAGTTCATGCGCGACCTCGCGATCCACCGGCGAATGCGAAGCGTGCCATCGCGGCCAGACCGTAGATCGCGACCAGGAGCAGCACGACCACAGCCCCGGGAGACACGGTCGCATCCGCATCGACCGACCAGGTGAACGACAGCCACAGGCCGGCGATGCCGGCGACCAGGGGCACCAGGATCGCGATCGGCACGAGCAGCGCGAAGCGCGGAGTAAGCAGCCGTGCGGCCGCCATCGGCACCGTCAACAATGCGATGACCATAAGCACCCCGAGTGCCTGCACGCCGGCGACGACGAGGAGGGCGACCGCGACGCCCAACGCGAGGTCGGTGCGAAAGGTGCGAAACCCTGCGGCCTCGAAGCCAGCGGGGTCGAACGCGCGAAAGAGCTGCGCGCGCGCCGTCAGCAGCATGACCGCGACGGCCGCGATCGCGACCACCACCGTCTGCCAGAACTGCGCCTCGGTGACAGTGAGGAGTCGCCCGAAGAGCAGCTCCTGCAACTGCGAGACGTACCCCTCCTGGCGCGAGACCAACACCACGCCGAGGCTGAACAGGCCCGTCAGTACCACCGCGATCGATGCGTCGGCGCCCAACCCGCCGCGCCGTTCGAGCACGGTAAACAACACCGCTGCGGCGAGCGCCGCGACTACCGCGCCGGGCAGGAGGCCGGCCGTGCCGCCGATCGCAGCCCCCACCACGAGCCCGGGGAACACGGCATGCACCAGCCCATCGCTCACGAACTCCATCTCGCGCAAACTGATGCCGAGACCGACGACCCCCGCCGCGACTGCGAGCACCACGACCGTGGCGAGCCCGCGCGCCATGAACGGCAGCTGGAACGCCTCGAAGAAGCCGAACTCCACGGCTACTCCGTCTCGCGGGTGGTGGTGATGGTGTGCTGGTCGAGTTCGACGGTGGTGTCTTGGAACGCGTGCTTCACGGCCTCGAGGGTGAGGGCCTCGTCGAGCGGGCCGAACGCGGCCGGGTGCCCGGGCTGGCCGGGTTTATGGCCGGTGGCGAGCAGCAGCACGTGGGTGCACGCCTCCTGGGCGATCTCGAGGTCGTGCGTCGACACGATCACGGTGCGACCCTCGGCGCGCAACTCGCGCACCAGTTCAAGCAGCGTGTCGCGGTTTTCGCGATCCAGCCCATTAAACGGTTCATCAAGCAGCAACAATTGTGGATCGGAGGCCAGCGCCCGGGCCAGAATGCCGCGCTGCTGCTGCCCGCCCGAGAGCTCGCCGAAGCGCTCACCGGCAAGAGGGGCCAGCCCGACGCGTTCGAGGGCGTGGTCGACGGCCGCTCGGCCCGCGCGCCCGACGGGGCGGATCGGGCCGAGGCTGCGGTAGAGCCCCATGGTCACGACCTGACGGAGGGTGACGGGGAGTTCGGCATCGCGGCTGTCGGCCTGTGGGAGCGTGCCGATGTGTTTGCGTGCCCGCACCGGGTCGGTACCGAGTACCTCTATCTCACCGGAGGTGAGCTCGGCGAGGCCAAGAATGCCCCGCAGGAGCGTCGACTTGCCCGAACCGTTGGGCCCGATCAGCGCCACGGCCGATCCACTGGGAATGTCGAGAGTCAGGTCAGAAACACGCGTGCGCCCTGCGTAGCCGAAGGCGGCTCCGCGCAGGGCGACGGCGGGGGTGACGGGGGTGGTCATTGCACCGCCAACGGCACGTCGTCGGGAGTCACCCCCCACGCTTCCAGGATCACGCGGGTGTTGTGAATCGTAGCGTCGATGTACGTCTCGGCTCCGCTCCCGGGCGCCCCGAGCGAATCCGCGAAGAGCGATTCCTCGTCGACCACGGTGACCCCGGCCTCCTGCGCGATGGTCTGCGCGAGCTTCGGGCTCATCGATGATTCGACGAAGACGGCCTTCACCCCATGTTCCTTGATGCTCGCGACGAGCTCGTCGATCTGTGCGGCGCTCGGCTCGGCGTTGTCTTCGAACGACGGCAGGATCGAGCCTGCGAAGGCAATGTCGTAGTCGTGCAGGTAGTAGCGCAGCGAGTCGTGGCCGCTCACGAGCACGCGATCCGCCACGGGAACGCGGTCGAACTGGGCGGCGATCCACTCATCGAGTGCATCGAGCCGCTCGGTGTAGGCGGCGGCACGCTCGGTGAAGAGCTCGGCGCGCTCGGGATCGGCCGCAGCCAGGCCCTCCGCGATCTGATTCACCATGTCGGCAGCATACTGCGGTGAGGTCCACAGGTGGGGGTTAATGTCGCCGTGGTCGTGGCCTTCGTGAGATTCCTCGGCCGGCTCGGTGGGGTGCTCCTCCGCCGCGTGATCCGGTTCGCCGTCGCCATCGTGGTCGTGGTCGTCGGCAGCCGGGGAACCGTCGTCACCGTCCGTGGCCTCGGCCGCGTGATCATGGTCACCGCCCAGACCCTCGGCGGTGATCTCCTCCGCCTCGTGCAGGTCGACGCCCTCGCCCGCCACGATGATCGTGCCGTCAAACCCTGACGATTCCACTGCGCTGTCAATGAAGGTCTCGAGGTCAACCCCATTCACAATGAGCACGTCGGCACGCCCGAGCTCGAGCAGGTCGGCAGGAGAGGGGTCGAAGTGGTGCGCCGATGCGCCCGCCGTGAGGAGTCCGGTGAGTGTGATGTCGTCTCCCCCGATCTGGCCTGCAAAATCGGTGAGCTGCGTGGTGGTGGTCACCACTCGGAGGGTGCCGGTCTCGTTTTCGACGCTGGTGCCAGCGGGTCCGCTCGTGCAGCCGGTGAGGGCGAGCGCGGCTGCGGCGGCGAAGGAAACGGCGACGAGCGCGCCCCGGCGAGCCGGGCGAGCGGTGCGAGAATCTGCGGTGTTCACGGGGAACCTTTCCAGTGGCCACGTCGGCCGGTCTAAATGAGAACGAGTCTCACTCTACCCCTAATGAGAACAGTTCGCAACAAGGTGGATCGGACCGCCGGTCGCGTCGATATTGCACCGGGTCGGCGGAGCCACGAACGCGGGTCGCGAACGGGCGAAGTCGGCTGATGAGCCTACGCTGGAGTCGTGCCACCGTCCGAACCCACCGCCATCGAAATGCGTGACGCGCTCCGCCGCCGCGAGGTCACCGCCACCGAGCTTGCCGAGTCTGCGCTCGCGCGTATCGCCGAGCGGCCTGATCTTGGTGCGTTCGTCAGCGTGAACGCAGAGCTCGCGCTCGCGGACGCGGCCCGGGCGGATGCACGGATGCACGCCGCCGCCGACCCCCGCGACCTGCCGCCGCTCACCGGCCTGCCGACCGCTCACAAAGACCTGATCGACGTGCGCGGCTTCGTCACCACGCACGGCTCGCACGCTGTGCCGCACCGCCTCGCCGATAGCGATGACCCGCTCGCGGCCGCGGTGCGTGCCGCCGGTGCCATCGCCCTCGGCAAGACTCAGGTGCCCGAGTTCGGCATTGCCGGGTACTCGGAAAACTCGGTGGCCGCGCCTGCCGCAAACCCGTTCGACACTTCGCTGACGGCGGGTGGATCCAGCGGCGGCACGGCCGCAGCTGTCGCCGCGGGGCTCATCCCGGCGGCCATCGGCAGCGACGCAGGCGGATCGATCCGCATCCCCGCCGCCGCTTGCGGCCTCGTCGGGCTGAAACCCGGGCGGGGCACGGTGCCGGCGGATCGCTTTCGCGGCGCAACAGACCCCGCGGGGGCGCCGACCATGGGCGTGTCAGGCCCGATCGCGCACACTGCACGCGACGCGGCGCTGTTCTTCGACGCGATTTTGGGAGGGCACGGCGAGCCGACCCTCGCCGCGGTGGACCGCGCAGAGGAGCTGCACAGCCTGCGCATCGGGGTGAGCCTCGCCTCGCCGTTCGAGGAGTGGATCGGGATCGATTTTTCGCCCGAGGCGCATGCGGCCGTCGCAGCCGGGGCGGCGGCGCTCGAGGCAGCCGGTCACCACGTCGAGGCGGCGGCGATCCACTACGAACCGCAGTACCCGGAAGCCTTCACGACTGTGTGGACCGCGGGGCTCGGGCGCATCGAGTTTGCGCCGGGTGCCGAGGAACTGCTCGGGGATCTCGCACGCATGTTCCTCGAACGCGCGCGCCGCACCTCCCCCGAGGCGCTCAGCGTAGCCGTAGAGGGCCTCCGCTCGTTTGCGGCGAGCGCGACCCGGCAGTGGGCGCGCTACGACGTGGTGCTCACTCCGGCACTCGCCACGCTGCCACCAGCGCTGGGCGCGTTTACCGCCCTCGGGCCAGAGGGCGACTACCGACTGCAGTGCCAGTGGGCACCGCAGACCTCGATGGTGAACGTTGCCGGGCTGCCCGCGGTCACCGCGCCGACCCATTGGACCGCCGCCGGGCTCCCCATGGGGGTGCAACTCATCGGTCGCCCCGGAAGCGAGTCGCAACTCCTACAACTCGCCGAACAGCTCATGCGTTAAGCCCCCGTAATCGGGCAGTAGGTGTCGCCTCTGATCGCTTCAGGCGACGCCTACTGCCCGATTGCGAGCGGTGCGCCGTGAGGGACGAGCGGCGAGGGACGTTGAGGCGCCTCGGCGGCACAGTCACACCGGATTGACCCCAACCGACAATCCACCACAGGCATAGAGCACCTGACCGGTCACAAACCCAGCGTCTGCATCGAGGAAGAAGCCTGCTGCGCGCGCGACTTCGTGTGGCTCGCCCATGCGTCCAACGGGTATCGCGTCAACGATGGCGCGAGTGCGGGGTGACCCGGGAGGGTTGGCTTTCAGAAACAGGTCAGTGGCGATCGGGCCCGGGCCAACCGCATTCACAGTGATGCCGTCGCGAGCCAGTTCCAGTGCCCAGACCCGGGTCATCCCAATCAAGCCGGCCTTTGCCGCGGCGTAGGCGGTGCGGTGTTCCTTGCCCAGCGCTGCCCGCGAGGTCATGTTCACAATCCGCCCGAATGAGCTTTCCTTCATCCCGGGCAACAGGGCCTGGGTCACCTGCACCGCGGAACGCAAGTTCAGGTCAAACGACGCACTCATGTGCTCGAGCGTCTGATCTTCGATCGCGGCCGGAAAGACCGCGCCGACGTTATTGACCACGCGGGTGATGGGGCCGCCGCTGAGCGCCTCATCGAGCGCTGCCGCCGTGCTCGCAACGTCTGCGAGGTTCCCGATGATCGACCGGCCGACAGAGGCCGGGGACTGATCGATCACGATGACATCCCAGCCTGCACCCACCCCCCGCTCAGCGATGGCCCTGCCGATCCCGGCAGCGCCTCCGGTCACGAGGAGTCGTTCGTTCATGTCTGTAAGCCTCTTCCCTGCCGGGGTCCGACCCACCTCGTGTCGACACCCCTGTCGCGTGGTCTCAAAATTACCCGTGTTCCGCGTCGTAAGGGCCGCCCGCACTGTCCCAATTTCCGACAGTAGGGGGAAGATTCACGTCTCCCGGATTGATATGGCGTGTCTGATCCCTCGCCGATCCATCCGCGATGGCGAGGCCATCGCTCCCGCCAGACCAGGCCAGGCTCGGGAGTCAGACACGCCTCATTAATCCTCGCAGTGTCAGCGCGCGAGAAGCTCACAATAGACCGCGATGAGGGCCTCGGTCGAGGCACGCCAGGAGCGAGTGAGGGCGCTCGCTCGGGCTGCGCGGCCCAGCCGGTCGATGCGATCGTGGTCGCGCAGCAGCGCGTCGATCTCAGCTGCCCACACGCGCGGTTCGTCGCTGTCGACGAGCAGCCCGGTCTCACCATCGAGCACGGCCTCACGCAGCCCGCCGGCCGCGCGCGCGAGCACGGGCACCCCTGAGGCTGCGGCCTCAAGCGCCACCAGCCCAAACGTTTCAGAATGCGAGGGAATCAGCACCAGGGTTGCGTGCCGCAGCCGCTCGGCAAGTACGCCGCGGTGCAGCGCCCCGTCGAAGGAGGTCGTGGCGAGCATGCCCGCGTCCGCCACCGCCTGGTGCAGCAATCGCACGTAGGCATCGCCATCGGGCGGCGGCGCCCCGACGATGCGCAGCGACGGGCGCCGCTCCGGCGCGATTGCCGCCACGGCCGCGATTGCCAAGTCGAACCCCTTCAGCGGGTGCAGCCTGCCCGCGACGAGCACCTCGGGCAGGCCGCCGTGCGCGATCCACTCGCTGCCCTCTGCGCGCTCGCGATCGGTGCAGGGTCGAAACACCTCGGTATCAACACCGGGTTCGACCACCCGCACCCGCCCGGGATCGCCGCCCAGTCGTCCGAGCACTGTCGCCCGCTCGGCCCGACTCACGGTCACGACCAGGTCGGCCTCGCGCGCCAACAGCTGCTCGCCGGCCAACCTGCCGGGCGCCTCGGGTCGTTCCCCCTCGGTGAGCGGGGTCGCCTCGGGGGCCGCGATGCTGTGGTAGCTCTGCACCAATGGCACACCAGTGGATCGCGCGACGGGCAGGGCCGCAAGGCCTGAATACCAGTGTTCGGCGTGGAGGAGGTCGGCCGGGTGATCCACCAGGTGTGCAGCCAGCGCGTCGCCAAATGGGCCAATCAGCACCTCGTGCTCCCCCTTCGCGAGCAGGCGCGCGGGCCCCACATCGAGGTGATGCACCGTGAGGCCGGGAGCAAGAGCGACCTCCGCGGGTAGCTCAGGCGAGCTGCGACGCGTGACGATCTGCACCTCGTGCCCGAGGCGTGCCAGCTCAGCGGCCTGCGCGCGAATCACGACGTTCATGCCACCCGCGTCTTTGGTGCCGGGCTCGTCGAGCGGCGAGGTGTGCAGCACCACGAAGGCGATGCGCAGCGAGACGTTTTCCATCCTTCGACCGTACCGCAGCGCTGACCGGTTGCGGGGTGGGTGCTGGGATGGTTCGGGGGCGTGGAGCTAGAGGCTGGTCGGACCGTCGAGAAGCGCTCGGGCGGCCTCACCCTGAATGTCGAGCCTTCCACTTGGGGTACGACCCCACAAAGCAAAGTAGAGATCTTGAGCAGTGCCCTCAATCGTCGCGTTTGCCGCGGTACCTGTGGCGAGCAACTCGGGTATCTCGCCTGGGCCCACAACCCAAGTGGTTCCTATATCCGTTGCAGTGATGCGGATATTCTCGCGCACATCAGGCGGTGACCCGTTCGCCACCAATCGCCGAAAGAAGACCGTCAGCACCTCATCGATTCCGTCTGCGGCGAGCTCGGCAGGTAGCTCGAACTCGGGTTCAGCCACGGCACACGCCATCGCAAGATCACAGGTGTGCACAATGACTTCGTGCAGCTGTCGGCGCACCCAAAAAGCCGCGGTCTCATCGAGCGTGCCGAAATTCGGAACAGCTTCGTCTGGCTCGACCGCTTTCAGCGCGGCAACGAGGGCTGAACTGGCGCCCGAATACCAGTGCGCGAGTGCCCCACGAACGATTGGGCGGGGCTTGCGTGCCATCTGACCGCTGAGCACTATCGCTGCGGCCCAACGATGAATCGTGCCCAGGTGAATAGCGAGGTCGCGCACGTTCCAACCCGGACAGGTCGGAACCTCTTCTTCTCCGCTCGCCTGTGAGAGCAGTCCGGTGAATCTGGCGATCGCAGCCTCAAGCGCGTCGATCGCCTCGTTTTCATTCCCGGTCCGCGTGTCCACACGCAGGAGCCTACCTGGGGTTTGCGGTCTCGAAGGAGGGAATATGCTTCACCAGTTTGGCGTTTCAGCCGATAGTTCCCCCAGGTGGGTATATAGATCCTCTCTCAACCGAGAGAGACTGGATTCATTGAGCACGAGATCGCTGCCCCGGGGCACCCGACAACGCGCTTGAACAACCGAATGGAGCACCCCATGACCACCACCGAATACACCGTCACCGGGATGACCTGCGGCCACTGCGAGCGGGCCATCCGCGAGGAAGTCGGTCAAATTACGGGAGTGACGGGCATCGAGGTCGACGCCACGACCGGCCACCTCGTCGTCACGAGCGACGCGCCCGTCGATGATGCCGCGGTGCTCGCCGCGGTTGACGAAGCCGGGTACGCCGCCGAGCGAGCCTGATCCACCGCGCTGCCCTGCAGCCCTGCAGCCCCGCACGCAGTGGACAACTTCGCGACCTTGGTGCCAGTCGAAGCTCGCGAAACCGTCCACCCGACCAGTAACGCCCCAGCCCCACACCACCCGCACTCAGAGATCGAAGGCCCACCGTGGCACCCGCACCCGCACCCGCTCCCGCACCGATCCCGACCCCGGCCACGAGCGTCGAACTCGAGATCGGCGGAATGACCTGCGCCTCGTGCGCGCTGCGCATCGAGAAGAAGCTGAACAAACTTGACGGCGTCGAGGCCGCGGTGAACTACGCGACCGAGAAAGCGCGCGTTCAGGTGCCCACGGGCTTCGACCCGCAGCTCCTCATCGCCGAGGTCGAGAAGACCGGCTACACCGCCCAGCTGCCCAAGCCGAAGGCAACTGCGCACCGCAATGTGACAGTAGGTGTCGGGTACGACGCTGGGAAGCGACAATTACTGCCCGTTTACGAAGGCGACGACCCCGACACACCCCAAGATCCCCCAGACCCCGAGCTCACCTCCCTGCGGCAGCGGCTCATCGGCTCGATCTGGCTGTCGGTACCGGTGATCCTGATCTCGATGATCCCGGCTCTGCAGTTCACCTACTGGCAGTGGGCGATGCTCACCCTGACCGCGCCGGTGGTCGTGTGGGCGGCCTGGCCGTTCCATCGGGCCGCGTGGATCAACCTTCGGCACGGTGCCACCACCATGGATACACTCGTCTCCGTCGGGGTGAGCGCCGCCTTCCTGTGGTCGCTGTATGCCCTGTTCTTCGGGCACGCGGGCATGCCCGGCATGACGCACGCCTTCGAGTTGACCGTGCAGCCGAGCGACGGTGCGGGCAACATCTATCTCGAGGTCGCCGCGGGCGTCACCACGTTCCTCCTCGCCGGGCGCTACTTCGAGAAACGCTCGAAGCGCACCGCGGGTGCCGCCCTCCGGGCCTTGCTCGAGCTGGGCGCGAAGGACGTGGAGGTAGTGCAGCCGAGCTCGGCTCCGGCAGCGAGTGTGGCAGGCGCAGCCGGATCCACCGCCAAGGAAGCCACCGAAGGCTCAGGCCTCGCATTCCCCGCTACCGGGGTTCGAGTGCCGATTGAGGCGCTCAGTGTGGGCGACTACTTCGTCGCACGTCCAGGCGAGAAAATCGCCACCGACGGCGTGATCGCCGAGGGTCACACGGCGATCGATGCCTCGATGCTCACCGGCGAGTCGGTGCCCGTCGAGGCGGCACCCGGCGACGCGGTCGCGGGCGGCACCGTCAGCACCAGCGGTCGCATCGTCGTGCGGGCGACACGCGTGGGCAGCGACACCCAGCTCGCGCAGATGGCGAAACTCGTCGAAGACGCTCAGTCGGGGAAGGCCGAGGTGCAACGCCTCGCCGACCGCATTTCGGGCGTCTTCGTGCCCATCGTCATCGGCCTCGCGATCGTCACCCTCGTCGTCTGGATGCTGCTCGGCAACCCCGCGGCGAGCGCGTTCACCGCAGCGGTCGCGGTGCTCATCATCGCCTGCCCGTGCGCCCTGGGCCTCGCGACCCCGACCGCGCTTCTCGTTGGCACGGGCCGAGGCGCACAGCTCGGCATCCTCATCAAGGGCCCCGAGGTGCTCGAGTCGACCAGACGCGTCGACACGATCGTGCTCGACAAGACCGGCACCGTGACGAGCGGCAAGATGACCCTCACCGATGTGGTGCCCGCGACGGGTGTGGATCGCGCCGAACTACTTCGTCTGGTGGGCGCGCTCGAGCTCGCATCTGAGCACCCCATTGCGCAGGCGATTGCCTATGATGCAGCCAAAGAGCTCCAGATTTCCCGAGTGGATCTGCCCCCCGTTGAATCGTTCCGCAACGTCGCAGGCACGGGAGTCACGGGCGTCATCGACGGCATCGCGGTGCTCGTCGGCCGGGCGTCGCTCCTCACCGAGTGGGCGATCCCGGCAGACCCCGAGCTTCAGGCGGAAAAGGAACGCCTCGAGCGCGAGGGCAAGACCGCCGTTATCGCCGCCTGGGACGGGAGGATGCGCGGGGTGGTCGCGGTTGCCGACACCGTGAAGCCCTCGAGTGCTGAGGCGATCCGCCAATTTCAGACGTTGGGGCTGGAACCGATGCTGCTCACCGGCGACAATCGCGCAGTCGCCGAGCAGATCGCCAGCGAGGTCGGGATCTCGCGGGTCACCGCGGAGGTGCTGCCGGGCGACAAGGTCGACGTGATCAAGGCACTCCAGGCCGAGGGTCGCGTGGTGGCGATGGTCGGCGACGGAGTGAACGACGCGGCGGCGCTCGCTCAGGCGGATCTCGGCATGGCGATGGGCACGGGCACCGACGCGGCCATCGAGGCAGCCGACATCACCCTGGTGCGCGGGGATTTGCGGAGCGCGAGCGACGCGATCCGCCTCTCGCGCCGAACCCTCGGCACGATCAAGGGCAATCTGTTTTGGGCGTTTGCCTACAACGTCGCGGCGATTCCGCTTGCTGCGCTGGGCCTGCTGAACCCGATGATCGCCGGCGCCGCGATGGCCTTCTCGAGCGTGTTCGTGGTGGGCAACAGCCTGCTGCTGAGGCGATTCCGCAGCACAGCGGGCGAAGCGACGGTGAGTTCGCGAGGCACCCGCCCATGACCTCGGACGCGTGCGCGCCCGGCTTCAGCGCGGACCACCCGGAGGCTCCCGAGCTCCCCGCCCGGCACCGCGGGCACACGCACGTTGCCGCGCACGCCCTCCCGATTTCCACCGCGAGCGAGTTGCACCGGCGCCGATTTGTCATCGTGCTCGTGGTCACTCTCACTGTGGTCGCGGTGCAGGTGATCGGCTCCCTGCTCTCCGGGTCGCTCTCGCTACTCGCCGATGCCGCGCACATGCTCACCGACTCCGCGGGCGTGGCGATCGCGCTCGGCGCCAGCTACCTCGCAGCGTTGCCCGCCACCGCCGCCCGCACCTTCGGCTACCTGCGCGTCGAGGTGCTCGCGGCGCTCGTGAACGGCCTGATTCTCTGCGTCGTGTCGGTGGTGGTGCTCATCGAGGCCATCCGGCGCCTCGGCGAGCAGGTCGAGGTGGATCCCGGCATCATGCTCATCGCCGCGGTCATCGGCGCGGTCGCGAACCTGGTGTCGCTCCTCATCTTGCGCAAGGGGCAGCGACAGAACCTCAACGTGCGCGGCGCCTATCTCGAGGTGCTGGGCGACCTGCTGGGGTCGGTCGCCGTGATCGTGGCCGCCCTCATTATCTGGGGTACCGGCTGGGTGTGGGCGGATCAGGCCGCGTCGATCCTGATCGCGGTACTGATCTTGCCGCGGGCCATCAGCCTCTTGCGCGACGTCGTCGAGGTGCTGCTCGAGGCCACCCCGCGCGGGGTCGACACCGAGCAGATCCGCACCCACCTGTGCGCGGTTCCGGGCGTCGTCGAGGTGCACGACCTCCACGCCTGGACCATCACGAGCGGGGTGCTCGCGCTGTCGGCGCACGTCACGCTCACTGGCGAGACCTGGGATGATCAGCAGGTGCATGCGGTGCTCGATGAGGCGAAGGCGTGCTTGCGCGAGCATTTTGGGGTGGATCACTCGACCCTGCAGCTCGAACCCGAGGGCCACCGACGCGCCGGGCCGCATCGTCACCGGTAAACAGCGCGCGTCGGCTTCGCGAACTTTTAGATTTGATCCACTCAAAATAGGATAGACTGGGGTTGATGCACCCCCTCGAGACCACCTCCCCCGAACGCTGGAGCGAACTCCTGCGCGAGGTAGGTCTGCGTGTGACCTCCGGCCGCCTCGCGGCACTTGCGCACATTGAGGCTCACCCCCACTCGAGTGTCTCGCAGATCCACACCGCGCTTGCGCACGATCTGCCCTCAATGTCGACCCAATCCGTGCATAACATCACGCACGATCTCACCAAGCACGGCATCCTCAATCGCATCGACACACCCGATTCGGGTAGCGCGCTGTATGAGACACGCACTGCAGACAATCATCACCACGTGCAGTGCATCGTGTGCCACCGCATCGAAGACGTGGACTGCGTCGTCGGCGAAGCTCCGTGCCTCACGCCGCATGACGCGCACGGCATGCGAGTGCTCGAGGCCTCGGTCACGTTCCGCGGCGTCTGCGCCGCGTGCGACGGAGGCCCATCGACTTCACCTACTCACCCCCAACGAAAGGATCAGCATGTCTGACATGGACAAGTGCCCCGTCGATCACAGCGGCGGCGCCCACGCCGCTGGCGGCGCAAACCCGGAGGATCAGCCCTTCCCGAGCGGCAAGGCCAAGGGCACCGGCCCCGGCACCGGCAACAAGGAGTGGTGGCCCACCCGCCTCAACCTCAAGATCCTCGCGAAGAACCCCGAGGTGGCGAACCCCCTCGGCGGCGACTTCGACTACAAAGCCGCGTTTGAGGCCCTCGATCTTACCGCAGTGAAGCGCGACATCGCGAGCGTGCTCACCGACTCGCAGCCCTGGTGGCCGGCCGACTTCGGCAACTACGGCCCCCTCATGATCCGTATGGCGTGGCACAGCGCCGGCACCTACCGCGTGTTCGACGGTCGCGGTGGCGGTGGAACCGGCCAGCAGCGCTTCGCCCCGCTGAATAGCTGGCCCGACAACGTCAACCTTGACAAGGCCCGCCGCTTGCTGTGGCCGGTCAAGAAGAAGTACGGCAAGTCGCTCTCATGGGGTGACCTGATGATCCTCGCGGGCAACGTCGCGCACGAAGAGATGGGCATGCCGACCTTCGGTTTCGCCGGCGGTCGCCCCGACGTGTGGGAGCCCGACGATGACGTGTACTGGGGCTCGGAGAAGAGCTGGCTCGGCGACGAGGATCGCATCGACGATAGTGGCGAGCTCGCGAAGCCCCTTGGCGCGACCATGATGGGTCTCATCTACGTCAACCCGGAGGGCCCTCGCGCGAACCCCGACCCGCTGCTCGCGGCGCACCAGATCCGCGAGACCTTCGCACGCATGGCGATGGACGACGAGGAGACCGTCGCGCTGATCGCCGGCGGCCACACTTTCGGAAAGACCCACGGCGCAGCGCCCGAGGAGGGCCACGTCGCAGCAGACCCCGAGGCTTCCCCTATGGAGCAGCAGGGTCTGGGCTGGAAGAACAACTTCGGCTCCGGCAACGGAAATGACACGATCGGCAGCGGCCTCGAGGTCACCTGGACCTACCACCCGACGCGCTGGGACAACGAGTTCTTCCACATCCTCTTCGCATACGAGTGGGAGCTCACCACGGGAGAGGGCGGTCACGCCCACTGGCGCCCGCAAGACGGTGGCGGATCCGACATGGTGCCGATGGCGCAGGGCGAGAGCCGTCGCGAGCCGCGCATGCTCACCACCGACGTGTCGCTGCGCGAGGATCCGATCTACCGCGAGATCTCACTGAAGTTCCGCGACGATCACGAGGCCTTCACCGACGCGTACGCGCGCGCCTGGTTCAAGCTCACCCACCGTGACCTGGGCCCGAAGGCCCGTTACCTGGGCCCAGAGGTTCCGGCGGAAGACCTGCTGTGGCAGGATCCGATCCCGGCGCGCGACTATGAGCTCATCGACGCGGCCGATGTCGCGGCGCTCGAGCAGAAGGTCGTTGACTCGGGTCTCTCGGTTGCCGAGCTGGTCTCCGCCGCCTGGGCATCGGCTGCCTCGTTCCGCGGCAGCGACAAGCGCGGTGGCGCAAACGGCGGGCGGATCCGCTTGGAGCCTCAGCGCAACTGGGAGGTGAACCGCCCCGAGCAGCTCGCTCGCGTTATCGGCGTGCTCGAGGGCATCCAGGCCGAGTTCAACGCGCAGGCCGCGGCGGGCAAGCAGGTCTCGTTCGCAGATCTCGTGATCATCGCGGGCAACGCCGGCGTGAAGCAGGCCGCGAAGGCTGCCGGTGTCGCCATCGACGTGCCGTTCACGCCGGGCCGCACCGACGCCTCGCAGGAGCAGACCGATGTCGAGTCGTTCGGCTTCCTCGAGCCCGCCGCAGACGGCTTCCGCAACTACGAGAGCGAGCGCGGCTTGGGCCTGCCAGCCGAGCACTTGCTGGTGGATCGCGCCAACCTCCTCACCCTCTCGGCCCCCGAGATGACGGTGCTCGTGGGCGGTCTGCGCGTGCTGGGTGCGAACTGGGACGGCTCGGAGCACGGGGTGCTCACCGAGAACCCAGGGCAGCTCACGAACGACTTCTTCGTGAACCTGCTCGACCTGAACACCACGTGGAAACCTCTCGACGGCGAATCGCGGGCGTTCCAGGCCACGAACGACGCTACCGGCGAGCAGACCTGGACAGGCACCCGCGCCGATCTGGTGTTCGGCTCGAACTCCGAGCTGCGTGCCCTCGCAGAGGTCTACGCGAGCGATGACGCCAAGGAGAAGTTCGTGCAGGACTTCGTCGCGGCATGGGTCAAGGTCGCAAACCTCGACCGCTTCGACCTGCAGTAGTCTCTCGCACACAGGAATGGCCCGCCCCTCCGGGCGGGCCATTCGTGTTTTCTCCCGGGAGCACAACCCCACGTCGGGCGCGAGTGGTTGCTTGAACAGCGCCGAAGGCACCACTTGCGCCCTACTTCGTGAGGTGTCGAGGAAGTGTTCCGCTGCTCCTCAGCGCGGTTGGCGAGCAACGATACGCGGCAGCGAATGACCGGGAAAAGTGCGACGACGAACCGAAGCCACAAGCGTGAGCGACTTCTTGCACCGACAAATCTGTGGAGGTGAGTAGCTCTGCCGCCCTGTGCAGTCTCTGTCTCAGAATGTATGCTCCGACACTCGTGCCGTGTGTGCGGAAGATTCGGTTGAGCTGCCGCGATGACACATGAATCGCCTCGGCAACGCGTTCAACTGACAGTTCTGGATCCGTAAGTCGATGAGCGATAAAGGAAATGGCTGAGCCAAAGTGCCCGGGGGAAGCCAATTCGGAAGCGAACCCGGCACACTGTTTAGAAATTCGGCGCATGTCAGCGCCAAGCGAACGTACTGTGTGCCCGCTTCCGCTCCCTCCGCGCAGCGTGTCATGCACCTCACTGATCAGGTCGACCGGGAGCACGCCGCCAGCATCGACACGCGCGCACCGCTGCTGGTCCCAGACCACTCCTGTGGGAAGCATCGAACGGTCAAGCTCAGTCAATAACACACTCGTCCGATCGTGAAACGAAATGAAGAATGGCTCCCGAGGGTCATACACGAGTGTCGTCCCAGGCTCTGCAATATGCATCGCGTGCTTTGACCAGTACATCGCACGGCCGGTCACCACGGTAGTGAAGTACAGCGGAGGTGTTGCCAGTTTCTCCTGGGGCAAATGCTGCGCGACCGTGGTCAGGTCCACCACATGTTCGTTGCTCACGAAACTGTGAACACGACCTTCATCAAGGTCTGCCACCACGTGCTCACACAAGATACTCTCCGCAGTGAGCGGCCGGTATTCCGCCAGGAACAGCTGTTCTTCAAGGTACTCGCGCCACACCTGTGCCCGCTGCTCCAACGGCACGTCCACCGTGCTGAGCTTGCTCAGAGTGCGCATGTGAGTCCCCCACCGTTGGATTCACATGAGTTTACTCCGGGGCTTCACGGTCCTGTGCTTCGAAAATCCCACAACGGCAGACATCATCGGATGCGAACTCCCGCCGCTGGGTGGTGATCGGGCACCTGTGTCATCCCGGCTCCAAAGTAGTGCTCACGAAGCGTCTCGCCCTCGTATCCAACCCGCGCTCGGCCACGGCGTTGGAGTTCAGGAACCACAAGATCTACAAATTCCTCGTACGTCTCGGGCGATACCGCATGGAAGAGATTGATGCCATCAATGTCTGCTGATTCGACCCATGATTCGATCTCGTCCGCGACGCTCTGCGGGCTTCCGACGATGACTGGCCCAAGGCCGCCCACTCGCATAAACTCGGCAATGTCTTGCGTGGTCCACTGCTTATCCGGATCGGCCGTGGTGAGCAAGTTCAACACGGAGCGGATGGCGTTGGTCTCCACGTTCTTGAGCACCTGGTCCGGGGTAAACTGCGACATATCCAGACCCGTAAACCCGCCCCATAACGCGAGCGATCCCTCGTCAAGCGCGTAGTCCAAGGCCTCGCGGTACTTGCGCTCGGCGGCAGCATCTGAGTCTGCGACGATGACAGTCATCTGCTGCATTATCTTCAGTGACCCGCCCGGTCGCCCCTGGCGCTCGGCCTCGCCTCGCAGGCCAGCGACTAGCTTGCCCGCAATGTCTTTCCGCATGCCATTGATGAAGACACCTTCCCCGTGCCGTGCCGCGAATTGGCCCCCGCGCGCCGATGCCCCTGCCTGAAAAATCACCGGGGTCCGCTGTGGGGAGGGATTCACGAGGTGTTTGCCGGGAACAGAAAAGTACTCGCCGACAAACGCTATGTCATGCACTTTTTCAGGGTCGGCATAGATGCCGTGTGTGCGGTCCACAAGCAGTGCGTCATCTTCCCACGAGCTCTCCCACAGCCGATACACCACATCTAGAAACTCGTCCGCGAGGTCGTAGCGCTGGTCGTGATCCAGTTGAGTCTTGAGCCCCAGGTTGCGAGCCGCGCTCTCTAGATATGACGTGACGACGTTGAACCCGACTCGCCCTTTCGTGAGGTGATCAAGCGTTGAGAATCGACGCGCGAGCGCATAGGGCTGTTCGTAGGTGACCGCCGCAGTCACAGCAAACCCCAACCGTTCCGTTACGGTCGCCATGGCCGGGATCAGCATCATCGGATCGAGGATCGGCACCTGGGCAGCCGAACGGAGCGCAGCGTCGGCCGATCCACCGTAGACGTCATACATACCAACAACATCTGCGAGGAAGAGCGAATCAAACGACCCACGCTCTAAAGTCCTTGCGAGATCCATCCAATACTCCAGATCGGTGAATCGATCAGCTCGGGAACGCGGATTCCGCCACGCACCCGGGGTGTGCTGGCCTGGGCTCGCGATCTGAAAAGCGTTGAGGCTGATTCTCTTGCTCACCGTGACTCCCTGTCCCTTGTCTCGCGGTCACCCGGTGGATTCCGCTCCCCTCCCAGTCAATCCTTCGTCTCAAATTCGCGCATGCAGAAATCGGACGCGAAGGTGGCCCGAACGGACATCACGAACATCTCGATGCGTCGAGGCCGTCAGAAGTTAACGAGCTCATCGAGCGGGAGCGGGGGTCAATCACGACCCACCCCAGCCTCGTCGGGCGTGAGTGGTTGCTTGAACAGCGCTGAAGGCACCACCTGCGCCCTACTTCGCGGGGCGCTGAGGTCGTGAAGCGCTGAGGAGTTTGCGCTACGCGCCGGGCTGTACCGCACCCATCACGGCGCGGGCGACGGCCTCGGCCACGCCAGGCGCGAAGGGATTTGGCACAATCTCGTCGAACGCCGGGTTCGGCACCAGGTCGGCGATCGCCTGCGCCGCCGCGAGCTTCATCTCGGTGGTGATGCGGCGGGCACCGGCATCGAGCGCCCCGCGGAAGATGCCGGGAAACGCCAGCACGTTGTTGATCTGGTTCGGGAAGTCGCTGCGGCCCGTGGCGACGACCGCGGCGTGCTTCTGCGCCACGTCGGGCGCGATCTCGGGGTTGGGGTTCGAGAGCGCAAACACGATCGATCCCGATGCCATCGAGGCGATGTGCGCCTCGGGCACCTGTGATGAGGACACCCCAATGAACACGTCGGCGCCGGCCAACGCGGCCTCGGTGCCACCGGAAACCCCGCGCGGGTTCGAGCGCTGCGCCATGTCGAGCTTCATGTGCTCGATGTCATCGCGCTCAGTGTGCAACGAGCCCTTCGAATCGATCACAATCAGGTCGGTGATTCCCACCGCAAGCAGAATCTCGGCCACCGCGATGCCGGCGGATCCCGCGCCCGCGATCACGATGCGCAGATCGCGCAGCTGCTTGCCCACAACCTTCACCGCATTGGTGAGCGCGGCCAGCACCACGACCGCGGTACCGTGCTGGTCGTCGTGCATGACGGGCATGTCGAGGGCCTCAATGAGACGACGCTCGACTTCGAAGCAGCGCGGTGCAGAAATGTCCTCGAGGTTCACCGCGCCGAAGCTCGGCGAGATCCGCACGATGGTCTCGACGATCTCATCAACATCGGTGGTGTTGATCACGATCGGAATCGAGTTCAAGCCAGCAAAACGCTTAAACAGGGCGCTCTTCCCCTCCATCACGGGCAGCGAAGCGCTCGCCCCGATGTTGCCGAGCCCAAGCACCGCGGTACCGTCCGAGACGACGGCAACCAGACGCGAGGCCCAGGTATGCGACTCAGCCAGAGCCGGATCTTCTGCGATGGCCGCGCTGACCTGCGCGACACCGGGCGTATACGCGATTGACAGATCGCGGCGATCTTCAAGCGGCTGCGTCAGTTCGACGCTGAGCTTGCCGCCGAGGTGCGCGGTGAAGATCTCTTCTCGGGTAATGGTCTGGGCCTGTGATAGACCGTTGGTCGCAGTGGCGTGCGAAGTTGCTGATGGCACGGAGATTCTCCTTTGGGGCAACACGAAGACAGCGCTGCTCAGAGAGCGCCGTCGATACTGGCGAGGGCGCCGCTTGGCCGGTGGCCGTGCGTGTTTAGTGGCTTGTGGCCGTTCACGCGGGGCGGGATCAGTCCGCGGAGCCGCGTCCTCTAGGTATGACGATACAGCCCATTTTCGCCCCGAGAGCGAAAATATCCACAAATTTTCAAATATATTTCGAATTTGCGGCGAATCCCCCTCGAAGAACCCGGATATTGCTCAGTCGAGCAGTAGCGCGGGCTCCTCCAACACCGAGGCGACGTCGGCGACGAATCGCGAGATCACGTCACCATCAACGACGCGGTGATCGAAGGATCCACCCACCGTCGTCACCATGCGCGGCCGCACCTCGCCGTCAACCACCCACGGCTTCTGGCGGATCGTGCCCATCGCCATGATCGCCACCTCACCGGGGTTCAGAATCGGCGTGCCGAAGTCCATGCCGAACACCCCGATGTTCGTGATCGTGATGGTGCCATTCTGCATGTCGGCGGGCTTCGTACGGCCGTCGCGCGCGGTGATCGTGAGCTGCTCGATCGCCTGCGCGAGCTCAAGCAGGCTCATGTCTTGCGCCTCTTTAATGTTCGGCACGATCAACCCGCGCGGCGTCGTCGCCGCGATACCGAGATTCACGAAGTGGTGCTGGATGATCTCGGTCTCGGTAAACGTCGAGTTGATCTCCGGGTTGCGGCGGATCGCCCACAGCATCGCCTTCGCGAAGATCAGCAGCGGCGATACCTTGGTGCCCGCAAAGTCGGTCGACGTCTTCAGACGTTTCACGAACTCCATGGTGCGTGTCGCGTCCACATCGGTGAACACGCCCACATGGGGCGCGTCGAAGGCGCTCGCGACCATCGCCTCTGCCGTGAGCTTGCGCATCCCCTTCAGCGGGATCCGCTCCTCGCGCGCCGCGGGTGCGTCGGGAGTCACGATGTTGCGGAACAGGGTGGCCTCCGTGGCGTTGCGCACCACGTCATCGCGCAGGATCTCCCCCGCGATACCCGAACCGGTGAGCCGGGTGAGATCCACCCCGAGGTCTTTCGCAAGCTTGCGGATCGGCGGCTTCGCGATCACGGGTGAGGCCTCGGCGACCGGCAGCGGGGCGTGCTCTGCCGGGGAGCCATGCAGCAGTGGCTCGCCGCCGCGCCTTCTGCGGCTCTGTACAACGCCAGCAGCACCATACCCGACCAGCACGGCGCCCCCCGCGCTCTCGTCGGCGCCGTTTCCCTCTCGCTCCACACTCGCGGTGGCATCAGCCACGGCATCGTGGGTCTCTGCCTCGGCCGCGAGATCAGCCACTTCATCGGGGTCGGGTGCGCCACCCTCGGCGCGGATCCGCATGATCGGCTCCCCCACCGGTACCGTCTGTCCCACCTCGGCCAACAGCTGTGTCACGACCCCGCTAAACGGCGACGGCAACTCGACGAGCGACTTCGCGGTCTCGATCTCGCACACCACCTGGTTGAGCTCGACGGTATCGCCGGGTGCCACCATCCAGGTCACGATTTCTGCCTCGGTCAGGCCCTCGCCCACATCGGGAAGTGGGAACGACTGCTCAGTCATCGGGGCTCCTTCGGCTCGGTCACGATCTAGTAGTTCATGGTGCGGTCGACGGCCTCAAGCACGCGATCCGCGTCGGGGAGGAACAGGCCCTCGAGCTTCGCCGGCGGGAACGGCACGTCGTACCCGCTCACCCGCAGCACGGGTGCCTGCATTGTGTAGAACGCGTGCTCACCCACGTGGGCGGCGATCTCGCTGCCCAGGCTCGCGTTCGCCGAAGCCTCCTGCGCCACCACGAGGCGCCCCGTCTTACGCACCGAGGCGAGCAGTGGTTCGTAGTCGATCGGAGACAGGCTGCGCAGATCCACCACCTCGAGGCTGGTGCCCTCACCTTGCGCGACCTCGGCGGCCTGCAAGAGCGTCGTCACCATCGCACCGAAGCCCACCACCGTGCAGTCGGTGCCCGGGCGGGCGATGCGCGTGCGATGCAGGTCTGCGGCGGGGGCGGCGGGATCCACCTCGCCCTTTTGCCAGTACTTGGCCTTCGGCTCGAAAAAGAGCACGGGGTCAGTCGACTGAATGGCCTGCTGAATCATCCAGTACGCGTCGTGCGCGTTCGACGGCGAGACCACGCGCAGGCCCGGGGTGTGCGCGAAATACGCTTCGGGGCTCTCCTGATGGTGCTCGATCGCGCCGATGTGGCCGCCATAGGGCACGCGGATCACGATCGGCATCGAGATCTTGCCGTCGTGGCGGCTCGTGATCTTCGCCAGCTGCGAGACGATCTGGTTGAACGCGGGAAAGATGAAGCCCTCGAACTGGATCTCGATGACGGGGCGGTAGCCACGCATCGCGAGGCCGATCGCGCTGCCCACGATGCCCGATTCGGCGAGCGGGGTGTCGAGCACCCGGGCGGATCCGAATTCCCGGTGCAGCCCGTCGGTCACGCGAAACACGCCGCCCAGGGGCCCGATGTCTTCGCCCATCAGCAGCACGCGCTCGTCGGCCGTCATTGCGGCGCGCAGGCCCTCATTGATCGCGCGGGCGATCGGCAAGGTCTCTCGTTCAGTCAGCATTACTTCGTATCCTCGGTAAACGACGCCTCATACTGTTCGAGCCAGGCACGCTGCTCGTCAATGCGCGGGTGGGGCTCGCTGTAGACGTGGGCGAACATGGTGTCGGGCTCGGGCGCGGGCAGGTGCAGAATCTCATCGCGCACGCGTTTCGCCTCGACATCGGCCTCCACGCGCACCCGCTCGAAGAACTCCTCCTCGACACCAAGAGCCCGCAGGTAGTTTTCAAACCGGTGGATCGGATCGCGCTTCTGCCATGCCTCAAGCTCGGCATCCTCGCGGTAACGGGTGGGGTCGTCGCTCGTGGTGTGGGCACCGATGCGGTAGGTCAGGGCCTCGATGTAGCCCGGCCCGCCGCCCGAGCGTGCCTCGCGCAGGAAACGATTGCCCACCGCGAAGGCCGCGAGCGGATCGTTGCCGTCGATCTGCACGCTGCGCAGGCCAAAGCCCAGCGCGCGGCGATAGAGCGGGGTGCGGCTTTGCCGTGCGACCGGCACCGAAATGGCCCACTGGTTGTTTTGCACCACGAAGACCTCGGGGGTCTGGTAGCTAGCGGCGAAGATCATTGACTCGTTGGCGTCACCCTGGCTCGAGGTGCCATCGCCGTAGAAGACCATTGTGGCCTCGCCGGTCGCGGTACCCGGCTCGTCGGGGTCGAGCGTCGTGTCGGCCGCGCGTCGCTTCGCGTCGAGCAGCTGCGCGAGGGCCAGTCCGGTCGCATGCTGGGTCTGTGCGCCGAGCACCAGGGTATAGAGGTGGAAGTTGCCGTTCTTCGGGTCAGTCACGTCCCACCCGCCGTGGGTGAGACCGCGAAACTGCGCCGCAACGCTCGTCAGGCTGACTCCACGCACCCGGGCCACCAGGTGCTCGCGGTACGCCGGAAAAATGTGATCTTGCGGCTTGGTCGCGTGAACGAGGCCGACCTGACAGCCTTCTTGCCCGACGCTCGGCACCCAGAGCGCAAGTTGCCCCTGGCGCTGCAGGTGCGTGCACTCGGTATCGAACGCGCGGGTGGCGACCATGTCGCGGTACCACTGGCGCAGCTCGGTCTCGCCGACCTGCTCCAGCTCGTCGGCATACGCGGCGGCGGTCGAAGACGGAGCGTAGCGCCCGTCGTCGTCAAGGAAGCGGATCGGCTCGGGATCCACCATGTCGAACGCGAGGGTAGGTGTCTGACTCATCCTGACCCAGTGTAGTAACCACACTTTTCAGCGGGCGGATATATACGGGATCGGCGAAATTCTGGCCAGAGCCGTGCTGACGGTGCGAGACTTGACGCATGAGATCTGTCATGCGAATTCTGGTCGGTGCTTTTGCGCTGTGGCTCACCACGCTGATTGTGGGCGGCAGCGGCGATCACGGCGTGTGGATCTTGCCCCTCGCCGAAGACAACTGGGGAGTGATCGCGACCTACGTCATCATCGCGCTCATCTTTGGCCTCGTCAACGCCACTCTCGGCCGGGTGGTGCGATTCGTCTCAATCCCGATCCGCATCCTGACGCTCGGGCTGTTCGGGCTCATCATCAACGGGTTCCTGATTTGGGTCGTTGCCTGGATCTCGGGGTTGCTTGGTTTCGGCCTCTGGGTTGAGGGCTTCTGGTGGGGAGTGCTCGCGGCTCTGGTGCTCTCCATCATTTCTGGGATCCTGAACGGCCTGCTCGGCACGGGCAAGCCGAAGCGCGGCGAGGTCTAGACCGAATCAGCACCTGGGGTGGACGACGCCGCAGGGTTGAATCGCCGTGAACCCTGCGCCGTCGTCCACTCGACAGGACCGGAGGCTCCGCAGCGGGCGGGAGGGCCAGGCGGGGGGCGAGGCCGCCCGAGAGTGGCGCACCGCGCCGAAGTGCGAGAATAGAGAGTGGACCGCGATCCACCCTCGACGCATCGGAGACCCGCACATGACCGCACTGCCCCCACAGCCGTTAAGCCCGCTCGACGGACGGTACCGCAAGGCGGTCGAAGGGCTGGGCGACTTCCTCTCGGAGGCGGGGCTGAACAAGGCGCGCGTGCACGTCGAGGTCGAGTGGCTCGCGTACCTCACCAGCCACTCCCTGCTGGGCGCGACCCCGCTCAGCGACGCGGATCTCGCGACGCTGCGCGCGTGGGCCGCTGACTTCGGGCAGGCTGAGATCGACCAGCTCGCCGAGACCGAGGCGCGCACCCAGCACGACGTCAAGGCCATCGAATACCTGGTGCGAGACCAGCTGAAGGTGCAGGGCCTCGGCCACCTCGCCGAGCTCACCCACGTGTGCTGCACGAGCGAAGACATCAACAACCTCTCGTACGCGCTCACCGTGCAGCAGGCCATCGCCGAGGTGTGGCTGCCGAAGCTCAAGTCGGTCATCGCCGAGCTTGAGCGCCAGGCCGAGCAGTACCGCGAGCTCCCCATGATGAGCCGCACCCACGGACAGCCGGCGACACCCACGACGCTCGGCAAGGAACTCGCGGTGTTCGTCTACCGCCTGAATCGCCAGGTCGCGCAGATCGAGCGGATCGAGTACCTGGGCAAGTTCTCTGGCGCGACCGGCACGTTTGCCGCCCACCTCGCGGCAGATCCCGACGCCGACTGGGCCGCCATCTCGCGCGAGTTCGTCGAGGGATTGGGGCTCGACTGGAACCCGCTCACTACTCAGATCGAATCGCACGACTGGCAAGCCGAGCTGTACGGCCGGGTCGCACACGCGAACCGCATTCTGCACAACCTCGCCACCGACATCTGGAGCTACATTTCCATCGGGTACTTCCGCCAGATCCCGGTCGAGGGCGCGACCGGCTCGTCAACGATGCCACACAAGGTGAACCCGATCCGCTTCGAGAACGCCGAGGCCAACTTTGAACTCTCGAACGCGATCCTCGATTCGCTCGCCGCGACGCTGGTCACCAGCCGCTGGCAGCGCGACCTCACCGACTCCTCCGCACAGCGCAATATCGGCGTGGGGCTGGGGCACTCGGTGCTCGCCCTCGATAACGTGCTGCGCGGCCTCGGGCAGATCGACGCGGCACCCGAGGTGCTCGCTGCCGACCTCGATGGCAACTGGGAGGTACTCGGCGAGGCGATTCAGACGGTGATTCGCGCCGAGGTGACGGCTGGGCGATCCACGATCGAAGACCCGTACGCGGCACTGAAAGATCTCACACGCGGGCGGCGGATTGGCCAGGCTGATCTCGTGGAGTTCGTGCAGGGGCTCGAAATCGGCGACGAGGCGAAGCAGCGCCTGCTCGCCCTCACCCCCGCCACCTACGTGGGCTCGGCGGCGCAGCTGATTGATTTCCTCGGGGATTAGCACCTGCGGGGACTGCACGTATCGCTTCGTCGATGCCGCACCCTCGTCTCGCCATACCGGTCTACGATGTGGGTATGAGCGGGGGCACCCACACGAAGTCGCGAGCACGCCGCAGCCGTGTCTCACTGACGGCCGTGCTCGATGAGTTTTTCTTCATCTTCGCGGGCATCGCCGCGGTGTGGCTCGCGTGGCTCCTACTCACCGAATCCTTCCAAATCGGTTGGTGGGGCATTCTCGTTGCAATCCTGTTCTGGGGGCTGCTCGCCTACCTGGTGCTCCCCCGCATTCACCGGGTACTGACCACGATCTACGTGCCCGACTATTTCATCGGCCGCACCCGCACGAGCGATGGGCTGCTCGGTGATCCGATCAATCTAGCTTTGCTCGGGGATTCAGATCAGCTGCATTCCGCGATGCGAGCGGCAGAATGGACCCGAGCCGATCCCGTGACTGTGCGCTCGTCGCTGCGCATTGTCACTTCGACGGTGATCCGCCGCAGCTACGATGAAGCCCCCGTGAGTCCCCTGTTCCTGTTTGGCCGCATGCAAGACTTCGCCTACCAGCAAGAGGTCACGGGCAATCCCGCGAAGCGGCACCACGTGCGATTCTGGCGCACTCCCGAGGGGTGGCTACTGCCCGGGGGCGAGCGGGTCGATTGGCTCGCGGCGGGTACGTTTGACCGCGCGGTCGGGTTCTCGCTCTTTACGTTGCAGATCACACACAAGATCGATGCGGATACCGATGTCGAGCGCGATCACATCGTCGGTACAGTGCTGTCCCACAACCCGGCGGCGCGGTTACGGGTGCTTCCCGATTTTTCTACCGGTTATCACTCGCGTAATGGTGGCGGAGATAGCATTCGCACCGATGGCGATCTGCCGATCCTCGACCTGCGAGCGCTCTCCATCGAGACCGATGGAGAGCGCTCGCAGGTCGAGGCAGCAATCCGGGGTGCTGATCGTGACTGAGCCACGCAAGCGCGCGGCCATCGAGCCGGCCTTGGTGCTACTTGAGCGCGAATCTTCCGCTGAGTTGCCGGCCAAACGACCGGCAACCACCGTGCTGGGAGCAGTATTCGTTCTCACCCGTGCGCTGGCCGGTGTCCTTTGGCTGGGTGCCTTCCTGCTGGTTTGGCCAGAGATTGTGGCCGAGGAAGGATTCGATACGGAGGAGGCCCAGCTCGGAGGCTGGCTCGTCTCAAGCGTGAGCGGAGTGGGCATCTTCGCGCTCTTCTTGCTTGCCTGGTTGATTTGGCGTGGCAGTAACACCGCGAGAATTCTCGTGATGTGTGGGCTCACGCTCAGCATCACCACCTCAGCGATCGGCTACTTCGCAATGGGAGAGGAGATCACCATCCGCACCACGCTCATGGTGCTCGCCCTCGACATCCTGGTGTTGCTCGCGCTCTCGAGTCGCGATTCCCGGGCGTGGTCGCGTAGGCGGAGCAGGGCAACGACCTCAGCCGGTGAATCACCGGCTCGCGATGGCGCTGGCTAGTGCCAGTTCTCGGTCTTATCGGGCGTCTGAAGATCCTTGCGGGCCTGCACGTCTTCCTCGCTGGGCTTCCCGCCGAGTCCGATTAACGCAACCACCAACAGAGCGGAGATGAACGCGATACCGGCGGCGATACCCGCAAACGCGAAGTCGGGTATTCCCTCAGGTGTGCGCAGCACAAGCAACACGACGAGAGCGGCAAAGATCGCCAGGACACCCGAAAAGCCCACCAACTCGAGTGGTCGCAGCCGGTCGCGACGCGATGGGGTCACGCGCTGTGGTTCATCGGGCGGGGTGAGCTCGGTCATGAAGTGCTTTCGGGTCGGTGAGTGTTAGTTGGCGGGCGCGAACGCGTCGTCGCCGGGCGCAGTTTCTGCAGGATCGATCGCTACCGTGCCGCGCGTGTCAAACGCCGAGATACCGAGGAAGACTCCCCGGACGATGGCGTATGCGCCGAAGAAGCCGATCACGGCGATGAGGTCATCGCGGAACACCAGGACGAGCACCGCGAGCGCTCCGCTGAGAAGTGCGGAGGGGACGGCGACTCCCCGTGCCTGTGATCCCTGGGTGACGCGCACTACCGCGATGATTACAGAGGTGGCGGCCCAGACGGCGAGCACTAGGGAGGTATCGAAGGCACTGCTCGACAGCAAGATGGCGGCGGCGGCAACGAGCGCGAGTGTCGCGCGCGCTGCGACGAGCCAACTTGCCGGTGTCGCGCGAATGGCGAAAAACTCAATGATGGTCGTGATGCCGATGGCGAGCAGGCTCGCACTCAGCACCCAACGATCAAACGCCGGGTCGCTGTGCAGGGTCGCTGTGAACGCGATCACGATGCCCGCGACGAGAAGCACCACAGCTCTCAGCAGCCGAGCCCGACGGAGGTCACGACTTTCGGGGTTTGCTGAGCGCGACGATTCGTGTATCGCTGCCGTCATGACGCTCAGCCTTTCTCTCAGCCTGGGCTCAGTCTATCGCCCGCTCCTCACCGCATCCCGAGTGAACGGTGTACGCCGGTTTGGCGGCTTTCCCGCAGCTAGTGCCCACTCGGCATGTCTTGGAACCGCGAGTAGTGGCCTTGGAACGCCACGGTCACGGTGCCCGTCGGACCGTTACGCTGCTTCGCGAGAATCAAGTCAGCCTCCCCCGCGCGCGGGTTGTCTTTCTCATACGTCGACTCGCGATGCAGCAGAATCACCATGTCGGCGTCCTGCTCAAGCGAGCCTGACTCGCGCAGGTCGCTGATCGCTGGCATCTTGTCGGCGCGCTGTTCAGAGGCACGGTTCAGCTGTGACAGTGCGATGACCGGCACCTCGAGCTCTTTCGAGAGTAGCTTCAGCGCGCGCGAGAACTCGCTCACCTCCTGCTGACGGCTCTCCACCTTCTTACCCGAGGAGAGCAGCTGCAGATAGTCGATTACCACCATTTTCAGGTTGTGACGTTGCTTGAGCCGGCGACACTTCGCTCGAATCTCGACCAGGGTCAGGTTCGGGCTGTCGTCAATGAAGAGCGGGGCCTCGTTAATCCGAGCCTGAGTGGCCGCCAGCTTCTGAAAGTCGCGCTGATCGAGTTCGCCCTTGCGCAACTTCTGCAGCGGTATCGTCGCCTCGGCGGAAAGCAAGCGCATCGCGATCTCGGCCCGACCCATTTCTAGCGAGAAAAACACCGTGGTCTGATCGTGGTGGATCGCGCCCGAGCGGGCAACGTCAAGCGCGAGCGTCGACTTACCCATGGCGGGGCGTGCGGCGATGATGATCATCTGCCCCCCGGCGAACCCGTTCGTCTTCTCGTCGAGCTCGGCGAAGCCGGTGGGCACACCCATCATGCCGCCGTCAGCCATCTGGGCTTTTTCGATCTCGTGCACCGCGGCCTCGACTGCGAGCGAGAGTGGCACGTAGTCTTCGGCCTTGTCTGCGCCGGTCACCGAGTAGATCTCTGCCTGTGCGTTATTCACGAGGTCGATCGCCTCGCCCTCGGCCGCGTAGCCCATCTGCGCGATGCGCGTGCCGGCCTCGACCAGGCGACGAAGCAGCGCCTTCTCACCCACGATGTCGGCGTAGAAGCTCGCGTTCGCGGCGGTCGGCACCACGCTCGTCACCGTGTAGAGGTACTCGGCTCCGCCGGCGCGCTGCAGGTCGCCGTTCTTGGTGAGCTGGTCGGTGACGGTAATGGCATCGGTGGGCTCGCCGCGAGAGTACAACTCCAGGATCGCGTCGTAGATGACCTCGTGCTTGGGCACGTAGAAGTCCACCCCACGGAGCATGCCGTACACGTCGGCCACCGCGTCTTTGGAGAGCAGCATCCCGCCGAGCACGCTCTGCTCCGCCAACAGGTCGTAGGGTGGCGTGCGCTCGTACGAGCGTGGCTCATCACCATAGTCAGCGGGGGCTTCGGGAATCCCGAGATGTGCGATCGACACTCGATCCTCCTTCTGCGATTACGTTCTACGAACCTCGCTCGGTTCGCTCTCGTGCTGTTCACCCATCAGACACCGAGCCACCGACATTCACCGTAGGGCGTGGCGTCGTTTCCGCCAAACGGAGGCTAGGTAAGCCTGTGTATAACTTGGTGCATAACTCGGCTAATTCCGCTGTGTTTTATCCACAGGACTGTGGACAGCCTGTGGAAACTATCGTGAGTCCAAAAAAGATTACTGCCCTGAACTGGGGTTTCATGTTCGCACAGGTGTGGAGTTATCCAAGTCTCATGTGCAACTTGAAGCTTCGACTACCGCCATGGTTGTGGAAAAGTACTGACGATTTGCCGACTTGTCAACACCCAATTTCACACAGCGTCCGATTTTCTGCGAAGTCGCCAAAATCTCGCTCAGATGTCCTCCGCATGAACACACGAAAGCGGGGTGATCCGCCTGAGATAGGCGATCACCCCGCTTTGGGTGTGTTGCGAGAACTAGCGCTGAGCGATGACCTGCAGGGTCACCTCGGCGTCGACACCCTCGTGCAGGTGAATCGTCGCGACGTACTCACCGGTTGTCTTGATCGTCGGAAGTGTGATCTTCCGCTTGTCGATCTCACCAATGCCGGATTCCGACACCGCGGCCGCAACAGCGGCTGGCTTGATCGAGCCGAACAAGCGACCCTCTGCACCGCTCTTTGCGAACAGACGGATCTTTCCGCCCTGCAACTTCGACTTCAATGCCTGAGCATCTTCGACCGAAGCGTGCGCACGCGCATCGCGAGCCGCACGGATCTGAGCCACCTGGGCTTCGCCGCCGCGGCTCCAGTGCACGCCGTATCCCTGGGGAACCAGGTAGTTGCGTGCGTAACCGTTCTTGACCTCGACCACGTCACCCGCGGAACCGAGACCCAAAACCTCGTTTGTAAGAATCACCTTCGCCATGATGCGCCTCCTTAGCGGCCGGAACCGGCATAGGGGAGAAGCGCCATCTCGCGGGCATTCTTAACTGCCTTTGCAATGAGTCGCTGCTCTTGAACAGAAACGCCGGTGATCCGACGCGCGCGAATCTTTCCGCGCTCAGAAATGAACTTGCGCAGCGTCGCGACATCTTTGTAGTCGATGACGCCAACGGTCTGCTTCTTCGCGGGAGCGAGAACCTTTGCGTTCTTCCCGCGGCTCGGCTTGCGGCTCGCGCCGCCCTGCTTGCCTGCCATATTGATCTCTTTTCGTGAACTGCCCCGACGGGGCGGAAGTGTTTAGAAAGGCTGCTCGTCGTCGAAGCCCGAGCCGAAACTGCTCGCTGCCCCGCCCTGGCCTGTGTTACCCCAGGGGTTGTCGTTCGACTGCTGCGCCGCTGGCTGGCCCCATTCGGGCTGACCTGCGGGCTGCTGCCCACCGCCGCCGCCACTGAAGCCGCCACCCTGGCCACGCGACTGTGTGCGCGCGATCTGAGCGGTGGCGTAGCGAAGCGAGGGGCCGATTTCGTCGACATCGAGCTCGTAAGAGGTGCGCTTTTCGCCCTCTTTCGTCTCGTATCCGCGCTGACGAAGGTTTCCGCGAGCGATGACACGAGCACCCTTGGTCAGCGAGTTCGCCACGTTCTCCGCGTATTCGCGCCAGACCGTGCAACGGAGGAACAGCGCTTCGCCGTCCTTCCACTCATTGGACTGACGATCGAAGGTGCGAGGAGTCGACGCGATCGTGAACGACGCGAGTGCGACACCGCTATTGGTGAACCGCAACTCGGGGTCGGCGGTCAGGTTTCCGACCACCGTGATCACTGTCTCGCCGGCCATGAGCTATGCGCCCAGCTTCGCGGCGCGTGCGGCCTTCGCCAGATCGCGCGAGCTCTGGGCGGCACGCTGAGCGATGAGCTCGTCGGCGCGCAGCACCTTGGTACGCAGCACAGCCTCGGAGAGACCCAGCTGGCGGTCAAGCTCGGCGGTTGCCTCGGGGCTTGCGGTGAAGTTCACGACGACATAGATGCCCTCGGACTGCTTTTTGATCTCGTAGGCCAGGCGGCGCTTGCCCCAGATATCGACCTTCTCAATGTCGCCGCCCGCGGTGCGGATGACGCCGAGGAACTTGTCGATGCTCGGAGCTACGGTGCGCTCGTCAATGCCGGGATCGAGGATCACCATGAGTTCGTACGTATGCATTATTGACCCACCTCCTTCGGACTATACGGCCACAGGATTTCTGTGACAGGAGGGTATTGATGCACTGTTTTCGGCCTCCGCGCAGATCGCACGGTAGGCAGACAACCTGTACAGCCTAACAGCTTGCAGCCCCAAAATCGACCGACAGATGTCACCCGAGCCGGGGGAGCCTGCGGAATCGCTCGATCACGTCGATCGGTTGTCGCTGGCCGCCGACATGCACAATGGCATCGCCGTCAACGGTGAGCTGCGTGGCATGCGATCGCAACGCCGGAATCTTGCGCTCACTCCAGGGACTCACGTCATACGCGACGGTATCCTCACCAGACTCAAGGCCTTCACCCGCTTCACTCACTTGTGGATCGGCGCCTCCGGCGCCAGCATTCGATCGATCGGTCACGATCTCCCAATAGGGGAGATCGAGTCCATGGGCCACGGCGCGCGCGAGCCGATGCGCGAACACGTGATCGGGGTGGCCATACCCGCCGATGGCGTCATAACTCACGATCGCCTCGGCCTCCCAGTTGGCAGCGACTGCGAGGAGGTCATTCAACGGCTCGATGACGCTCGCCCGAGTGAGCGCATCTGCTGTGGCATCGGGGGAGGCCGCGGCAAGGCCGTCGGTGCCCCAGACCATGCCCGAATCGGCGTACATGCGTGGCTCAAGCTCCGCAGCGCGCGCCGGGGGAGTGCCCAGGAACGCGTGGCGATCCACCCCCAGCATGAAGAGGGCCGCGGCGAGCTCGGTTTCTCGGTGGGCCGCCAGCCGGGCAGTGCCAGCGAGCGCCGCGAACGGACCAGATGTGACCTCGCCTCGCTCACCTCGAGTCAGCGTCACCAGCCCGGGTTCGGCTCCCGCCTCGGCGAGTGCTGCGAGCGTACCTCCCGTGGCGATCGTCTCATCATCGGGATGCGCGTGAACGAACAGCACCCGCCTGGCACCGTCGAACCATGTGGTTGGATCCTGATCCACTATTTCCTCACCGTGTCGTACCAGGCGAGCAGTCGCTCCGTGGCGAGCTCCTCGCCGATCGGCCCTTCGTCGAGCCGCACCTCGAGCATGTGGCGGTAGGCCTGACCCACCAGCGGGCCCGGCCCGATGCCGAGCAGCCGCATGATTTGCTCGCCATCGAGCTCCGGCCGCACCGAGGCAAGTTCCTCGGCGGCCATGAGCTCTTCGATTCGGTGTTCGATGTCGTCGTAGGCGTGTTCGAGTCGCTCAGCCTTGCGCCGGTTGCGGGTGGTCACGTCGGCGCGGGTGAGGATGTGCAGCTGCGGCAGCACGTCGCCGGCATCGCGCACGTAGCGCCGCACGGCCGAATCCGTCCACTGTTGATCGCTGTACCCAAAGAAACGCAGGTGCAGCTCGACGAGTCGGGCGACCTGTGCGATCGTGTCATTGTCGAAGCGGAGCGCGCGCAGTCGCTTCTTGGCAAGCTTCGCCCCCACCACGTCGTGATGATGAAAGGTCACCCCGCCGCGTTCGAAGCGACGGGTCATCGGCTTGCCGATGTCGTGTAGCAGTGCCGCAAGTCGCAGCACGAGATCGGGTGAGCCCCGCCCCTCGCCCCTTCGTTCGAGTTCCAGCTCGATCGCCTGTCTCAAAACGGTGAGGCTGTGCTCGTACACATCTTTGTGACGCCCGTGGTCGTCTTGGGTGGCAACCAGCGCGGTGAGCTCGGGCAGAAATCGCCCGGCGAGTCCGGTGTCAACCAGCAGACGAATTCCCGGCACCGGATCATTCGTGGAGAGCAGCTTGACGAGTTCGTCTCGCACCCGCTCGGCCGAGATGATCTCGAGTCGAGGGCCATACTCTGCCATCGCAGCCTGCGTCTCCGGCGCAACCTCGAAGCCGAGCTGCGCCGAGAATCGCGCGGCGCGCAGCATGCGGAGGGGGTCGTCAGTGAACGAAGATTCGGCGCTGCCCGGGGTCACGATCCGCCCTGCGAGCAAGTCTTCAACGCCGCCCGCCACGTCCACGAGCCGCATCGAGGGCAGCATGAGCGCTAATGCGTTAATCGTGAAATCGCGCCGCACCAGATCCGCCTCGATGGTGTCGCCGAAGTTCACCTCGGGTTTGCGGGAATCGTCGCGGTAGATTTCCGCACGATACGTGGTGATCTCCACTGTCTCGCCGTGAATTTTGGCGGCAATCGTGCCAAAGTCGCGCCCGACGTCCCAGACCTGCTTCGTCAGCGCATCGACAATTGCACGAGTCTCATCGGGCCGGGCCGAGGTGGTGAAGTCGAGATCAGTGACCGCACGGCCCAGCATCGCATCACGCACCGGACCACCGACCAGCGCAAACTCGTGGCCGGCCGCGGCGAACGCCTCCGAGAGGGTGCGCACCGGCGGGGAATCGGCGATGGAGCGCAGGGCCGCCATCGATTCGGCAATAGGACGCATCCCTCCAGGGTACCGGCAGCCTGGCCGCCCTACACTTGCCCTATGTCACGTGCGCCGCGCCAGCGTCCGCGCCGTCGCCTCGCTTCGCGCCGGTCGCTCGCCCGCGCGTGCACTGCCGCGCTCCTCACTGCCGTGCTCACGCTCGCCGCCTCGACGGCGGCAGGTGCCACTGGGTTCGCTTCGAGTGGATCCACGCCGTCGCTCGATACCTCCTCGACTCGATCCGCACCCCCCGCATCGGCCCTGATGCCCGGTCGCGCCCTAGAAGAGACTTCCGAGGCCGAGCCTTCGGCGGTGAGCGCAGAGCTCGTCGTCGCTCCGGCACTGCCGGTGCTCGATGCCGGTGAAGGGGAGTACCAATTCACCGTTCTCCTCCGCAATACCGGGCAGAGTGCGATTTCCGCTGGCGAGCTCCGGCTGATGCTGGGCACCGAACGACTCGAATCCGCAACGCAACTCACTTCGGGTGAGCCCGCCGCGCGATCCACCCAGATCGCTCGATCAGCCGTGAGTGCCACCGCGAGCGGGGGAGAGCAGACCCTCACCCTGACCGTGCCTCGCGAGTCCTTTCCACTCAATCCGTTGAGCCAGCGCGGTGTCTACACGGTGCACGTCGAGTTGCGCCTGCCCAGCACCGAGCCCCTCGAAACGCGTGCCGATCCACTGCTCGTCTCAGAGACGACCCCATTCGTCTGGCAAGATGCTGGCACCGAAACTCGCGTTCCGGTGACTCTGGTTGTGCCGTTCACACTTCCGGGAAGCGTGCGCACCATGCCCTCGGCAGACCAGCTCCGTGAGGTCGCGCCCAGACTCACGAGTCTGCTCGATGAGGCCGAGCGCGCTGGGGCCACGCTGGCGGTGGATCCCCGCATCGTTGCTGGCATTCGGGTGCTGGGGGACGACGCCCCGGAATCGGCTCGTGATCTCCTCGACCGACTGGAAACATCCACTCAACCACTATTCCTGCTGCAGTTTGCTGATGCGGACCCGGCGGCGCAGGCCGCCCTCGGTCTCGAGCAGCTGCTCCAGCCACTTGGGCTCAGTTACCTCCTCCGCGGCTCGTCCGCAGAGACAGGCACCGAGGGAGCACCCGGGTCGGAGTCGACCACCGACACGGGCGATGACAGCGATACCGCGCCGAGCGAGGGCAGTTCCCCGCCGGCTGGTTCGGCTCAGATCGACGGAAACACCGCTTCTGACGAGGCTGTCTCTGGCCTGAGCATTGACGAGCTGTCAGCCCTGCCCCGGGCGATTCCCGGCGCGTGGCCGGCTACCGGCGGAGTCGACAGCGCTACCCTCGAACTCCTGCGCGATGCGGGGATCTCTCGGGTGGTACTTGACTCGGGGAGCGTCGCGGACGCGACCGGCACCCGCGTGCCCATCGGCGATTTCTCGGCACTGGTGGCGGACGCGAGTCTTGCCGAATCAACCCGGCGCATCCTCGCCGGTAACAGTCCCTCCGAGCGTGCCGCTGGGATCGCCAGTCTGGCCTCCCGCCTCGCAATCGAGGCGCTGCAGGGCACCCCGGGCCTCGTCATCGCAGTGGATCGCGGTGCCCTTGCCGACTCCGAAGACCCGGCCGAATTCCTCACCTCCGTGGTGGCCCTCGGCTGGGTGGACACCGTGCCCGAGGAGCTGCAGCCCGTGGGCACCGGCATGATCCGCTCGGGGGAGACGCTCGAACAGCGCCGCGAGTTGCTTCGCGCCACAATTGCACGATCCGACGAGATTGACGCAATGGCACCCCTGCTCACTCGCCCTCAGTACCTCTTGGAGTACCAGCGTGTGCGTCTTCTCGAGGCATTTGCCACCCGGTACGCCAATGCCGACGTGGATTTTGATGTGATCGATGACCGAATTCGCGCGCGCGACACGGAACTCTTGACCGGCGTGCAGATCGTCGGAACCGAAAATACACAGCTGGTCGGCACCTCCTCCCGGGTGCCGGTGACCCTCCACAATGCCCTTCCGTTTGATGCGAGGGTGACTCTGAAGGTCGCACCTACCTCTGCAGGAATCGCGATTCCCGCGCGCGCATTTCCAGATCAGCTCGTAAGCGCCGAGGGGAACCATGTGGTGCTGGTCGGTGTCAATACGCGGGTGTCTTTTGGGGAATCAGGTCTGCGAATTGAGGTCACTGACGTGGCTGGTGAGCAGGCGTTCGCCGAGCGTGTCCTGAAGCTCACGATTCGTAGCTCTTACGAGACCATTCTGTTGACATCGTTGGCGACAATTGCGCTCTTGCTCCTCGGCTTTGGTATCTGGAGGAGTATCCGGCGCCGCGAGCACACCACCCCGGCCGATGCCGGGACAAATGCCACCGCCGCGAGAGACCGCACATAAGCGCCGGGTCGTTCCCTCGGAATTCACCCGAGCAGGGAATGATGCAAGCCTAGGATTGGTTGTACCACCCAGAGACGGCCGAGGGCCGTGATCCACACATCGCGTGCGAGGAGCAGAATGCACCAGATCATCATTATCGGCAGTGGCCCGGCGGGCCTGACGGCGGGCATCTATGCCGCACGTGCGGGGCTTGAGCCGCTGCTGTTTGCGAGCTCGGTTGAGCCGGGCGGCGAACTGATGAATACGACCGATGTCGAGAACTTCCCCGGCTTCCCCGAGGGCATTCAGGGTCCGGAACTGATGGAAAAGATTCAAGCGCAGGCTGAGAAGTTTGGCACGAAGGTTGTCTACGACGATGTCACCGCACTTGAACTCTCGGGCGACGTGAAAAAGGTCACCACGAGCGACGGTACCGTGCACGAAGCGAAAACGGTGATCTTCGCAACGGGATCCGCATATCGGAAGCTCGGGCTCCCCGAGGAGGAGAAGCTCAGCGGTCACGGCATTTCCTGGTGCGCGACATGCGATGGATTCTTCTTCCGCGAAAAGACCATTGCTGTGGTTGGCGGCGGTGATTCCGCCATGGAAGAGGCGACCTTCCTCACCCGTTTCGCCGCGAAGGTCTACGTGATCCACCGCCGGGAGGAACTTAAGGCCTCGAAGATCATGCAGCAGCGCGCCTTCGACAACGAGAAGATTGAGTTCGTCTGGAACTCCGAGATCGCAGCGATTCACGGCGAGACCGAGGTCACCGGTATCACCCTGCGCAACACGGTGAATGGTGAGGAGTCGGAGCTCACGCTCGATGGTTTGTTCATCGCGGTCGGGAACGACCCCCGCACACACCTGGTGCATGACCAGCTCGAACTCACGCCGGACGGCACCATTGCGGTTGATGGACGAAGCTCGAAGACCTCGGTAGAGGGTGTCTTCGCCGCTGGCGACGTCATCGATGCCAGCTACCGGCAGGCCGCAACCGCTGCGGGCTCCGGTGTGGTCGCCGCACTCGACGCCGAGCACTTCCTCGCCGCTCAAGATTAATTACGATTCCTTAGGAGACAACATGTCTGAACCCATCATCGTCGGAGAGCAGACCTTCGATAAGGTCGTGCTGCAAAGCGAGACCCCCGTACTCGTGGATTTCTGGGCCGAGTGGTGTGGACCGTGTCGAATGGTCGCACCCGTGCTTGCGCAGATCGCCGCCGAGCACGACGGCAAGATCGTCATCGCAAAGGTGAACGTTGACGAGAATCCGGGGCTGGCTGCGAAGTACCGCATTACCTCGATCCCCGCCATGAAGGTATTCAAGGGCGGCGAAGAAGTACGAGAGATCATCGGTGCCGTACCCAAGACCGTGCTTGAGGAGCACCTCAAGGGCATCATCTAAAGACGCGCGCGCAGCGAACAGCACACAGCGCCCGGTTTCCGCGATCTGCGGGACGGGCGCTGTGTTGTGTGTTCTGCGTATGTGCCGTTACGCACTCCCACTTACGGGCTCGAGATCGAGGAGAGCCTCCACGTTCTCGATGAGAGACGGCAATCCGCTAGTTGAAGCCCGGGTCACCCAGTTCCTCGAGGATGCGCTTCAGGTCTGCAATCGTCGCGAAGTCGATGAGTACCTGTCCCTTCTTGGCACCAAGCTTGATTGACACGCGTGTGTCGAAGCGATCACCCAGCCGCTCGGCGATCTCACCAAGCTGCGCTTGTACCCCGCCCGGACGCGCCCGCGGGCGCTTGTGCTTGGGCGTTTCACCGGCCACGGCTTCGGCGGCCCGAACTGACAGCCCCTCATTCACGATTTTGTCGGCGAGCCGCTGCATCGATGCCGCGTCGCCATCAAGCGACAAGATCGCTCGGGCGTGGCCAGCGGTGAGCACTCCCGCCGCCACACGAGCCTGCACGGGCTCGGGCAGTCGGAGGAGACGAATGGTATTAGAGATCTGCGGGCGGGAGCGGCCGATGCGAGTCGCCAGTTGCTCCTGGGTGATGCCAAAATCGCTGAGCAACTGCTGGTAGGCCGAGGCTTCTTCAAGCGGGTTCAGCTGCGCGCGGTGCAGGTTCTCGAGCAACGCGTCGCGCAACATGTGCTCGTCTGCGGTACTGCGGATGATCGCCGGAATGGTGTCACGCCCGGCCCGCTGGCTCGCCCGGAACCGACGCTCACCCATAATGAGCTCGTAGTGTGCCTCGCCTGGGGCGGGAGTGGGCTCAATGGCGCGCACGACCACCGGTTGAAAGACCCCGAACTCACGGATGGAGTGGGTGAGTTCTTCGAGAGCTTCCTCGTCAAACTCGGTGCGGGGTTGCGCCCGGTTCGGCACAATGTCGGAAAGGTCAAGGCTGGTGAGCGTCGCACCCGGCACCTGGCGGAGTCCGGAGTCTGCCGCTTCTATTTCGGCTCGGACTTTTGCGGCGATCGCCTGCTCATCAGAGCTACGATCCGCCGGGAAAAACACGTCTACGGGGCGTTCGCCCTCGCTCGTGCTTTGTGGAATGAGGGCGCCGATGCCGCGCCCAAGCCCGCTGCGCTTCTTGGTGGCCATGGTCAGGCTCCTTCGCTCGTGAGTGGGTCAGCGCTGCGCTCGGCAATCTCGGCAGCCGCCTCCAGGTACGCAATTGCGCCAATCGACCCTGCGTCATAGGCGTGAACAGTCTGGCCGTAGCTGGGTGCCTCTGAGATGCGCACCGAGCGCGGCACCACAGCAGTGAGTGTCTCGGTAGGGAAGTGGGTGCGCACCTCCTGGGCAACCTCCTGGGCAAGATTCGTTCGTGCGTCATACATCGTCAACAGGATCGTTGAAACCTGCAGGCCAGGGTTCAGGTGTTTCTGAATCAATTTGATGTTCCCGAGCAACTGACTTAACCCCTCGAGGGCGTAGTACTCGCACTGAATGGGGATCAGCACCTCGCTTGCGGCCACAAACGCGTTCACAGTCAACAGACCGAGGGAGGGAGGGCAATCGATGAAGACATAGTGAAAGTGAGTCTCAGATTCGCGCAGAAAGCTCTCCAGCGCAGTGCGCAGACGCTGCTCTCGAGCGACGAGCGACACCAACTCGATCTCTGCGCCAGCCAGGTTAATTGTCGAGGGAACGCAGAACAGTCGCTCATGATCGGTGGTCGGCTGAATCGCCGCTTGAATGTCTTCCTCACCAAGGAGTACGTCATACACGCTCGTGACCTCGGGGCGATGCATGACCCCCAACGCGGTTGAGGCGTTTCCCTGCGGGTCAAGGTCAATCACCAACACGTTGGCACCGCGGCGCGCGAGCGCCGATGCCAGATTGACGGTCGTCGTCGTCTTGCCGACGCCGCCTTTCTGGTTTGACACCGTGATGACGCGTGTCTCGCTGGGCAGGGGCGACACGGTCTGCTCAAGGGCGCGGCGACGACGTCGCTTGTCGACCAGATGCTTGGCCACGAGTGCGTTGTCGGTGTCGGTCATCGCTTCCTCAGTCACGTCGCGAGCGGGTTCAAGTGGATCACCGGACCCGGGCTCTCAACACTCTAGTCGTCTCTTCGAGCTGGCCGAGTCCAAGTTCTTCAACGGTGACGTCGTGCACGCGATGCGCGCGCAGAACCTTCTGGGCAGCTTCGATCTCAGCCTCGACCGAAGCCCCTTTCAAAAAGAGCATCTCCCCACCGTCGCGCAACAGAGGGGCGGTCAAGGGAACAAGTTTCTTAAGCGCCGTAACCGCTCGGGCCGTGACTTGGTCGACCAGAAGCTCGCCATGGAACTCCTCGGCGCGACCCCGCCTGACCTCGACGTTGTCGAGATTTAGCTCGCGGATCTGCTCGGTGAGCCATGCACAGCGCCGCTCCATGGGTTCGACCAGAAAGAAGTTCGCGTCCGGGCGCAAGATCGCGAGCACCAATCCCGGCATGCCGCCGCCGGTGCCGATGTCGGCGACGTTCGAGCCCCCGTGAATCAGCGGAGCTAAAACCGCGCTGTTGAGTACGTGTCGGGTCCAGAGCCTGGGCGCTTCGAGCGGACCAATGAGTCCGAGCGTCTCTCCGCGCATTCCGAGATCCCGTGCGAATGCGCGAAGCATCTCAATTCGATCCCCGGCGATTTCCGCGGCCACAGCCGGCTCGAACTCGATTTCAACCTCAGTCATGTTTCACGTGAAACTACTCCGCGCGCCGGATCACAAGCCGGCGATCCCGACCTTCACCACGGGACTCGGAATGATACCCACGCTCGGCGACGAGATCGTGCACCAGCTTCCGCTCATACGACGACATAGGCTCAAGCCCCACCTCGGCACGACCGGCCGCAATCTGTGCCGCCGCAGCGTCAACCATGCCACGGAGTTCGGTGGCGCGAGCATCACGCGATCCACCAATGTCGAGAATGAGGCGCGAAAAGCGACCGGTCTCGCTCTGGATGGCGAGGCGAGTGAGATCCTGCAATGCCTGAACCACATCTGGCATTGCCAGGTGATCGATGTCTTCTCCGCCGCCCGTCACCGAAAGGTAGGCACGACCGCTCGCCACAGAAATGTCGAGATCGCCGTCGAGATCAGCAATGTCAAGCAGACCCTCAATGTAGTCGGCCGCCAGATCACCCTCAGCTTCGAGTTGATCGACAGTGGGCTCTGCGAGCAGTTCGCTCAATCCTTCACGTTCTCCCATCAGCGGTGCCTCACTTCTTCTTCTTTGAACGCTTGGCGCTCTTCGGTTGCTGTCGTTGCCCCTGGGCCTCGGTCTTTGCCTCGCGGGCCTCTTCGATCTCGAGTTCCTCCGGACTGAGCTTTCCCTTGGCACGCAGACGAGCCTGTCGCGCACGCCATGCGTCACTCCCGGGCGTCGGCATGTTGTGAATCACAATGAACTGCTGACCCATCGTCCACAGGTTCGAGGTGAACCAGTAGATGTTGAGTGCGAGGGGGAAAGCGACACCGGAGAACAGGAAGGCGAACGGAATGATGTACAGCATGATCTTCTGCTGTCGGTACATCGGGGATGCCTTGGTCTCATCAGAGATATTCTTCGACATGATCTGCAGCTGGGTGAAGAACTGCGAGGCGATCATGGCGATCACGATGAAGCCCAGCATAATCACAACGCTCCACTGTCCGGATTCCCAGCCCTGAGTGAAGGTCATCTTTAGCGGTGCCCCAAAGACGGTGGCGGCGTTGAAGCTCTGCGTCAGGTCTTCGCCCATGAACCCGATGCCCGGCTTGTTTTCCGAGGCGTTGCGCAGCACGTAGAAGAGGGAAAAGAAGATCGGCATCTGAATCAAGATGGGCAGGCACGAGGAAAACGGATTCGTGCCGTGCTTCTTGTAGAGGGCCATAGTCTCGCGACTCATAGCCTCGCGCGAGAACTGATCACTCTTGCCCTTGTACTTCGCTTGCACCTTCTTCATCTCAGGCGCGAGATCCATCATGCGTCGCTGGGCCTTGATTTGCCGAACGGTGACGGGGATGAGAAGCGATCGAACGACCACCACTAGCCCGAGGATGGATAGCACCCAGGCCGCCCCCGATGCCGGGTCAAGTCCGATGAGAGTGAAAAGTTGGTGCCAGAGCATGAGCACCAGCTCGACGAGCCAGCGCAACGGCCACAGAATTGTCTCGATGAAATCCACCGTGATCAGGCCTTTCGTGTGGTGGGGCGAACGAATCCGCGGGAATTGATAGAAAATCTTGGGTGTCGGCGCTCGGGAGCATCATCGATACCGCCGGGAGTCCAGGGATTGCACCGGATCAAGCGCCAGATGGTGAGGCCGATCCCTGCCACACATCCCTGCCGTTGAAACGCTTCCAAAGCGTAGCGTGAACAACTGGGATAGTACCTACACACCTCGCCGTAGAGGGGCGACACCACCCGACGGTATCCCAGCATGAACGCGATCGCGATATTGCGGGGGAGCAGCCAGACTTCCTCGATGAGCCGAGCGACGACGTTCACGGCGAGACCGCCTGTTGTTGAGTGAGGACCCACCGTTCGATTCGATCGAGTGCTCGATCGATCTCCCGGTTCAAGTCGGAAAACTGAGCTCTCCCGCTAGTGGGTAATGCACGAAACACAATGTCGACTCCAGCGAATCCGCTCCCCAGATGCCGTTCAACGATTCCCTTCAGGCGTCGACGCACCAGGTTTCTGGTGACGGCCCCGCCGACAGCTTTAGAAACGATGAATCCGAATCGTGCGGGCAACGGTTGCTCTCCCGAGCGAGTTTCGTCACTCGTAGCCCCGGTGTCATCGTGTACACGCAAAACCGCGTGGGTGATGCACAAAGCACCACCCACGCGGTATCCGTTTCGTACGATGCGCCGATAGTCATCGCCCCGAGTAATTCGGTGCTGCCTGGCAGGCACGATCGTCTGCGTGAAGTTTACGCAGTGAGCTTCGTGCGGCCCTTGCCGCGACGTGCGGCAACGATCGCACGGCCCGCGCGGGTACGCATACGAGCGCGGAAACCGTGCACCTTGGCACGACGGCGGTTGTTTGGCTGGAAAGTGCGCTTGCTCATTGTGAAGACTCCGTGACTTATGGAATAGATCCCCGACGCTTCAGTGACGAGGAAGTCGAATCTGGGCAGGGCGACAACTGGGTTGCACCCATACAAGGATCCAAAGATACGCCGATTTCCTGGGTAAGTCAAAGTCGAGCGCATCGGCCCGCTTGATTATCCGCCGACCCGGCGTGAAACGGTTCAGCTTCGGCGGCGTGTTCCGGCAAGTGACTTGCCTGTGGACAATTCTGTGACTAACGTGGGCGCAGGTGTGGATAGCGAACTGTTTCCCGCATGATCACGCCCTTTTGCCCCGTCACCCTGTGGATGGAATTGGGGAATCTACTGTTGGTTAGTCGGAAGAATTTCGGAAATATACGTGACTGAAGATGACGTACAACGCGTCTGGGCGCAAATCACCCATGCGGTAATGAGCGACCCACAGGTGGGTCCGGCTGTCGGCGCGCAACTTGCGCTCGCGGTGCCCCGCGGTATTAGCGCGGGTACCCTATTTCTCGCGGTGCAGCATGAATTCACTCTCAAGCTCCTCGAGAATCGCTTACGCCCCTCCATCATGCAAGCGGTCTCCGCCATTCCCGAAGCGGCCGAGATCGAAAGTTTTGTCGTAATCGTTGACATCGATGCACAGCCGGCTATCGACCCGGAGCCGGAAGAAAGCCCTGCTTGGCAGAATCACCTCTCGGCTGCTCCATCGATTGAACATGTGCGTCCGGTAGAGGAACCGCGCCCTCGCCATGGGCAACATGATCTGGGCGATAGTCGTCTCAACGAGAAGTACCGTTTTGATTCATTTGTGATCGGGCAATCAAACCGCTTTGCGCACGCCGCCGCCGTCGCCGTCGCCGAGGCTCCCGCCCGAGCATATAATCCGCTGTTTATCTACGGTGATTCTGGCCTGGGGAAGACCCACCTTCTTCACGCAATTGGTCACTACGCGAGGGAACTTTTTCCCGAAATTCGGGTTCGATATGTGAGCTCCGAAGATTTCACGAACGATTTCATCAATTCGATTGCAAATAACCAGGGAGCTGCCTTCCACGCTCGATATCGCAGCGTGGATATCCTTCTGGTCGACGACATTCAGTTCCTCGAGGGCAAGGCAGAGACCCAGGAAGCCTTCTTCCATACGTTCAATACTCTGCACGATCACAGCAAGCAAGTTGTCATCACGAGTGATGTGCCTCCTAAGCAACTTCGCGGCTTCGAGGATCGCATGCGCTCCCGGTTTGAGTGGGGGCTACTCACCGATATTCAGGTGCCGGATCTTGAGACTCGTATTGCGATCCTCCGAAAGAAGGCGAAACGGGAGAATCTCGAGATCGATCACGACATTCTGGAGTTCATTGCCTCAAAGTTCACATCCAATATTCGTGAACTTGAGGGAACCCTTATTCGTGTGACGGCTTTTGCGAGTCTCAACCAACAACGTGTTGATATGCCCTTGGTTCAGACAGTACTGAAGGATCTCATCACCTTGGATGAGGACAACGAGGTACAGCCGACCGACATCATCAGCCACACTGCTGAGTACTTCGATCTTGCCCTCGAAGAGCTCTACGGCGCATCCCGAGCCCAGCAAATCGCCACGGCCCGCCAAATCGCGATGTATCTGTGTAGAGAACTCACCCCTCTCTCTCTTCCCAAGATTGGTCAGCTCTTCGGGGGGCGTGATCACACCACCGTGATGTACGCGCACCGGAAGATCACGCAACTGATTGCCGAGCGACGTTCGATTTTCAACCAGGTAACCGAGCTGACGACTCGTATCAAGCAGGCATCGAGGTAGCTCGATCCACATCACAGTTATCCACAAGGCAATGAGAGGTTGTGAATAACTGGGGACAACTCAGGCTAATCTGTGCGCAAGTTGGTCGCCCCTGTGGAAACTCTTTTCGATGCTGACTCCCGCAGGATTGCGCCAATCACACGCTCTCCACCACCCCAATACAACTCACACCACTGTAGTTCCCTGTCGCCTACAGTGATCGGGAGAGTTATCCACAGTTTCCACAGTCCCTATTACTATTAACTATTCATTCATGATCCATTGGGCAATCGATCACGTTGTGGATAACCCCTGGCCGGAGCTCCCCGCAACCTTTCCCTGACTCCGCGAGCCAGGAGTGTGCAAAGATTGTCGAGCGACCCTCGATGTTCGAGGATCTGGTTGCAGACTCAGAACTGTGCAAGGAGCTGGCATGCGTTTCACCGTCAATCGTGACGTGTTTAGTGAGGCCGTTTCATTTGCTGTCAAGCTACTTCCACAGCGTCCCACACAGCCCCTGCTCAGCGGTGTACTGCTGGAGGCCTCCAGTGGTGAAATTACACTGTCAGCGTTCGACTATGAGACCTCCGCTCGAACAACAGTTATCGCCGATACAGGTGAACCTGGTCGCGCGCTCGTTTCCGGCCGACTTCTCGGGGAAATCGCGCAGCGGCTACCGCACTCGGATGTCGAGATCTCATTGATCGACACGAGAATCCAGGTACGTTGTGGGGCCTCATCGTTTAGTCTGCCAGCGATGCCGGTGGAAGAATATCCGCAGGTACCGAGAGTCGACACGGTGTCGGGTTCAGTTCCTGCCGAGGTATTCGCCGAGGCAATCGCTCAGGTGTCCCTCGCCGCATCAAAGGATGATGTCACCCCGGTAATCACCGGCGTACAGTTCGAGATTGCCGATAACGCGCTTACCCTGACCGCAACCGATCGGTATCGTGTCGCCACGCGGCGGATTGATTGGCAGCCTCTCGGTGGAGACCCAACGCTCACCGCACTGGTTCCGGCTAAGGTCGTCATCGAGGTTGGCAAGATGTTCGGTGGCGATGGCACGGTAGATGTCGCTATCGTAAAGGACTCGGATCGTGAGTTGGTTGCGTTCACCGGTGGCAATAAAACGGTGACCTCTCTCCTGATTAAAGGAAACTATCCTCCCGTCGGGCGCCTGTTTCCGGAAAGCATCGAAAACTACGCGGTTCTCAATACGGCTGAGCTCGTGGAAGCGGTTGGCCGTGTGGGTTTGGTGCTCGAGCGAGAGGCAGCACTTCGATTTTCCTTTGTCGAAGGGCAAGTGACGCTCGAAGCCGCAGGAACAGAGACCGCTCATGCCGTCGAGACTGTGGATGCTCATTTGGTGGGCGACGAGATGGTTGTTTCGCTGAAGCCTCAGTTCTTACTTGATGGGCTGCGCTCAACCCACGCTGAGTTCGCTCGAATTAGCTTCACGCGCACAGACAACGCCAGTAAGCCGGGACCCGTTCTCATCACGAGTCAGCGAAGCAAAGACGATCTCGACGAGCAGAGCTTCCGCTACCTCTTGCAGCCCAACCTTCTCCTCCGTTAGGAGTTCAAGATGCGGGTGACGCATCTCTCGTTGAGTGACTTTCGCAACTATCGATCAGCAGAGGTGGGCTTCGCGCCCGGGGTCAATCTGATAGTCGGCGAGAACGGCCAGGGCAAGACCAATCTGGTTGAGGCGATCGCGTATTTCTCTTCGCTAGGTTCCCATCGAGTCAGTAGTGACAGTGCACTGATCCGAGCGGGGACGGATTCTGCCGTTGCACGGATGCGAATCGCTGTTCTGGAACGGGAAGCGCTCCTGGAGATTCAACTGAATCGCGGCCAACCGAATCGCGCCCAAATCAATCGGAATCCAAGTAGGCCTCGAGAGCTGACACGCTGGTTTTCCGCCGTCGTTTTTGCGCCCGAGGATCTCAGTCTGGTGCGGGGTGAACCCGCGATTCGAAGGAAGTTTCTCGACGAGGCATTGGTGGCGCGACACCCTCCCCTCGCCGGCGTCCTGACGGATTATGAGCGCGTAGTGAAGCAGCGAAGCGCGTTACTGAAGTCGGCCAGACTGGCCGGAAAGAAGGATGCCGTAGCCGCGACTCTCGGTGTATGGGACGAGCAGCTGATTGAGTTGGGTGCACGAATCATGTATGCCAGGCAGCAGCTGGTCCACGAACTGCTTCCATATTTGGTGTCTAGCTATCGCGCGCTGGTGTTGTCTGATCATTCTCCTCACCTCGCGCTGGTGGAGTCGGCGGGTCAGGTAAAAACTGCCGGCAGTGTTTCACGTGAAACATCCGAAAATCGGTCTGAACCACCACTGCGCGATGATCTGCATGTTTCACGTGAAACAATTGCTCAGCGGTTCGCGGAGGCGCTTGCGGCAGTTCACAAATTCGAACTTGAGCGGGGCGTGACGTTAATTGGCCCACATCGAGACGATCTCCATCTCTCACTCAACAACCTGCCCGTTCGAGGGTACGCGAGTCACGGAGAGTCTTGGTCGTTTGCGCTCTCGCTTCGACTGGCACTCGCCGCCCTGCTTCGTGCGGAATCGCCAGTCGGAGATCCGGTAATTGTTCTCGATGATGTCTTTGCGGAGTTAGATACTCAACGAAGGTCGCGACTGATGGATGCTGTAGGCGATTTCGAGCAGGTCTTAGTGACCGCCGCAGTTGAGGCTGACCTCCCGTCGGGCGGAAGCAGGCGAAGGATTCAGATCGTTTCGGGTCAAGTGACCGAAGTTGCAGAGGAAGAACTCGGCGAGGGGGAGTCCGGTGGCTGGCACCGCTGACGCAGGATTCGCGAGCAATGCGTACCTCAGGGCGAAGGCGCACTGGAAGGGCCTGCCGCTCCGGAAAAGAGCCAGCGCGGGGAACGCAATTTCGGGAAGTGTCCCGTTCGGGCGAGGTCGAGATCCGCAACCTCTTGGACAAATACTTGCTGGCACCGCGCAGGATCTCGGATGGAAACTAGAACTCGAGCAAGCACGTCTTATCGCGGAGTGGCCGGTGTTCATTGGAGAGTCCACCGCTGAGCACACCGAGATTACTGAATTGAGAGACGGAACGCTGGTGGTGCAGTGCGATTCCACGGCGTGGGCCACAGAATTACGCAGGCTTCGCGGCGAGATTCTCACCCGAGTCCTCCATGAATACCCAAACGCGGAAATACGGGAGATGAAATTCCTGGCCCCCGGCGCGCCGAGCTGGAGACACGGAAGGCGGACGGTCCCCGGGCGTGGTCCGCGAGATACCTACGGCTAGGCCGGAAGAAGAGGGGTACTTCCGGGAGAAATCGGGTTCAGATTCACATGGATTTTCCTTGAACTGGGAACTCAGGAGCGGTAAACCGAGCCGGAAGTACCAAGACGCGAGAACCTGGGGTTGATCCCGGGCGAAGAACGGCCCTGAATCGCCCCGAAAGGCCCGTCTCACGGCTGTGCATTGATAGGCTAGTGTCCGAAAGTACCCGGCGCGAAATACCACCCTGAAACGCGGGTAGAGGGAACCACCACAGTATGACTTCAGAACAGGCCGCGGCCGAACAAGAATACGGTGCCGGAGACATCCAGGTACTTGAAGGTCTCGAGGCGGTGCGCAAGCGCCCCGGAATGTACATCGGTTCGACAGGCCCGCGTGGACTGCACCACCTGGTTTACGAGATCGTGGACAACTCGGTGGATGAGGCTCTCGCCGGCCACTGCGACACTATTCACGTCACGATTCTCGAAGACGGTGGGTTGAGGGTTGTGGACAACGGGCGAGGGATTCCCGTCGATATGCACCCGACAGAGGGTCGGTCCACAGTCGAGGTCGTTCTTACTGTGCTCCACGCTGGAGGCAAGTTTGGCGGAAGCGGCTATGCCGTCTCCGGTGGACTCCACGGAGTGGGCTCTTCTGTGGTGAACGCGCTCTCCTCACGATTTGAGGTACAGGTTCGGCGTCAAGGTTTCACGTGGAACATGTCATTCACAGACAGTGTTCCCGATGCTCCACTCGCCAAGGGCGAGGAGAGTGATCAGAGCGGAACCACAATCACCTTCTGGCCGAGCGCCGAGATTTTCGAGACCATCGAGTTTGACTACACCACGCTGCGTACTCGCTTTCAGCAGATGGCGTTCCTCAATAAGGGCCTGCGGATCACGCTCACTGACCTGCGCCCGCAAGAGCCGACCGAGAACGAGCACGGGGAATCGATCGTTCCCGACGCTCCGCGTGACGAATTTCAGTATGAACGGGGCATCGAAGACTACGTTCGTCATCTCAATGCTGCCAAGCGCGCTGATCTTGTGCACGAAGAGATCATCTCGTTCGAATCAGAGGACACCGTACGTAGAATTTCGGCAGAAGTCGCGATGCAGTGGACAACGTCCTACACGGAGAGCGTTCACACCTATGCAAATACGATCAATACGCACGAAGGTGGCACCCATGAAGAGGGATTTCGTGCAGCGCTGACCACACTGGTCAATCGGTATGCGCGGGAGAAGAACTTCCTGCGAGACAAAGATGAGAATCTCTCCGGTGAGGATGTGCGCGAGGGCCTCACTGCAGTTCTTTCGGTGAAACTCGGTGAGCCGCAGTTCGAGGGGCAAACGAAGACAAAGCTCGGCAACACGGAGGCGAAGGCTTTCGTTCAGAAGGTCGTGGGTGACCAGCTCGGGGACTGGTTTGAGCGTAACCCCGGTGCTGCAAAAGATATTATCCGCAAGGCAATTCAGGCCGCGACTGCACGGCTCGCCGCTCGAAAGGCTCGAGAAACCGCCCGACGCAAAGGATTGCTTGAATCTGGGGGAATGCCGGGCAAGCTCTCGGACTGCGCGAGCAAGGATCCTACGCTTTCCGAAATCTTCATCGTTGAGGGCGACTCCGCCGGAGGCTCCGCAAAGACTGGACGCAATCCGGAGACACAGGCGATCTTGCCGCTCCGCGGAAAGATCTTGAACGTAGAGAAGGCACGGCTTGACCGGGCACTCGGAAACGCCGAAGTGCAGGCCATGATTACCGCGTTTGGCGCGGGCATCGGGGAAGACTTTGATCCGGGCAAGGCCAGGTATCACAAGATTGTCTTGATGGCTGATGCGGATGTAGACGGGCAGCACATCACGACACTCCTACTCACACTGTTGTTCCGGTATATGAGGCCGCTGATTGACATGGGCTACGTCTACTTGGCGCAGCCACCGCTGTATCGCATCAAGTGGACGAATGCGGAGCACGAGTATGTTTTCAGTGATTCGGAACGTGACGCGAGACTCTCTTCCGGGGCCGAGGCAGGAAAGCGCCTCGCGAAAGAGAGCGGCGTGCAGCGATATAAGGGTCTGGGTGAGATGAACTACGAGGAATTGTGGGAGACCACAATGAACCCAGAGACACGAACACTGTTGCAGGTCACTATGGACGACGCAGCAGCGGCAGATGAAATCTTCTCCACGCTCATGGGAGAAGACGTGGAATCACGCCGAAACTTCATCCAACAGAACGCGAAGGACGTGCGTTTCCTTGACATCTGAGAACCAGACTCCAGAACGCGAGATCCCAGAGACGAGTGCCGAAGAGGCTCATCGAATTCACGGCAGGATCGACCAAGTCGATCTTCAGCTGGAAATGCAGCGATCGTATCTCGATTACGCGATGAGCGTCATCGTCGGGCGTGCACTTCCCGACGTGCGAGACGGCCTCAAGCCCGTACATCGTCGAGTGATTTACACCATGTATGACGGCGGTTACCGGCCCGACAAGGCATTCTCGAAGTGCACTCGCGTCATTGGCGATGTCATGGGTCAGTTCCATCCACACGGCGACACCGCCGTGTATGACTCGCTTGTCAGGCTGGTGCAGCCGTGGGCGATGCGCTATCCATTGGCGCTCGGGCAGGGAAACTTTGGATCGCCGGGTAATGATGGGGCGGCCGCCCATCGATACACCGAGACGAAGATGTCCCCGCTCGCCATGGAGATGGTGCGTGACATCGACGAAGACACCGTCGATTTTCAGGACAACTATGACGGTCGCACTCGTGAACCGACCGTCCTCACCGCCCGGTTCCCGAATCTTCTGGTGAACGGCTCGGTCGGCATTGCGGTCGGCATGGCGACAAACATCCCACCGCATAACCTCCGAGAGGTCGCAGGCGCGGCGAAGTGGCATCTGGAGCATCCCGAGGCAAGCCGGGAGGAACTCCTTGACGCGCTCATGGAGCGTGTAAAGGGACCTGATTTCCCCACTGGTGCCCAGATTTTGGGAAGCAAAGGGATCCGGGAAGCGTATCAAACCGGACGTGGATCGATCACCATGCGTGCCGTGGTGAGTATTGAGGAATTGCGCGGGCGCAATTGCCTCGTTGTGACGGAACTGCCGTATCAAGTCAACCCGGACAACCTGGCGGTGAAGATCGCTGACTTGGTGAAGGATGGGAAGATACAGGGCATCGCCGACATTCGAGACGAATCGAGTGGACGCACTGGCCAGCGCTTGGTGATCGTGCTGAAGCGGGATGCAATCGCAAAGGTGGTGCTGAACAACCTCTACAAGCACACGCAGCTGCAGGAAAACTTCGGCGCAAACATGCTCGCGATTGTCGACGGGGTGCCCCGTACCCTTGCGCTCGACGGCTTCATCACTGCGTGGGCGAGGCATCAGGTCGAGGTCATCGTCCGTCGGACCGAGTACCGGCTGCGCAAGGCCGAAGCCGAAGCTCACATCCAGCGCGGCTACCTGAAGGCCCTGGACGCCCTCGATGAGGTGATCGCACTGATTCGTCGATCCTCAACAGTCGAAGCTGCCCGCGAGGGTTTGATGGAACTGCTGGGTGTCGACCAGATACAGGCTGACGCGATTCTCGGACTGCAGCTGCGACGACTCGCCGCACTGGAGAGGCAGAAAATTCTCGATCTTGCCGCCAAGCTTGAGCTTCAAATCGCCGAATTCCAGGGGATTCTCGCTTCATCGTCCGCACAGCGGCAGATCGTGGTTGAAGAGCTCGACGAACTGGTACACAAGTTCGGGGACGAACGTCGGACCACCATTTTGCACGGCTTCGATGGCGACATGTCGATGGAAGACCTTATCCCCGAGGAGGAGATGGTGGTCACCATCACTCGAGGTGGGTATGTGAAGCGCACGCGAATCGATAACTACCGGTCACAGCACCGCGGAGGGAAGGGCGTCAAGGGCGCGCAACTTCGCGCTGACGACATTGTCGAGCACTTCTTTGTCACCACGACCCACCATTGGCTTCTGTTCTTCACCAATACCGGGCGAGTGTATCGGGCGAAGACCTACGAGATTCCAGAGGGAGGTCGTGACGCAAAGGGTCAACACCTCGCGAATTTGCTCGCACTTGCACCTGACGAAATGGTTACTCAAGTGCTCGCATTGCGGAGCTTTGATGACGGGGGATACCTGGTTCTCGCCACGCGCGATGGCCTCGTAAAAAAGACCGCACTCACGGAGTACGACACCAACCGCACGGGTGGAATCATTGCCATCAAACTCAGAGAGGGCGATGAGCTCGTCTCGGCGCTGATCGCAACCGCTGACCATGACGTACTCCTGGTCTCCCGACAGGGAATGTCGGTGCGATTTACCGCTTCTGATCAGGCGCTTCGACCCATGGGACGATCGACCAGCGGTGTTCGCGGGATGAACTTCCGTGAGGGTGATGCGCTTCTCACCGCCTCAACAATTACTGAGGGCGGCTACGTGTTTGTGGTGACCGAGGGCGGGTACGCGAAGCGCACAGCAGTTGACGAGTATCGGGTACAGCAGCGGGGCGGCTATGGCATCAAGGTGGCCAAACTTGACGAAAACCGCGGTGATCTCGTCGGTGGGTTCATCGTTGATGAGAGCGACGAGGTGCTCGTGGTGCTCGCGACCGGCAAGGTAGTCCGTTCGAATGTCGCAGAGGTGCCGGCGAAGGGGAGGAACACGATGGGGGTCGTGTTTGCACGATTCCCAGAGGGTGACCGTATCATTGGCATCGCGCGTAATGCGGAGCGTGGCCTCGAGGAGGCTCCGGTCGAAGATGCTGCAACTCACGCCGAAACGGCAATTACCGGGCCGGAAGAACTAAAGGAAGACGTGAATGAGTAACACTGTCGCCGACAAGCTGGCCAAGAAGACGAGAAAGAAGGCACCGGCGAAGCAGGTTCGCCTGAAGCTTGTGTACGTTGACTTCTGGTCTGCAGTGAAGTTCTCTTTCCTCGTGTCGTTGAGCCTCGCAATCGTGGGCGTCGTCGCAATCATTCTGGTCTACACGGTGCTCGTCTCCACCGGGGTGTTGAGCCAGCTCGACTCACTCTTTATGGACATCGTGGGTGATCAAAACAGTCTGCTTGCGTTCTTCGGGTTTGCGCAGGTATTCGGTTTCGCGATCGTTGTCGGGATCCTGAATGTCATTGTTGGCACGGCGCTGGGTGCCGTCGCTTCGGTGATTTACAACCTCCTGGTCCGCGTCATCGGCGGCTTCCAGCTCGGTTTTACGAGCAATTAGGTGACGTCCTCGCGCACGTTTCTTGCGCGAGGACACGTCCAAAGTGTGCCCGATTTCAGATTTCTGCTGGTTTCCGGTAGAGTCAGTTCTTGGTCACGGGGCTATAGCTCAGGCGGTTAGAGCGCTTCACTGATAATGAAGAGGTCCCAGGTTCAAGTCCTGGTAGCCCCACCGATGTTGTCGTGAGATAACATTAAACCCGCGGGTCCTTAGCTCAGTTGGTAGAGCGCCTGCTTTGCAAGCAGGATGTCGGGAGTTCGATTCTCCCAGGATCCACAACACGGAAGCCCACCAGTTAATCTGGTGGGCTTCTTCCATTTTGTCTGACTACCAGGCGCCTCCACCGGTGGCGGTAGGTTCTCTAGACTGGCTCCATGAGCGGATGGCGCGCAGATGTGCTGGGTGAGGGCTTCGACTTCCTGCGACTTGACCTCGGTGAGGATGCTGAAGGCCCCGTGGAGGCGACCCTCGTGCGATCCCTGCCTCGACCACGGAACTTCTGGGAGCGGGGACTGAGGGCCCCTCAGCAACTGAGTGACGTTGACGTGCTCTACGTGCACGGATGGTCTGACTATTTCTTCCAGCGCGGCCTGGCTGAATTCTGGACAGCCCGGGGAGCGAGATTCTTCGCGCTTGACCTGAGGAAATGCGGACGTAGCTTGCGTGAGGGCCAGACGCCTGGATACGTGGAGGACCTCGCTGACTACGACCTGGAGATTGCCCTCGCCCTCGAGGAAATGGGGCATGGGCTAGCACCTGACGCTCGGAGCACTTCCGACCGTCGGCTGGTGCTTCTCGGTCACTCCACGGGGGGGCTCACGCTGAGCCTCTGGGCGGATCGGCACCGCGGGGTTGCCGACGCGCTGATCCTGAACAGCCCGTGGTTGGAACTTCAGCTCAGTGGCGCGGTGCGAAAGGCGGTGACCCCGGTGATGAACTTCCGTGCTTCGTTGAATCCGAGGGAGCTCGCCTTGCCACAGCTCGATTTGGGGTTCTATAAGCGCGCACAGCGCATGGTCGCGGATCCGCGCGAGCAGACCGATGTAAACCCACTGTGGCGGCCTGAGATTTCGCTCCCGGTCTTGGTCGGATGGTTTCGCGCCATCCTGGATGGTCATGCGCGAGTCGCGGCAGGCCTCCAGATCGATGTTCCAGTGTGTGTGTTGCTGTCCGCACGATCTCAGTTCGGGATGACCTGGCGGGACGAGATGTTGCGGTCGGACACTGTGCTTGATGTTGACCTCATTGCGCGTGCCGCTGTGAAGCTTGGCGATTCGGTGACCATCGAGCGCTTGGACGGCGCTCTGCACGATGTGTTTCTGTCGGAACCGCTCGCCAGGCGAGAGGCGTACGCCCGACTGTCGCGATGGGTGATCGGCTGGAGTGCGGCCTACGCGCCATCCTGAGCGCTGCGCAAGAGGGGTGCCTGGGGCAGGCTAGGCTCGGGGTATGGATCTTCGGGTGGCCGCCTACGCAGTGGTGGAGAGGCGCGGGAGAATCCTGCTCACCCACTGGCGTCGCGGGCACCTGCATGGATGGACCCTCCCGGGCGGCGGGATCGACCCCGGCGAGGACCCAAGAGATGCGGTCGTGCGCGAGGTGCTCGAAGAAACCGGTCTCGAAGCTCGCGTGGGGAAGCTCCTGGGTGTCGACTCGCGGGTAATGGTGCGTGAGGAAGTACCCGAGGGCACCGCGCCCGAGCTTCACACCATACGGATCGTCTATCGCGCCTCGGTAAAGGAAGGTCCACTCCGTCACGAGATCGATGGATCTTCTGATGAGGCGCGATGGGTAGCCATTCGTGAGATTCGTTCGTTGCGCACCCTATCGCTCGTGCAAACAGGGATTCGTATGGCGGGGATAGATCAGCGCGGCCGCGCGAAGGCGGGCGGACAACGACGAACGGCTAAGAACCCACCCAAGTAGTCACGCTGATTCGCTCGCCGAACGCGCGCAAGGTTGTGAATACACAAATGCGGGGGCGACCACAGCCACCCCCGCATTGCACCTTGAGCTGAAAACTACAGTTCGCCTTCCGGGGCAACCCAGAGCTCGTCATCGCTTCGGAATGCTTGCCACAGTGCGTAGCCAACTCCCGCAGCCGCGACGACCCCGAGACCGAGCGCGATCATGCCGCCAACACGACGCTTCTTTGAGGGCTTCAGTAACCCACGCTGCTCGCCAAAGGTGCGGAGCTGCTTCGCCGCGTCAGGGTTTTCCATCTGCTCGAGGGTGCGGATGGTGTTCGCCAAAGCCGTGGCCACAATGGGCGCGGCGACACGGCGCACCCGGTCTGCTGCACGGTGGGCAGCAACCACCCCTCGGTCAATGGTGGGGCGAACGCCTTCGATGGCATCGTTTACTCGGGGAGTAACATATTCGCCTCCGAGGTTCTTCGCCTGGCGGCCGGCCTCCTGGAGTACGGATCCTGCGTGACCAAGAACAATGCGCTGTTGATCCAGCAATTCCTCGGCTTGGGAACGCAGACGCTTGAGTTCGCGACGACGCTTACGTGAGAGTGACATGGAAACCTCCGTTGCCTGTGCGGGCTTTCTACCAAAACTACACTGACAGCGGCCGAGATGGGCGGCCGAGTGTGTGGAATTCACAGGGGAAAGCTAGCGAACAGCCGATGAACGGTGCCTCACCGCTAGTGGGGAGCACGTAAACTTGCATCCATGACTGTACACACCGCTGTTGCGACTATCCACACTAACCACGGCGACATCGTGCTGAACCTCTTTGGCGATCAGGCCCCCAAGACGGTGAAGAACTTTGTTGAGCTGGCCCAGAAGGGTTTCTATGACGGGGTGATCTTTCACCGCATCATCGAGGACTTCATGATTCAGGGTGGTGACCCCACCGGCACGGGCACTGGCGGGCCGGGGTACGTGTTTGACGACGAGATCCACCCAGAGCTTGCATTCACCCAGAAGTACCAGCTCGCGATGGCGAACGCTGGCAAGCGACCCGACCTCACTGGTCGACTCGCAGGAACGAACGGTTCGCAGTTCTTCATCACCACGACCGCTCCCGGTTGGTTGACTGGCAAGCACACCATTTTTGGCGAGGTTGCTGATGATGCTTCGAAGGCTGTGGTGGACGCGATCGCCGCAGTGCCCGTTGGCCCGATGGATCGCCCGAACGAAGATGTCGTGATGACCGGCGTTGAGATTACCGAGGTCTAAGCAGGTGTCGAGAGATGCATCCGGGCCGCAGTTCGGCGAACGGGCTGAGTTCGGCCCGGATGACATCTGTTTCAGGCACCCCGATCGACCCAGCTTCACCCTGTGCCAACGATGCGGGCGCACGATATGCCCCGATTGTCAGCACGTTTCAGCGGTCGGCGTGCTCTGCACTGACTGCGTGAAGCAAACCCGGCCCAGTGTCGCGCAGCGAGCGCAGCGATCAACGCGCGTGACGGCGCGGAGGTTGGCCGCACCCGGCACTCCAGTTATCACCTACAGCATTATGGTGCTGTGTGGTCTGGTGTTCGCCGCACAGGTACTCAGTGCGAATTTTGGCGACAATGAAGTCACCCGCACGCTGTGGTACGCACCGCTCTACTCGATGCCGCAACTCTTCGAGCCGTGGAGAATGCTCACGGCGATGTTCACGCACTCTACGGGGTTCGTGTTTCACATACTTTTCAACATGCTCGCGCTATGGCTGTTTGGTCGAAACCTCGAGCAGATGATTGGTCGGGGCGCGTTCCTTCTGTTGTACATCTTTTCTGGCCTCGGTGGATCACTGGGGGTCATGCTCTGGGCGTATGTCGACGTGCAGTCGCTTCAGGTCGCGACGGTCGGTGCCTCGGGCGCTATCTTCGGCCTCCTGGCTGCGACACTCGTCGCCTATAAGGCCGCGCGCGTGAACGTGACATCTCTTGCCGTGTTGATCGCCATCAACTTCGCGATCGGCCTACTTCCGGGTGCCTCAATATCCTGGCAGGCGCATCTCGGTGGGATGATCGTCGGGGCCCTGACCATGTGGGTATTGCTCTCAACTCGCGGGCCGAGACGGAAGGGTGCCCGGGTGGCCTCGCTGCTCGCCGTTGCAGCCGTGCTCTGCGTGTTGTCGGGGCTGTTCCTGGTAGTACCGCCGATCGCAGTCGGCTGGTAGTTATCCACAGATCTATCCCCACCTGGGGAGAATTACACCTGTGTGATTCAACCCGGAGAAGTCAGCAGCCTACTTCCACCATGGAGTCATGAGGAAGCCCACCAGCACGAGTCCAAAGCCGACGAAGATGTTCGCTTGTCCGAATGCGGGAATCGGTAACTGCACGGTTGAGCTCGTGATGTAGTAGAGCACGATCCACACGAGACCCAGCAACATGAAACCAAACATCACCGGCTTGAACCACACCGGGTTTGGAATGTCACTGGAGTTCACCGATGCCTGGTCGGAGCGGTTGTCTACCGCGTTCGACTTACGCTTACTCACATTTTTACCCGCAGCTGCCATAAGCACGAGTCTACCTGGAGCTTCTCCCCGCCTCACAGCCGGGAGAAATAGAATGTGGGCATGTCCCACGCATCCGACCACCGCGACGCCGCACTCGACGGCGGGGCGCGTCGCGTGCGGCGCCGTCGTGGCAGACTCAGCCCGTTGACCGTTATTGGTGAACTCCTATTCGTCAGCGGGCTTGCTGTAGCCGGATATCTGGTGTGGCAACCCTGGCAAACCGGGGTCGTGGTCACAGAGAAACAGGCTGAACTCTCGGCGATTGACTCTGCTGCCTGGGCAGCTGCCGCAGACGAACAACCCACGGAGTGGACCGGCGAGACAGCGGTGACGGAAAAGGTTGCCCCAGCCGAGGTCTTCGGCGTGCTGTACGTGCCCGCGTTTGGCTCAAGTTACGCGAATCGTATGGCTGAGACAACCGATTGGTGGACGGTGCTGAACCTCGACGAAAAGGGGATCGGGCGCTACGAGACAACCCAGATGCCGGGCGAGGCGGGAAACTTCGCGGTTGCTGGCCATCGCTCAGGGCCGCTGATCAACTCCTTCAAAGAGATCATGAATCTCCGGGTGGGTGATCCACTGTATGTCCAGACCGCTCAGGGCTGGTATACCTACACGTTCCGGTCATTCGAGTATGTGTGGCCGAACGAGGTTGACGTGCTGAACCCGTTCCCAAGGTTGACTGGAACCCCCGGCGTGGATCAGATCCTGACGCTCACCACCTGCCATCCCAAGGATGCCGGGGATGCCGAGCGCGCGATTGCGTATGCGGTGCTTGAGAGCTTTCAGCCACTGAGCGTCGGCCCACCCGCCGAACTCAGTGCGGTGAATCCGAATCTCGGAGGGATGGTGAGCTGATGTTTTCACTGATTTGGAGATTCTTCCCGGGCCCTGCGTGGATCAGACTGATTGTGATTCTCGCGGTGCTCGCTGCAGTGGTCTATACGCTGATCGCTTTCGTGTACCCCTATGTTGCGACCCTTCTGGTGACACAAGAAACGACGGTGGAGTGATGACTCGCATTCTGGTAATCGACAACTACGACAGCTTTGTCTACACGCTCAATGGGTACCTGCAGCAACTCGGTGCCGAGACCCAGGTGATTCGAAACGATGACGTGAGTATCGGCGAGCTCGAGAAGCTAGTGGCAGAGGTTGACGGGGTGCTCATCTCCCCGGGCCCGGGAACCCCAGCAGACGCTGGTATCTCGATTCCCATGGTGGGCATCGCCCTCCGCACCGGCGTGCCTGTCTTGGGTGTGTGCCTCGGGCACCAGGCGATCGCCGAGGCGCTGGGTGCTACGGTTACCCATGCTGATGAGCTGATGCACGGAAAGGTTTCTCGCGTGCATCACACGGGGGATTCCTTCTTCGAAGGGGTTGCGACGGATTTTGCCGCAACGCGTTACCATTCACTCGCGGTAGTGCGGGGCACCGTGCCCCAGGATCTTGTTGTCACAGCCGAGACACAGGGGGGGATCGTGATGGCGCTCCGCCATCGGGAGTTGCCCATCTATGGCGTGCAGTACCACCCGGAGTCGGTGCTCACCGAGGGTGGATATCAGCAACTCGCAAACTGGCTCGAAGTGTGCGGCGCGGTCAACGCCGCTCAGATTGCCGCGACGCTGTCACCGCTCCTCAGCACCAGCTCGACCGACTAGCCCGAGCAGTATTGAATCTCAATCGCAGAGCCCTGCGGTTGTTGCCCAACAATTGACTGCTGCACCACCGGCACCCCGGGCTGCTGCGGGCAGCCCGGGTTTGGCTTCACACTGGTGACCAGGTTCAGCCCCTCGAGCATTGCGGTTGCGGCCTGAATCGACTGTCCAGTGACATCGGGCACGATGACCATTCCGCTGGAAACCGTCACGTCTACGGCTCGACCGCGTGGAAGCGGGCTTCCGGGTTCGGGGCTCACAGCGAGGACACGATCGCCCGGCTGGTCCGAGTTGTCTTGGGTGGTCACCATACCCACGGTCAGACCGAGCCCCTCAAGGGCAGCGGTGTACTCGGTGAGGCTCAACCCGTCGATCTCGGGCACCTCAGGCGACTCCGGGCCGGTGGAAATATACACCCGAATTGTCGTGTTCGTCGTCACACGCTCACCAGCGGCGGGATCGGTGCGGATCACGTGATCGGCCGGGATTTCCTCGTCGGGGAGTTCCGTGGGCACGGGAACCAGGCCGAGTTTCGTCAGCGCGTCAAACGCATCGGCTCGCTCGACGCTGATGAGTTCGGGGACCTCACGAGTGTTGCTCGGGGTAAAGGACTTCGGGGCAAGCGCAGCTAACCAAAACACCACCGCGGCGACGACAGCGACAACAGTAAGGATGGCCACCCAGACCCACATCACCGGGGGGCGACTCTGTGACCGGGCGGTGCTGCTGCCCTCGGAGAGGCGTCGGAGCGCCAGGTCGGATTCCGAAGTCTCCTCACCACCGGTGAAGAGGACTGGAGCCTGCTCGTCTCCCGATCCCAGCCGGGGCATGATCCCGTCTCGGGCGAGGCGAAGTGCGTCTCTGAACTCGGAGGCGGTTTGAAAGCGCCGCGCGCGGTCCTTCGCCAGGGAGTGGAGAATCACCCGATCAAGCTCTGGCGAGACCTGCGGATCGCGTTGACTCGGAGTCTGGGGCCGTTCACTGACGTGTTGATAGGCGACCGCCACCGCGGTTTCACCGCGGAAGGGCACGTCACCGGTGAGCAGCTCGTAGAGGAGGATCCCTGTCGAGTAGAGATCGGTTCGCGTGTCGACCGTCTCGCCCTTCGCCTGTTCGGGAGAGAAATAGGCCGCGGTGCCGAGGATGGCGGTGGTCTGTTGGACCGTTGAAGACGTTTCGGAGACCGCGCGCGCGATCCCGAAATCCATCACCTTCACCTGACCGGTCCGGGTGATCATGATGTTCGCGGGCTTGATGTCGCGGTGCACGATGCCGGCCCGGTGAGAATACTCCAACGCGGTGAGTACGGACTCGACGACTCTGCATGCCTCAGTCGGCGACAGCCGTTCCACTGTTGTCAGTTCACGCAGGTTCTGACCGTCAATGAACTCCATGACGATGAAGGGGAGTCGCTGTGGCCCATCGGATGTCTGAATCAGATCGTCACCCGCGTCGAGCACACGGACGACGCTCGGGTGCGCCAGGCGCGAGGCCGACTGCGCCTCTTGCCGAAAGCGCAGCCGAAACGCCTCATCGCCCGCGAGGTTCGCGCGCATGATCTTGATCGCAACCTGGCGACCGAGTTTGGTGTCAGTGCCGCGGTACACCGTTGCCATTCCACCCTGGCCAATGAACTCGCCAATGGCGTACCGGCCCGCGAGAATGCGCTGCTGGCTGGCCTGTGGGGTCTCAGTCATCGGTCACCTCTCTCGCGATCGTCGCACTGGCTTCTAGTTTAGGGGCGGGTGGGGTGTGGCGTAGGTCGCATCGGACCGGAGGCTATGCTGACTAATCGGCAGGTGCTGGATCGGGGGCGGGGGTGGCCGCAGTGACCACCATCGTGACCGGATCCGACGCTGGCGAGGTGCGGGTGACTGAAGAACCGTTTCCGCATGTCACCGTGTAGGTGACGCTCATTTGTCCGTCGGGCTGTGGCGGCGGAATCTTGTTTGCCGTTACCGTCACGCTGGGGCTCGGCACCGATCCCGGAGCAGTTCCGTCTCCAGTTACCGTGACGTTGTATGCCTGAATGGTGAGTCCGGTTGGGCATGCGGGCACATCCCAGCTGACGGTCGCCGTGCCGCCGGATTCCACGGTCTGGCTGCTGGTGCGCGGGACCGCGGGCTTCGCGACATCGCCAAAGGGCACGGTGTAGGTCAGCATGATGGGCTGATCGAGCTTGACGCGGGCCCCCGTGGGATTGACGTCGGTCACGATGTTGACCTGGTCGTCGGGACCCGGGCTTCCGGGCTGAGAACTGACGTTGGTGAATCCCAGACCCCGCAGGTAACCGATCGCTTCCTCGACGTTCGTGCCGACGATGGCGGAAGCCTCAACCGCGGCAGTCTCTGCGGCAGTCGTCGTGGGCTTCTTCGTGGTGGTGGGTGTCGTGGTTTGCGTGGTGGTGGGCTCGTCATTGCCAGAATTGTTCGCCGAGAGAAGCGCGAACGCGGTTCCCGCGCCAATGAGCACGAGGAGAATGAGCAAGGTGATCAGCGGCCAGGTCCAGGGGCTTCGCTTCTTCTTCTGGAGATCCGCATCGTCCACATTCCCGTCAAGCGGCTGGGCGACGGCCGTTCCGCCAGGCAGCGCAGTGGTCTGCGGGAGCGCAGTGGTCGCCGCGTCGGAGAGGCCCTGCTGCGACATGACGACGGTTGCCGCTGCCGCCGCACCCCCCACGGCGGGCACGTAACTTGCGGCAAGTGCCAGGTTGCCACGGTGGAGTGCGGTCGCGGCCTGCGCGAGCTTCGCTGCGGTCTGTGGACGCTCGTCAGGATCTTTCGCGAGACAGGCCAGCACCAGCCGCTGTACCGGAGTCGGCACGTCGGCGGGAAGCGCAGGAGGCGCATCGTTGATCTGTGCCATCGCAATCGCCACTTGTGACTCGCCGGTGAAGGGGCGCTTGCCCGCGAGGCACTCATAGGCGACGATTCCGAGTGAATACAAATCGGTTGACGGGGTGGCAGTGTGCCCGCTCGCCTGCTCGGGCGCGAGGTACTGCACGGTGCCCATCACCTGCCCCGTGGCGGTGAGTGGCACTTGATCGGCGATCCGCGCGATGCCGAAGTCGGTGATCTTGACGCGACCCTCGGGGGTAATGAGCAGGTTGCCCGGCTTGATGTCTCGGTGCACGAGCCCCGCATCGTGCGCGGCCTGCAGTGCGGTCGCGGTCTGCGCGACGATGCCGAGGACGCGATCCGCCGGCAATCGGCCTTCGCGCTCGATAATCGTCGAGAGAGGCTCACCCGGCACCAGCTCCATCACGATGTATGCGGAGCCCTGCTCCTCACCGTAGTCAAAGACGTTCGCGATGCCCTCGTGGTTGACGAGCGCGGCATGGCGCGCTTCCGCGCGGAATCGCTCGAGGAACCCTGGATCCCCCATGTATTCGTCTTTGAGGATCTTGATGGCGACGGTGCGACCGATAATGCTGTCGGTCGCCTTCCAGACCTCGCCCATTCCCCCGATGGCGATCCTCGAGCTCAGCTCGTAGCGCCCGCCGAACGTTACTCCTGCCACTGGTCTCATTGGCCTAACACCGCTTCCATCACTTGTTTTCCGACTGTAGTGGGCAGATCGTATGAACTCCCCAAGAAACTCTGGGCGGCTCCGCCGCCATCCGCGATTACCACGGCAATTGCCACCTTCGGGTTGTCAACCGGGGCGAACCCGGTGTACCAGAGGGTGAACGGGCGATCCACACCGTTCGCATCGAGGCCGTTCTCGGCGGTGCCGGTCTTGCCCGCAACTCGCACACCGGGGATCGCGGCGACGTGGCCGGTGCCATCGGTGTCGCCCACCACGCGTTCCATCATTGAGGTGAGCGCCGCCGCAGTTTCCGCGGAAATCGGTGTGCTGAGCTGCTCGGGCTCGAACTGCTTCTCAACCCGCAGGTCGGGGGTAATGACCCGATCGACCAGGTAGGGCTTCATCACCACGCCCTCGTTGGCGATGCCCGCAGACACCATGGCCATCTGCAGTGGGGTGGATCGCACATCGAGTTGCCCGATTGACGCAAGCGCGGCCTGCGCGCTATCGAGGGGCGCAGGCGATGTGCTCGGCGTCACGACGAGGGGGATGGACAGCTCCTGGTCGAAGCCAAACTCGCGCGCCATCTTCGGCACCGCGTCGCGATCCATGCTCATCGCGAGCTCGGCGAACGGGATATTGCACGAGAAGATCATTGCCTGCGTGAGGCTCACGGTGGTGCCCGGCCCGCACGTGGTTCGCGAGGCGTTCTGCATGACCGCGCTTGACTGCGGCAGAGGCAGGGTCGCCGGGTTGTCGAACGTGCTCTCTGGGGTCGCGGTACCGTTTTCGATTGCGGCAGCCGCGGTGAGCAGCTTGTAGGTGGATCCCGGGTGGTACAGATCGCCGCCGATCGCACGATTGAGCAGCGGCTGGGTCTCGTCGGCCTCAAGCTGACGATAGTTGGTGATGATCTCGGCGTCGTTGTTTGTCGAGAGAAGGTTCGGATCGAAGCTGGGTGTCGAAACCATCGCCAGCACGCGACCGGTCGCGGGCTCGATCGCCACCACTGCTCCCTCGTACCCGGCCATGGCCTCCGCAGCGACCTGTTGCACCACGGGGTCGAGGGTGGTCTCGATCGAGCTGCCCTGTGGTTTCACCCCGGTCACGGTACGCACGATGCGCGTGAAGAATTGGGCGTCCCCGAGGCCCGAGAGCTCCTGGTTCATCGCCTGCTCAAGCCCGGTCATGCCTTGAGTATGCGAGTAATAGCCGGTGACCGGAGCGAACAGGGCGCCGTCCGTGTACTGCCTGATAAAGCGATAATCGTCTTGCGTGGCGGTGGAATACGCGATGGGATCGCCGCCAACCAGGATCGATCCACGCTCAACCTTGTAGGTATTCTTCAGCGTACGACCGTTGAGTTCGTTCGCTCGCAGCTCGTCGGCAGAGACGAACTGAATCATGGTCACGGCGAAGAACAGCACGATGAACATGCCAAATGCGGTACGGGTGAGGTTCTTGAGCTGTTTGTTCATGCGCGGATCACCAGCTTCGGTCGGTTGCGCACCGAGTTCGAGAGTCGCAGCAACAGGGCAATGATGATCCAGTTGGAGACCAGCGACGAGCCGCCTGCCGCGAGAAACGGCGCGGTGAGGCCGGTAAGTGGAATGACGCGAGTGACGCCGCCGACCACGATGAAGATCTGTAGCGCGAGCGCAAAGCCCAGGCCAGCGGCGAGAAGCTTGCCGAAGTCGTCCTGCCCGGCAAAGCCAATGCGCAGGGCGCGACCGACTAAGACGAGGTATGCCCCAAGAATCACGAACAGCCCCACCAGGCCGAGTTCTTCGCCGAGGCTCGGGATGATGTAGTCGCTCTGCGCGAGTGGGGTATCGCCCGGATACCCCTGCCCGAGGCCAGTGCCGGTCATGCCCCCGTTTGCCATGCCGAAGAGTCCCTGCACCAACTGGTAGCTCGCGCCCAACGGGTCGGAGAACGGATCGAGCCAGTTCGCGAAGCGGTTGCCGACATAGTCGAGGACCTGGCTCGCGATGATGCCCCCGGCGAGGAAGAGGCCAACGCCGAGCACGATCCACCCGACGCGGCCGGTAGCGACGTACAGCATTGATAGGAATAGCCCAAAGTAGAGCAGCGAGGTGCCGAGGTCGCGCTGGAAGACGAGCACCGACATGGCGATGAGCCAAAATGCGACGAGCGGCCCGAGATCTCGCCCGCGGGGGAAGCGAATGCCAGCAAACTTCTTGCCCACCATCGAGAGCGCATCGCGATTGCGCACGAGGTAGCCGGCAAAGAAGATCGCCAACAAGATCTTCGCGATTTCACCCGGCTGGAAAGAGAACGCCCCAATGAAGATCCAGACGCGGGCGCCGTTGATCTCACGACCGATCAGAGGAAGCATCGGCAAGAGCAGCAGGACGAGTGCCGCGAGACCCGTGAGATAGGTGTATCGGAACAACACCAGGTGGTTGCGGATGAGCGTAACCACGGCAATGGCGACAAGGATCGCGATGGTTGACCAGACGAGCTGCCTGATCGAGACCGCATCCCAGCCCACCAGGTCTTTTGACAGGTCAATTCGATAGATCTGCGCGATCCCGATGGTGTTGAGCAGCGTTGCCACCGGCACGATGAGAGGGTCGGCATCGGGAGCGACCCGCCGAACCACCACGTGCAGTGCCAGTACGGAGAGCACAAATGCCACGCCCCCGGGAAGCAGCGTGGTTGAGACCTCGCCGAGCACGGTGAGATCCACAATGATGACCGCACCAATGCCAATCACCAGCGCGAACAAGGTGAGTGAGAGCTCGAGACCGCGCAACAGGCGAGGCTGCCGAAGCGCGGTGATTCGCTGCAACACCGTCTCGCTCGTGCGAGTGTTCTCGTATCCCTTTGACTTACTCACGGATCCACCCCCAGACGCAGCACGATCTCGCGCGCCTCCGCCAGGGAGCCCGCACTCAACGTTCGCTCGACCTGACGCTGCTCAAGCCCGCCCAGCGAATCGAGCGGGATCCCGGTGTCTTCCGCCTCGGAACTCAGGGAAAGCGTGCCGATACCTTGCTGCACCCCGCGGTAGATGATGACGGTGTCGCCGTCGGTGCCGACGTAGTAGAGACTCTGAGTCCACTGGTAGCCGAGCGTCAGCGATCCCGCGATCACCGCGATCACCGCGAGCAGCCCAATGGCCCAGATCGCGCGCCGCCTTCGATTGCGTCGCCTCGTCTCGGCAATGAGCTCGGCCAAGTACTCATCGATGCGGGGCTCGAAGTGGCTCTCGGCGGCCGGCGTTGAGCGTCGAATCATGCGGCGGCGCGAGAGCAGCCGGGTGCGGCTCGTACTGACTTCCTCGTCGGCTGTCTCGGTGGCTGCGGATCCGGCGAACCGGGGGCCAGGCATTTCGGCGGCGGTGAGCGGGGCGGCCATGGTCTCAACGAGCACCACGGTGACGTTGTCGGGTGCCCCGTGCGCCAGTGCCTTATCGATGAGCTGATCCACCGCGCCTTGGAGCGACGGGCGTCGCAACAGAATCTTTTCCATGTCGATGTCTTCGACATAGCCACACAGCCCATCGGAGCACAGCAGCCACACGTCGTCGGGTCTGGTCTGCAGCACGGACGTGTCGATCTTGGGTGAACTGTCGACATCGCCGAGCACGCGCATGAGTACTGAGCGGCGCGGGTGGGTCTTTGCCTCGTCTTCGGTGATCTGGCCGCTGTCGACCAGGTGCTGCACGAACGTGTGATCTTGTGTGACCTGGGTGAACTTGCCGTCTCGCAACAGGTACAGGCGAGTGTCGCCGATGTGTGCCAGCGACAGGTGATCACCGACGGTCATGAACCCGGTGAACGTGGTGCCCATGCCCGAGAGCTCGGGGCGTTCGCCCACGGTCGAACGCAGCATGCGATTCGCGCGCAACAGCTGATCTGCCAGCTGATCACTGACCGTTCTCGCCTGCGCTTCAGTGGGGGCAACGGGCTCACCATTCAGGTCGAGCTGACCCGTTTCGGTGTTAGCGTCAAGCTTGGCGATCGCGCGGGTCGTGAGCGCCGACGCGACGTCGCCACCGGCGTGCCCGCCCATGCCGTCGGCAACGAGAAACAAACGATCACCGGCAAACGCCGAATCCTGGTTGTTCGATCGCACCATCCCCACGTGGGAACCAATGGCGCTCGCGTACCCGACGGTCACTCCTACGGCCTCAGCTCAAACGTGGTGGTGCCGATGGTGATCGGGGTGAACACGGGGACGGTGACGGTACCCGTGACGCGGGTGCCGTTCAGCTTCGTGCCGTTGGTGGAGTCGAGGTCGGTGAGCAGCCACTGATCACCCTGCCGCGCGAGTCGAGCGTGATAGGTCGAGGTGTATTCGTCAACAATAACAAGAGTTGAATCGGTGCTGCGCCCGATGGTGATCATCTCGTCATCGAGCGGGATCGCGGTGCCAGCCGCGACACCCGAGGTGATGACGAGGGTCGCGGCACGTGAAGTGGCACTGGCCGGGGGGAGTGCACCGCCGCTCGGAGTGATGACGGGGGGTGAGGCCGGCTGGGTGCTTCCCACTGGAACGGGAGCTGGGGCGGCCTGGTTTCCGTTGGATCGCCGCGTCGAAACGTCGTTCGGCAGCTTCCGCACGGGTGCCCCGAAGAGGTCGCTGCGCAGGGCATAGACGATCGCGAAGATGAACAGCCACAGCAGCAGCAGAAAGCCGATGCGGAGTATCAAGAGGGTGAGTTCGCTCACAGTCCCCTCCAGAAATCTTGTTCGATCCCGGTTTGGCCTGGCCGCGCGCCGCCTGAGCCGCCGCGGTCCGAAGCCTGGGGTGGGCTGGCCTCCCGCGCGCCGGAGCGTGCGGGAACAAGCAGGAAACGCAGCGTGGTTTGCCCGATGGTGATGACGGTGTCGGGGTTCAATGCTGCCTCGCGGAACCGCTGACCGTTGATCTTCGAGCCGTTGGTCGAGCCGAGATCGCGTGCGATGCCCGACTGGCCATCCCAGATGAGTTGCAGGTGCTGACGCGATGCTGCGGTGTCGGTAATGCGGATGCCCACGTCACTCCCACGACCCACCACGGTGGTACCGCGGTGCAACTCGTGCTGGATACCGTCGACCTCGATTATCGGCGTCCAGGCGACCTGCCCCTCGACCTGGGTGGCGTCGATCTGCAGCACGCCAGTCGTGAGCGAGTCGTCAACCCGGAGTTCAACGTCGGCCTCGCCGAGAAGCTGGTATCCCTGACGCTTCGCGTGCTTGTTCACCACCCCGATGAGTTCACGCTCCAGGGTGCCACCCAGGCTCTTCAGCCGCGACGCGTCGGCGGCAGACAGGCGCACGACGAAGCGGTTGGGGGCGAGGACGCGGTCGCGATCCACTATGACGGAGCCAATCTCAAGCTCGCGCTTGAGTCCGGACGCGATCTCTACCGGCTGCACCCCGGATCGAAAGGTGCGGGCGAAGGCACCGTTCACGGCCCGCTCCAGCCCACGTTCGACGCTGTCAAGAATGCCCATGGTGTTCGCCCCCTCCTGGTGCATCGTATTCGTCGGTCTTCGCCCGTGCCGACCGGCGTGCAGGCACGTGGGTGCCCGCCGACAGGTTTCAGCGTGTGGGCCCATGCTACCTGCACAGCCTTTGCGCGCGCCGAAACCTTGCCCGGGCAGGCACCTGAAACTGGCCGAAGATGCGGCGTGGATGACGGGGAAGCATGGCAGACTGTGAGCATGAGCGTGGGGACGCAGTGGGTCAGCCTGCAGTGACGGCAGCCGAGGTGCTGACCCGAAATGCGGTCACCGTGCTCGGAGCCGAGAACGCCTCTGTGGTGGTGTTTGGCCACGGCTACGGAACCGAGCAGTCGGTCTGGCGTGGCATTGCAGCGCGCTTGGCACAGGAGCATCGAGTGGTGCTCTTCGATTACGTGGGATCAGGGCGCTCCGATCTTGCCGCCTACGATGAGCAACGCTACGACTCGCTGCATGGGTACGCCGAAGACCTTATCGAGGTGCTCGATGCAGTCGGTGCATCGAACGTGTTGTTTGTTGGGCACTCGGTGAGTGGAATGATCGGTGCCCTCGCCGCAATTCGTCGGCCAGAGTTCTTTCGAAAACTGTTGATGGTCTGCCCGTCTCCGCGGTACCTCAACGACGGCGACTATATTGGCGGCTTCACTCGAGATGATGTGACGGGCCTGCTCGACGCGATTGACGCCAACCAGTTGGCCTGGGCGAGTTCGCTCGCGCCGGTCGTTACCGCGCGACCCGATCGCCCCGAGATTTCCGAGAGAGTGCGCGAGCAGTTCGCGGCCACCAATCCACGCATTGCCACCCACTTCGCGCGCGTCACGTTTCTCAGTGATACTCGGCACCGCCTCGGTGAGATTCCGGTTCCGTGCGTCGTGCTCCAGTCGCGCGGTGACATCATTGCCCCACCGCACATCGGTGCGTATTTGCGCGACCACATACCTGACTGCACCCTGATCGAACTGAATGCATCAGGACATTTCGTTCACCTGGCCGAACCCGAACTGATCGAGACGCACATTCGGGCTGCTTTGTGAGTGTCGGTCAGAAGGACTTGCTTGAGTATGCGCCGGTTGCGCTGTGCGTCATAAATCTCAACGGCGAGATTCTCGCGCACAACTCGATTCTTCCCCAGTGGCTGGGGTTGGTCGACACCGGTGGCGCGGATCTGCTCGTTGGCCGCAATCTGGTTGACTGGCTGACACCGGCCGGGAGGCTGCTCTACGAGGCTCGGCTTATTCCGGGCCTGCTGGCGAGTGGATCGGCGCGTGAGGTTGTGATTGAAGCGAGGGGCCGTCACGGCCAGCCAGCCTCGGTCATACTAAACGCAAATCTCATCTCAGATGCCACGGGAGAGCGACGTATCTATGTGGCGCTCATCGATGCGGCCGCTCGCATCGCGTTCGAGCGAGAACTGTTGGAGGCCAGGCGGGCCGCCGACATCGCTCGCGCGCAATTGAGTCTGCTGCAGGAGGCGACGAGTCAACTCGCGGTGGCGGAGGGCCTTGATGATCTTGGACGCACCCTCACCGAATCGGCGGCACGAGCAACCCAGGCTGCCTGGACGCTGGTCAGGGTCGTTGGTACGGAGCAACTCGATACGACCGCTGTCGAGCATTCCTGGGGGAGTAGCCCCGACGGGAGTGAGCTGATCGGCACCATGCCCATTCCCACTGAGATGGTCGTCTGCAGAAACGCGGAAGAAATTCACTCGGTATATCCCGCGAATGCCGATGCGTTCCGTTTCGTGGGGGTCGAAGCCCTGATTGTCACTCCGATTCTCCGCGTCGCTCACGGCGACACCAAGCTACTCGGCGCGATCCACTCGTGGTTTCGTCGCAGCCGCAGCCTCGAAGTTGATGTGCTTGACAGTCTTCAGGCGCTTGCCGGTCAGGCGGAGCGCGTGATCGAACACCTGCAGTTGCAGGAGCGGGTGCGCCATCGCGCCTTGCACGATGGGCTGACCGCGCTGCCAAATCGGATGCTGCTCGAGGAACGCCTTGAGACGATGCTTGCGGGCTCCCGCAGAGACGAGTTGACGTGCGCCGTGCTTTTTCTCGACCTTGACGGCTTCAAGGCCATCAACGATCACCTGGGGCATCGGGTGGGCGACGAGGTGTTGATCACGGTGGCGGATCGGCTCCGCGAGATCTGCCGGGCTGGCGAGACGGTGGCCAGGCTGGGGGGCGACGAGTTCGTGGTCGCGGTGTCGCAGATTGATGCGGACGGTGTGGCCGGGCTTGCGACACGGATACGGGAACGTATTCGCCAGCCGCTCGATGGGGAGGCAGAGGGTGCGCCGCTATCGGCCAGCATCGGGGCCGTGATCTGGGAGCCAAGCGGAACGAGTCCGACACCAAGTCCGGGTGAACTCGTTGCTGCCGCAGATGCGGCGATGTATGAGGCGAAACATGGCGGGAAGGACAACTTCGTGCAGCGAATCTGGTTACCCGTGAGTGGAGAGAACTAGCGCTTGACGGGAGGGCCCAAGATGAGGAGCACGACGTAGAGCAGCACGACTGCCGCGAGCATCGCAACTCCGGTGAGTTTCGGGTGGGTGATGAGGAAGCGAAACGCCCGGTCGTGCCAGCGCGCGTCGCGCGCGTCAGCGGTCGGCGCTGTGCGCCAATCCCCGGTGAGACGGCCGGACCTGTTCACCCAGCTCTCGGTGGGGATGGTCGCATACGGAATGATCGCGCTGAAAAGTGCGACGAGGGTCACGCCGACCCCCCAGCGCTGATTCTTTGCGACAAGGATCGCAGTCGCACCGTAAGACAGGAAGACGAAGCCGTGGATGCCGCCGCCGATTGCGACCGCGGGTGCCCAGTCGGTGATCGCTCGGGTGATCAGCCCGGCAATGAGGAGGGTCCACGAGACGGCCTCAGCGAACGCGAGGGTGCGGAACAGGGCGCGGGGGGTCTGAAACATGAGGCCGAGTCTATTCAGTTGAACGCGTGCGATTCTGTGGTGATGCCGAGTGCAAAGGCTGGTGTCTCGTGGAGAAAACTCTAAGGTTATCGACGTAGTGTCGACATGTTATCGACGCAGTGTCGGTAAAATCTCGGGCTTTTGAGGAGACCAATGTTTCTCGCACTACGCGAACTGAAGTTCGCTCGCGGACGCTTCGGCTTGATGGGCGCGGTCGTCGCGCTCATCGCCGTGTTGATGGTGATGCTGTCGGGGCTGTCGGCCGGTTTGGTGAACGACGGCGTATCAGGTTTGAAATCGCTTCCAGTTACGGCATTCGCGTTTGACCAAGGGACCAAGACCGACAACGCCTTTTCGCGGTCCATCGTCGAGCCAGATCAGATCGAGGCCTGGGCGACACAACCCGGGGTCGCAGAAGCCGAGCCCGTGGGCGCGGGCATGGTCAACGCGCAGACCGACGACGGCACCCAGGTTGACCTCTCGCTGTTCGCGGTGGAGCCGGGCTCGTTTCTGGCTCCAGTGGTCTCCGAGGGCGACACCCTGGGCTCGTTGAACGGAATCGTTGTCTCAGAGACTGCGCGTAGTGAGGGTATCGAGGTCGGCACGGTCATCACCCTCGACCGCTTGGACACGGAGCTCGAGGTCATCGGCTTCACCGACGGCCAGGCGACCTTCGGCCACGTAGATGTGGCCTACCTGCCGCTTGATACCTGGCGTCTGATTGCCTCAGGTGCTGCTCAGCCGGGCGCGCCGACCCAGGCACAGGTGGACGCACTGAACTTTGATGTCGCAAGCGTGGTTGCGCTGAAGGCCGAACCGGGCACTGAAATTGACCTGGCAGCGGGCGATGCGGCGGCGCAGACCACCGCGGTCTCGCTGAAAGAATCGTTCAATTCTTCGCCCGGGTATGAGGCAGAGACCCTCACGCTCAGCCTGATCCAGGTGTTCCTCTACGCGATTTGCGCACTGGTGGTGGGAGCGTTCTTCACGGTATGGACTATCCAGCGCCAGCACGAACTCGCGATCCTCCGCGCCGTGGGTGCCTCGGGCACCTACCTGGTACGCGACTCGCTCGCTCAGGCCGCGATCTTGCTCTTCGGTTTCACCGCGCTGGGCGTTGCTGCCGGCGTGGGGCTCGGCATGGCGATGCCCCAGGGTATGCCGTTCGCGCTTGAGGTGACGCCGATCCTCACTTCTTCGCTTATTACGATCACGCTGGGCCTCATCGGCGCCGCGGTCGCGGTCTTCCGCATCATCCGAATTGATCCAATCACCGCACTGGGAGGTCAGCGATGACAACGCTTACAACGCTTCACACCACGACACAGGTCGGCCTCGCGCTGAAAGATATCAATCTCGAACTGGGCGATGGCGATGGCCGGGTGCGGGCGCTCGATGGAGTCGACCTCAGTGTGAACCGAGGCGAGTTCGTCGCGATTGTTGGGCCCTCGGGCTCGGGCAAGTCGTCGCTTCTGGCAGTTGCTGGCGCGCTCGCGAAGCCAGATAGCGGCTCGGTACAGGTGCTGGGGCAAGACCTCGGCCAGCTGGGCCGATCGCAGGGCGCGCGGGCGAAGTTCCGGATGGGCAACATCGGCTTCGTGTTCCAGTCTGGCAATCTCATCCCGGCGCTCACGGCGGGCGATCAGTTGCGGCTGGTGAATCGCCTTGCGGGGGGCCCTCGTGGCTTTGATCCGCAGCCGCTGCTCGAATCGGTCGGTCTGGGGCACAAGGCGAAGAGTCGGCCTGGTCAGCTCTCGGGCGGTGAGCGTCAGCGCGTGGGTATCGCGCGGGCCCTCGTGACCGAGCCCGGGCTGCTGCTCGTTGACGAGCCCACCGCCGCACTCGATCGCGAGCGGAGCCGCCAGGTGGTTGCGTTGCTTGCCGAACAGTGCAAGCAACACGGCGTCGCCACGGTCATGGTGACACATGACCACGACGTTCTCGGGTACTGTGACCGTGTGCTCGAGATGGAGGATGGGAAGCTCCGAGAGCACCACTAGCGAAGGAGGTGGGCCGCATGCCCCGCATCTCTGCTGCGACCGTCGCCGAGCACCGCGCCGTGCAGCGGCGCGCGCTGCTCGACGCCGCTCACGCCATCATCGAGGCGACGGGTGAGGCGCCGGCAATGAGCGAGGTCGCCGATCGTGCGGGGCTTGCGCGCTCAAGTGTGTACCAGTACTTCAGTTCGCGGGCGGATCTGCTGAACGCCATGGTGCAAGACGTGTTTCCGCGGTGGACAGATCGGGTCACCGCGGCCATGGAGCGTGAGGAAACAGCTGGAGGCAGAATTCTCGCGTACGCCCTGGCGAACGTGCAATTGGTTGACGAAGGGGCGCACGCGATCGGTTCCGCTCTGGCCACGCTTGCGCCCGGGGACGTGCTCGATGAACAGGCTTCGCGCATGCACCGTCAGATTCAGGAACCGCTCAATGCGACACTCGGTGAACTCGGCATCTCAGACCCCGAGAGTGTGTCCGAGCTCATCAACGGTGTCGTGCATGTCGCGACCCGCCTGCTCGAGTCGGGCCAGTCGATCGAACGGGTTTCTGAGCACCTTCGCCTCGTGCTCTCTCCGATGGCCGAGGCGCTCGACCGGAATGCGGCGGCAGCGCACGACGAGCCATGACGGTGGGTGGTGTTGATCCGCCAGTGAGCGCGGCCAGCCCCACTCAGCCCTTCTCGTCTTGGATCGCATTGCCGCCATCGACCACGAGTACCTGTCCGGTCACGTACGAGGCACTTGGCGAAGCGAGGAACTCGATGACCGCCGCGACCTCGTCGGGGGTGCCTGATCGGCCCATTGGTGTGGCATCGCCCATGCGGTTCTCGTGTTCGGTTGCGGATCCGGTGCGGATCCACCCCGGCGCGACCGCGTTCGCAGTGGTACCCGACGCGGCGAGATCGACGGCGAGCGACCGGGTGAGACCCACGAGGCCCGCCTTTGCCGCGTGATATCCGACATCGCCGCGGTAGGCGAGGATCGGGCCGGACACCGAAGAGACCGTGACGATGCGCCCGTGCTCGGCTGCGGTCAGGTAGGGGAGCGCCTGCCGGGTCACGAGGTACGCGGTGGTGAGGTTTCGAGTGAGGGCCTGCTCCCAGCCGGCGCGATTGAGCCCGGCCACGCTGGTGGGCGACTGCGGGTCTGAGACCGAGGTCATGCCAGCGTTGTTCACCAGCACATCGATTCTGCCGAATGCCTCGACAGCCGCAGCCACGATTCCTTCGGCTCCCGCGTCCTCGGTAAGGTCAGCAATCACCGGCACGGCGTGCACCGTCTGCGGGTTGCCGCCGAGATCGAGCGCCCGGGCCGTGAGCTCAGCTGCGCGATCGCGGATCCGCTCGCTGGTCGCGCCGACGACCACGCGATATCCGGCAACGATGAGGCGGAGCGCGGTCGCGAATCCGATGCCGTCTCCGGCTCCGGCCCCGGTCACAAGGGCAACGCGGTCACTCGGGGTGCGTACCTGCAGCGTGGACCGAGGGCTCCTGGTGGAGGATAAGTCAGTGCTCATGTGGCGAGCGTAGCGGTCTCTCCCGTTTCCAGCTCTTTGGTCTCTCGCTTTGCCCGATACATGGCCCGGTCTGCAGCCCGGAGCACATCCTCAAAACTCTCATGCGGAGCCGCCATCGCGACGCCCGCAGAGACGCCGACGTATAAGGGTGATCCGTGCACATCGATGGGCTCCGCCAGGGTCTTCATCAGGCGCAGCGAGATGGACTGGGCGGCCTGCTGATCCACATCGTGACACAGCACGACGAACTCGTCGCCCGCCAGTCGAACCGCGATGTCGTTGTCTCGCGAGGCCCGCTCGAGTCGCCGCCCAAGTTCGACGAGCACCACGTCGCCCACGTCGTGCCCGTGCAGGTCATTGATCCCCTTGAAATCGTCGATGTCAAGGAAAATAGCGGCAACGCCGTCGCGGTGAGAATCAAAAAACTTATCGGTGTGCTCTTCGAGAAACCGGCGATTCGGGAGTCCGGTGAGGGCATCAACGAGAGCCAATTCCGCGAGCTTCGCATTCTCGCGTGCGGTGAGAGCCGTCTTGATTTCAGCGCCGAGCGCGAAAGCCTCTTCTGCGGTGACACCCCACGGCAGTGATCGACCGGTGACGCTCTCACGCCACAGTGAAAAGGAGTTTCTGGGGGAGAGTGCGGACGCGCGATTGGTGCTGGTCTGATCTCCGAGCCAGTGCACCTCGCGGGCAAAGTCACCGCGGAACAGCATGATGCAGTCGCCAGGTTCGATGAGCGGAACAACGATCAGCCCAGCCGCCCCCGGGACCAGTTCCGCGTACTCCGGATAGTCGAGCGAGAGAGCCTCTGTCACGAGGGGCTTGTCGTCGTACTGCGCGAGAAACTGAGTAATAAGCTCCACCGGGGGCACCGGGCCTACAACGTACATCTCGTTCGCAAAACGAATGCACGCGGCCTCGCAGGGGATGAGGTCGCGAATCGTTGCCCGCGCCTGCTCGAAGACGCTGCGCAGGTTCTGTGAACCGTAGAACGGAGCGACGAACTCCGTTCGTTTTCGTTTTGACTCCAGCTGACGCTGCAAGCGGCTGATCTCCCGGCTGGAAGCGAGTTTCTCTGCGACGAGTCGCGCCAGCACCTCCAGCAAGCGGCGGATTTCCAACGGAACCCGTCTCGGGCCGCGGTGTGCACAGGTGCACATTCCGATCAGCCTGCCCTCGCTCACGAGGCTCAGCGAGAGGGTCGCAACCTGACCCATGTTGCGCATGAACTGCAGATGGTGTTCTGAGGCCATCCGTAACTCCGCCGCGCCGAGGTCGATCGGGTTGGTGGCCCCGGGGAGATACTGAATTTCCACACCAGAGTCACCGGTGTCAACGATGGTTCGAGACAGCTTCTTGACGTAGAGCGCGCGTGCTTGCGCGGGAACGTCGGAGGCGGGGAAATGCAACCCCAGATAGGGCTCCATGCCGGGTTCGCGCTCGTCGGCCAACACCTGACCGTGACCGTCACGGAAGAAGCGGTAACACAGCACCCGGTCGAATCCGGTGAGCATCTTAATTTCCTGTGCGGCTGACTGCAGCAGCTGTGCGGGGTCTGCGACCTCACCAATGCGGTGGATCGCATCCATCACCGCGGAGATCGAAAAGCCGGCAGACTCAAGCGACGGCTCAAGTTCAATGAGGAGCGGCTCGGTTTCCCGGTGCACGACCACATCGTATGGAGCGCCTGTGAGCGTGATTCGTTGGGAGCAGGTTCCCCCGTGATGGCCTTGCGCCACCGCAGCCAATCCGGCGTGAGCGCGCTCCAGGGGAGTACCGAGCCAGTGCGCAAGGTCTGCGCTCGCGTGGGTGACGATGCCCTGATCCACACCCAACAGCGAGCCGTGCGACTGCACCCGGTCGATGAGGTGGATTGGCTCAATCGCGCACTCGCGAAGGCGAAGCTCTTCGTCTTCGGGGAGGTGATGCAGGCTGGCGCTGGTGTTGACAGGCTGTTCCGTCACCCAATCTTGATCGGTGATCGAAGGGCCATCACCGGAGGTCCGACCTGCGGACACCCCACGATTTCCCTGCATCTCGTAAGTCTAGGGCTGGTCCCTGCGTGACGTGGAGAAAACTCCCGCTGGCGAGCGCTACTGGCACCGGGGTACCGATTCGCGGCCCAATAGTGCCTGAAGTCATTGACCTTACAGGGGAGGCGCATTGGGATGAGGGCGTCGCGGCCTGTCGGCTCCGATTGCAGCGGTGACTTTATTCATGTGTGGAGGGCGAGATGTCGGCTTTGGATGGATCGGTCGAGCGTAGCGACGCTGAGCTGGTCGACGCACTGCGTGGTGGGGAGGAGGCGGCGCTTGCCGAGCTGTGGCGACGTCATCACAGCGCTACCGTGCGCATGTCGGCCCGGCTCGTGGGGAACGCGGATGCGGAGGATCTGGCGCAGGAGGCGTTTCTGGCGATGCATCGGGCTGTTCAGCGGGGCGGGGGACCGACGATCGGGGTGCGCGCATACCTGTACACGATCGCGCGAAACATCGGAGTGAGATCGTTGCGACGCCACGCACCAGTTGCGGCGAGCGTACCCATCGACGAGCTCGAGGGCTTTCTCGGCGAAGATCCGTTCGAGCGACACGCGGAGCACGTCGTGATCTTCGATGCCTTCCGCGGCCTCCCGCCGCGCTGGCAGGAAGTGCTGTGGTATTTCGAGGTGGAAGGAATGGGTGCTGCCGAAGTCGCGGAACTGCTCGGGCTGACCGCCGGCGGTGCCTCACAACTTGCCTTTCGGGCGCGCGAAGGCCTACGGCAGGCCTGGATAGAGGGGCACATCGAGCGCATCAGCGCGCGAGAGGAGTGCGCCTGGGTGCTCGGGCGCATGGGGGCCTACGTGCGCGGTCGCGCGAGCCAGCCTGTTGAGCTTCGCATCGACCAGCACTTGTCGACTTGTGAGGAGTGTGCCCGGATGGCCAACGAAGCCCGTCACGCGGGTCTCGCCCTCGGCTCGATCCTGCTCGCTGGTCTACTCGGGGTGTCTGCGCTCGGCAGCGGCGGGGGTGATCCTGGCGAGGGGCAGGCTCAGGTTCAGGCGCAAGCTCAAGCTCAAGGTCAGTCGACCCCGGCCCTGGTCTCTGCGGGGTACCGTTCCTGGCTGAAGTGGACGGCACTCGCTGCGACTGCCGCTGCGTCTGCGGCATTGCTTATGGGCGCACTCATCGAGGTTACGCCCACCACGGTTGTTGCTTCGACTGGGGCAACTGAGCAGCTGAAGTTTGCGCCAGTTCCGCGCGATCCACAGCCCGTTGAACCCAGCAGGGAAAATACAGTGGATCAGGCATCCCCATCTGGGGAGGCAACGGTCGAGGTTGAGAGCGCCAGCGCGCCCCTGGGATCGGGCGCTGCGCCAGCGACACGGTCGGGGTCCGTGCCATCGTCGCTGGCCGTGCCGCCTGTGTCGCCTGTGTCGCCGGTCACGATGCCTGTGCCGCCGGCAGATTCCACTGCTCCTGCTCCTGCTGCTCTCGCAGCGGATCCGGAACCCGTGCTGACCTTCCCGCCTGCCGCGCCAGGTTGGGTGCCGGAGCGATCCACCTGGGCAGGCACCACGCCGTTCGCGAAGTACTCGATCACCGTCACCGGCTACATGGGCTGGCAGGTGAGAGCCGTGATAGACGGGGTCGAGGTTGCCCGCGGGGTCATCGGCTCGCGGCAGCATTCGCTCTCGCCACTCACGTTCGTGCCTGCGAAGCAGCAACAACTCGACGACGTCGTGGTGACGTTCGAGTACGTATCAGGATCCACTTCCGGCGGGGCTCCACTGCGGCTTCGTCTCTCGGAGCTGGTGCCGAGCCTCGGCCTTTTGCCATAGCTCTCGCGGCCCGCCTCTCATTGCCGGGCACTGGGATCTCCATTTCAGTCAGTCAGTCAGTCTTTCCTTGCCAGGTTCCCTCCTTGCCAGATCCCGCCTTGCCCAGGCCCCCTGTTCGGGCTTGTTCCCCTCGAGAGGTCCAATTCTGTTGCTGAACCGCCTTCATGGCAGCAGATTTTGACCCCTCGGTGCGTGAGCCGGGGAGGTGCGCGAGGGAGGTGAGCCGGGGAGGTGCGCGAGGGTGGTGAGTTGGGGAGGTGTGCGGGGGAGGTGAGTTGGGGAGCTGTGCGGGATTCGGAGCCGCGCTCCTTCACCCTGCACAATGATCCCCATTCGGCCAGATTTTGCGCGGAAGGCATGATTCACGTGAAACAGCCGGTTGAGGGCGAAGGAGTCGAGGCGAGAGGCGAGAGTTGAGAGCGAGTGATGAGAGCGAGTGGTGAGAGCGCAGACAAGCTGTCTGGATGGAGGCCTCGCACCGCATGAGAAAAAAGTTGCGCGGGTCGCGTAATGCGAGGCGTGCGAGGCGACTCTCCATAGGTACATCCCACTTCTGGGGTGCACGCACTATGTGCGTTGATCCACAAGTTCGGCCCCGGTCAGGAGACCCCTACCCCCCCACTCCTGAACGGGGCCGAACTGCATATGGGTCAAGCATGTGCTGAGGCGGAGATTCCGCGCGACATGGGCCGGACCGAGCATGGTGCACGTATGGGATGAGTGTGAGGTGCCAAGTGATGGAAGCTTGTCACTCGCCACACTCGCCGCTCGAGTGGTGGCGTCGCCCGCGTCGCAGAATCGGACGCGAGACAACCCTCGAGTGCGTGGGCACTGGGCCTGGTGGGCGCCATTCCCCTAGCATCAAAGGCATGCGCACTGTGGCCACGCTGTGGCGATCGACCCATCCGGGCCCCACGCTCGTGGTGAGCGCGATCGTGTGCGGCATGGGCGTTTCGGTGGGGCTCGATGTGCTGCGGCTCACCGCGCTGACGATCTCGGTGTTTCTCGGCCAGGTATCGATCGGACTGTCAAACGACGTGGTCGACGCTCCGCGCGATCGGGCGGTGGGGAGGGGCGACAAGCCACTCGCGGGCCCGGGTGCCCCGGTGCGCCTGGCGGGGTGGATCGCGGCCAGCGCGTTCGTGCTCGCTCTTGCTCTCTCGGCCGTGCTTGCCTGGCAGGTGGCGCTTGCGCACCTCGTCTTTCTGGCAGCGGCGTGGGCCTACAACCTCGGGCTCAAATCCACCTCGTTGTCGGCGCTGTGCTTCGTGGTGGGATTCGGCGCGGTGCCCTCGCTCGCGCCGCTCAGCCTGCCAGACCCCACGCTCCCCCCGCTCTGGGCCACGGCCGCCGGGGCGGCGTTCGGCATCGCGATCCACTTCTCGAACGTGTTGCCAGACCTCGAGGACGATCGGGCGACCGGGGTGCGCGGGTTGCCGCACCGCATGGGGCGCATCGCGTCTGCGGTGGTCGGGCCCGCGGCGCTGGTGGTGGGCGCGGGCATCGTTGCGGTGTCGGTCACGCTGGCAATGCCGATCGCGGCGACCGGTGCGAGCCCAGACTCGATGCCGGGCGCGGATTCGAGAGTGCTGCAGGGGGGTGCCCAGGCGCCCGTGCTCACCCTCTTACCGTGGCTTGGGTTCGCTGCGGTGACCGTGGTCGCGGTGGCGGCGCTCTGGGTGTCGCTGCGCGGGCGAGCGACGCGGCTAGCATTTCGCCTGGTGATGCTCGCCGCGCTGCTCCTCGTTGCGCAACTGCTCGTCACCGGGGGCCTCGCGGGGTAGTCGCTGCGTCTCGGTCGAACCCCATTGCGTACGCGCGTGCGGCGACTCGCTCGAGGGGGCTCCCCAGCACCCCGCCCAACAGTCGGGTAGATGCCGAGTGCGCGAACGCTGAGCGGGGCCTTCCGAGGGAGGTGTTCAGGTGCGCCAGGCGCGCGGCGGTGCGTGCGGACGCGAGGCGGGTGCGCTCCCAGCGGTCGAGTTCGCGGGTGGTCGCGCGGCCACTCAGGCACCGGGCGAGCACCGGGGCGAGGGTTACCGCATCGAGCAACCCGAGATTCATACCCTGCCCGCCGATCGGACTCACCTCGTGCGCCGTGTCGCCGATTGCGAGGATGCGACCCGCGCGCATGCGCCGGAGGAGGACGCGTCGGATTCCAAACGACGACGCGTGACTGACCAAACTCGCGAGACCCTCGTCGCCGGCGCGGCTCGCCACCGCGCGGCGCAGGCGCTCGGTCAGGTCATCAGCGCAACCGTCCGGGCCAGCCGCAGCAAGCGCGGCATGGCCGGTGGAGTCGTTCTTTCGGCGGGCTGCGGCAGTGCCCGCGGCAGCGGTACCGGCATCCCACGCGACGAGCCGGCGGCCGCCGTGCGGCAACGGAAATGACTCGAGCACGCCTCCCTGATCGAGGTGGATCACCGCGGTGTCTGCGGGTTGCGCCGTCGCACCGGCGATGTCGGCCATGAGGTACCGGTCGGGATACTCGGTCGCGGCGACACGCATCAGCCCGCTCACGAGGCCGCGCCCGGAGGCCCCCGCGGCGACCACGACCGCGCGCGCCGTGAGCTCGCCAGTGGCGGCGGTGCCAGGGGGTGGGGCGCCTGGGGTGGAGCCGGCGAGCGAGACCGCTGCGGCAGGGGTGTGGGTGACGACGACGCGATCCCCCTCCTCCGCGAGCGAGACGACAACTCTGCCGCGCAGCGGATCGGGGCCGCCCGTGGCGACCGCAGCCTCCGTCACGGCCTGTGGCACCGTCGCGACGAAGGGGAAGCGGGTGCGAAGCCGATTGAACCTCACCTCGCCGAGTGTGCGCTCGCCCGAGCGCGCGATGCCGCGGGTGACGCGGGTGGCCTCAGAGAGGATCCGCTCGGTCGCGCCGGAGGCTTCGAGTGCGGCGAGCACGGGTGCGTGTACCCCGATCGCGCGGGTGCCCGGCCAGGGATCGGCCCGGCGTTCGAGGAGGCCCACGCTGATGCCGTGGCGTTGCAACTCGCTCGCGAGGAGCAGCCCGGTCGGACCCGCGCCCACCACGATCACGTCGAAATCGCAGCGGGTGCTCACGGCCGTGCCTCACCGGAAAAGCGGACTCCGCGGGTGCGTACCGAGTCAGAGCCTGAGCGTGCCTCGGGCCCCGCAGACGCCGCGCGCACCGCGAGGAGGCGGAACGCCGAGGGCTGCTGCGCGATCCACCCGGATGGCAACCGCGAGGCGAGTTCGTCGCGCGTATAGCTGCGGCGGATACTGCGCAGACCGTCGACCCGCAGAAACGAGCCGGGCGCGAGGGGTGTGACCCCGATCGCGTAGGCGGCATAGGCGAGGCGGCCGCGCGCGATATCAGAGTGCAGGCACAGCCCGTCGGTGAGTGCCTCGGAATCCGCGAACAGGTCGTCGAACTGCGGTGCGCCCAGGTGATGCAGGAGGTGATTCGAGACCACGAAATCAAACCGATCGCCCTCGGCGACCAGCTCGCGGCTCAGTGCGGTGCGAAACGTGATGCCTTCCGGAGCCCGCGCGGTGCGGGCGACCGCGAGGGCCCGATCGTCGGGGTCGACGCCCACGCCGCTGAGATCGAATCCGTCGCGGCGGGCGAGCAGCACGAGGCGCCGCAAGACATCGCCTGCGCCGCATCCGATGTCGAGGAGCCGGGCGGGCCCGGGCGCGCGCGCGAGTGCGGGTCGGAGCTGCGTGCGGTACACGGCATCCCACCCGGACACGAGGCGATTCACGATGCGAAAGCGTTGCAGCGTGCGGCGCAGGCGCACCGGGTCGCAGGCGGGATCGTCCATGAGCTCGGCGAGCTGGGTATCGCGAGCGGCGAGCGTCATTGGGTTTTCCGCAGGGTGAATCGCGCCGTCTCGACGGTGAGGCCGGGGCCAAACGCGAGGCCGGCCACGCGGGCCCCGTCGCCGAGGTCGTCGGAGGCCAGGATCCGCTGCAAGATGAACAGCACGGTCGCGCTCGACATGTTGCCGAAGTCGCGCAGCACCGCGCGTGAGTCGTCCAGCGCCTCATCGGGCAGGTCGAGACCCGTCTGCACGCGATCGAGCACGCTGCGGCCGCCCGGATGCACGGCCCAGGTGTCGATGGAACTCAGCGGGTCTGCGCCGTCGCCCAGCATCGAACGCACCACCCCCGAGATCTCCCGCCCGATGATGCGGGGCACCTCGGAGGTGAGGCGCATCTCGAAGCCCTGGTCGCCGATGGTCCAATCCATGTCGCCCTCGCCCACCGCGGTGATCGCGGTGCCGAACTCCCCGAGCTCCAGCACCGCAGAATCGCCGCGCGCGGGGGTCGCCGAGACGATCGCGGCGGCGGCACCGTCGGCGAACACTGCCGAGGCGACGATCTGTTCGGGGTCGCGCGAGGCGCGAATGTGCAGCGAGCAGATCTCGGCGCACGCGACCAGTACCACCGCGTCAGGGTTTGCGGCGCAAATGTTGGCCGCGGTGCGGAGGGCGGGGAATGCCGCGGCGCAGCCCATGAAGCCGATGTGGACTCGCTGCGCGGTCGGCGGGATGTCGAGGTCTTGCACGAGACGGAAGTCGGGGCCGGGCGCGAAGAACCCGGTGCAGGAGGCGGTGACCACGTGCGTCACCTCGGCGGCGCGTACCCTCGCTCGCTCCAGAGCGTCGCGTGCGGCGGCGGCGAACAGCGCGGGCGCCTCGCGGCGGTAGACGGCGTTGCGCTCCCCGGTCGTCGGCACGCGCAGGTGGCCCGACTCGTCGACGAACGGCCCGGCACCCCCGGTGAGCTCGCCGATGACGGTGTACCGGCTGTCGATCGCGGAGTGGTCGAATGCCGCCCCGATGAGGCGGGCCGCGAGGCGATCCACCCCCGGCTGCGCGATGAAGAAGTCGCGCGTCTCAGTCTGCGACAGTCGATGATGCGGGGTCGCGGTGCCAATCGAGTGGATCAGGGTGCCCATGCCTCAACATAACGCTGGCGTACAATCGGCACAATGACCCCGGCCTCAAAACGTGCTGTACATCTCGGCGAATCGATCGACCCGGCCGAGCTCGACATCACCCTGCGGGTGCTCGCGTCGATCCACCAGCTGCCCGAGGATCACCCCGACTTTCGTGCCGTACGCCGCGCCACGGCCTCGATGTTCAAAGAGGTGAAGCGCGTGCGCCGGCGCGAGCTCCGCGACGCCGTCGCTGCCGCGGACAAGGCGGTCATCGCCGCGACCGCGACCGGTGCGGCCGACCGCATTGACGACGAGACGCGGGGCATCGAGCTGTCGACGAGCAGCGATGCGCCGATCGCGGGCGAGCTCATCAAGCCGCGCAACTGCTACATCTGCAAGCAGCCGTACACCCTGGTTGACGCGTTCTACCACCAGCTCTGCCCCGAGTGCGCGCGGTTCAGCCATGGCAAGCGCAACGCCCGCACCGACCTCGCCGGCAAGCGCGCACTGCTCACCGGGGGCCGCGCGAAGATCGGCATGCACATTGCGTTGCGTCTGCTGCGCGACGGCGCGCACACCACGATCACCACCCGCTTTCCCCGCGATGCCGCCCGGCGGTTCGCCTCGCTTCCCGACTCGACCGACTGGCTGCACCGGCTGCGCATCGTCGGAATCGACCTCCGCGACCCATCTCAGGTCATCGCGCTCGCCGATTCGGTCGCGGGGCTGGGCTCGCTCGATATCCTCATCAACAACGCAGCCCAGACCGTGCGCAGGTCGCCCGGTTCGTACTCGCTGCTCGCAGATGCCGAGCTGCAGCCGCTCCCCGACGGGCCGCTGCCCGAGATCGAGACGTTCGGCCACACGGCCGACCAGCACCCGCAGGCGCTGCAGGCCTCCGTCGAGGCGCATTCGCTGCTCTCGGTCACGGCCCTCGCGGGCACCGTCGCCGCCGGACGCACACCAAGTCTGACGGCCGAGAATCTCGCCGAAATGGCGATGACGGCCGGGTCCGCTTCCCTCGCAAAGCACGCCGACGGCACCGCGATCGACGCGGGCGGCCTCGTGCCCGACGTGAATCACGTGAATAGCTGGGTGCAGAACGTCGAGGATGTTGATCCACTCGAGATGCTCGAGGTGCAGCTGTGCAACACGACCGCGCCGTTTCTGCTGATCAGCCGTCTGCGCGCGTCGCTGGCCGCCTCGCCCGCTGGGCGTACCTACATCGTCAATGTGTCAGCCATGGAGGGCCAGTTCGCTCGCCGCTACAAGGGGCCCGGGCACCCGCACACCAACATGGCGAAGGCCGCGCTGAACATGCTGACGCGCACGAGCGCCGGCGAGATGTTTGAGACCGATGGCATTCTCATGACGGCGGTCGATACCGGGTGGATCACCGACGAACGACCCCACTTCACCAAGGTGCGTCTCGCCGAAGAGGGGTTTCACGCCCCGCTCGATCTGGTGGATGGCGCGGCTCGCGTCTACGATCCGATCGTGCGCGGCGAGGCGGGCGAAGACCTGTTCGGTCACTTCCTGAAGGACTACCAGCCCAGCCCCTGGTGAGACCCCGGGCCCTGATGAGTCCGGGGCCGCGACCTGGTCGGTGGCCGGTTAGCGCCGCGGGTAGGGGTACTCGGCCTCGCGATTCTGGAAGGCGAGGACCGCCGGGTTTCGCACGATACCGTCTTGAATCTCGATGGCCTTCCGGAGGGTCTCGTCCGCATTCCAGGCATCGGGCCCCGCAATCATGGGCTCGAGGTATGACAGCAGCGCGTCGCTGATCTCCCACGTGGCCGAGTTCCAGAGCAACGATGGGGTGTGATCCACCGCGTAATAGTGCACTCGATTGCCGACCTCAAACATTGGCTCATCGAAGGTCGTGGGCTTGGCCCAGCTGAAGCCCATGCCCGCGTCGCACGATACGTCGACGATCAGCGATCCTGGCCGAAACGCGTCGAGCTCGTCGGTGGTGAGGTAGACGATGGGGTTCTCGGGATCTTGCAGCGTGCAGTTCACCACGATGTCGCTCTCGGCCAGATACGGGGCGAGGTGCACGCGACCCTCGTCTTCGATGGTGACGTAGCTATCGCCGCTGCCTTCTTCGTGGTCGATCTGCACCATTTGGGCCGAGGGGATCGGTGAAGCGACCGCTGAAATGTTGCGCATGGTGAGCACGCGCACATCGTGGATCCCGTGGGCGTTGAGCGCGGTCACCGCACCGCGGGCGGTGGCGCCGAACCCGATGACGGCAGCGGTGAGGCGCCTGCCATAGTCGCCCGTGGATCCCATGAGCTGCAGGCTGTGGATCACGGAGGCGTAACCCGCGAGCTCGTTGTTCTTGTGAAAGACGTGAAGGCCGAAGCTGCCGTCGTTGTTCCAGTGGTTCATCGCCTCGAATGCGATGAGGGTGAGCTTCTTGTCGATCGCGAGCTGGGCAATCTCAGCGTCTTGCACGCAGTGCGGCCAGCCCCACACGGTTTGGCCGTCGCGCAGCCCGGCGAGATCGGCGGGTTGCATCTTGGGTGCCAAAATCACGTCACAGTGCTCGATCAATTCGGCGCGGCTCAGGATGCCGCCCACGTGCGGCGCGAGGTCGTCGTCGCTGACGTCGAACTTGTCGCCGTATCCGGCCTCGAGAAAGAGCGAGGAGGCGACGTGCGGCTCGATCCGTTGAAAATGCCCGGGATGAATGGGGAGTCGGTATTCGTTTTCCAGCGATGAATGGCCGAAAATTCCTATGGTCAACTTCACGTGCGCACCTGCAACTTGTTGTGTGAGGGGACGGGCCGAGATTGTGCAGGCCTGTCCTCCCCGAGGTCGAGCCTAAATTGACCCGGTGTCTCGAACAATACGGCATCGCGTGGCGAGTCTCATCAGGCTAGGCCTCAAATCGAGTAGGTTTCGGCGGGAAAAACCCCGAGCTGTTCGAGCTCTTGTAGCAGTTGGATCTCGCTCGGCGACTGCACGGGCAGGAAGCTGGCCTCGCGCAGGCGTCGGTTCGTGGCGCTCGTCGTGACGTAACCGCGGCCGCCGACGAGCGTGGACTCGTGCCGCGCGGCGGCGTGTGCGAGCCGGGCACTCTCGTATCGGAGCAGCGTGATCTCTTGCGGGGTCGCCAACTGCAGATCGGCGGCAACCTTGTGCAGCGTCTCGGTCAGCTGCGCGTGCTGCGCGACCAGCCGCGCGTGATGAGCCGCGAGGATGCCGCCGGGGCCGGCGAGGAATTCCGCGGCTTCGGCCAGACAGCGGCCCGCGATCCCGAGGCAGAAGGCGGACTGGAGCGTGAGGTGCGTGCTGCGCCGAGTGCGACACGCATCGAGGGAGGTTGCCACGACGCGGCTCGGATCCACACGGAGATGATCGAATTCGAGCATGGCTGACCGGGTTGCCCCGAGCGCGAGGAGGTCGTTCACCGGTGCCGTCTTCAGCCCAGCCTCACCGACCGTTGCGCAGAGGATCACGCGTGCGCCCGCATCCTCCTCGGGAACGCCACCACCTCGCTCGGCGTCGCTGAGTGTCGCGCCACCCGCGCGGGGCGCGACCACCCGTGCGGGGAAGACGATCACGGCGCCGGGGGCGATGTTCGAGGCCCACGCGATGCGCCCGGTGACGCGGTATCCGTCACCTTCGGGGACGGCACGCGTGGGAATGGACCCCATGCCCGCGAGCTCCTGCATCGCGGTGGCCATGGCGATCGACCCGGCCCGCTCGCCGGAAAGCAGCTCCTCGAGCAGATCGTCGAAGCCGCCCGCGGCCCTGAGGTACTCGACCACCATGCGGTGCGCCCAGAGCGAGAATGCGGAACTGAGGCATTCCGCCGCGACCGCCTCCAGCAGCCTGACAGTGGTGCCGAGCGCGAACGGCTCCGCATCCATGTCGAGACGCAGCGCACCGAGCGCGCCGAAGCGCTGCAGCCCAGTCTCCGCCGGTGCGCCCGTGCGGTCGGCCTCGGCCGCGGTGGCTGCGGCGAGCCCAGCGGCCTCGCGGATGAGCGCGTCGACTTCAAGCTCGCTCATGCCGCCCGCGCCCGTCTGGCCCAGCATCACGCGCCCTGCTTCCCGGTGCGCGAGCGCACAATTCGGTGGATCCCTCGGAAGATGCGGTCGAGCAGGAAGCCGAGGAGGCCGATGGCGAGCATGGTCGCAGCGAGGGCCGCGTAGTCGACGTTGTCGCGGGCGTTCAGCACGGCATACCCGAGGCCGTTGGTGACGCCGAGCATTTCGGCGGGCACGAGCACGACCCAGGAGATGCCGAGCGCCACCCGCACCGCCCCGGTGACGGGCGCCGCGAGCGCGGGGATCGCGGTGGTGCGAATCGTCTCCCATCGCGTGGCGCCGAGCGAGCGGGCGACCCGCGCGAACCCGGGGTCGAGGGCCCGCACGCCCGCGGCGACGCCGAGCACGATCGGCCAGACCGCAGCCAGGGCGATGAGCGCGATGACCGCCGCCGATCCGGTTCCGAGCAGAACAAGCGCAAGGGGAGCCCAGGCCAGGGGGGAGGTCATGCGGAGCAGTTGCACGAGTGGATCCGTCGCCTCCTCAACCAGCGCACGCGAGCCGAACAGCACACCCAGTGGAACGCCGATCATCACACCGATGCCAAGCCCAGCGAGCAGCCGATAGAGCGACACGGCGATCGCATCGAGGAAGGCCGGATTTGCGAGCAGCTGCGCGAGCCCAAGCACGGTGGATCCGGGCCCCATCTTCGAGACCACCGGGTTGGCGGCGAACACGACCTCGGCGATCACCCACCACAGCACCACCGCCGCAAGGATGACGAGGAGGCGTACACCGATGCGAACGAGCGGCGAGGGCGCGGGATTCGTGACCGTTCGCTGTGCTGAGGTGGAAACGGGAGAAGGGGAGGTGAGCACACTCACGGTTGCACCAGTTCTTTCCGGGTCGGGGAGGCGCCAAAGACCGAGAGGCCGCCGGCCGCCTCGATTGCGCGCGAGTTGATGGCGGTGCTCACGAGATCCTCGTGCACCTTGGCCGGATCGAGCTTCGCGAGCCACTCGGTGTTGGCATCGACGGTGGTGAGCCTGAGTTCCTCGACCAGTCGTTCCGTGTAGCTCGGGTAGGCGTAGGGCTGAAACCCGATGCGCGGCTGCTCCCACTCGGCGTGCGCGACGGCCCCTGCGGCCTCGTACGCCTCGTGCGAATCACGGTGCTCTACGAGCACCTGGGCAATTGCGGCGGGGGGCTGCGGGAGGTATCCGCCGGCACTGAGTCGATCAGCTGCGGCCGCGCGATCCGCCAGAATCAGGCTCTGCGCCGCGACTACCGCGTCGGCGACTCGCTGGGCGAGCTCGGGCCGCTCGGTCACCAGGTCTTCACGCACCACCGTCACGCAGCAGGCGTGCTCCTTCCACACGTCACCGGTGAAGCGGAGGATCTTCCCGATGCCCTGCGCCTCGGCCACCGCGCAGAACGGCTCGGCGACGATGTACCCCGAAATCGCGCCGTTGCCGAGCGCGGTCGGCATGTCGGCGGGGGCGAGCACCACGAGCTGCACCGTGCCAGCTTCAGTGCTCGGCGGCGTGTTGATGACCGCGGTGAGACCCGCGGCGCGCAACATCTGCTGCAACACCACATTGTGGATCGAGAACCAGCCGGGCACCGCAACGGAACTCCCCGCGAGTGCGGCCACATCGCTGATCTCATGCCGCACTGCGAGCGCCGAACCGTTCACGTGGTTCCACGCGAGCACCTTGATTGGCACCTCGGCGTCATAGCGCAGCTGCATCGCCAGGGGCATCAGCAGGTGCGCCACGTCGATGCTGCCTCCCTGCAGGGCCTCGACCAGTGTGGCCCAGCTGCGGAAGAGGGTGGGGGTGGGGGTGTCGATCCCGCGCTCGGAAAACGCGCCCGAGTCGTGCGCGATGAGCAGCGGTGCCGCGTCGGTGATGGGCAGGTAGCCGATGCGCAGTTCCGCGCGCTCGATCTCCGCCGCTTCTGCCGCCTCGGGTGGAGTCTCCTGCGCGTTCGCGGCGGGCCGAACGAGCGCGCTCGCCGCGATGGGGAGAGCTATCAGGGCCCCGGCTGCGGCGACCGAGATGAATTCGCGCCGGCTGCGTGCGCGGGGCGACCTGACCAGTGCCACCTCGTCACCCTCGTCCAGCTGGGTGAAGCTGCGCAGCAATTCGGATTCGAGCGCGACGGGGTCGGTGCCCACGGCATCGAACACCTCGAGCGCGCCGCCGCGCTTCAGCACCGCAATGCGGTCGCCGAGTCGCACCGCTTCCGACAGGTCATGGGTGACGAGCACCGTGCTGAGGTTGAGCTGGCGGTGTACCTCCCGCAGCCACTGCTGTGTGTCGGCGCGGGTCACCGGGTCGAGCGCCGAGAATGGCTCGTCGAGCAAGAGGAGGGTGGGGGTCGCAGCCACCGCGCGCGCGATCGCCACGCGCTGTGCCTGCCCGCCCGAGAGTTCTTCGGGCATCCGGTTCGCGAGTTCGCCGATGCCGAGTTCCTGGAGGAGCCGGTGGACCCGCTCGTCGGCGTCGTGCGCGTGCCCGATTCCGCTGCCGCCATTCGCACGAAACTCGAGGCCCAGGCGCACGTTTTCTTCGGCGGTGCGCCAGGGCAGCAGCCGGGGCTCCTGAAACACGAGCCGCGCCGAGCCCCCGCTGTCTTCCGGGCGTCGCACGCTTCCGCTGGTGGGCTGGATCAGGCCCGCGAGGAGCCCGAGCAGCGTCGATTTGCCCACACCCGAGGGGCCGACGACGGTGAGGAGTTCCCCCGGCGACACCTCGAGGCTGAGCTCGGGGAGGAGGACAGTTTCACCGCGCGAGACGCGGGCGCGGGTCAGCGATGCGACCGGCTGGGGGTGGTGTTCTGGCTGCGACAAGCGGGGCTCCTGAGTGCACGGGCGAGGTGGGTACCGGGCCGAGCGTAGCAAGAGATCAGACCGGTCTGTGCACCACATGAAACATTACGTTACATAATGCCAGCCAGTTACCAGGGTTATGCCATTTGTGTGGGAGTCGCTTCGATGAGGTCGCGTGCCATGTTGCGGGCGAGGGCGATCGGTGTCACCGTGCGCGCGACCTTGGCACCGAGCAAGCAGCCGTCATAGAGGATCTGGATCTGGTCGGCCAGTGCCTCACCTGAGCCACTCTCTCCGATCGCATTGAGCCATTGCTCCCGCACCCAGTCACGGTGTCGGCGCACCGCCGCGGCAATCGGGAGCTCTGGGTCGGGAAACTCGTTCAGGGCGTTCGCGTAGATACAGCCGGTGAAATTCCCCACCAGGGCTGCCTTCTCGGCAAGGTCGAAGGAAGCGAGCACGTGATCCACGCCCGGGTGCAACTTCGCGGTGTGAGCCCGATAGGACTGGCGGTCAGCGGCGTCGCGTCGCTCCAGGTAGGCGACGATGAGTGCTTCCTTGGAACCGAACGCCTGGTACAGGGTGGCTTTCGCCACCCCCGCTTCGGAGAGGATGCGGTCGATTCCAATGCTGCGAATACCCTCTCTCGCGAAGAGGGTGCTCGCGGTGTCGAGGAGGCGATCGGGGGCCGGGGTCAGCGTGCGCACCCCCTCATGTTACGGCGTGCAACGCGGTTCGGATGTTTTCGGCAGAAATCGGAGACCCGTCAAGTACTCTGGACAAACCAGACAGGTCTGTCTGCTGTGAGTGCGTGTGAAGGGAACCGGGAATATGGGACTATTTCTTGTCGAGGCTGAGCTAGCTGTCGAGAGCCGTGATGAGGTCGATGCGCTCATTCAGCAGATTGCGTCTCAATACAGCGTCTCTGGCGGTGAACTGGTCGAGGCTCAGGTTCCGGCATCACTCTCCCGTGCGTTCCTGATTCTCGAGGGCGACGATTGTGCGGGAGTCGTGCTGGATGACCTCGAACTTGACGGCGTTGAGAGCATCAGCCCAGCCGTGCCGGTGCGCCTGATCGGCACGACCGTCGACGCGGTGCGTGAGCAGAGCGCCGCCGCTGGGTATCTCGTGGAGTGGGACATTCCCGAGGAGATCACGATGGAGAAGTATCTCGCGTCGAAGCAGGCGAAAACCCCGCTGTACGACACGCTCGACGACGTCGCGTTCCTGCGCACCTATGTGCGTGAAGACACGCAGAAGTGCCTGTGCTTCTATGATGCCGATTCCGAGGCGGCCGTGCGCAACGCGCGCGAGGTGGTCTCTACCCCGATCAGTCGCCTGCACACGCTCTGATCGAGCCGACGAGTATCCGGGCTGCAGGAGTAGACTCCGATCTGCTTGGTCGAACACACACCGGCCAAGCAGTTCGTGCCCACGCTGCACTTCCGACAGTGGGGCCTTTTCGGGAGGGGAGAGCGCCGTGATTGGCAATCTCAGCGGAATTCACCTGGTCGCGATTTTGGTCATTGTTCTGCTCCTGTTCGGTGCGCCCAAGCTCCCGGCTCTGGCCAGAAGCCTCGGCCAGTCGATGCGGATCTTGAAGCAGGAAGTCAGCTCTCAGGATGACTCAGCCGACCCGTCGGCGGCGCCGAGCGAGAAGCGCGACGAGGCTTCTCCGAATCCCTAGCCCGTCGTCCGACGCGCGCGGAGGCGCTGCAGGGTGAGAAGCCCGAGACCCGTCGCGATCGTGAGTGCCGCGAGTCCGATAAGAGGCGTGGATTCTGAGCCTGTCGCAGCGAGCATCTGCTGCTGATCCGTTGCTCCCACACCATCGGTCGCGGGCGGTGTGACGGGCGGCACGACAGGCGCAGTGACGACCGGCGGGGTCGTATCGGTCACGACTCCAGCAGGAGGGCATGACACGGGGGCCGTGATGATGTTCGAATCGAGCGTCACGGCGCCAGTCTGTGCGAAGAGTCGTCCAGCAACCGTGGCATTCGTGGTCGCGGTGATGGATTCAAGCGCCAGTATCGTGCCCACGAAGTCGGCGGTGGTGCCCAGCGTTGCCGAGCTGCCGACCTGCCAGAACACGTTGCACGGGCTTGCGCCGCCAGTCATAACAATGCTGGTCGCCGAACCAATGGTGAGGCTGGATGAAGCTTGAAATACCCACACCGATGCCGCACTTCCGTCGAGCGTGAGCACCCCATTGTCGGAAAGCAGCAGTGCCCCGCCCGAGTACACGCCCGGGGTGAGGGACTCCCCGGCAAGCTCAACTGGGCTCGTCGCGGTGGGAGTGAGGCTCGCCGCCACGTTGTAGGCGGTGGTGTTGTCGATCTGAGCTTGCTGAGCGTGGGCATCGGTCAGGTGCATCGCGCCGCCGACAACCACGCCTGGGGGGAAACCGGTGATCGAGGTTCCCGAGTACAGGCCCACATCACCGGTGACGACGGTCGGGCCGGTGTTGGTGACGGTGCTGAAGCCGAGCACCCCGTACGTGTCGGCACTCCCCAGGTCTATTGGCCCATCGATGACGATATCTGCAAATGCGGCTGTCGCAGGAAGTACGCAGAGAGCCAGAGCGACACCCATGCCCCCAGCGACGATACTGCTCCGACGAAAAAAGGTCTTGTTGGCCAAGATGGCCCCAAACTGAGAGAACGAAGCGCGGCACCCAACCGTGGGCCCGTGCGGTTCCCCGCACCTATGTCTATCACCCATAGCACGTGACCGCACCCGCGTTCACAGGAAGCTGCTCCCCGGTCTTTCGGATCGATCCATCACCACGCTCGGAACTCAACCCCGCTTATACTGGGCAGCATGCTCGACTACGTCGTCACGGGGCTAAGCGCCAACTCCGTGCCGTATAGCGAAGGCTTGTCCTTGCAGCGCGCCGTCCATCAGGCGGTGGTTTCCGGAGAGCGTCCGGACACCGTCATCCTCCTTGAGCACGAGCCGGTCTTCACCGCTGGCAGGCGCACCGCTCCCGACGAGCGTCCAACCGATGGCACGCCCGTCGTTGACGTCGATCGCGGTGGCAAGATCACCTGGCACGGGCCGGGGCAGCTCGTGGGGTACCCGATCCTGCGCCTGGCCGATCCGATCGACGTCGTCGCCTACGTCAGGCAGCTTGAGAGCGTGCTCATCGACGTGGTGCGCGAGTTCGGCATCGCGGGTCAACGCGTTGACGGTCGCTCCGGCGTGTGGATCGTGGCCGGCGGCGTGGAGCAAAAGGTCGCCGCGATCGGGATCCGCGTCGCTGAGGGTGTCACGATGCACGGCTTTGCCCTCAACTGCTCGAATTCGCTGGAGCCCTACGAGAAGATCGTGGCCTGTGGCATCCGCGACGCGGGCGTGACAACCATGTCGCGCGTTGCCGGGCGCACGATCACGCCCGCTGACGTGCTCGAAGCTGTGCAGGCGCGCCTCAACACCGAGTTCGCGCGGGAAGAGGTGGTCGCGGCATGAGCGCGAATCCAGACGGTCGGCGTATGCTGCGCCTCGAAGTGCGTAACGCCGAGACCCCCATCGAACGCAAACCCGAGTGGATCAAGACCCGCGCGAAGATAGGCCCCGAGTTTCGCGAACTGCAGCAACTGGTGAAGTCTGAAGACCTTCACACCGTGTGCCAGGAGGCCGGCTGCCCCAACATCTACGAGTGCTGGGAGGATCGCGAGGCGACCTTCCTGATCGGTGGATCGCAGTGCACGCGTCGCTGCGATTTCTGCCAGATCGACACCGGCAAGCCGGCCGATTACGATGTCGACGAGCCGCGTCGGGTCGCCGAGTCGGTCGCACGCATGCAGCTGCGGTACTCGACCGTGACGGGAGTCGCGCGCGACGACCTGCCTGACGAGGGTGCGTGGCTCTACGCCGAAACGATTCGCGAGATCCACCGCCAATCGCCGGGCACAGGCGTCGAGATTCTCGTACCCGACTTCTCGGGCAAACCCGAACTGCTCGGTGAAGTGTTCTCGGCGAGCCCGCAGGTCTTCGCGCACAACGTCGAAACCGTGCCCCGCATCTTTAAGCGGATCCGCCCGGCCTTCCGCTATGAGCGCTCGCTCGACGTGATCACGCAGGGGCGCAGCGCCGGGCTGATTACGAAATCGAACCTGATTCTCGGCATGGGCGAGGAGCGGGAAGAGGTCACGCAGGCGCTGCGCGACCTGCACGAGGCGGGCACCGACATCGTGACGATTACGCAGTATTTGCGGCCGAGTCCGCGCCACCTTCCGGTTGCGCGCTGGGTGCGGCCGGAAGAATTCGTGGAGATCAAGGCCGAGGCAGAGGAGATTGGCTTCCTCGGCGTGCTGGCCGGTCCACTGGTGCGTTCGTCCTATCGCGCGGGCCGTCTCTGGGCGCAGTCGATGCGCAAGAAGGGGCTGGAGTTGCCCGCCGAGCTGTCACACCTCGCCGACGAGTCGCTGGGATTCGCGCAGGCGGTCGGCTGAGCCCGCGCGAATTACTGGCGGTCGGGGTGGGTCTTCGGGTGCCCTTGGCGCTGTGCGAGCAGGTGGTCGAGCACCTCAGTGAGGAGGTCGAGTCCATCTCGCACCCCACCGGGGGAGCCAGGCAGCGTCATGATGAACGTTGCCCCAGCGAAGCCTGCGACACCGCGGGTGAGGGCGGCGGTCGGGGTCTTCGCGGCCCCGCGCCTGCGCAACTCTTCGATGAGCCCGGGAACCTGCAAATCGAGCAGCGGGCTAATCATCTCGGGCGTGCGATCGCTGGGCGATACCCCGGTGCCGCCGGTGATGAGGATCACGGCGGGCTGCGATACGGCTGAACCAGCCGGACCGGCTGACTCGGCTGGCACGAGGGCTGCCCGCGCGGCCTCCCTGACCGGTTCCCCGTCTGCCACGACGACCGGGCCCGTTACCGCGAACCCGCGGCCCTGAAGCCAGCGGCAGATTTCCGGACCGGTGGTGTCGGTCGCGACACCGGCCGCCGCGCTGGTCGAGGCGACGATGACGTGCGCCACTCGGGCGGTCACGAACTTTCCCAGTCGCCGCTCTTGCCACCGGACTTGGCCAGTACGCGGATGCCGCCGATCTCGGCGTGCCGATCCACTGCTTTGATCATGTCGTACACCGTGAGCGCCGCGACGCTCGCGGCGGTGAGGGCTTCCATCTCGACCCCGGTGACGCCGCGGGTCTTCACGGTCGCGGTGATGCGCAGGTGATGCTCGTCGCGCGTAAAATCGACGGTCACTCGCGAGAGCGGCAGCGGGTGGCACAGGGGAATGAGGTCGGGGGTGCGCTTGGCCGCCATGATGCCTGCGATGCGCGCCGTGCCGAGTGCCTCACCCTTGGGGAGATCGCCGGAGATCAACCGGTCAAGCACGTCTGGCTGAGTTGTTACGAGCGCCTCGGCGGTCGCCGTGCGCGTTGTCTCTGCCTTGTCGGTCACATCGACCATGTGTGCGCTGCCGTCGGCGCGCAGGTGAGTGAGCGAGGCGGGGGTGTCAGACACTGAGTCTCCAGACTTCGATGGGGGTGTCGGCGGGCAGATGGCTGACACCCAGCGGGATGTGGGCGAGCACCTCAGCCTCGGCAAGATCTGCGAGCAGGTGAGAACCGGGAGCTCCGAGGTGTACCCGGCCGTCGGCATCGAGGCGGCCGCGCCGCACTTGGTGTTTGTGCGCGGGCGAGTCGATGGCGTGCGCGAGTGGGAGGTGCGTGATCGGCAAGGAGGCGGGCTGCCCCGCGTATCGGCGCAGGTGCGGCAAGAGAAAGAGCTCGAGCGAGAGCGCCGAACTCACTGGATTGCCCGGGAAGCACAGCACGGGAACCTGCGCGCCGTCGAGCGACAGCGTGCCCCATCCCTGCGGCCCGCCCGGTTGCACGGCGATGCTCGCGAACGTCACCCCGAGTGGATCGAGCGCCTCTCTCACCACCTCGAACGCACCCGCGCTGATGCCACCCGAGGTCACCACCAGGTCGTGCTCAGCGGCGAGCTCGTGCAGCGCCGTCAGCAGGCGGCTCGGCTCGTCGGGAACGCGCTCGGTGGTGACCCGAGCCCCCACCTCGTGCAGCGCCGCGGCGAGCAGCGGTGTGCTGGCATCGGTGATCTTGCCGGGGGTGAGCGGCTCGCCGGGTGGGGTGAGCTCGTCGCCCGTGGTGATGAGCAACACGCGAGGCTGGGGGCGCACCGGCACGGTCGAAATACCGGCGGCAGCGAGCAGGCCGATGCGGGCGGGTGTGATCCGCCCGCCCGCTCGCAGCACGATCGACCCCGATTGCAGGTCCTCGCCCCGGCGGCGGATGAATTGCCCCGCCGGTGGTGGTGCGGCGAATCTCACGCTGGCAGTTCGTTCACCCGTGTCGTGCAGAGCTATGAAGCGGGGCGGATCCGCCTGCTCGATCGGGATCACCGCGTCGGCGCCAACCGGGATCGGAGCCCCCGTCATGACGGGCACGGCGAAGCCCGGCGAGTGAGTCGCCGGTGGGTCGCCCGCCGCAGTGACCGCGCCGACGAACAGGCGGGTGGATCCCGCAGCTCCCGCCTGGTTCTGGACGCCCTCGGGGCGATGCGCGAAATCCTCAGTGCGCACCGCGTACCCGTCCATTTGGGAATTCTCGAACTGGGGCAGGTCGGTTGCCGCGGTCAGGTCTGCGGCACTCACCCGACCGCTCAGCAGCGGGTCGTCGATCGGGAGGAGCTCGGAGCGGGTGCCGAGCCCCGCAAACATCGGTTCGAGCAGCGCGTCAACGTCGCGCTGGTGCTCGGCGAGCGTGCGCACGCTCAGCCGCCGGCAAACGCGGGGAGCACGTCGATCATGCTGCCGGCGAGCGGGGCGTTGCCATCTCGCTGCACCCTGCCATCGACCAGAAACGACCCGGATTGCAGCACGCGATCCATGGGGCGGCCATAGCGTTCGATCAGCTTGTCGCGGAGCTCGCCCACCGTGCTTCCCGCGGGAAGCTCCCACGTTTCGGCCTCGCAGAGCGCGGCATCGGCCGCAGCAGCAAAGTAGCGAATAGTGAAGTGAGCCATGCGTTCAGTGTACTGAAGGCCGTCGGCCGAGGGGCTCGTAGACTGATTGCATGCACTTCCAAAAAGCGGCGCGACCGGGCCCCTTGGTCGCACCCGTGGCTGGCCCGCAGCCCTATGACTGGACGAGGGTGAGCCGTCAGCTGGTGCTGCCCGAATTCGGTGACGAGGCGCAGCGGCGTGTGGCCGGTGCGCGCGTGCTGATCGTCGGTGCCGGTGGCCTCGGGTGCACCTGCGCGCCACTGCTTGCGGGTGCCGGGGTGGGCACGATCGGGCTCGTTGATGACGATATCGTCGAGCTCTCCAACCTGCACCGTCAGGTGGCCCACCGCACAGCGACGGTCGGGCGACCCAAGGTTGATTCCCTTGCCGAGGCGCTTGAGGCGCTGAACCCAGACGTACAGGTCAATCGACACCAGGTGCGCCTCACCTCGTCAAATGCTGCCGAACTCTTCGCTGGCTACGACCTCGTGATCGACGGCAGCGACAATTTCGACACGCGCTACCTCACCGACGATGCGGCCCGGTTGCAGGGTCTGCCCGTGGTGTGGGGCGCGATCCAGCAGTATTCGGGGCAACTCAGCGTGGCCTGGCACCGCTACGGTGCGGGGTACCGGGATGTCTTTCCCGAAGCCCCGGTCGCGGGGATGGACTGCGCCGGTGGTGGGGTCTTGCCGAGCCTGTGCGGCACCATCGGGTCGCTGCTCGCCACCGAGGCGCTGAAGCTCATTACGGGCCTTGGCGATCCACTGATTGGGCGAGTGCTGGTCTATGAAGCGCTGCACGCTCGGATGCAGGAGGTTCAGGTGCAGCCGCACGATCTGGGTGAGCGGGTGGGCGCGCATGTCTGAAGCGGCGATTGGGGCGGTGCACGCACGGGTCGTTGATACCCCACTCGACGAGGTGGCGGTGCGCGCGGCGGTCGAACACCCGGAGTGTGGCGCGGTCCTTGTGTTTCACGGCGTCGTGCGCAATCACGATCAGGGCCGGGGAGTCAGCCTGCTCGAGTACCAGGCGCACCCCGAGGCGCAAGGCCTACTTGCCGGGTGCGTCGCGGCGGAGCAGGAGCGCACCGGTGTGCGACTCGCGGCCGCCCACCGATTCGGCACCCTCGCCATTGGCGACGTGGCGCTGGTCGCCGCCGCCTCGTCGCCCCACCGGGCGGAGGCGTTCGCCGCGCTTGAGGCGCTGATCCACCGCATTAAGACCGAGGTGCCCATTTGGAAGCGGCAGTCGTTCGATGACGGGCCGAGCGAATGGGTGGGGCTGTAGGGCTATCCGCCGATGTACGACATCTCGATGCGGGGCCGTTTCGATGCGTTGATAGTGGATCGGAGCTCCGAGTATCGGTCAGCTCGCCGCCCCCAGGTGCCAGCAAGTGCCTCGCGAACGGCATCGTCGCCTGTGGAATCGCGAAGGATGGCCCGGAGATCCACTCCCTCGGTGGCAAAGAGACAGGTGAACAGTTTGCCCTCTGCTGAGAGCCTGGCGCGCGAACAGGTGCCGCAGAACGCCTGGGAGACGCTCGAGATGACGCCGATCTCACCGGCGCCGTCGAGGTAGCGCCAGCGCGATGCCGTCTCGCCCTCACGGCTCGGCGCGCTCGGCTCGAGGGGGTAGACGTCTGAGATTCGGCGTACGATCTCGGCGGAGGGCACGACGGCATCGAGGTTCCAGCCGTTGGTGTTCCCGACATCCATGAACTCGATGAAACGCAGGATCTGACCCGTTCCGCGGAAGTGTTCCGCGAGCGAAACGATCTCGTCATCATTGATGCCGCGGGTGATGACCGTGTTCACCTTGATCGGGCCAAGCCCAGCCTCCGCCGCCGCGGTGATGCCGTCGAGCACCGCCGAGAGGGGAATGCGCACGTCGGCGATCCGCTGAAAGCGCTCCGGATCGAGGGAGTCGAGCGAGACGCTCACGCGAGTGAGCCCCGCGTCTTTGAGCGACTGGGCCTTCAGGCGCAGCGCGGCGCCGTTGGTGGTGAGCGCGAGATCGAGCGGTCGCCCGGCGGTCGTACGCAGTTCCGTCAACCGCGCGATCAGTTCTTCGAGACCCGGGCGGAGCAGCGGTTCACCCCCGGTCAGCCTGATCTTGTCGACGCCGAGCGAGACGGCGGCTCGGGCCACTCGCATGATCTCGTCAAAGCTCAGAAGCGCGGACTTCGGGAGGAAGGCATAGTCGGCGCCGAAGATGTCGCGCGGCATGCAGTAGACGCAGCGAAAATTGCAGCGATCGGTGACCGAGATGCGCAGGTCGTGCAGGGGTCGGTTTCGGGCATCGCGTACCCCAGCCGCTCCCTGCCGTTCCCCCATCATGACCCCCTCGAGGGTCTCACCTTAACACCGGCGCTCAGAATGACCTCGCGGTCTTGCCACCCAGAATCACGAGCACGGTGAGTGAGGTGACGATGAGCACGAGAGAGAGGGCGAGTGCAACATCCTGGGTGACACCGGCTCCGTTGAATGCGCTGTAGATGGCGAGGGGAATGGTGCGCGTCGACCCAGCCGCGTTGCCGGCGAACAGGGCGGTGGCACCGAATTCCCCTAAGGCGCGCGTGAAGCTGAGGATCACCCCGGCGATGAGTCCGGGCGCGATGATCGGCAGGGTGATGCGGAACAGCACGACAAGGGGCGAGGCGCCGAGGGTCGCGGCGGCCTCTTCTGTCGCCGGATCGAGCGCGCGCAGCGACCCCTCGACGGAAATGACGAGGAACGGCAGAGCGACGAACACCTGTGCGATCACCACAGCCACGGTGGTGAACGGAATGCGAACGCCCAGCTCGGCGAGCGCGTCACCGAACATGCCGCCCCGCCCGAGCAGCGTGAGCAGGGCGAGACCACCCACGAGCGGTGGAAGCACGAGTGGCAGCGTGATCAGGCCGCGCAGCACCCCCGACAGTACGCCAGATGTGCGCGCGATCACGACGGCGAGGGGCACGCCGAGCACGACGCAGCAGGCCGTTGCAGTGGCGGCGGTCGCGAGGGAGAGGCCGAGGGCACTGGCGGTCTCGGGAGCCATGAGGGTAGCGGGAAGCGACTGCCAGTCGATGCGCAGCAGCAGCGCGATGATGGGGAGGAGCAGAACGGCGGCACCGAGGAGTGCCGGGGCCACGAGTGCGGCAGGAATGCCCCGGGGGTCGATGACCCGTGTGCGCGGGTTCATGCCGGGCCAAATCCATGGTCGCGCAGCAGGGTCTGTGCGGTATCAGTGAGCAGGAAGTTCGCGAAGGCCCGGGCGGCCCGGGCATCTCGGGCACTGCCCAGCACGCCGACCTGGTACTCGGTTGCGGCATCGTCCGCACCGGAAATCGGCACACCATCGGCGGCATCTTCAGCGCTCCGCACATCGGTGCGGTACACGAGACCGGCGTCGGCGTGCCCGGCGGAGACCTTGCGCAGCACCGCGGTGACATTCTGCTCCTCGCTGGCGGCGCGCAGCACCACGCGGGCGCGATCGAGCAGCGTCTGCGCCGAGCTCCCGCACGGCACTTCGGCGGCGCACAGCACCACGACGGGCAGCACCCCGCCCTCGTCGGGCTCGTTGAGGTCGCCGAGCGACTGAATGCCCAGCGGGTTGCCGGGTGCCACCGCGATCACGAGAGCGTTGGTGGCGAAGGGAAGCGGGGGTGCGAGCAACAGGCCCCCGTCTTCAACCTGCCGCATGGTGCGCTGATCCGCTGAAATGAACACATCAACCGGTGCCCCGGCCATAATCTGCGTGGTGAGCAGGGCCGAACCGTCAAAGGTGGGAGCGGCAATCGAGTACTCCCGATGTTCGCGCTCGAACTCGGCGGCGAGCTCAGTAAAGACGGGCTCGAGCGAGGCCGCCGCGGCAATGTGGATCACCCCGCCTCCCTCGGTGCCAGCGGACGCGGGAGCCGGGCCACCCGCAGCGCACCCTGTGGCGGTCAGCGTGAGCCCCAGGGCGCACACCCTGAACGCGAGTGGCCAGCGGAGCCTGATCTTCACCGTGCTACTGCGTGACCGGTCGGCCCACACCTACCGGTGTGTTCGAAGCCTCGAGGCGGATCACGACCGCCTTCGACACGGGCGTGTTGCTCTCGAGCGCGGTGCTGTCGAGAGGCACAAGCACGTTTGCCTCGGGAAAGTAGGCCGCCGCACAGCCACGAGCGGTGGGGAACGCGACGGTGCGGAAGCCGCGCAGCACCCGATCCGGTTCGTCTTTCCACTCGCTGAAGATGTCGACCGTCTGCTCGTCTTCGAGGCCGAGCTCGGCGAGATCGTCGGGATGCACGAAGATGACCGAGCGCCCTTTCTTGATGCCGCGATAGCGATCGTTCAGGCTGTAGATGGTCGTGTTGAACTGGTCGTGCGAGCGCAACGTCTGCAAGAGTAGCCGCCCGGGCGGGCAGGCGACCGGCTCGAGCTCGTTCACCGTGATGCGGGCCTTGCCCGTCGCGGTGTCGAATCGGCGCTCATCGCGCGGCCCGTTGGGCAAGATGAAGCCGTCACGCCGCCGGGTCTTCTCGTTGAAGTTTTCGCAGCCGGGAACCACGCGAGAGATGTGATCCCGAATCGTGTCGTAGTTGTCGATCATGCCGAGCCAGTCGATCCCGTGCCGATCGCCGAGCGTGGCGTGCGCCATGCCGGCGACGACCGCGATCTCCGAGCGCACCTCCGGCCCGATCGGCGGGATCTGACCGTGCGAGGCGTGCACCGCGCACACCGAATCCTCGACGGTGATGTACTGCGGGCCGGCGCGCTGCACGTCGACCTCGGTGCGCCCGAGCACCGGAAGAATGAGGGCTTCCTCGCCCGTGACCACGTGTGAGCGGTTGAGCTTGGTGGAAAACTGCACGCTGAGGTCGGCCTTGCGCATGGCGGCCTCGGCGAGGTTGGTGTCGGAGATGGCCCCGATCAGATTGCCGCCCAGCCCGACCCACACCTTGATCTGGCCCGCATTGAGGGCGCGGATCCCGTCGACGGCATCGACGCCGTGCTTGCGGGGAGGATCAAAGCCGAACTCGGTGCCGAGCGCGTCGAGGAACGAGTCGGGCATCTTCTCCCACACCCCCATGGTGCGGTCGCCCTGTACATTGCTGTGCCCGCGCACGGGGGATGCGCCGGCACCGGGCTTGCCGATGTTGCCGCGCAGCAGCAGCAGGTTCATGATCTCCTTGATCGTGTCGACCCCGCGACGGTGCTGGGTGATGCCCATTGCCCACGCGATGATGACGCGGTCGGAGCTCATATACCGTTCGGCGAGCTCGTCGATCTGTGCTTTCGTGAGGCCGGTGGCCTGCTCGACCTCGCGATCGTCAACCTCGGCGATGTGCGCGGCGAAGGCCTCGAACCCGTCGCAGTGCTGCGCGATGAAGTCACGGTCGAGCACCTGACCCGGGCGCTCCTCCTCGGCGGCGAGCACGCGCTTCGAGATCGCCTGCAGCAGCGCCATGTCGCCGCCGAGCCGAATCTGCAGGTACTGATCGGCGATGGCCGTGGGCTTCCCGACGTATCCGCGCAGCTTTTGCGGGTCTTTGTAGCCGATGAGACCCGCCTCCGGCAGCGGATTTACGGCGACGATCTTGGCGCCGTTTTCCTTAGCCTCCTGCAGGGCGGTGAGCATGCGGGGGTGATTCGTGCCCGGGTTCTGGCCCATGATGATGATGAGGTCGGACTCGAGGAAGTCGCTGTAGGCGACGGTCGACTTGCCGATGCCGACGCTGTATTGCATCGCGCTGCCGGTGGATTCGTGGCACATGTTCGAGCAGTCGGGCAGGTTGTTGGTGCCGAGCACCCGCGCGAAGAGTTGGTAGAGAAACGCCGCCTCGTTTGACGCACGGCCGCTCGTGTAGAACGCCGCCTCGTCGGGGTGATCGAGCACGTTCAGGCGCTCGGCGATGATGCGAAACGCGCTCTCCCAGTCGATGGGCTCGTAGCGGTCTGAACCGGCTGGCTTGTATACGGGCTCGGTGATGCGTCCCTGCATCCCCAGCCAGTACTCGGTCTTGTCTGCGAGCGAGGTGAGCGAATTCTCGGACCAGAAGGCGCGCGGAATCTTCAGCGGGGTCGCCTCCCACGTCACCGCTTTCGCGCCGTTCTCGCAGAACTCGGCGAGCTTGCGGTGGTCGGGATCGGGCCACGCGCAGCTCATGCAGTCGAAGCCGTCTTTGTGGTTGATCTTGCTCATGAGCTTGAGCGTGCGGCCCACGCCCATGTTCTTGATGGCGGGTTCCATGGAGTGCACGACTCCGCCGAGGCCTGCGGCGTACTCCTTCGGCTCGGTGACGATCATGTCAGCGTCAGAGAAGTCCTCGTGTGGGGCGTGCGGGGTCATGGCGTGGGGGCCTTCCTTGCGGCTACGGAATCCGTGGGGGAACTCGGGTCGCCGTGGCGTATCCGGTCGGGGCGACTGTACACGACCATCGAAGGTCCGCGAAGAAACCCCACCAGGGTGATCCCCGCCTCCTCAGCGAGATCGACGGCGAGAGAAGATGGCGCGGAGACGGCGGTGAGCATCGGGATGCCAGCCATCATCGCCTTCTGGGTGAGCTCGAAGCTCGCACGCCCCGAGACCATCAGCACGCACGAACGCGCGGGGATCCGCCCATTTTCAAGGGCCCACCCCACGACCTTGTCGACGGCGTTGTGCCGACCCACGTCTTCGCGCAGCACCAGCATCTCGCCGGTGACCCCGTCGAAGAGGGCTGCGGCGTGCAGGCCCCCGGTGCGGTCGAAGACGGTCTGCTGGGCGCGCAGTGCGTCGGGAAACTGGGCAATCTGCGAGCTGTCGATCACGAGTGGATCATCGCCGACGGCGAAGTGCGACTGTGTGCGCACGGCATCGATGCTGGCCTTGCCGCAGATACCGCACGAACTGGTTGTGTAGAACGATCGCTCGAGACTCGGGTCAGGGGGAGCCACGCCGGGGGCGAGGCCGACATCGAGCACGTTATAGGTGTTGCCGTCATCGACGGTCGCTCCCGCGCAGTAGCGGGCGGTGGCGTAGTGCTCGCGATGGTGGATCACGCCCTCGGAGACGAGGAACCCCGCAGCGAGCTCGAAGTCGTGGCCGGGGGTGCGCATCGTGATCGCCAGGGGGCGGCCGTGCACCCGAATTTCGAGGGGCTCCTCGACGGCGAGCGAATCGGGTGCGACCCGGGCCGGTTCGCCGATCGTGAGACGAGTGACGCGGCGACGCGCGGCGATACGGGACATGGTACTTGGATAGCATCGATCACGGGGCGAGGCAAACGGACCCGCCTGCGAACGGACGGGATTGCGATCGTGAGAAGCGTGGCGGAGCACCTCGACTGGATACTGTCGTGTACGAAACTGCTGCCGGTGCGCGAGCTTCCGCTTGCCGAGGCGCACGGTCTGACCCTCGCGGAGGCGGTCACCGCGCGTCACGATTTGCCCCTGTGGGATTCCTCGGCAATGGACGGGTACGCCGTGCGCGCCGCCGATGTGGCGGGTGCGATGGCCGAATGGCCCGTGCCGCTGCGCGTCGTCGCCGAGGTCGCGGCGGGGAGTTCCGACGACCCGAGTCTGCAGCCGGGCGAGGCGGCCCGCATCATGACCGGGGCGCCGGTGCCCACCGATGCCGACGCGGTGGTGCCGGTGGAGATCACCCAGGGTGACGAACCTGGGAGCCCATGGGCGCGAGCCGAGGTGCGCGTGCTGCGCGCCGTGCCCGCTGGGGCGAACGTGCGTCAGCGCGGTGAGGATCGGAAGATCGGTGACCCGATGGCCGAAGACGGTGATGAGTTGGGCCCGCTGCGGCTTTCCGCGCTCGCCGCAGCTGGGATCGACCGAGTGCTCGTGCGCCCGCCCCCTCGGGTGGCGGTCGTCGTGACCGGCTCGGAACTCGTGCCGCCGGGCCAGGCACCGCGGCGCGGTGAGATTCCGGAGTCGAACTCGCTCCTGTTGGTGGGCCTGCTGCGCGAACTCGGCATCGTGCCGAAGGAAGTTCGCGTGAGTCGCGACACGGTGGAGGGGCTGCGTTGCACCCTGGCCGAGCTCGGCGAACGTGTCGACGTGATCCTCACCACTGGCGGCATCGGGCCGGGCCTGCATGACGTGGTGCGGCTGGCCGTTGAGGATGAGCCGGAGATCGAAGCGGTGCGTGTGGCGGTCAAACCGGGGCAACCGCAGTGCGCGGGGCGCCTCCGCTCAGGGGCCTGGCTCTTCGCGCTGCCCGGCAACCCGGTGAGCGCTGCCGTGGGCTTCGAACTTTTCGTGCGCCCGGCGCTGCTGGCCGCGCAGGGGCGTCGATCGACCGCGCGACTGCGCATTCCCGCCACCGCGGCCATCGGGTGGCGCGGTGCCGAGGGGCGGGCGCAGGTGCTCCCGGTGCGCCTCCGGGTGACGGATGGCGGGCCAGTGTGCGAGCCCACGGTCAACGCACGCGCGGTGTCACACGCGGTCGGCGGGCAGGGCGCGGCGGAGGGGTTCGCCTGGGTGCCTGAGCACGTGGGAGACGTTGGCGAGGGCGACCCCGTCGAGGTCTGGAGGGTGGGGTCGTGGTGAACCCCGCACCCGCCGCAATCATCCTGGCAGGCGGTCGCGGGTCGCGCCTCGGCGGGGCCGACAAAGCCGAGCTGGTGGTGCGCGGCGAACGGCTGGTGGATCGGGTGGTCGCCGCCGCACGCGAGGCCGGCGTCGGCCAGATCGTCGTGGTGGGCCCGAAGCGTTCCGGGCTCGACGGGTGCACGCTCGTGACGGAGTCGCCCCGCTATGGCGGGCCACTCGTCGCGCTCGCCGCGGGAACGCCTCCGACCACGGCCGGGTCGGTGCTGCTGCTGGCCTGCGACCTGGTGAACCCGGCGCAGGTTGTGGATCGACTGCTTGCTGAGGAGTGGCCCCCCAGAGCCGCGCAGGCCGTGGTCTTGCGCGACCGGGAAGGTCGCGCGCAGTGGCTCGCCGGCCGATACGACGCGGGCGCGATGCGGGCGGGTCTCGCTGCGGCAGAGCGGGAGGGCGAGCTTGCAGGGCGGCCGCTTCGCGACGCGTTTCGCACGCTCGAGGTGCGGTTTGTGGACGCACCTGATGCGGCAGTCGCCGATATTGACACCCCGGAAGATCTCGCACGCACGAACACTGAGGAGAACCCCATGTCGAACCCCACGCACTTGCCACCCGAGGCCTTGGAGGCCTGGCTCAGCGCGGCGGCTCAGGAGGTGGGCCTGGACGCGGCCAACGTGTCGATCGCGACGGTGCTTGACTTGGCACGCGACGTGGCGCACGGGGTCGCGCGGCCCGCGGCCCCGCTGACGACCTTTCTGCTCGGGCTTGCCTATGGCAGGGCCGCCGCCGGGCCTGACGCCGACGCCAACCTTGACGAGCTCGCGGCGTCGCTCACTCGCCTCGCCGCCGACTGGGGCGACGCCGCGGGCTGATCAGCTTCTGCCAAAATCTGAACACACCGCACATCGGCTGGCTGCAACCGCCCACCGCAGACGATGGCGCTCGTCATTCGGGTGCCGCTTCAGACTCTAATCCTCCGTGCGAAAGCCGGCTGGTTTGTGCGTGCCGTCACAGAACGGTTTGATGCTCGACAATCCGCACCGACACAGCGCTACCGCACGTCGCTTCCGAGGAATGATCTCACCATCTGCCGTTCGCAGTTCGAACTCGCCGCGCACGATGATGGGGCCATCAGGGTATGGAGTGATGCTTGGCATTTCTTCGCTCACCGGGTCCTCCCTGCGTTTCGGAGAGAGGACCTTCCCTCGGACCAGGCATCGAGCATTTGTCCGGCCACCCATCCGTCGACCGCGAGGCATGCGGCTGCCCCAAACATGATGTCTGGCAGTAGTTCCGGGCGTTCCTCCGCGAGCACGCCCGCGAGATCTCGGCCTGCGATCTGTTCGTGCACGGCATCAGCCTCGACGTGCTCATCGAAGTAGTCGGTGACGTTCGTTCCGAAGCCCAGCCGCCGAAAGCCGTCTCCGTACATTTGATTGGGGATCGAGGAGGTCATCTCAAACGCGGCTAGGTGGCCGACGATAGCCCCGATCAGCCGGCGGTTGAGTCCAAACATCGACATCATGTTCTGTGATGCGAGTGTCACAGCAGGTACCTCGTCGAAGTAGGCCGCATAGGTATCATCGAGGCCGACGCCGCGCATGGACGTCGCAAAGATCTCAGCATGTACCCGCTCAGGCCGCCCGCCGCCATACTCGTCTGACTGAATCTCCACGAGTGCCGCCTTTGCGCGGCCTTGTAACCGCGGGATCGCCCATGAATGAGGGTCTGCCTCGCGCAGAGTGTAGATCGATCGTTGCTTAAGGAATTCGTGAGCTTGCTCCAGCGTCGCCTTCTGGCGGAAGAAGCGCGCCAGACTGGGACCCGCATCTGCTCCGGTGAACGCGAACAGCGACTAGGCAACCTCCTCAGCTCTGGGCGAAGGAAGCTTGGGGGTCGCGACGCGGCATCGAAGCTCGCGTTCAAATACCTCCTCGAGGGCGCGCCGGGTCTGGATGAGGGCCGGATCCCACTCGAGCTCGGCAGAAAGTTGTTCGAGAGATCCGTACGCCGAGGCATACAAGAAGAAGAGCGCAACCTGTAGGTCATCATCGGTGACGATGTCATGTGTTCTCAACGCGGCCTGTCGGGCGAGAATCAGGTGATCGGTCATCCCCCCGTGGCCGGAGGAGGTAAGTCGGAAGAGCACGGCCTCGCTCACCGGCCCGCGGGGCGAGACGGTGATTCCCTGGGGTGCAGCAAGCGTTGTGGGCACCATTGATAACTCCGATCGTAGATGCATCAACCATCTCGAGACGGTTGATGCCCGACAAGGGCTTGACCTCCACCTGTTGAGTCGCTACAAAATTGTGTGATCCGGCACCATGCTTGCCTTCGGAAGCGTGAGGCAGGTGTCAACGATCGTCAAGTCCTGTCATACGCAGCGTGATGTTGATGCGTCCGGTCTCCAGCCCGCAGCCCGGAGGTGCGGTGCCCGGATACACCTTCGAAACACCGTGGTATGCCAGCCGGGATGGACCCCCGAACACGAACAAATCTCCTGAGCCGAGATCGAAGTCTTGGTACGGCCGGTTGCGAGACTGCGTGTTCCCGAAGCGAAACCGGCAGGTGTCTCCAATCGAAAGTGACACCACCGGAGCAACTGACCGCTCATCTTTGTCTTGATGCATGCCCATCTTCGCCGCGCCGTCGTAGTAGTTCACCAGCGCGGTATCGGGTGTGTACTTGGCAACTTCGCCCGACTCACCTTCCGCCGCTACGAGTGCCCGACGGCCGAGCTCCACCAGCCATTCCGGCATGTCGAGCACGCGATTCCCGTTGACATCCACGGCCTCGCGCGAGTACGCATAGGGTCGCCAATGCCAGCCCAGGCACACGGTCTTCACGCTCATCTCGTGGCCGCGCACCAGTGCCCCTCGGAGGGGCACTGGCCCCTGAACCCACTCGTGAAATCGGTCGACTATCCAGCGCTGCTGGCCCAGTGTGAGCCACCTCGGCACATAGTGCGCCCCATCGGATAACTGCATCCCCGGTCGAGGGAGCAACTCATCACCGAAGAGTTCGCTCATCAGTTGCTCCTTGCTTATGGTCGGGTCGGCGACAGAGGCTGGTTGGGTAGGGGCGGTGGTGGGGCCGAACTCCACACCATGCCTACATGATTCGACCACAGGCACGCAACCGGTAGACCCGGGTCGCCAAGAGGAGCTCTACTGGGTCTATGAGTTCGATTTGGAGTGGCGCGGTCACCTTCGGCCCGACCAGGGTGCGAGCGAATCCCGCTCGTCAGAGCGGACCACACGGTGTGCCGGTGGGATCGGATATCGCTGAAGTTTTCGGTCCGGCCGTTCTCGCCGAGCATGCCGTGTTCGGTGACACCGGTGACTCAGGTGGTGACAGGGTGGTGGCGGCATTGCAGCTTGCCCGTGAGCTTGGTGCGCGGCGGGCGGTGCCGGGCGACGGCACCACCCGCGAGCAGTGGGAAACGCTCGCAACCCTGGCGGCTCACGACCTCGCGGTCGCGCGAGCGGTGGAACCTCACCTCGACGCCATTGCAATCCTGACCCAAGCAGGACTGCCGCTTCCCGAGGGAGGGTGGGGGGTCTTCGCCGCCGAAGGCGGCCCCGATCCGCTGCTGGCCCATCACACCGGTACAGGGTGGGTGCTCAACGGCACAAAGCCGTGGTGCTCACTTGCACAGCTACTGGACTTCGCGCTGCTTACTGCGCAGACTCCGGCTGGTGAATCGCGTCTCTTCTCCGTCGATCTCTCTGCTCCGGGCGTGCAGGTGACGGCCGACACCTGGCACCCTCGGGGCCTCACTGAGATTCCAAGCGGACCGGTGACGTTCCGTCGAGTTTCTGCCGAGCCGGTCGGTGAACCAACGTGGTACCTCACCCGTCCGGGGTTCTCGTGGGGAGGCATCGGAGTAGCCGCCTGCTGGTTTGGGGGTGCCGTTGGCATCGCGCGCACCGTATTTGCCGAGGTCATGCGAGGATCCTCTCCTCACGTGCTCGCGCACCTCGGTGTCATTGACACTCGGCTGCACGCGTGTCGCATCGTGCTCGCCGATGCCGCGGCTCGTGTCGACGCGCAATCGAGCGATGGCAAGCTGTTGGCGAAGCGCGTTCGCGGATTGGTCGCACAGACGTGCGAGGAAGTGATCGCCCGGGCGGGCCACGCTCTCGGACCGGGCCCGCTAGCCACCGACGCGGATCACGCCAAGCGTGTCGCAGACTTGCAGCTGTACATCCGACAGCATCACGCCGAGCGCGACGAGGAATCCCTGGGCGCACTCCTTACCCAGAGCGAGAGCACGCCGTGGTGACCTTCGATGGGACGGAGGCCGGGACGCCGGAAAACGAATGGAGTGCGGATCCACGTTTGCACAATCGGACCGCACTGCGCATGGACGACATCGACGAGCTCGTGGTGATCGCGGCGCACCCCGACGATGAAACGCTCGGGGCTGGCGGACTCATCGCACGGTGCCACGCGATGGGCATCCCCGTGCGCGTGCTGTGCGTCACCGATGGTGCTGCCTCTCACCCCGGGGATAAAGGGATCACCGAGGCGCGAGCCGCGGAGCTTGCATCGGCGATCGAACAGCTTGCCCCCGGATCCACCGTGGAGATGCTCGGGTTCCCCGACGGGGAGACCGAGCGGTATCGAGACGATATTCGCAATGCCCTCGCGGCTCATTTGGAGGATTCTTCGCTCAGGTCGGCGCTCGCGTCTCCATGGCGAGGAGACGGGCACCGCGATCACCGAATCGTCGGGGAGGTGATTGCAGAACTGGCGGGCAACCGGATGCTCCTGGAGTACCCCATCTGGATGTGGCACTGGGCGACACCCGATCACGGTGACGTACCGTGGGAGCGAATTGTCGCACTCGACATCGATGGGTCGGCCAAGGCGAGCGTCGTTGAGAGGTTCGCCTCCCAGATCACCGGAGCGCAACCGATACTGCGACCCGACTTTCTCGAGCATTTCACCCGCGAGCAGGAGCTCTTTGTGACGCGCAAGCAGGCCACCGACCGCGCGTATTTCGATCAGCTCTATGAGAGGGCGGAAGACCCTTGGCGGTTTCGTACCCGCTGGTATGAGGAGCGCAAGCGGCGCATCACGATGGCGGATCTGCCACATCAGCGATACGAACGCGGGTTGGAGGTGGGCTGTTCCATCGGTGTGCTCACGGAGCAGCTTGCCACACGCTGCGAGCACCTGCTCGCCATCGACATCTCAGCGAAGGCGGTCGTGCAGGCCCGCGAACTGGTGCCGTCGGGAGCGGAGATCCGCGAGCAGGATGTGCTCGTGGAGTTTCCCGCGGGCGAGTTCGACCTGATCGTCATTTCCGAGGTTGGCTACTACTGGAATGCCGGAGACCTGCGCGCGACGTTGGAGAAGGCCTATGCGAGCCTTGCGCCAGAGGGCGTGCTGGTTGCGTGTCACTGGCGATATCCGGTTGCAGATTACCCGCTGACAGGAGATCAGGTTCATGCCGCGATCGGAGCGTTCGATTGGCAGCGGCTCTCCCAACACCTCGAAGACGACTTCGTGCTCGAGGTTTTCAGCAAGGACCCGCGGTCGGTCGCCCAACGGGAGGGCCTCGTATGATCCATCACATCGCCGTTCTGATCCCTGCCCGAGACGAACAAGACCGCATCGAACGGTGTCTCCGTTCTGTTCTGGCAGCGAAGCGCGCATGCCCAGTGGCCGTGTCGATCACACTTGTGGCTGACGGGTGCCTGGATGACACCGCATCTCGGGCGCGCCGGTTCGCAGGCGTCGATGTGATCGAGATTGATTGCTCGAACGTTGGTGCCGCCCGACGAACCGCCGTCCGACACGCCCTCCGCGAGCTGCACCTGCCCGCAGAAACGGTGTGGTTGGCGAACACGGACGCGGATTCGGTCGTCCCAGAGAACTGGCTGTCCGTTCAGCTCAGCCATGCGGCGGCGGGCTATGATCTCGTCGTCGGAACCGTGCGTCCTGACCCGTCGGAATACCCTGAGTACCTGCAGCGGGAATGGGAGAGGACACACATCAAGGGGCAGCCGAACGGTCACATTCACGGGGCCAACCTGGGCATCCGAGCGTCAGCGTACCTTGAGGCTGGGGGCTATCGGGCGATTCCCGAGCACGAAGATGTCGACCTTGCTGCCAGGCTCAGACACTATCCACGCGCGACGTGCGACGAGGCTGAGGTGATCACCTCTGCCCGTCTTGATGGCCGCACGCCAGGGGGGTATGCGGGCTATCTCAGAGGCCTGGCCAGTAACGATGGTTCCTCAGGCGAATCAGTGGATCCCATCCTGGGCGAGGCTACCGCGCTGGGCACCGTTTACCCTGGCGGTCAGCACCCGGCGTAGCGCGGCACGCGTGAGCATGAGCGCCACGATGAGTACGGTCACGGCGAAGAACCCTCCGAGCTTGACGGCACCGCCAAACACGAGATCGGTCAGCCAGAGAATCACGAACTTGCTCCCGGGAAGCAGCAAGACCAGTGTGCCGATCGAGATCACTCGAGCGAGTACTGAATCGGCTCGCTTGAACCTCTGCAGAGCCCGCTTCTTCGCCCAGGTGATGATCTCGAGCGCGAGTTTCATGAGGATGGCCGTCAAGAGGGTCAGGGAGAACGACTCGGAAATCACGTTCGGGAAGAACTGCACGTACAGACCGAGCACCACGAGATATGCCAGCACATCGGCGAGGTCGACCGCACGTATGGCGGGTTGCTTCGTGGGCATCGGGTCTCCTCGCGGTCGTCTCGGCACCGGGTCGAGATGATTCCGATCCTATGCCGCCGGTGCCTAGCGATACTGGCGGCATGCGACGTACACTCGTGGACGCAGGCATATCAATCTCTGGTTGGGGGCCGACCCATGGCACACACCGACAGCACACGCGCTCATGTTTGAGAATCGCGAAGACGCGGGGCGGCGGCTCGGCGAGTACCTGCGTGAGCTCGGAGTCGCGGCCACCGTGGTGTTAGGCCTGCCGCGCGGCGGTGTGCCAGTCGCGGCCGAGGTCGCGGCGGTGCTTCAGCTTCCGCTCGATGTGGTTGTTGTGCGCAAGCTCGGCATTCCTACGCACCCCGAGGTGGCGATGGGCGCGATCGGTGAAGGGGGCGTGCGCATCATCGATGAGGAGGTGATGCGAGCCGCGGGCGTCACCCCCGCCGAACTTGCAGCCGTCGAGGCGACGGAGCGTGCGGTCTTGGGTCGCAGGGTGGCGATGCTGCGGGGTGACCGGCCCCGGCTCGACCTCACCGGCCAGGCGGTCGTGATCGTCGACGACGGCATCGCGACCGGGGCCACTGCATCGGCCGCCTGCCAGGTCGCCCGCGCCCTGGGGGCCGCGCAGGTCATCGTCGCTGCCCCGGTCGGCGGCACCGATGCGCTCCAACGGGTGCAGGGGGCGGATCGGGTGCTGTGCCTGCTGCAACCCGCCCGGTTCCGTGCCGTTGGCGAGTACTACGACACCTTCGATCAGACGCCCGAGGCAGAGGTCGTTCGGCTGCTTGACCAGGCGGGGAAGCGACCATGAACGCGCGCATCGACGGCGTCATTGACGACCTGCGTGATCTGTCGAGGCCGCTCACCGATGCCGGGGCGCTTGATGCGCTGGTGGATCGCGCGCGGGCGCGGCGGTTCGTGGCCATCGGCGAGGCATCGCATGGCACCCACGAGTTCTATGCTTGGCGGGCACAGCTCACCCGCCGATTGATCGAAGAAGCCGGTGCGACCTGGATCGGGGTCGAGGGGGATTGGCCGGATTGCTGGCGAATCGACCGCTGGGTGCGCGGCCTGATCGACACCGACCTTGATGCCCGAGGGGTGCTCGCCAGCTTCGATCGATGGCCCACCTGGATGTGGGCGAACACCGATGTTGCCGACTTTCTGGATTGGCTGCGCGGGTACAACAGCAGCAGGGCACCGTCTCGGCGGGTGGGCTTTTACGGTCTCGACGTGTACTCACTGTGGGACTCGCTTGACCACACCATGACCTGGTTGGCGGAGCATGCGCCAAACGCACTGCCCGTCGCGAAACAGGCCTCGCGCTGCTTTGCCCCGTTCGATAGAGACCCCCACCGCTATGCCTGGAACACCCGACTCGTGCCCAGCTCGTGCGAAGACGACGTGGTGAATCTCCTCGTCGAGGTGCGGCAGCGTGCGGCAGCCGATGGCGACGATGCGTTCAACGCCCTGCAAAACGCCGCCGTCGCCGTGGAGGCGGAGCGTTACTACCGCGCGATGGTGCGCACCGATCAGGGCTCCTGGAACATTCGCGACCTGCACATGGTCGACACCGTCGATCGAATCGCGGCACATCTCGGACCCGAGTCGAAGGGGGTGCTGTGGGCGCACAACACGCACGTCGGTGACGCGCGGGCTACGACGATGGCGGAGGCAGGTCTCCTGAATCTCGGCCAGCTGCTGCGCGAGCGCCACGACAGCGGGCAGGTGCTGCTCGTCGGGCTGGCATCGTATGGCGGTGAGGTTATGGCCGCGCGGGCCTGGGGAGCGGCCGAGGAGCGCATGCGTGTGCCGGACGCGAGTGAGGAGAGCCACGAGGGGCTGATCCACCGCGCGCTGGGTGTGCCGTCAATCGTGGATTTTGGGAGGAATCGAAGGAGGCCCTGGCTGCGCCATCGCACGGGGCACCGCGCGATCGGTGTGGTGTACGACCCGGCGAATGAGCGCGGCAACTACGTTCCCACCGTGATGGGCGAGCGTTACGACGCGCTGATCTGGTTCGAGCAGACGCGGGCTCTGCGCGCACTGCACCACGAGACCGAGCCGGAAGAGGCGGAGTACGAGACCGAACCCACGGGCTTCTAGGTGGGCGGGAGGGCGGGTGCCTGCGCCAAGGGGGCAACTCGCAGGTCGTTGCTCGCCATAGACTCGGAGGCCAGTTCACACGCATCTCAATCGGAGGGCCGAGCCATGGCACACAACGAGAACACCAGCCCGACGAACGAAGCGAGCGAGGGTTTCTCGACGAAGGGCGCGTACGTGACAAGCGGGGCCGAGTTTGACCGCGACACGAATTACATCGAGGATCGCATCGTCGCCGACCCCGATGCCGTACGCGCGCTCCCCGCGCCCCCGAAATCGAAGGTCGGCTCGCTCGGATACGGGCTGAGCGAGGGGGCCGAGGCGTGGCCGGTCGAGCCGGGCCGGTACCGGCTCATCGCGGCGAACGCCTGCCCCTGGGCAAATCGTACGGTCATCGTGCGCCGTCTGCTGGGCCTCGAAGACGCCATCTCGCTGGGGCGGCCCGGCCCGGTGCACGACGTGCGATCCTGGACCTTCGATCTTGACCCCGGCCACCGCGACCCGGTGCTCGGAACCGAGCGACTGCAAGAGAACTACTTCACACGATTCCCCGGGTACCCGCGCGGCATTACCGTGCCGGCGATCGTCGACGTTTCGACCGGCGGGGTCGTGACGAATAACTACCCGCAGATCACGCTCGACTTTTCGACCGAGTGGCGCGAGTTTCACCGCGAGGGCGCGCCGAATCTGCTGCCCGCGGGTGAGCTCGACGAGATGTGGCCGATCCTCGAGCGCGTGTTCACTGAGGTGAACAACGGGGTGTATCGCTGCGGGTTCGCCGGTTCGCAAGATGCCTATGACGCCGCGTATGAACGCCTGTGGTCGGCTCTCGATTGGCTTGAGAATCGCCTCGCCACGCGTCGCTTTCTCATGGGCGGCACGATCACCGAGGCAGACGTGCGGCTCTTCACGACGCTCGCGCGCTTCGATCCTGTCTATCACGGGCATTTCAAGACGAATCGCAACCGGCTCATCGAGATGGAACATCTCTGGGGCTACGCGCGAGATCTCTTTCAGACACCGGGCTTTGGCGACACCATTGACTTCGTGCAGATCAAGCAGCACTACTACATCACCCACATCGACATTAATCCGACTCAGATTGTGCCCGCCGGGCCAGATCTCGCGGGGTGGCTCGAACCGCACGGGCGCGAACGCCTGGGTGGTGAGCCGTTCGGCGAGGGAACGCCGCCGGGGCCGGTGCGCGAGAGCGAGCGGATCGCGACCGGTCACAACCCGCTCACTCGCTGATGCGGGACTCTCAGCATGATGCCGAGCATTGCCTTCGTGAGCTGGCACAGCGATGTTCCGAGCGGCGGCAATAGGTACGACGACACCCTCACCGCGGGCCTCAGGGCCGCGGGCCTCGACGTGCGCGAGTACCCGGTCGCCGGATCCTGGCCGCTGCCCAGTGCTCACGATCGCGAGCGTCTCCAAGACCTGCTGGTCGGAGACGCGTCAGCCGCCGAGCGGCACTGGCTCATCGACAACATTCTTGGTGCGGCGGCTCCCGAGATACTTCGCGCCGCAGTCGAAGCCGGTCGTCGCGTCACCATGCTCATGCACTACTTCGCCTCCGACGAGCTCGATCTGTCACCGGCGCTTCGCGAGCGACTCGCGACGGACGAGGCTGCGGCGGTTGCGGCCGCGACGACCGTCATTGCCACCAGCGAGTGGACGGCGAGCGAGGTGACCAAACGCTACGGCCGAGACAGTGTCATCGTCGCCGTGCCGGGTGTCGAGCCAGCATCGCCTTCGCCGGGTTCGCTGCGCAGCGGGCGCGCGCCCCACCTGCTGTGGCTCGGGAGACTCACGCACACGAAGGATCCCACCACGCTCATCGAGGCGCTCGCCGCCCTGCGCGGCCTCGACTGGACCGCGCAACTCGTGGGCCCGGACACGATCGACCCCGTGCTCGCTCGCGAAATTCGGGGGCGGATCGCCGAGCTCGGCCTCGCCGCCCGCGTCGAGGTGGCGGGCGCGCGCACGGGCACAGCACTGGAGACGATCTGGAACCAGACAGATCTGCTGGTGCACACGGCGCGCAGCGAGGCCTACGGCATGGTGGTGACCGAAGCCTTAGCGCGCGGCATTCCCTCGATCGTGCCGACGGGCACAGGCGCCGCCGAAGCCCAGCACGGAGTAGGCGAGACCTTTCCCCCCGGTGACCCCACCGAGCTCGCGCGAAAGATCCGCACCTGGCTCACGGATGCTCCGCTGCAAGCGCGTTGGCGCAGCGAGGCTGCGAATTGTCGCGAGACCCTCCCTACCTGGCAAGACACCGCACGAATCGTCGCATCGGCTCTCGGACACTGATCCCGGCGGATCAGCCTGTCGCCCTACAGAGCTTCGCGTTCGCGGGGGAGATCACCGCGATTACCAGCGAGTCTGCTCGGGCGCGAGCACGGCCAGAACGCGGGCTTCGATCCACTCGATAATCATGTACGCCAGAAGCGAGAGCAACGTGACGACGACCACGGTGGCCCACAGTGAGGTGTACTGGCTGGTGGCCGCATCGACCGCCATCATGTTGCCGAGCCCGCTGCCCGTTGCCAGCCACTCGGCAACGGTCGCAGCGAGCACCGCCGTCGGGGCGGCGATGCGGGCCGCGGCGAAGAACGCTGGCGCCATCGCGGGGAGGCGCCCGAGCAGCAGTACCCGGGTCGGAGGCGTCGCGTAGGTGTGGAACACGTCGGCGACCTGGCCGGGGAGCTGACGCAGCCCGTACAGGCACGACACCAGCGTCGGGAAGAACGTCATGATGGCGACCACGGCCGCGGTTCCGAAGGCTCCGCGTCCGAGCGCGGCGACGAGCAGCGGGGCCAGGCCGATGATGGGCACGCAGCGCAGGGCGACCGCCACTGGTGTGAGCGCAAAGCTCACCCGGGCCGACAGGGTAAACGCCGCCGCGAGCAGCACTCCCAACAAGAGTCCGGCGAAGTATCCGGGAACCGTCACCGCCACCGTTTGCCCGAGCGCCTCGAGCAGCACGGCGCGGTGTTCCGCCGCGGTCGGCGACGAGACGAGCCACTCCCACACATCCCAGGGTCGTTTGGCGAAGAATGGATTGAGCCTGAACGCTTCGAAGAGAGCGACCCAGAGCGCCAACACAATGGCCACCGTCGCCGCTGACCCCCCGATGCTTCGCAGCAGACGGCGCCGGGCAGACATCTTTGTGCCGCTTGCCGGGGGAGTCAGCAGAACCGTGGGCTGTTCGGTGGTCAAACGGCGCGCGAGGAGGGAGATCAGCCCGTAACCGAGGAGTGACACCACCGTGCTGAGGAACATCAACGCCCACAGGCCGTCGGTGTCGAGGCTACGCATCGCAAGGATCGAGAGCACGCCCAGGCCCCGCTCGGCGCCGGTGAACTCGCCGACCAGTGCGCCGAGGAAGGCCGCGGGCACCGACACCTGCAACCCGGCCATGAGGTAGGGCAGCGCCGCACGCGCGCGGACCGTGACGAGCGTCGTCCAGCGGCCCCGCCCATATGTGGCCGTCAGTTCCAACCACGTGCGCGGCATCGCGCGGAATCCCACGAGCAGCGGCACCAGGGTCAGGTAGAAGACCGCCAGAGCCGCCAGGGTAATCTGCGGCCCGTCACCGGGACCATAGGTGAGCCGCAGCAGCGGACCCAGCGCGACCAGGGGAAGACAGTACACGACGAGCGCGATCCGCAGCACAAACCGCTCGAGGCCCGGGAGGAGTACCACCACCACGGCCAGGAGCACCGCGGCCAGGTTGCCGAGCAGGTACCCGGCAAGCGCCTCCATGGTGGTGTAGCCGAGGCCGCGGCTGTACACGCCGGCGTTTTCGATCAGCTTGGTCACAATGCCTGAAGGCACCCCGATGAGGTAGCTGCCCGCGAGGATCGTTCGCCCGATCAGCTCCCACATGCCAATCACGAGCAACCATCCGGCGGCGACGCGCAGCACCGTCGCGGTGCGCCTTCGCGTGCTGCTGCGGCCGGGAACAGCGGATGAATCCGTGGCGGATCCCGGTTGCACGCTGGGCAATTCCTGCACGACCATGGGCTAGACCTGGGCGGGTCGGACGCTGGTGCTGTCGGGCTCGCGGGCTTCGACCTCGTTGACCTGGGGCTCGCCTGGGCCGACCTCGACCGGGCGTGAATCCTCGATACCGAGCAGACGGCCAATCTGACTGACGAGTGACTCGAAGACCTGGCTGTGCAGATGCTCCATCCGGCGCGGGCGCTCGAGATCTACCCCGAGATCGGCGATCACCCGGCCGGGCCTCGGCGACATTACGAGCACACGATCGGCCAGCAGCACCGCCTCGGTGATGGAGTGGGTCACCAGAAGTGTGGTGGTACCGGTGCCCGACCAGAGCGGCGGCAGCTCAACGTTGAGCCGACGACGGGTGAGCTCGTCGACGGCACCAAACGGCTCGTCGAGCAGCAAGAGCCCCGGCTCCGTGATGAGGCATCGGGCGATGGCGGCACGCTGTCGCATGCCGCCAGAAAGTTGCGACGGCCGCGCGTCTTCGAAGCCCGCGAGCCCCACGGTTGTGAGGAGCGCGGCGATCCGCGCGTGATCCACTGGTTGTCGCGCCAGCTTCTGGGCGAGCGCGACATTCCCAGCCGTCGTGCGCCAGGGCAGCAGCGACGCATCCTGGAAGGCAATCGCGAGTTCGCCACGTGCCCGCACCGTTTTCGGATCATCGTTCCCGATCCTGACTGTGCCGCTCCGGTCTGACTGTTCGAGCCCCGCGATGATGCGCAACAGGGTTGACTTGCCGCAGCCGGAGGGCCCGACCAGGGCGGTGACGGAGCCGGCTTCCAGAGTGAGATCGAGGGGCTCGAGCACGCGCAGTGGCCCCTCCGTGCCCGCAAAGGTCTTGGCGACGTTCGCGCAGACGACCTGTGGGGCGATGCGTTCGTCAGCTGTCTTCGTCACGCGATCGGCCCGTCCCGGTACACCTCTTCCAGCAGCGAGCGATCCCAGAGCTGCTCGGTGCCGCCGTCGATGCCCAGCAGATCGAACAATCCGAGGTTCTCTTGCACCTGCTCGTCGGTGAACCATCCGAATCCGAACTCATCGGTTGTTTCGGAGAACATGATGTCGAGCTGTACCTCGGCCTGTTCCTGCTGGGTCGCCAAATCGAGACCGGCATCCGGAAACATCTGCACGGTGAGGTCGGCGGCCGATTGCGGATCATCCTGGTACAACTGCCAGCCCTGGGCATCGGCACGTAGCAGTCGCACGATCTGGTCGCGGATCTCTTCGTCTTCCAAACTGGAACGCAGGACGGTATAGGTCTGACTCATGGGGTTGTACCCGAAGTCTGCGAGCAGCATTGAGGTCGCGTCGATGCCCTGCACGGCAAGGGCAACCGGAAGGTCGTTGTAGAAGCAGTAGAGCCCGTCCACCTGACCGGCGGTAAGCACGGCTGGGTCGTACTGACTGGGTACAAACTCGACCTGGTCGGCCGTCATTCCGTTGATCGAGAGGAAGGCGGTGAGTGCCGGGTTGTTTGCGCTCGCGACCCCGATCTTCTTGCCCTTCAGGTCTTCGGGGCTGGTGATCGGGGCGCTCGCGAGTGAAAGAATCGTGGCCGCGCTCTTCTGGTACTGAGCGCCGACGATGACGAGGTCGGCCCCCTCTGCGTTTGACCTGGCGACTCCGTCAGCGGCAGAGATATTCACGAGCGCCGCGCCGCTCACCGTGCTGGCATCCCCGGCAACATTCGGCCCGCCGGCGGCGAGTGTCATGTCAAGGCCCTGATCGCGAAACAGGCCGCGATCAAGGGCGAGATAGGTGCCGCCGAATTGCACCGAGTGGGTCCAAGAAAGCTGATAGTTCACGGGTGCGAGGCCCCCGGGTTCGGTCGGGGATGTGCGACTGCACCCTGCCAGCGTGCCGAGGGCGAGGGCTCCGATGCCCGCTCCGAGACCGCTGAAAACTGTGCGACGGGTGATCTGTTGCGAGGACATGAAACCTCCGAAAGGGGATACCAGTTCGTTTGGTCGAATCGGGAATCCCTGCACCCCGATCTACGCCCAGTCTAATGACGGGTTTCCGCCCGTCACCCCGTTTGGCTCGCCGATCCCGCGAATGCGTTCGATGGGTCGGGACCCTATTCCCGTGTCGACGGTTGTGTCTGCAGCCTCCACAGCGAGGTGACCTCCCGGGCACGCGCAGCGTGGAGGATGTCTGAGGTGTCTGTCGCTCGCCCGTGGGTGGGGGTCGTATCGAGCCGGTCGATCACGCGTAGCCCGGCTCGGTCGATTGCATCAAGGAGCAGCTGTTGGCTGCGCAGGCCCAGCAGTTCGGCGAGATCTGAGATGATCAACCAGCCTTCACCGTCGTCTGTGAGGTGGTGCGGGAGCCCCTCGAGAAACTGCAGCAACATCTTGCTGCCGGGATCGTAGATTGCCGCATCGAGCGTGGTCGCGGCGCTGCCGGGAAGCCAGGGAGGGTTGCAGACGACCAGGGGTGCCCGTCCCGCGGGAAACATGCTGGCCAGGTGAGCCTCGGCCGATTCTTGTATACCGAGCCTGGCGAAGTTGTCGTTCGCGCAGTCCACCGCGCGCTGGTGGATGTCGGTGCCAACGACCTTCTCCACACCGCGGTGTACGAGCACTGCGGCCAGCACCCCGGTGCCGGTGCCGATATCGAACGCGAGGCTTCGATTGTGCAGTGGTGCCCGGGCAACGAGATCCACATATTCGTGCCGGGTGGGCATGAACGTTCCGTAGTGGGGATGGATCTTGGCACCCAGCGCGGGCACGTCGACCCCGGTCACGAACCACTGGTAGGCGCCTTGCACCCCGGTCAGCTCTTGCAAACTCACTACGGCTTGGCCCTCACCAAAGCCGGGTTGCTCACGATACCCAAACTGCACCGCCGCACCGATCTCAGGCGCCCGGGGCAGGGGGAGCGTCGCAACCCCGGTCGCCTCGTCAAACGTGAGGGGCACCAGCAGCAAAGACAGCATCCGTGACCGTTGGGCTCTGGCCTGGCGGATCCGGTAAAACTCATCTGCATCGCTCGTGACGGGCCGGGTCGCTGTTCCCCGTCCGCTTTTTGTTAAGCGCCGATCGATCGCGCTCAGTATCTGTTTGGCGTTCTGAAAGTCGCCGAGCCACAGCATCGCGGTGCCCTGAGCCGCGTACCTGACCGCCTGCGCGGCGGTGAGCCGGTCGTCGACCACGACCAGGTGTTTGGGCGCTGGCCGGGAGTTTGCAGACCACCATGAGGCGGAGTGCCGCACCCCGAGGTTCTCCCACGTGAGCGGTTGAATTGCGGCAGCGGGCTCCCCGGTCATGTGACACCAACCTCACTCGATCGCGCCGCTAGAGCTGTTGCTCCCGGCTCACGTGTGACCCGACCGTAGCCGCTGATTGCATCCAGCCTACCGAGGACGCGGGGCCTGGCACGGACTCGAACCGGTTCCTCGAGGAGCCGGTTCCGGTGGCCGTCGCCGCCTGGCGTGCCCCACCACGGGGAGAAGGCTCTCATAAGTTCGTGCGGTCGAACTTCGAAACGTAGCTCCCACGAAGTATGTGCTAACTTGACATGCATCGCCGCCCCAATCCGTCGCGGTGGGGATGCACAGCTGAGGAGATCGAGGTGCCCGCCACTACCAGTCCCGCTGCTCCAGCGAAGCCCGAGCGTGCGCTCTTCCGACTGCTTGGCCCGGCGTTCGTCGCCGCTGTTGCATATGTTGACCCTGGCAATGTGGCGGCGAATCTCTCGGCCGGTGCGAAATACGGCTATCTGCTGGTGTGGGTGCTTGTTCTCGCCAATGTGATGGCGGTGCTGGTGCAGTACCTTTCGGCAAAATTTGGACTCGTCACCGGCAGGAGCTTGCCCGAGCTGCTGGGCGAGCGGATGCCCCGTCGCGGCCGACTCGCCTTCTGGGTGCAAGCTGAGGCCATCGCGATTGCCACCGACATCGCCGAGGTGATCGGCGGCGCGCTCGCGCTCTACATTCTGTTTGACCTCCCGCTCGTTCTTGGCGGCCTCATCGTGGGTGGGGTGTCGATGGCGATTCTCTCGCTTCAGCGCTCGAGCCAGCTTCGTTTCGAGCGAGTGATCATTGGTTTGCTGGCGATGATCGCGATCGGCTTTGTCGCGGGTCTGTTCTTCAGCCCCCTTGACTGGGACGGGGTTGCCAAGGGGCTCGTGCCGCGCTTCGCGGGCACAGAGACGGTGCTGCTCGCGGCGAGCATGTTGGGTGCGACCGTCATGCCGCATGCCATTTATCTCCATTCGTCTCTGGCACGGGATCGACACGGGCACGAACTAGATCCTGTTCGCCTCGCCCGCCTGTTGAAAGCCACTCGCTGGGATGTCGTGCTTGCTCTCTTCGTCGCGGGGGGTGTCAACCTGGCCATGCTTCTGCTCGCGGCCGCCGCCTTGCCGGGCGTCGAAGGCACCGACACGATCGACGGAGCGGCCGCTGCGATCAGCGCTAGCCTCGGCCCGGCGATCGGCGTGATCTTCGCAATCGGCCTCCTTGCGTCTGGCCTTGCATCGACATCAGTCGGCGCTTACGCGGGCGCTGAGATTATGGGCGGGCTGCTGAAGACGAGGATCCCCATGCTCGTGCGCCGCCTCATCACGCTCACGCCGGCCCTCCTGCTGTTGGCTGTCGGGGTCGATCCGACCTTGGCTCTCGTGCTGAGCCAAGTTGTGCTCTCGTTCGGCATCCCGTTTGCGATCGTGCCGCTCATCTGGTTCACAAGCCGACGAGAGGTAATGGGCGAGCACGTGAACCCCGTCTGGCTGAAGGTTGCGGGCATCGTGACGGCGATCCTGATCGTCGCACTGAACCTCGTGTTGCTGGGGCTCACATTCAGCGGACGGGCGTGATGCAGGGTGCTGTCGTTGGTCACGGTGTGCTGCTGGTAGACAGCACTCGATGCATCACGTCTTGAATCGTGAGTACGTACTGAGTGGATCCCGCCCCACCGACGACCGCAAGTTGCACCTGCGCTTCCCGCATTTGTCGGAGGAGTTCGTATACCGGGAGATCTGGTTCGACCTGAAACACCGGGCGACCGTAATCTGTGGCGGGGGCATCTTGCGGCGCAGTCAAGGTGTCGCGCACATGAACTACGTGCGTGAAGGTGCCGTCCTCATCTGCGACCAGGATTCGAAGGTGCCCACTGCGACGAGATTCGTCTTGCACATCGGCCACCGTGGCAGAGTCTGGCACTGCCGATGCTGTTTGGCCTCTCTGCACGATGTCTGAAGCGGTGGTGCTTTGGAGGCGAATGACTTCGGAGATCTGGGCTTGGAGCTCCAGCTCGAGTGCACCCACTTCAGCCGAGTGCTCGACCAGTTGACGGATGGTGTCTGCATCGCGGCCGCCCACCGCGGCACGTTCAACCGGGGTAACCCCGGATCGTGCGACGAGTGCGTTCGCGATGGAGTTCACCCAGGCGAGGAAGGGCCGCAGCGGCCAGAGAAAAATCCTCGCAGGGATACCGATGAGCTTTGCTGCAGTCTCCGGGTGCGCGATCGCCCATGATTTGGGGGCCATTTCGCCGATGACCAGGTGCAGGAACGTGACGATGAGCAGTGATGCCGCAAAGGCGATCCCGCCCGAGAGCCACTCTGCCAGCCCCCACGACATGAGCACCGGACCGAGCCAGTAGTCAATTGCAGGCTTGGTCACTGCGCCGAGCGCAAAGGTGCACACCGTGATGCCAAGCTGTGCGGCGGCGAGCATCAGGGTGAGTTCGTTCATGCCGCGAAGCGCGGCACGGGCGGAAGCTCGCTGGGTGGCTTCACTTTCCAATCGGTGGCGTCTCGCCCCCATCAGAGCAAACTCGATCACCACGAAGAACGCGCTCAACACGATGAGGAACACGGTGACGAGAAGCACGATCCACCCGTTCATGAGTCACCCTTTTCGGCTGAATCACGCGTGTCGGTCTCTGGGTTCACGCGTTGTGGCGTCTCCTCAAGAATCTCAACGATCACACTCGAGGGGATATGTCGCTCAATTTCGACCACCTCAGCGACGAGGATACGAGAGAGGTCTCGACCTTCTGCGAGGTCGGCCCCGGTCTCATCGAGGGGCACCCGAACGACCGCCCCAATTTCGAGGAGATCGCCGTGGGTGGCGATCAAGAGACCTGCCAGTGTCTCGAAGTCTCCCGCCGGGAGATCATGACCGAGGAGTCGTTCGAGTTCGTCAATGTGCAGGGACCCCTCTACGCGCCATCGGTCGTCAGAGAGCCGGAAAACAGCGTCTGACTGGTCGAGGTCATGCTCGTCAGTGACGTCGCCCACGAGTTCCTCGCCGAGGTCTTCAAGAGTGAGGACTCCAGCGAATCCGCCGTACTCGTCAATCACGCAGGCGAGTTCGTTTGCAGATTCCGTCAGGCTGCGCAGCGCATCAGGCAGCTTCATGAGCGAGGGGATCACCAAGGGGGTTCGCATGATCTCGACTACGGGCCGCGGATCGTCCGGCGCGCAGCGGAGGACATCTGCGAGATGAACGACACCGATCGGATCGTCGTTCCGATCTACTACCGGATATCGGGTGTGGGCTTCTGCCATCAGGGTTCGGGCGAGAGCGATTGAAGTGTCGGGGGTAAGAGAGTCCGACTGTGATCGAGATACCATCGCGTGTTCAACATCGCGATTGGGAAAGTCCAAGATTCGATCCAGGAGCATCGAGAGATCTTCGGGAAGATCCCCGCTTTGGCGGGATCCTTCCACAATGTGTTCAAGGTCTTGCGCAGACGCACTGCTGTCAAGATCGTGCACGGGTTCGACCCTGATGAGCCTGAGAAGCGCATTCGAGGCTCGGTCGAAGAAGGCAATCAGCCAACCAAATACTGCCAGGTACACCAGAGTCGACTGCGCAAGCGCCCGTGCTAATGGAGTCGGGTTCGCGATGGCCAAGTTCTTGGGAAAGAGCTCACCGAATATCATCTGAAATACCGTCGCGAACACCAGTGCGATGACAGTACCGACCGCAATTCCTGTGGTTTCGCCAACTCCGACCCCGCCGAGGAGTACCCCGAGTGACTCGCCCACGAGAGGCTCCGCAACGTAGCCGACCATCAGGCCCGTCACGGTGATCCCTAACTGAGCACCAGAAAGCATGAATGAGGTGCGATCTGTCACTTTCAGCGCCCGTCTAGCAGCTCTGTCGCCACTTTCTGCACGAGCTCGCAACGTCGAGCGGTCGACCGACATGTACGCGAATTCTTGGGCCACGAAATACCCATTTGCCGCAACGATCAAGACGACTACTGCCAAGCCAAGGAGCAGTAGCAAGGCAGAAAGCATCATGATCCACACGCAACTTCTGCCAGGCCCCGAGTACTCGTGCTTTCGCGCAGCAACTCACTGTGGGGGAGCACGGAAGGCTCGTCTGCTATCTGAATCGGTTTCGGTAGGTCCACGAGCTGGACTTCGCCTCCTATGCGTCGGGTTTCTGGGTTAAGAGACTACTGTTTCTTGATCTCGCAACGCTGAGACTTAGGCTGTTCCAGGAGAACTGATCCGTGTGATCATGCGGGAGGTGCGCCATCGTGCCCGTGGGATTGTGCCACTGCGCTCTTATCGAACCGGGATCGTGCGGACTGTTTTCCCGTATTCGCGTGCGGGTAACCGCCCTACAGCTCGATGGGCGGGGGCGGTTCCGTCTCGGCAACCTCGGGGTGACGAGCCAGGTTGACAATGGCGGCGACCAGTCCGCCCCACAGCGTGAGGATGGCGATGGTCATCATGACGATGGCGGTAGGTGTCATGAGCGTTCTCCCTTATTCGGCGGATCGAACACCGGCACGGCAGTGGTCTCCGGATCCGGAGCGTAATCCTCTGTGATGAGGAACTCGTCATACTCGGGATCGTCCTTGGCGCGCGAGCGCCCGCTCCACGGCAGGAGCGACAACAGGATCGCGAGCGTGATGAGGGCGATCACCATGCCCCAGCCAAAGACGGCGAGGAACCAGTTTGGGTATCCTCCGTATGGTTCAGAGATCTTGGCGATCAGTTCGGTGATGAACAGGTAGCCGAGCACGATCGGTGCGAGCCCTGCAACGAGCAGCTTCCACAGCAAACCGAGGCCAAAGCTGGAGCGTTCATTGAGGTGGGCCTGCAGCGTCGGCAGCTTGTGCAGCAACCAGGCGACGACGATGACGGCGACGAGCGCTACCGCCATGATGCCAAAGGAATTGACAAAGGCATCCGTGGTGTCGAGTACCGCCAGCGCCGTGGTCGTCGAGAAGAGCCCCGTAGAGACGATTGCCAGTGGAATGGACGCGGTGAGGGTCGTGCGGACGCGCGACCAGCCGAGCTTGTCTTGCAGCGCTGAGACGACGACCTCGAGCACTGAAATGAGTGAAGTGATGCCGGCAAAGACGAGCGCGCCAAAGAACAGCACGCCGATGATCGCCCCTCCGGTCGCCTGCGAGACGATCGTGGGGAAGGCGATGAACGCGAGGCCGATCCCGGAGGTTGCGACCCCGGCGACATCCGTCGACTGCGCCTGCGCCATGAACCCGAGGGCCGCGAAGACCCCGATCCCTGCGAGGATCTCAAAGCTGGAGTTGGCGAAGGCGACGACCAAACCTGAGCCGGTGAGGTCGGTCTTGCGCTTGAGGTACGAGGCGTAGGTCACCATGATGCCGAAAGCGATGGAGAGCGAGAAAAAGACATGTCCGTAGGCCGATGCCCAGACGCCGGGATCGGCGAGGGCCTCCCAGTTCGGCGTGAAGAAAGCGTTGAGGCCGTCCATCGCTCCCGGCAGGAAGAGTGACTGCACGACGAGAATGACGAACATCGTTGTGAGTAGCGGCATGAGTATGGAGTTGACACGGCCGATGCCGCGCCGCACCCCCAGGACCATGATCACAATGACCACGAGCCAGACCACGACGAGTGGGATGCCTACTTGCGGCACAAACGTCGTCGATACACCGCTGTCTGAGACATCTCCCATCTGCAGGAAGTCGGTGAAGAAGAAGTTCTCCTCATTGCCCGCACCCCAGGCGAGGCGCGCTGAGAACCAGGTGTACATCGCGGCCCAGGCGATGATGACCGCGTAGTACACCGCGATGATGGCGCAGATGAGTACCTGCCACCATCCAAGCGGCTCAGCCGCGCGGTGCATCCTTCTGAACGCGAGTGGTGCTGATCCGCGGAACCGGTGTCCGATCGCGTAGTCGAAGAAGAGCAACGGGATGCCGGCGGTCAGCAGGGCACACAGGTACGGGATGAGGAATGCACCGCCACCACCCTCGTAGGCGACGTAGGGGAAGCGCCAGATGTTCCCCAGGCCGAGGGCCGAGCCGATTGCCGAGAGGATGAACACGTTCCGTGAGCCGAATGCCTCGCGCTTGCGAGGCTGCGTCGATACGGTCGCCATGACGAAAACACTACCCCCGCGCGACCGGAGCCGACGCGGCGTGCTCGGAGCGTGTGATCCGGGTTGACCGCCCGGTTCGACGCGACGACCCGTGGAGTTGGGACAGGGCTCCGTGTCGCAGAAGGAGGCACGGCGTTTCACTCGGAACGGAGAACATCACATGAAGTGCTACCATCTGATGAAAGTAAGGGTGTCCTAAGTTTTGGCGTCCAAGCTTTTTAATCCTGACTCACTAATCCTCGGAGTATTCTGATGCCACTCAAGCGTTCTCTCTCCATGCTCGCACTCACTGCGACCGCAGCAGCCCTCCTCGTGGGGTGTAGCTCGAATTCACCTGAAGCGCCCGAAGCCGCAACCGGCGAGAAAGTAAGCGACGGGGAATTCACGCTCTACTCCGGTCGCAACGAAGAACTCGTACAACCGCTGATTGACATGTTTGAAGAACAAAGCGGGATTGCCGTAGATGTGCGTTATGGCGACACGGCCGAACTCAGCGCCCTGCTCATGGAAGAAGGCGAACAGACCCCGGCTCAGGTGTTCCTTTCGCAGGATGCCGGCGCTCTCGGCGCATTGGCGGACGGCGGACTGTTTGCCACGCTGCCCAGAGAAATCACCGAACGGGTGACACCCGGATTCACGTCAACCGACGATATGTGGGTTGGAGTGACCGGACGTGCTCGTGTCATTGTCTTCGATAGCAACGAGCTGAGCCCTGCGGATGTGCCGACGAGCGTTGATTCTTTCACGGATCCAGTCTGGGCGGATCGCTTGGGGATCGCGCCTGGGAATGCGAGCTTCCAATCGTTTGTGACTGCCTATCGGGAGCTAAACGGTGAATCGGAAGCGGACGAATGGGTGAAATCCATTGCGGCGAACGAGCCTCAGTTGTTTGATAGCAATGGTGCAATTCTGTCTGCAGTCAACGATGGGGTGGTTGATGCTGGCTTGATCAACCACTACTACTGGTTCAGACTCGCGTCGGAGCTTGGGGAGTCAAACATGCGGGCACAGCTCGCGTTCCCCGAAGCTGGTGATGCCGGATCCATCGTTAATGTGACGGGGGCTGGGATCCTCAGTTCGGCATCGACTGATGCAGATGCGCTGGAGTTCATCGACTTTCTTCTTTCGCCTCGGGCGCAGGAGTATTTCGTTGCAGAAACCTTCGAGTATCCGCTCATCGAAGGGGTGGCTGCCCCAGAAGGCCTTCCGGGCCTCGACACATTAGTGAACCCCGAACTCGATCTCGGTGACCTGAAGAGCCTTGCTGCGACGCAAGAACTGCTTCAGAAATACGGTCTCATTTAACCTGCAGTCGCGTTCCCGAAACCGTGATGCTGCCGTCGGGGAAGAGTAGCCGCCAACAACGGTCAGCTGTTGGGCGGGCACCAGCCTGGTTGATCATCGCCGCCGCAGTGTGCGCCACTGCGGCGGCGATACCGTTGGCGTACCTGTTTGTCCGCATCGGTGATGCTGGTATCAGGACGCTTGTCGACACGCTCTTCCGGGAGCGCGTGCTGCAGCTTGCACTCAACTCAGCAGCTTTGACCGTGGCAGTGACCGTCACCTGCTTCGGGCTTGGGGCCACTATCGGGGTTGTTGTGAGCCGGATTCGACTTCCGGGAGGATCAGTCTGGTTGTTCTTGTCCGCGCTCCCGCTGGCAGTCCCTTCCTATCTTGCAGCCTACGGATGGTTGGTCTTTGCCCCAGGCCTCAACGGATTTTTTCCGAGCTGGCTAGTCATGACGGCAGTCTGCCTTCCATACGTGGTACTACCAGTCTCAGCAGTTTTGCGAGGACCTTCCAACGACGTGGAAGCGGTCGCCCGAACTCTTGGCAGAGGGCCAATCGGAGCCTTTCGTGTGGCAACTTGGCCCAGGGTACGACCTGCGGCGACGGCCGGGGCTCTCCTGGTTGCGTTATATACGCTCTCGGAATTTGGAGCCGTCTCAATGCTGCGGTACCAAACTCTCACGTGGGGAATTAAGTCTGCCTACGGTTCAAGCTTCGATCGAAATCAAGCCGCCTTGTTGGCACTTGTTCTGGTCATCTTTGCTTTGTTGATTGTCGCTTCGGAGAGACTGACGCGTCGCCAGGCTGTGACTGTTGCGGGCCGAAAACCCGATATGAAGCCGGTGAGAAACGCCTGGGTACCGATCCTGCTTGCTCTCGTGCTAGCGCCTCCTGTCATTGGGGTCGGCGTCCCGCTGTCAGGGCTTTTGCTGCAGCTGACTGATGCGGAGACCCTTCGGGAGATTGACGGCCCGCGATTATTCGGCGCGGTCGGAGCGACCATCCTGCTTGCGGTTGGGGGCGCTTTCTTCGCAGTAGTCCTCGCCCTTCCGATCGCAGTTCTTTCGGCACGTTTTCGTGGTCGTATCGTCTCAGTTATCGAGTCTGTTGGATACCTGGGCCATGCGTTGCCCGGTATCGTCGTTGGTCTCGCGCTTGTATTCTTTTCTTTATCGGTTGTGCCGTATCTGTATCAAACAGTCGTTCTTCTGGTGTTTGCGTATGCGGTACTGTTCATGTCGAAGGCGATCGGATCGACTAGAAGCGGATTGGCCGCAGTGCCGCAGAGCTTGATTGACGTCTCGCGGACGCAGGGTCTCTCTCCGCGGGTGGTCTGGCAGCGGGTAACATTTCGGCTTGCCGCCCCGGCAATTGGTGTAGGTGCACTTCTTGTCGGTATCGCAGTTCTCAAAGAGCTACCTGCAACACTTCTTCTTCGGCCGACCGGGGTATCTACGCTCGCCGTCGAACTGTGGAACCGAACTTCGGTGTTGGAGTACGGTAGCGCAGCCCCGTTCGCGGCGGCGCTGGTGTTCCTCACAGCAGTGCCTACCTACCTATTGTCTGGCATTCGAAATTTGGCGAAGGAGAAACCGTGAGCTGGGTCAGGATCGACGGCCTCCATGTGAAGTACGGACACCAATCGGTCCTTGACGGGATCAACCTCGATATCCCGAGCGGCAAAATTACCTCAGTGCTCGGTCCCAGCGGTTGCGGAAAAACCACACTACTGCGATCAATCGCGGGTTTACTTCCAGTCTCAGAAGGAACGATTGAAGTGGCAGGGTCGCTCGTGTCATCTGCGAAAGTGAGCGTGCCTCCTGAACGTCGTGGAATTGGGTGGGTGCCCCAGGATGCGTCACTCTTTCCTCACCTCAGTGTGGGCGATAATATTGGGTTCGGGTTACCCAAAGGTCCTTCTCGGTCCGCCAGGGTAACTGACCTCGCTGAACTGGTCGGTCTCTCCGAACTCTTGGAACGGTCTCCCTCCCAGCTCTCCGGTGGACAGGCGCAACGAGTTTCTCTCGCCCGAGCACTAGCACCCCGGCCATCCGTGGTGCTACTGGATGAGCCGTTTGCAGCCCTTGACCCGATGCTCCGGGTGGCCTTGCGAAGAGAGGTCTTCGATCTGCTTCGAGTTCAAGGATCAACCGCGCTTCTGGTGACTCACGATCAGGAAGAAGCCCTCTCTCTTTCAGACCACATCACTGTCATGATGGGCGGGCGGATCTTGCAGCGGGGAACTCCCCGCGAGGTGTACGAGCGTCCGGCCACGTCGTGGGTTGCACGGTTTGTCGGCAGCACCGTGGAACTCTCAGGCCGATGGGGAGTCAACTCGGTGAGTTGCGGCCTTGGTGAACTCCCCGCAGTTCTGATGGACGAGAGCGTGAGACAGGGCGACGAGGTGCGGGTGGTGCTCCGTCCGGAGTGGATCGAGCTGGATCCATCCGGAGTTGAGGCGGAAGTCACTTCGGTCTCGTACGCCGGACATGATGCGCTCCTAGAGGTGCGACTTCGCGGTGGCAGTCAAGCCCGAACCCGGGTCGTAGCAACACATCTCCCTCGCGTAGGGGATCGGGTGGGACTCTCGGTGCGACGGGCAGCGCTCGCGTATCGCTAAGTCGGGTAATACTGGCTTCGCATCTAGCCCCCAAAGGGATGATGCCGAAGTTCTCGGTACAGCGCCGAAGACACGAGGGTCTTTATTCGGATCGGCGTCTGCGGCCCACTTCAGGCATCTTCCGGGATTGCAGTCAAGCCGAAAAGTGATTCGATCGCTGAATAAGCCCTCTCGGCCTCACCAGCTCGCCCGAGTTCCCGCACCCGCAAGGAAGGCGCGTGCAGCAGTCGACCCGCGAAGTGTCGAAGTGCTGCTTCAACGCTCGCCGGGTGACCAGGGGCGGCAGGGCAAGACTCCGCTGCGTTGCACGCTGAGGATTTTGCCCGCTGAATTTCGTCGTTGAGGATTGCGTGAACGTGTTCTCGTAAGGCGACAAGAGCGGGCACTGCGTCGTGTTCAGCGCGGAGCGCGGCGTATTCGTTCACCGCTTCTTGGACGATTCCGCGGGCTTCAGCCTCAGCGCTGAGCTCCTCAATCGGGGCGTGTTTTGCGATGATTTCGAGATCCAGAAGCTCGACACCAGGGAGCCGGACTACTTCTGGATCAACGTTTCGTGGCACTCCAAGATCGATCACGAGACGAGGTTGAACGATGGTCGAAGTGTAGGGTCGGCCACGCAACGACCCGCAGTACGGGCCGCGGGCGAGTCGCTGCGTCTTCTCAAAGAGCTCTAAAGCAAGGATCGGTTCTTTCGCGAGACTTGTCGTGATGATGAGGTCAGCTTCCGCTACTGCGGCCTCGAGTTCAGAGCCCTGTATTGCACGAATCTCATGTGAACGGGCGAATTGTTCAGCGCGCCCGGAAGGTGAGTAAACTGCAACATCCGTAGCGCCCCGAGCGCGAAGAGCCGCAAGGCTTGCCCCGGCGTACGTTCCTGTGCCAACTAACAGGATCCGTGCGGTTGACCAGTCACCAATCCGGCTTTGAGCCATAGCGAGTGCAAGCCGCACAAGAGACCGACCCGCCGTTTGAACGCCCGTTCGGTGCTTGATGTCTCGCGATGTACGGGCGGCGAATTGGAAGAGCCGTTCGAGCTCGCTCGTCGTTGAACCGGCTCCACGTGCTTGCTCCAGGGAGCGACGCACCTGGCCAGCGATCTCGCCTTCTCCCACCACCACCGATTCAAGTCCACCAGCGACGGAAAACAAGTGCTCGGCTGCGTCAAGATCAGTATGAACCCGGGCTAGGGAGCGAAGCTTCTGTGAATCTACGCCGGTGATTGCTGCAATTCGACTGAGAGTCAAGTCCACCCGATCGGAAGAGGGGACATCCAAGTAGGCCTCAAAGCGGTTGCAGGTTGCCAACACGACAGATCCAGTTGAGATGGTTGGATCAGAAAGCGCCTCGACCAGCGGTTGTGTGTGGTGCTCAATAGCACCGAGGAGATCAAAATCGATCCGATGATGGTCGAGTGAAAGGCAAACTAACACTGTTGCTCTCCGAAGGTGTGCAGAGCAATCCATCCACCAGAAGAATCTGGAACGGCTCGATTTATTGCATCAACAGGGACGCGTGAGTTTTGCGCATTCATCAGATGACTAGGGTAACATCACCAACGATGAACACTTTATCAGCCTCACATCCGCTATCAGATGGACGGACTTCAACTTCTCCGTTGGTGCAAGCGCTCCATGGTTTCCGGCCTGATCGTCTCCCAGTCTGGTTTATGCGCCAAGCCGGTAGATCTTTGCCCGAATACCGGAAGCTTAGGGAGGGCACGAGCATGCTTGACGCATGCTTGGATCCGCAGCTCGCCGCAGAGATAACGATGCAGCCTGTCCGTCGACACGGGGTAGACGCCGCGATCTTTTTCAGCGACATCGTCATCCCTTTGAAACTCGCCGGGGTAGATGTCGAGATCGTTCCTGGTCGTGGACCGGTGTTTGCGAATCCCATCCGGACTGCACGAGATGTTGCCCAGCTCAGAGAAGAGCACCCCGCAGAGCGGCTTCGCCAGGCGATGACGCCCATTCGGGAGACGGTTCAGTTGCTCATCGCTGAGCTGGAATCCACACCCCTCATCGGGTTTGCCGGAGCCCCCTTCACTCTTGCGGCCTACCTTGTAGAAGGCGGTCCTTCGCGGGACCATCTCCAGGCTCGATCGCTCATGCACACCGATCCCATTGCTTGGCGAGATCTGCTGGCATGGGCAGCGGAACTGAGCGGGGTGTTTCTCGAGGGTCAAGCTCACGCGGGTGCCAGCGCTGTGCAACTCTTCGATTCTTGGGCCGGTTCGTTAAGCGTGCAAGACTATGCGGCTCATGTTGCTGCGTCTTCGATGCACACGCTCGAGGCGGTGCGCGAGCTTCACTATGTCGACCCGCAAGGGGACGGCTACTCAACACGCTCCCTCCCGCTCCCAACTGTCCACTTCGCAGTGGGTGCAGACCATCTGCTGCACGAGTTTGCGAAGTTGGAGACCAGCGCCATTGGCATCGACTGGCGGATACCGCTGGATGAAGCGAGCCGTCGACTCGAAGACACGCGAACATTGCAGGGAAACTTGAACCCCGCGCTGCTTTTCGCGTCGCCCGAGGCGCTTGAGTTCCATGTCAGAGAGGTCATTGATCGCGGAAGGCGTGCACCCGCTCATATTCTGAATTTGGGGCACGGGGTGCCCCCAGAGACCGACCCGGCAGTACTTACCAGGGTGGTTGAACTCGCCCATGCATACTGACTCACCCCATCGGGTTGCCGTCGTGGGTGGCGGTATCGCCGGACTCGTTGCATCCTGGGAGCTTGCACGCGCCGGGATGAAGGTCGACCTCTTCGAGCGAGATCAGGTTCTCGGCGGCAGAATCAGCAACGGCGAGCTCGGCGGATCACACTACGATCTGGGCGCCGAGTCATTTGCGACACGTGGCGGCGGGGTGCAGCGGTTAGTCGAGGATCTTGGGCTTGCAGGGCGAATCCAAGCCCCCCTCACGCGGCGGAGTTGGGTCCTTAACGCAGGGGCTGCCTCGCCGCTGCCTCCGGCCGGTGCGATCGGAATTCCGGTTTCACCATTAGGCATTGAAGCTCGGCGCATCCTGGGTTTCGCAGGAGCGCTCCGCTGCGCAATAGAGCCACTTCTGCCGCGTCGCATTGGCGCTCAGGCGTCCACCATCGCCGATTTGGTGGGTGCGCGCCTCGGTTCGAAAGCGCTTTCTCGCCTTGTTGCTCCGGTAGTTCGGGGAGTCTATTCCACAGATCCAGCAGCTCTTCCGCTGAGTGCGGTTCCAGGCCTGGAATCTGCGTGGCGTGCGCGCGGCACTCTCCGAGCTGCCGCTCGAGCGCAGCGGGCGAGCAACCGGTCAGCAGGCGGCGCGGTTGCCGGCCTGTCTGGGGGTCTCGGGGTGCTGGTGGCGCATCTCGAGAATGAGCTTCAGCAATTTGCAGTGACGGTGCACCGCGGGGCTCACGTGAGCGCGGCTCGAGAAACCACTGACGGAATCCGTCTTGAAACGCAGGCAATGGGTGATGCTGAAACCTATGATGCCGTTATTCTCACTGTTCCACTCGAGGAGGGTGTTGCGCAACCGGTTCAGGGCGATGCGCTGACTCGGTCGGGGAGCTTTGATGTTGCACGAGACGCTCAACCCGCAGAAGTTGAGGTTGTCGCCTTGTTGCTTGATGACAAGAGGCTGAATTCAGCACCTCGAGGTACGGGGGCCTTGGTGGCAAGTGAAGCGCAACAGGGTCCATCGCCGATTCGTGCGAAGGCGCTTACCCACGCATCGGCAAAATGGCAGTGGCTCGACGAGGAACTTCCACCCAATCATCATCTCATCCGCCTGTCATACGGGGAGTTTCAGGGACGAAGCTCTCGGAATCTGGATGCATGCACGATCGGTCTTGACGATGATGCAGTCCGGAGTATTGCTCGCACCGATGCCAGCAGAATCCTCGGGATTGATATCGAAGAGTCGAGCATCGTCGGTATGGCTCGTCAACGGCATACCATTCCACCGCGGCGAACTTCCTTGGTGACTGATGGGCCACGAAACAAACCCACCTCTGGGCTTTTCTCCGCTGGAGAATGGGTATCCGGTACCGGACTTGCCGCAGTAGTACCGTCTGCTCGACGAGCAGCGAACGACTGCCTCTCTCACTTGTCAAGTCTCAATACCGTGACTGCCAAGGACGGAGATCAACCCGGATGACCAGAATAGCCAGCCTCACCGCTTCGCGATGGAGTAGGTGCGAAGAAACCTCGTTCTCTAGCGGTCGTCAAATTCCCACAACCAAAACTACGGAGGTCCTTTGATGAGTGTCGACAACCTGGCACCCCGAGTACCGCACGCGACTGAGGCTGCACAAGCTGGCCCGGAGCATGTCGAGTCCCCGACGGCGTACGACGCGATTCTTCTCGCGGGGTTTGGTGGACCGGAGGGACAGGATGACGTGATTCCGTTCCTTCGAAATGTCACCCGAGGGCGGGGTATCCCTGACGAACGGCTCGAAGAAGTCGCGCATCATTACCGTCATTTCGGTGGTGTGAGCCCGATCAACGATCAGAACAGAGAGCTCAAGGCTGCGCTTGAAGGTGAGCTTGCACGCCGCGGTATCAATCTTCCGGTGATCTGGGGCAACCGAAATTGGGACCCTTACCTCTCCGATGCGTTGCGAGAAGCGAATGATCGCGGGTTCACGCGACTGATCGCCATCGCGACGAGCGCATACTCCTCATTCTCTTCGTGTCGTCAGTACCGTGAGGATTTTGCTCGCTCGCTCGAAGAGACTGGTCTCGCGGGCACGATTATGATCGACAAGGTTCGCCCGTTTTTCGATCATCCAGGCTTCGTTGAACCCTTCATTGAGCGGGTTCGTGAAGGCATGCGCGAACTCAAGGATCGGTTGCCCGACCTGGTTGTGGAGCGAGAGGTGCGGATACTTTTCACCACGCACTCGATTCCCACGGCTGATGCTGAACGTTCAGGGCCGCGAGACCGAGACTATGGTGCGGGGGGAGCATACGCCGCCCAGCATCTCGCCGTGAGTGAGGTTGTTGCTCATGCGGCAGGAGAGGGCGCCGCGTGGGATCTGGTCTACCAGTCGCGAAGCGGCCCCCCAACGCAGCCGTGGTTGGAGCCCGACATCAACGACGCGATCACGGCACTCCCTGCGCGGGGCATTCGCGCTGTGCTTATCGTCCCCATTGGCTTCGTGAGTGACCACATGGAAGTCTTGTGGGACCTTGATACTGAGGCAATGGAAACCTGCCGAGAGAACGGGCTCACTGCTGTGCGCGTGCTCACGCCAGGCAGCCACGACACCTATGTGCGCGGGCTCGTTGACTTGGTGCTTGAACGGCGAGACGGAGTGCCCGCTGCGGAACGGCCAGCACTCACCGACCTGGGCCCCTGGTTCGATGTGTGTCGACCGGGTTGTTGCGAGAATGTTCGGGCCGGCTTCAAACCCGCGGCTGCCGGTATCGCGCCGTGACTGGTCGTGTCTTGCGACCGGAGCACCCGCTGCCTCCCGCCCCGGGCCTGATCCGTCTCGGTACTCGGCGCAGCCGACTCGCGGTCGCACAATCCACGCAGGTAGCGCAGGAAATCGCCAGGACGACCGGTGCGGATGTCGCTCTGGTGACCGTGACGACTGAAGGTGACGTTTCCCGCGCACCATTATCGCAACTGGGCGGCACAGGGGTGTTCGTGAGCGCTCTTCGGGAGGCTCTTTACGCGGGTACATGCGATATGGCTGTGCACTCGTTCAAAGATCTCCCGACTGCCCCCTGCCCAGGAATTTCAGTTGGTGCTGTGCCGCTGAGGGCTGATGCGCGGGATGCGTGGTGCGCCCGCGACGGATTGACCTTGATCGAGATGCCGCCGGGCTCTCGAGTGGGTACCGGCTCACCGCGCAGAGCGGCACAGATACTCTCTCGCCGCCCCGACCTCATCATTGAAGATATTCGCGGCAACGTAGATACCCGGCTGGCGCGCGTCGGGGCTGATCTTGATGCAGTGATTTTGGCGGCTGCAGGCCTCGAACGAGTGGGCCGCGTCGATGCGATCACCGAGAGGTTTTCCCTTGATTTGGCCCCGTCGGCACCGGGCCAGGGCGCTCTGGCTATCGAGGTGAGGAGCGATGACCTGAGCCATGAACTGATATCGCAGGCTCTGCAGGCAGTTGAGCACGCGGAAACCCGCGCTACGGCGGCAGCTGAGCGGAAGCTTCTGGCAGCGCTAGAGGCCGGATGCGCAGCACCGGTCGGCGCATCGGCTAGCCTCGCCCACGATCAGCTTTCGCTTCGTGCAACGGTCTATCAGATCGACGGCCAGTCACAGCTGGAATCGTTGAAGACGGTGACCTGGGACGCAGCGAATGCACGCGAGGGAATCGCGTCGGACCTCGGTAGCGAAGTTGCGCGTGATCTTCTTGAACGAGGCGCGGCCAAACTCGCCGATTTAGGCCCGAAGGATAATCGCACATGAGTGCTCGGTCCAGGCAAGACTCACAGGCCAGTGACTCGTCTGCACAGGACTTAAAAGGTGCCCGGTTGTGGATCCTCCGAGGGGAGGAATGGGGAAGGCGTGTAGCCGCCAAGATCCGGGAACGCGGGGGTGAGTCTCAGATGGTTCCCCTCCTCGAGATCGTTTTCTCCGGCCAAGAGCCCCTTGAAAGGGAAGTGCACAACTGGAATTCGGGAAAATACGACTGGATGATTCTCACGAGCATGAATGCCGTGCGAGCAATCGAACGAGCCGGCGCCCGAACACCGTCCGAAAGACAAGGGCCCGGATCGATTCCAGAAAAATTCGCCCGGGTAGCCGCAGTCGGCCCCGCGACCTCACGTGCGGCGAGCGAAATGGGTCTGGTGGTGGGCGTGGTCCCAGAGCACGAATTCTCGACGGAGGGACTGGTCGACGCGATGCTCGTTGAGATGGGTGAGAGCCCGACACGCGTACTGTTTCCGGTGTCGAACCTCACAGATGATCGCCTGCAACACGCACTTGAAGCGGCGGGCCATCACGTCGAGAGAGTCACCGCGTACCAAACAGTCGATATTCGCCCGGTGATCGACCTACAGGTAGCCCTTTCCGAGCATCCAAGAACGGTTGTCCTCGTGACGAGCGGGTCAGCGGCACATGCTCTATCGCGGCAAATCAAAGACCCACCAGAAAATGTCCATATCGCGGCTATCGGACACTCAACGGCTCGAGCACTTGACAGCGTTGGTCTTCCCGCCGATGTCGTTTCTCGGACTCACACAATCGACGGGCTGCTCGATGCAGTTGCAGCGCACTTGCGTGCAGAAAACAAGAAGAAAGTTCAGTGATGGAATCGACACTTCCCGCCCCGAAACATCGCCCTCGCCGGCTGCGCAGCACTCCCGCGATGCGCAGACTTGTGGCTGAGACACGGATCCACCCGGCGAGCCTGGTTCTTCCAGTGTTTGTTCGAGAGGGAATCGACGAGGCACGCCCGATTAGTTCCATGCCGGGAGTGGAACAACACACTCTTGACTCGGTGCGCCGGGTGGCAGTGCAGGCTGCCGAAGCAGGGATCGGCGGCATCATGCTCTTTGGTGTGCCAGAGATTCGCGACCCTAACGGTTGCGCTGGGGACAACCCCGAAGGGATTCTGAACCGTGCCGTGCGGGCTGTCCGGGAAGAGGTCGGCGACGACCTGGTCGTTCAGACAGATCTGTGCCTGGACGAGTTCACCTCCCATGGTCACTGCGGTGTACTTGATGAGCTGGGTCGTGTAGATAACGATGCCACCCTCGAACGGTACGCGTCGATGGCGATTGCGCAGGCCGAAGCCGGTGCACACCTTCTCGGACTCTCCGGGATGATGGATGGACAGGTCGCTGCAGTGAGGCATGCGCTCGACGAGGCCGGGCATACGGATACCGTGCTTCTCGCCTACGCCGCAAAATATGCCTCGGCCTTTTACGGACCCTTTCGAGAGGCCGTTGATTCACAACTTGATGGTGACCGCCGAAGCTATCAACAGGATCCAGCGAACCGTCGCGAGGGTGTTCGTGAGGCGCTGCTCGACATCGATGAAGGCGCCGACATTGTGATGGTGAAGCCTGCGATGAGTTACCTCGATGTGCTGGCAGACGTGGCCGCAGTTAGCCCGGTGCCGGTGTGGGCATATCAGGTCTCTGGCGAGGTGGCGATGATTGAGGCTGCCGCGCAGAACGGCTGGATTGATCGAACAGCGGCTATTCACGAATCGCTGATCAGCATCGCCCGTGCTGGTGCAGACGTCACCCTTACCTACTACGCCTTGGAGGTCGCCACATGGCAACGATGAGTACGCACCAGCCCACAAATGCAGAATATGCTGAGCGTGCCGAACGGGTAATTCCGGGCGGCGTCAGTTCACCAGTTCGCGCGTTCGGGTCCGTGGGCGGAACGCCGCGCTTCTTCGTCTCTGGGAACGGTGCGCGCGTTGTCGACGTAGAGGGTCAGGAATACATCGACCTCGTGGGCGCCTGGGGTCCTGCACTGCTGGGTCACGCCGATCCACGGGTCATCGCCGCGGTACACGAGGCGGTCGATCGGGGGCTGGGGTTCGGTGCGTCTGCACCCGCGGAAGTTGAACTCGCCGAACTGCTAGTGGAGCGCTTGCCCGAAGTTGACAAGATTCGGATGGTGTCGACCGGCACAGAAGCGACGATGACCGCGATCCGAATTGCTCGTGGGGCTACGAACCGACCGCTCATCGTGAAGTTCGCTGGCCATTACCACGGACACTCTGACGGGCTCCTCGCTGCCGCCGGGTCCGGACTCGCGACCCTCTCTCTTCCAGGCTCAGCTGGGGTGACACCGGAGAACGCCGCACAAACAATCGTGCTGCCGTACAACGATGAAGATGCCCTGGAAGCGGTGTTCAACGAGCGAGGCTCACAAATCGCAGCAGTGATTGCTGAGGCGGCGGCGGCGAATATGGGCGTGCTCCCGCCAAAACCTGGCTTCACTCAGCGCATGCTCGAAATCGCGCACAAACACGGCGCACTCGTGATTCTCGATGAGGTACTTACCGGATTCCGCGCGGGCCCCACCGGGTATTGGGGTATCGAACGAGATTCTGTGATCCCCACGCAACGCCCGGATCTTTTCACATACGGGAAGGTCGTCGGAGGCGGGCTGCCGATGGCCGCCGTTGGCGGGCGCGCGGATCTCATGGATCTCCTTGCGCCGATGGGGCCTGTCTATCAGGCCGGCACGCTTTCTGGCCACCCGATCGCTGCCACCGCGGGGCTTGCAACACTGCGGGCAGCCGACCCCGCGGTCTATCAACGTCTGGGGGCTGCTGCGGACTCGCTGGTTGCTGCGATTGCCGAGGCGCTCACCCACGCGGGAGTTCCCCACCGAATTCAACGCGCCGGCACACTCTTCAGCGTGTTGTTCGGCGACTTCCTGGAGAGTCCTTCCAACTACGATCAGATGCAGCTGCAAGACACCGCGGCATATGGAAGGTTCTTTCACTCGATGCTTTCATCCGGGATCTCGCTTCCGCCAAGCGCATTTGAGACTTGGTTTGTGTCAGCTTCACACGATGAAGCAACGATTGCTCAGATCGCTGATGCGCTGCCACACGCAGCAAAAAGTGCAGCACAGGCCGATTCCGCTTAGCCACCAAGAGCAACAAGGGGTTCGTCGTGGTCTTTGCGTTTCTCCAACCTGTCGTTGTGGGAGACCCAAAATTACATGTGCATCCAATTGCTCCTCACAAGCTCGCGCTCGGTGAAGTTAGATTCTGTCCTCACGCGAACCACGCTCATGGGGTTAACATGAGCGTGTCAGGCCATCGTGCCTGCAACTCGGGAGGTCGCCATGATGTGGGGACACGGTTGGGATATGGGCTGGTGGTGGCTCTTCGGGTTGCTCGTACTGGTTGGGATTGCGCTTCTTGTCGCGTTCATAGTGCTTGCTGTACGAATGTCCGGTGGAAACAAAGGCCAGGATCAAGGGCATGGTTCAACTGGGCCGACACCTGGCCCGACTCGGGCACGGCAGATTCTTGATGAACGATACGCCGCAGGTGAGCTGACCACTGAACAGTACCGAGAACAAATTGAGGTGCTTGGCGAGAATCGGTAGCAGATCAAGCCAGTCTGACAAAGGCCCCGTTAGCTCACTGTCTGCCGCCTTCGCGAATGTAGGGCATGGGGTCGATCGGAGTGCCGTTGAGGCGAAGCGCGAGATGGAGATGGTTCCCGAAAGACATGCCGGTGTTTCCGACACGTCCAACCATGTCACCAATCGTGATGACATCGCCAGCCTGGAAATTGTGTGAATTGGATTCCATGTGGCAGTACCGACTTGTGAGTGTTTGGTCGTCAACTCGGTGCTGTAGCTTCAGGCCGAACCCACACCCGTCGCTCGCAAACCCGGCCTCCACCACTACTCCGCTGGCGATTGCCCGGATCGGGGTGCCGCCAGATGCGGCAAAGTCCTGCGCGTCATGGAACTGGGCGACAGGTGCCGTCCGGTACCCAAACGGATCAGTCAGTGGCACTTCCTGATCAAATGGGTATCTCACATCAGAATTTTCAAGCGTGTTGGGATCGATAAGACCTGGTTCGTTCACGACGCTGGGAAGGGCGATGGGGGTGGCACCCACCACACCCATTGCATCGAGCGCTGCAGCACTCGAATCAAATGTGAGGTTGTCCAGGCTCATCTGCTGTGTTTGAAGGCCAGTGTCAGACACCATGCCCACTGCGGAAGCAGAAGAGCTTGCAAACGGAAAGACATTTGCCACTACGAGCCCACCGACCGCCACGGTGACACTGGCGACAGTGAGCAGCTTGCGAGCTCTTGAGCGAAACGACGGTTTGACTGGATCGGGCGCCGTGCTGTCCATCGGTACCGAGTCCGAACTCTCGATCGAAATCCTTCTCAGTGGTGTCTTGACCGACACGTTTCCCTGGCTGGCGAAGTCATATGGCTTCGGTTGTCCCTGTGGGTTTAGCACACTATTTTCCTCTCGCATCATTTCCGCACCGGACTCAGCACTGTGCTGTCCTGCGAAGTGACCCTCACGACCCCGCGATCGTCAACCACAACGGGCGCATCGTTCGTGCCCAGGCCGAGCGCCTCTGCGGAGCCCGAGACGGCTCCCGCCTGCTCCCAGCCACCGTCGCTGGTTTCCGACCACAGGTACCCGTCCGCGCCCACTCCCACCAGCGTTCCCGAGGATGTGGCTGCGATCAGGTACATGAGGGGCGCATCGGCGATTTGCGAGAATGTGGCGCCCTGATCCACGCTCGTCAGCAAACCCTGCTCGGTTGCCGCATACAGCGTCTTCCCGCTCACCGCGAGATCCACCGCCGGAACCGTCGATCGGGGTTCCCACGTTACTCCGGCATCAGAGCTCAGGAGAAGCTCAGGGGTGCTCGAGCCGATCCCGTAGAGGGTTCCGTCAGCGCCTGCTTCGAGCACGTGGAAATCTTCAACATTGGTCAGTGCGACCGGAATCCAGTTTTCGCCAGCATCGTCGCTTCGGATGATGCCTAGGTTGGGGCTTCCAAGCTCGACGGGTGTCCTCGGCCCAGGGTGTCCGGACGCAATAAGCGAGTCTCCAAGCACTGTGAAGCCCATCGCGTCAAAATCAAATCCCCCAATCGGGCCGCTGACGAGCCCATCTTCAGCGACTCGGAAGATCCCATTGTGTGTGGCCAAGAGCAGCTCCGCAGAGCGGGGATCCTGAGCGATGCCATGCACATGCTCGAAGACGGGAGCTGCGTTTGCCGAAGGCGCCGGTGATTCAGACACCGAGGGTGTGCGGGATCCGCTATCTGAGCTGGTGCTGCACCCGGTGAGCGAAACTGTCAAGGCGAGTGCGCTGGTTCCAAGCAGCAGAGGGAGCTTGTTCATGGTTGTTCTACTTTCAATCGCGACAAATATGGTTCGGGTGCGCACCACCGCAGTGGCCGCGCACATCCCGACGACACGTCGGGCGAAACACATCACGTACGACTAATGGAAAGAACAATCAATGACGGTGGTCGGGGAAGGACCTCGCGTATTCTCAGCTCCACCTGTCGAGACAGCCGTCGGAGAGACACGGAGGTGCGGGTCAACCGGGCCAGGGGGAGGAGTAAGGCGAAACTCGCAAGCAGCGCAAGAACACAGGCCATCATCATGTCGTCGTGGCTCATTGGCTGGTGTGTGGCCGCCACACACCCGTTGTCACAGTTCGTCGACGCCACTGCGGTGGCCGCGTGGGATGCACCCATCACGTGGCTCGGATGAGCCGCCTCGTGCGAGACGTTCATGTGTGTGGTTGACGAGTGACCCGATGACCCGGCGCTAAACGTATGCATACCCAGCAAGCCAATGATGACGAGGAGCACTGCGCCGACAACCGTGAGAATTGTGCGCACAGATGAGTCGCCGCGATGACGAACCGAGGTTCGCCGCGGAGTCATCTGAGCGCTTGTCACCCCTGCACCGTAGCAACGGTGGTTGAACGCTTGCTTGGAAGAATCTCCTGAGGGGTATCCTGCTCGGTAACTCCCGGTTTCGATCTGGCAGGGCGTTTCCACGGCAACCTCAAGGAGCAGCGGAGCATGCACAACACGCACGAACACCCGGCTGAAGATTCCCACCCGCACAGCACAGGGACCCAACATCGCGCAGCTGCCACGGAGCAACCTGCCGAGCATGCCTCCCATCAGCATGGTGGCGGAGGAATGGATCATTCCGGGCATTCCGGGCATTCCGGCACCGGTGATCACGTCGCGCAGTATCGTCGCCTGTTCTGGATCATGCTTGTGCTGTCGATCCCCACAGTTGCGCTGTCAGAAATGTTCGCGATGATCCTGGGCTACTCACTCCCTGACGTCCCCGGCCTGAAGTGGGTGGCACCGGTGCTGGGCACCGTCATGTACTTCTGGGGCGGCAGGCCCTTCCTTGTCGGAGCGTTCGCTGAGATTCGAGCACGCAAGCCAGGCATGATGCTCCTGATCGGGCTTGCGATTACTGTGGCGTTCGTCGCTTCCTGGTCCGCGAGCCTGGGTCTGCTGGATCATGCGCTCGACTTTTGGTGGGAACTCGCCCTCCTGATTGTCATCATGTTGCTCGGTCATTGGATCGAGATGCGCTCCCTCGCCCAAACCACCTCCGCCCTCGACACTCTCGCAGCGCTGCTGCCGGATGAAGCGGAACGCCTCGATGGTGACGAAGTGGTACCCGTTCCGCCTTCGGAGCTCGTCGTTGGGGATGTGGTCGTAGTTCGCCCGGGTGGAAGCGTGCCAGCGGACGGGGTGATTGTTGATGGTCGCGCCTCGATGGATGAGTCGATGGTCACCGGGGAATCGCGCACGGCGACCCGATCCGTGGGTGAGCCCGTCACCGCGGGCACCGTCGCGACGGATTCGGGCCTGCGCGTTCGCGTGACCGCGACCGGAGAAGACACCACCCTTGCGGGGATCCAGCGGCTCGTGACTGAGGCACAAAACTCGACCTCGAAAGCGCAACGAATTGCCGACACGGCTGCTGGGTGGTTGTTCTGGTTTGCCCTCGTGGCCGCGGGTCTCACCGCGACAGTGTGGTCGCTGATCGGGCAACCGGAATACGCAGTGATCCGGGCAATCACGGTTCTGGTCATCGCCTGCCCCCATGCGCTGGGGCTTGCGATTCCGCTGGTTGTGTCCATCGCGACCGAACGAGCCGCACGCGGGGGCGTGCTCGTGAAGGATCGACTCGCGCTCGAAAGCATGCGAACCGTCGACACGGTTCTCTTTGATAAAACCGGCACCCTCACCAAGGGTGAGCCGGTCGTCGCCAAGATTTCGGCTGCCGAGGGGGTGGATCCGCAGCTCGTCCTGGCACTCGCCGCCGCCGCCGAGGCCGACAGCGAGCACCCCCTCGCCCGGGCGATCGTTCGGGAGGCCCGGGAGCGGACGCTGCCCATTCCGGCTGCGACCGGCTTCACTTCGTCGCCCGCCGTGGGAGTCACCGCGACGGTTGATGGAGCCGTCGTGCGGGTCGGCGGTCCACACCTGTTGACGGAAGAGTCGCAGGCTGAACTCGGTGTCGCAGACGCGTGGCGGATCGACGGCGCAACGATCCTGCACGTGCTCCGCGATGGTGTGGTGATTGGGGCGCTCAAACTCGTAGATGCGATTCGCCCGGAGTCCCGGGATGCCGTCGATGCGCTGCATGCGCTGGGCATTCAGGTGGTGATGATCACCGGAGACGCCGAGTCAGTTGCGCGGTCCGTTTCGCGCGAATTGGGGATCGACCGGTACTTTGCGGGGGTGCGCCCCGAGGAGAAGGCTGCGAAGGTGCGGCAGTTGCAGAACGAGGGGCGAACGGTCGCGATGGTGGGGGACGGGGTGAACGATGCCCCCGCCCTGGCCCAGGCCGATGTTGGTCTCGCCATCGGTGCAGGGACGGATGTGGCAATCGCCTCCGCGGGCGTCATACTCGCGAGTGACGACCCGCGCTCGGTGCTATCCGTCATCGAGCTGTCTCGGGCGGCATACCGCAAGATGAAGCAGAATCTCTGGTGGGCGGCGGGCTACAACATGATAGCCGTACCCCTCGCTGCCGGAATCCTGGCACCTGTCGGATTCGTGCTTCCGATGTCGGTGGGCGCGATCCTGATGTCGCTCTCGACTGTCGTGGTAGCGGTCAACGCTCAGCTCCTTCGTCGCTTGAACCTTCACCCCGATGCCGCCACGAATGCTGTTATGCAGCGATAATCCCAGTTCTCGCAATAACGGGTTCACGGGATAGGTCGTTTCGGCGTTACGGCTGATTCTGTCGGTGACGTCTTTTCTGCGATCGGGGGCGTGCTGTGAGCGGCGTTGAAACGAGAAATGGCTCAGATCAGGGTGCTGATCCGAGCCATTTTTCAATTTCACGATAGTGGTCTCGCTAATTTCGCGACACCACCCGCGTGGGTTGTTTCGTGGAATTCCGGAGCCCTTGTCCCGTAAGAGATCCGTGGATCCCTCCGGAATGGTTTTCCAGGTTAAGCGCGGAAATTTTCCAGCGCCTTCAGCTGTAGCTATGTGCGGCTCAGGCATCCTGTGGTTCTTAGCGGCACTATGGCTAGTCTGTGGTGATGGCCGACACGAAGCAGACGAAGACCATCGGCGAGCATTGGGTCGCGAGTGAACTCGCCAGGCGTGGTTGGGCTCCAGCGCTCACACGGGACGGTCTTGAGCGCACCGACATCCTCGCGGTGAAGGCTGACGGGCCCCGTCGACAGATCGAGGTGCAAGTCAAATCTGCTCGAGGAACGGGCAGAGCGTTTAGCTGGCCGCTCGGCAAGAAAGCACAGCTTCCACCCGCACACGATGCGGAGTGGTACGTGCTGGCGCTCGTTGATGATGACGTGTCAAAGCCGCTGCGGGGTCTTGTGATGCCTCGGGCCCATGTTGCTGCCGTTGCTTGGATGGCGCACATGCATTGGCTCACCGAACCAGGTGTGCCAAAGGGGCAGCGCAACGCCGGGGTCGACAGGTCACGTGTGTTCTTGCGCGATGTCATTCACTATGAGGGCAGGTGGGACCTGCTTGATCAGTCAGCATACGAAGCACCAGTGCTTCTCCCTGCTCATTACCGTGACTTAGCGCAGGATCCAAGAGTGGGACTCCCCGCAGACCATCCCTGGCTAAAAGGGCTCCCGGGCTGGGATGAGTCTTCGGTGCTGAGTGATGCCATTTAGGTTCCTAAGTGGACAGCGAGATTCAGTGACCCGTGGTGCGTTTGGCATGGTTCGATCTGCTTCGAGGGTTTCTGATTGAGGTTGATCGCTAGGCCAGACTGCGACTATGACCTTAGAGTTTCAAGATTGCATCCTGTAGGTTCGCGCCATTTAGATTCGCTCCACTGAGATTTGCGTCCATCAAGAATGCGTCTTTCAGGTTCGCACCTTCTAGGTTCGCGTTCTTCAGGTTCGCGCCTTCCAAGTGGGCTTCCCACAAGCTGACTCTTGAAAGAACGGCACCCTCGAGGTTTGCCTTTGCCAAGGATGCGGCATCCAAGTTCGACCCCGATAGGTTCGCCCCCACTAGGTTTGCGCCACTCAGGTCCGCTCTACGCAAGTCGGTTGACTCCAGGTTCATTCCCTCCAAGTTCGCTCCGGGCAACATCGCAGCTTCCAAGTTGAGGCCAGCGAGATCCATGCACGTTAGGTTCATTCGTTCTAGGAGCACGCCCTCCAAGTTCGCATTTTTCGGCTTGGTGCCCGTCAGGTTCGCGTCACAAAGGTCCAGGTTTTTCAAGTTCGCACTTGTCAGGTTTGTTCCTGCCATATTTGTATTCCTCAGGTACGCATTTTGGAGATTCGCACCCCTGAGACTTGCACCCTCAAAATTCGTATCTTCTAGTCCCGTAGTTTCGAGGTTCGCGTTTCTTAGATTTGCGCCCGATAGGTTAGCGCCCAGCAACTCTGCGTCCTTGAGGTTCGCATCCTTGAGTTTCGCACCCGCAAGGCTGGCTCTTTCTAGATTTGCCCCTTCGAGGTTCGCGCACGTCAGGTCCGCGCCGTTGAGGTTCCCATCTTCTAGGTTCGCGCCCTTGAGGTTCGCACCCCGGAGACTCGCACCCGCCAGGTTTGCACTCGTCAAGTCCGCGCCTGCCAGGTCTGCGCCGTCCAGGTCAACACCCGGGCCGATCTCTTCACTCGCAGTTGTGAATCCCATTTGCCGGTCCTGAACTTCTCTTGTGTAGATTTCTTCAACCTTAGCTTCAGGGGTGCAAAATTGATGAGTTTGGTAACTCCTCGCGCTTCACCCGGGATCGCGGATGATCGGTTGACTCACTTGTTCAGCGTCAGCGTGTCCATCTGGCTCAAATAACGAGCACGTTCGCTCGCGTGACTTTTGGTCTTGACTCGAAAGCAAGTACTAGCGTGCCGAGATGGATTTCCTCGATGCCTACCCAGAGATCAGGCATGGGAACCTGTTCGCATACTGAGCCGACCTAAGAACGGGGTGGCGCAGGGAAGCCGTTTCATTTCAAGTTCTCACGGAGGCGGCAAATTTAAGGAATCGAAGCTGTATCGAGACCGAACCATCCTTTATTAATTCTCAGCGAATGCAATGATGAGCCTATGACTAAGAAACTCATTGCACTTGGATTTGCCACCCTCTTTGTACTCACCGGTTGCAGCAGCCCAGCCTTACCACCCGCCACTTCGACCTCTGATGCTCCCTCCGAGGAAATCGAGGAAGTCGAAACACTCAACCTGGACGGCACATGGGTTCAGACCAACAACAATGGAGACATTGCTTACCACCAAGCAACCATCGCTGGCGATGTTTTCACCATTGACTGGATCAATGAAGAAGACGAGTCGAGGTCCACTTATTGGATTGGCACTTTCCCAATTCCTGAAACCACAGACGACACTTACGCGTGGACATCGGTGCGAGATCAGGAAGCTACTGCCTCCGCGCTTCTCGCGGCCCAGGTTGATTCGAAGGATTTCGTTTATGAGAATGGCGAGATCGTCTACGAGATGTCCGCACTTGGTACGACTAGAACGATCAGGCTCGAACGCGAGTAGCGCGGTAGTGAGCAGAGACCCTAGTCTGACCCTTTGGGGTTCGGCGGGGGTACTTTCTTGTCCAGAGGCCTTTCGCGCTGACTGATACACGGATCAACTTGTGCTGATGCACTTCATCTCGGCCTCACGCCGAAACAGTCTTGTTTAATGTCACCTACTAGTGCAGCAGACCCGTCATTGCTAGTAACGATGCGACTAGTCGCAGAGTCCGTATAGTCCAGAGGCTGACATGCCTATGTGGTAGTTCGGTCAGACCTTCGGTTCACGAGCAGCGTGATTCTCTGTGGCTCCGTTGCCTTCCCGCAGACGGTTTGCTGGGTGGGCGACCCACCAGGTCTGCTTTCCGCGTTCGCGTGCGACGTTGCCAAAGATCTGTCAAGGCCATCACATGTACTTGCGACACTATTGTGCCGCCAGACTAATGCTCAGCCTCCGGCGCTTTGGCGTGGGGACTCCATTGCCGAAACGCATCATGACCGCGTGAACACGGCGCCCACAGAACTCATACATGAGTGGAAGGCTGTCTATTCGCTCGGGGTCTCTCGCTGGCGAGCATTCGTGAGCTCAAGAAAAGCCTTTGCTGCAGGGCTTGGGCTGAAGTTGCTCCAGGCAATGTACTCGACACGGGAAGGCCCGTCCGTGATTGGGAGTGAAGTCAGCGGAAGAGTGTCGGGAACAAAAAGCGCAGGTAGGAGAGTGATAGCTAGATTGTGAATGACAAGGTCGAGAGAGAGATTCACCGCCATCGATTCAAAAGCAACATGACGGTAGATGCCCGCGGTCGCGAACGCGAGATCGCTTTCTTCGCGGGCAGGTGTTCCCGCGGGGAAATCGGCGAATGTCTCTTCGGCCAAGTCCACGAGTTGTATCTCGCCTTGCTTCGCCAAAGGATGTTCGTTGCTTACGACCGCAACCAGTCGATCTGAGCTAAGAAGTTGCGAGTCGACGCCTCGAGGTGACCGATTCTCGGGAAGGCCTAGAAAACCGACATCCACATCGCCACGAATGATTGCAGACTCGATCTTATCGCTTCCAGAGATCTGGAAATTGATGCTAACGTCCGGGTGTAGCTCGCGAAAAACCTTCAACGTGGATAGGACATCCACGGCGGTAACGGTTGGGATAGCTCCAACACTTAAGCGGCCCCTTACGTTGCCCTCTGCCTCTGCTGCGTCGGTAACCGCGCGTTCAGCAAATCTCAGGCTCTTTCTTGCAGAGGCCAGAAAGGCTATACCTGCTGGTGTCAGCTCCACTCTTCGGCTGGTTCTGTGGAACAGTGCAACGCCAATTTCAGTTTCCAAGTTCTTAATCGAATGACTTAGCGCAGACTGAGCGACGTAACACCTCGCTGCAGCGCGGGTGAAGCTCGATTCTTCCGCTAGCGCGACGACATATCTAAGCTGCTGCATTTCCACACAACTATGATGCATGTTGATAGCTGAAATGACAAGCATGTATTGGACTAATGCATCTGTCGTGCGAAGCATGGGTACTAAAGGCAGAGGTATCTGCCGTGCGGCGTTGATCGAGATGACACAAGCGCCCTCGCTGGGCTGGTGTTTCCTGTGGATCCGGTAGTGAGGGCAGATCCGTCGATGTGTTGCGGTACGAGTTACAAAACTCAACCAGCGCTCTTAGTGGTGACAACCACGGCCTTCACTTCAGTCAGAATCTCAGTCACTACCTGAATCGAACGGCGCGTGAGGCATTACCCCTATGTCGCTACCGACCTATACGCCGTTGGTTGCGTTGCCAGAAACGGTTGCAGCTTTTGAGGCCCGTATTCCGGTAGGAACGTCAAGTTGCACAGTTACGACTTTCAAAGCGTCATTGATTCGGGCCGGTTCAGCCCGAATTGAGGGAGACCAGAATTCATTCACTGTTGCAGCGGGGGACATGGTACTGATGCGACCTGAGGCCTTTGCCCTTGATCTTGGACACGCTGTCAGATGGCTTTAGGTCGCGATGCCGGGCCTATTGGCTTTGACCCCGTTGAGTGGACACGGGTTAAGCGGCGAGTTGGATCTCAGCGTCCTGTGACGAGTATTGCATCTCGAAGTCCACTGGTGTGACATGCCCGATCGAGGAGTGCCTGCGGCGGCGGTTGTAGCGGTCCTCAAATCCACGCCGCGACGCCTTGGATCGCGCGGGCCCGGGTCGGCCACACCCGACGATAGTGGTACTCCGTCTTGAGGGTCGCGAAGAAGCTCTCGGCCAGTGCGTTGTCCCAGCATTATCCGGTTGGTCCCCTCGACCGGGTGATGCCGTGTGCGGCAGCAAACTCGGCAATCTGCGCCGAAGCGTGTTGAGCTTCTCGGTCGCTGTGAAAAACTACCGTCGCAGGGCGTACTCGGCGCAGCACTAACGCCATCATGAGGGCATCCTGGATCAAATCGGTATGCATATGGTCGGCGATGGCCCATACGATGACGCGGCGGCTGTGAGCATCGATGACGGTCGCGAGATACACCCACCCCTTCCAAGTCCGCAGATACGTAACGTCGCCCACCCAGACCTGGTCCAACGCGCCAGTGTCCGACTGCCGTTTCACCGCATCCACCGGGTATGTATCAGCGCGATCGATGATAGTGGTTGACTTCCACTTCTTCGGACAAGTCCCCACCAATCCCAGGCTTCGCATGGTCGCGGCGAAGGTCTTGCGGGAGATAGTCTCGTCGTCAGCGCGCAGGTCGGCCAGGATCCTGGGTGCCCCGTAGACCTCGTCGGAGTTGCCATGGAAATACGCGACTTTCTGCTCAACTTGTACTCCCCCGAATCGACGCCGGTGAGGGTGCCCGACCAACCCAGGCGTAGTAGCCCGAACGGGACACCCCGAGGAGCGAACCATGCGGGTAATCGTGAAGTTGTTCTTCTCCGCCGCCATCAGCTCGAACGCTTGCCGTTCGTATCCGAGGCTTCCTGGGCGAACAAGATGGACGCTTTTTCTAGAAGCGCTCGATCCATCTTCAGGTCAGCGTTTTCTTTCCGTAACCGCAACAACTCGGCCCTCTCGGGCTCAGCCACTTCGGTCTGCCCGGTCTCGTGGCGGGCCTTGTAAGCGGTCACCCAACGGCCCGGCGGGGCCTCGTTGATGCCGAGCTCACGG